>Ga0209619_10003897_pt1 | contig 10683 bp, 10 predicted proteins | sample Rifsed16ft3_FD_184011 | JGI IMG/M metagenome (GOLD analysis project Ga0209619, IMG submission 184011) | Soil microbial communities from Rifle, Colorado, USA - sediment 16ft 3 (version 2) | ecosystem: Environmental > Terrestrial > Deep subsurface > Rock core/Sediment | place: Rifle, Colorado... | reverse complement strand
CAGAGGGCAACAAATCGCGCATGCCGCGGCAGCGCATCGAATCATCCATCAGGGTCATGCTCCAGCGGGATAGGCCCATTCTATCATCGGGGTTTAGACGCATCAATGAATACGGCCAGTGGACGCGGGAGCGTATAATTCATGTGCGCGATCGGTCACGCAGATGAACGCCATTACGCGGCTCCACTATTACCGGGCGCTTCGTCGCGGACTGCTCGCGGCTGCATTCGTATCCTCGTTACTCATCTTCGCCTGTGCTGGCGGTCCAAACGCTCCTCCTGGGACGATTCACGTTCTGACTGCTGACGGCACGGTGAACCCCGTAATGCAGCGCTACATTGACCGCGGGATCGACGCCGCTGAGGAAAAAGAGGCGGGCGGCGTAGTGATCAGGCTGGACACGCCGGGCGGCCTGGTCACTTCGACAGACAAGATCGACCAGCGCATCATTAACGCCACGGTGCCGGTGATCACCTACGTCTGGCCGCAGGGCGGACAGGCAGCATCTGCGGGCACGTTCATCGCCTACGCCAGCCACCTGGCTGCGATGGCGCCCGGCACGGTGATCGGATCCGCCACGCCGATAGACGCCAGCGGAGGCGACATCCAAGGAGACCTCGGGAACAAGGTCAAGGAAAACGCGGCAGCGAAGATACGCGAGTACGCCGATCTGCACGGTCGTAACGCGGAATGGGGAGAATCCGCGGTCCTCGAGGGTAAGTCGGCTACGGCCGCGGAAGCGCTCGATCTGAATGTCATCAACTTTGTTGCGGATGACCTGGACGGTCTGTTGGCGGCCATCGACGGACAGGCCGTCTCGCTGGCCTCAGGCGAGGAGGTAACCCTGCGAACTGGCGAGTCCACGGTCGTCTATAACGACACGAACTTCATTGAGGACTTCCTGGATATCATCGCCGATCCCAACATCGCTTTCCTCTTGTTGTCCTTGGGCTCGCTCGCCATATTCATTGAGCTCGCCCATCCCGGTGCGATCTTCCCCGGAGTATTCGGCGTGATTTCGCTGCTGCTGGGCTTCTTCGCGCTCAGCGTTCTGCCCTTCAACTGGGCGGGCGTCGCGCTGATCCTGTTCGCGTTCATACTGTTCGGACTGGAGCTGTTCGTCGTGAGCCACGGCATATTAGGCATCGGCGGCGCTGTCGCGCTCGTTCTGGGCGGCCTGATCCTCACGAGCGACAACCCACCGGAGTTCCAGGTCTCCCGGTGGCTCGTATTTAGCTTGGCCGCCGCCCTGGCTGTCTTCTGTATCTTCATCGCGATCAACGTCGTCCGGGCACGGCGGATGCCGGCGCAGGTGGGAGTAGAGACGATGGTCGGGCGCAGAGCGATAGCGCGCTCGGCCCTGGCACCCACAGGCTTTGTGATGATGGATGGAGAATATTGGGCGGCGGAAGCCGAAGAGGGTGGCATTGAGGCGGGAACAAGCGTTATCGTGACGCGCATCAAAGGTCTACGATTGACCGTCCGCAAACAGAATCCGTAAGGAGATAGAACATGACAAGCTCGTCACCGCCGGCAGAGCCTTCCCAACCCAACCTCCTGGCGCGCTTTCTTACCGCGATTGGCTATGTGATGGCGATCCCACTGTTCTTCATAGCGATCAAGATCGTCCAGGAGTATGAGAGGGGCGTCATCTTCCGTCTCGGCCGTCTGGTGGGAGCGCGAGGCCCGGGCCTCTTCTTCATTCTGCCGATCGTGGAGCGCATGGTGAAGGTGGACCTGCGCGTCGTCACGATGGACGTACCCCGCCAGGACGTGATCACGAGAGATAACGTCACGGTCAAGGTCGACGCGGTTGTGTATTTCCGGGTAGTCAACCCGGAGGATGCCGTTGTGAAGGTGATGGACTACATCCGCGCCACGTCACTGGTGGCGCAGACGACGCTGCGCAGCGTTCTGGGTCAGTCAGACCTGGACGAACTGCTGAGCAAACGCGACGAGCTGAACCAGAGGCTGCAGCAGATCATCGACGAGGCGACGGAGCCGTGGGGTATTAAGGTGACGATCGTGGAAGTCCGCGACGTCAGTCTTCCCGCCGATATGATCAACGCGATGAGCCGCCAGGCCCAGGCCGAGCGGGAACGTCGCGCGAAGGTTATCCATGCCGAAGGTGAGTTCGAGGCGGCAGCCCGTCTGGCGGAGGCCGGCGATGTAATGGCGGAACACCCCGTCACTCTGCAACTGCGTTACCTGCAAACACTTTCGGAGATCGCGTCCGAAAAAAATAGCACCATTGTGTTTCCTCTACCGATAGACTTAATCAACATGTTCTTGGTAGGCCAGCAAGGAAACGGCGGTCCGGCCGCCAATCGCGGCCGTCGCCGGCGAGAAGTGCCATCCCAGGAAGAAGAGACAGGCGGCTGAGCTAGCCGAACTAGCTTGGATCAGCCACGGATCGTCACCTCCCCGGCTTCGATCAAGACGCGCTTGCCGTCCGCTTGGACAAGGACAAGGTTGCCGTCGGCATCCACGTCTTCAGCCAGACCCTCCTGGACCTGGTCTCGGAACGTAACCCGCACCCGCTGCCCCAGCGTATCCAACCGCAAGCGCCACCGCTGAACGACATCGGTGATGTCGCTCTCATAGAGCTTCTCGAAGCGATTGAGTAACATCGCGAGCAGCTCCTCGCGCGATGTTTCACGCCCGAGTTCGCGTTTCAGGCTCGTGGCTATACCGGCGATCTCAGACGTATCCTCAATATCGAAGTTGACGTTGACGCCGGGGCCCACGAGAGCGTACTTGAGCGACTGCCCCTGGACCTCCGTCTCGATCAGGACGCCCGCGAGCTTTCTGCCTTCGACGATTACATCGTTCGGCCACTTGATCCGGGGCGATAGACCTGTAACCTGTTCGACTGCCTCAGTTACTGCCAAAGGGGCGACCATGCCCAGCGCGCGGGCGCGCCGCGCTTCCGGCCGCATGATCAGTGTGAAGTAGAGGTTGGCGCCGGACGGCGATACCCAGGAGCGTCCGAAACGGCCGCGGCCCTTTGTCTGCTCCTCGGAGATTACCGCTGTGCCCTCTGGGGCATCAGCTTCTGCTTCGGCACGGGCGACGTCTTGAGTGGAAGTGGTGCTCGTGAGGTAGATCACGCGCCGTCCCACGTAGCGCGTCTCAAGCCGCTCCTCAAGAGCACGCAGGTTCAGCCACATGGCGGCTTAAGCATAGGCGGAGGACAAAACAAAGAGCCAGCCCGAACGGGCTGGCTCTTTGCACTCGGCACGCAGGCCTGTCCTACGCGCCTTTCGGCAGTTACACCAGCACCTCAGAGAGGTGAAGGTGTGAACGGACAGGCCTGCGGCCAGAGCTCGTACTGTCGTCCATTCACATCACCTCCTTTCCTGCCACGCATGGTACCAAATGCTTCATGGGGCGACAAGGGGCAAAGAGGTTTTCAGGAGAAATTGTTGAAGGCAATGCAATCGAGCTATCCTCGGTAACCGAGGTCTCGCAGGACGCGACGCGCAACGTCGGGATCGTGGCATGGATAGACGGAGTCCGGCAGATGCACTTCTCGCTCGTGACCTTTTCCAGCCAGCAGAACCGCATCGCCATCTACCGCCATCGCCAGTGCCTGTGCGATCGCCTCGCGACGGTCGGGGATGAGAGCGAAGTCATGTCCGTCGCGCTTGCCGCTGAACCGCAGGCCAGAAGCAATCTCGGCGATGATTGCATGGCGGTCTTCGGAGTAGGGATTGTCATCCGTAACTATCGTGTAATCAGCGCAATCAGCGGCCACTTGTCCCATTCGAAATCGACGGTCCTTATCCCGTTCTCCGATGCATCCGAAGACGGCGATGATGCGTCCCGCCGAGCGTTCTCGCAGGAGTTCGAGAATTCTCTTGAGGGAGTCGGGCGAATGCGCAAAGTCCACGACGACGGTGAACGGATGCCCTCCATGCACAACTTCCATCCGTCCGGGAGCGCCCGGCCATGACTCTAGTGCGGCAGCGACCGCCTCGGACGCAATTCCGGCGACCGAGGCCACCGCGACGGCAGCGAGGGCGTTATAGACATTGAACAAACCCGGCTTTCGCATCACGATTTCACGATGATCTCTGCCATTCGAGGGAAGCACAAACCGAGACGACCAACCCTCGGCGGGGAGGATGACGCCACGGAAATCGCCCGGTCGGAGAACACCATACGTAACGATTCGCGCTCCAGTCAGACTTCGGAAATACTGTGATGCGGCGTCGTCGGAGTTCAGGACCGCGGTCTTCTCGATCCCCTTCTCGGCGGAACCGTCCAGCATCGCGAACAACCGGCCCTTCGCAGCCATGTAATCTTCTACACTGCCGTGAAAGTCCATATGGTCCCGCGACAGGTTGGTGAATACGGCAACGTCAAACTCGCACTCATCGACGCGGTGAAGCGCGAGGCCGTGGGATGTAGCCTCAATGACTCCCCAGCGGCACCCGGCACTGACCATCTCCCCAAGCATATGCTGCACCTCCGGCGCCTCCGGCGTCGTGAAGCGGCCGGTGTCCGGAAGCGGCGATTCGCCGATACGGCATTCCGCCGTACTGACAAGACCCGCCTTGCGCCCAGCGGCTGAGAGGACATGTGCGAGAAGATGAGACAGACTGGTCTTTCCGTCCGTGCCAGTGACACCAACTGTCAGCAACCGTCGCGCCGGATAGCTCTCCACGGCCGCGGCAATGCGGGCCAAGGCGACGCGCGCGTCTGGGACCACGAGCACCCCTACTCCGCGACGGGCAAGAACCGTACGCCACTTGCCCTCTGAACCGGCTCGGACGGCGACGGCTGATGCACCAGCTGCGATCGCAGCCTCGAGGTAATCATGGCCATCCGAACTGAAGCCAGTGATGGCCACAAAGATTGATCCGGGCGTGATGGAGCGCGAATCGCTCGATGCGGATGACACTGTGGGATCGGCCGGAGGCTGTAATATCGCGCCCGGGACCTCGCGGGCTAGATCAGATAGTCGCATCGCTGACAATGAGAACGGGTGGGATGCCGTCCTGGTTTCGCAAGGATATAGCCCAGCAGACCTGTAGGCCGAGTTCTGTATCCCTGGCTGAGCAGGGACGGCGATCATCAATCTAGGGCGGCAGTTGCCTGCCACCTCAAGCGGTCAACCCGAGGGTTTGGGCCGGGCCCCCTTAACACCCTCCTATTTGGCCTTGCTCCGCGCGGGGTTTAGACGGACTACGGCTCGCACCGCAACCGGTGGGCCCTTACCCCACCATTTCACCCTTGCCCCGACGAATCAGGGCGGTATGTTTCTGTGCCACTTTCCGTCCCCAGCGGCTTGCGCCGCTGAAGCCTGGGGGTTACCCAGCGCGCTGCCCGGAGGAGCTCGGACCTTCCTCTCCCTGGGATTAGCAGGGAGCGATCGCCCGGCCTGCTGGGCCGGTTACAGTATAGCATTCAGATTGGGTCGGCCGGGCGGTCGAGCGCCTGGTTGGCAAGTTGATCGGCCCGCTTATTCATAACCCGCGGGATCGAATCGACGTCGAAAGCGGCGAAGCGCCGCCGCAATTCCATTAGCCTGGCGAACAGTGGCAGTAATCGCGGATTTCGTACTCTATAACGATGCTCGAGCTGGCGGACTACGAGTTCCGAATCCATGCGCAGGCTCACACGCGATGCGCCGAGCGCGAGAGCTGCCTCCAGTCCGGCGATTGCAGCCTGGTACTCGGCTTCGTTGTTTGTGGCACGACCAATTCGCCGCGACACAGCGTGCACTTCGCGGCCGGACGAATCAAAGATTCCAGCGCCGATTGATGCCGGGCCAGGATTGCCCCTGGATGCGCCGTCCGTAAAGACGACGAAACACTCGTCTATCGGCTCAGTCAGGGTTTGAGCACCATCTCAATGCCGTCGTCCTTGACGACGATACGATCCAGTACCTCGCGTATTAACTCGCGCCGTTCGCCAAACGTCAGAACGCTCCACTCGTCGCGCAGGCGTCGCATGACCTGCTCCCGCTTCCGGCGCCTCTGCGCCTCAGACGCGCGCAGGTCCGCCTGATGGCGAGACTCAGCGAGGCGCTCCTCCAGCTGCAATTGCTCAGCGGCGATAATTAGTCCCAACGATCGGAGCTTGTCTTGGTTTAGCCGTCCTGAGATCGCTGAGTCAAGATATTCCTCGAGGCGGCGGTCAAGGCGGCGTGCCTTATCCTTGAGGCGCCGGATCTGTGCCTCCACGTCGGTAGCGGCCTGAGCGCCGTTGCGCGCGGGTCGGGAGGTCGCACCGCTACGAGTCTTGAGATTCCGCCTGACATCCTCCTCAAGATCTTCAGCCCGTCTCGTATGGTAGTCGCAGAGACTCCTGTTGGTTCTGGACTCGCACTGATAGTAGCGGTACTGAGCTGTGCGCGTCGTCCCGTCGCTTCTCCGCTGCCATCTCTGCTTGCGTGTGACTCCAATCATCTTGTTCCCACAGTACCCGCAATGCGTGATGCCGGAGAGAAGGAACGGTGACATCTTCCGCGATTGCGTGGCCGGACGGCGCTGGTCAAGCCTTTCTTGTACTTGTTGAAAATTCTCTTGCGCAATCAATGGAGCGTGACTGGCAGGGACGCGGACGCCGAAGCGTGAGTAGGTTCCGACGTACGCCCTGTTCCTCAGGATGTCCCGAACAGTGACCATGCTCCAAAGCCCGCCCTTGCGCGTGCGCAGTTCCTCTTCATTAAGGCGACGGGCGATGCGACGGATGCCTAGATCGTCTTTCAGATAGAGCCGGAAGATGTACCGGACAACGGAGCCTTCTTCGGCGACGATGACCAGTCTGCGTCGGGCACCGACGCGGTATCCGTACGGCGGACGTCCGAGGGCCTCACCCTTGACGGCCTTTCGGCGCATAGCCGCCTTGACTCGCTCGCCGAGTCCACCGTTGGCGCGGTGTTTGGTCCAGACCGACAGCAGACCTGAATCTAGATCGTCGCCGTCAATAAGGCTGAGAATTGGGACGCCCAGGCTTGCCAGCTGAAAGTAGCGCCGCACTGCCTCTGTCGGGCCACCGCCGAGACTCATCAGGTCCGATACGGCAACGAGGAGAAACCCTTGTGGTCCCTGGAGCCGGACGAAGTCGAGCATCTGTCTGAAGCCATGCAACTCCCCGTCGGCGCGCGGATCGAGGAACGTCGCGGCGGCCTCAAAGCCATTACGCTGACAGAACTCTAGGAACGATTCGCTCTGCTCGACGAGCGTATGGGACTTAGTTTCTCTGAAGTATCCGACAGCTCGCACGTCAGCTCACAAAGAGAATGCGTTCGCAGCTAACGCACTGAATGAGGTCTATCCCGCTCCTGACCTTCTGCAGGATCGATACGGGCAGCGTGATCCGGCAGCCCTGGCACATCCCTCGTTCCACTTTGGCCACCGCCTGCCCAGCATGGCGTTCGCGCAGTCGTTCGTACAATCGAAGACTCAAGCGGTCGACTGACGGCGATTGGACGTCGCGCCGGGCCTGAAGCGCAGCGACTTGGGGCTCGATCTGGCCCCTCTCACGGAGCAGGTCTTCTTGATGCTGCTTCCAGTCTGCCTCGATGTCGGCGTAGCGGCCCTTAGCTGATGCCAGCTGGGCCTCGGCCTCTTCCATCTCAACGAGCAGCCCAAGCAGGAGATCTTCGCGCTTTGTTATCTGCCTCCTGAGTGATTTCAAATCGGTATCGAGGTCGGCAAGCTCCTTAGGGTTGGTGACCGTGCCACCGTACAACTTCCTTTCTACCTCGGCAGCCTTGCTTCTGACTTCATCCACGGACCACTCAGCATCTGATAGCCGGGATCGTAGCTCATCAACGGCTCCGCGCTTTTCATGAGCCACCTCACGGGCGAGTACCATTTCATCGCCTTCCACAAGTTCCGCCTCGATCTCGGCGAGCCTAGATTGCGCCTTGTCCAGCGCCTGATCAGTCTCCTGCAGGGCATAGAGCTCGGGGGCCGTAACCATTTATGCAAAGACGGAGCAGAAGGGAGCGGGTGGAATAGACAACCTCTGCAGCGGGATTATAGACTTAGGGTCTGGGCTATGCAATAAGTCTTGCTCCTATTTCGCCGTTGCCGGGCGGCAGTGGGTTGAGCAGCTTGCGGTGGTTCTCGATGCAACTGAATGTCCTGAACGAACTGCGTCAATCGATCGGGGGCGTTACAACGCTCGCGGTGGACGAACCGACGTTACAACTCAACGACCTAGAGCTCAAGGCGCTAAGTGGCGTACTGACGCTGCTTCGGACAGACCGCGGTCTCCTCGCCTCGCTTACCGCGCGCGCCAGCATGCGTGAGAGATGCGCGCGTTGCCTTGCCGAAAGTGATTGCCACATTGACATTCAATTCGAGGAGGAGTTCATCCCGGTCGTTGACGCGAATACAGGCGCGCGCTTCCGTGATGGGGCGACGGACGACACGTTTCGCATCACCCCAAACTTCGTGCTGGATCTACGAGAGGCGCTTTGGCAGTACATGTTGATCGCGGAGCCACTGAAGCCACTGTGCAGACTAGAGTGCGCCGGCCTGTGCCCTTCTTGCGGCGCTAACTTAAATGAAGGCGCTTGCGGCTGCGCGCCAGGCGTGAGTGAATGTTGGAGCGCTCTCGCCGGCCTCAGATTAAAGTGAAAGGAATCTGAACTGTGCCACCACTACCCAAGAAGAAGACTTCCACCTCCCGTAAGCGGCGTCGCCGGTCGCACTTGAGCATGTCCGTACCAGAGCTCGTCAGCTGCCCGCAGTGCCGCAGCCCGCGGCCGGCGCATCAAGCATGTCCAGTCTGCGGAACCTACCGTGGCCGTGAAGTACTGGCGGTTGGAGAGGCGCGCCGCCGCCCACGCGGTAACGTCTAGCGTTCCAAAAAGCGCGTGCTATACTGCGGCTGACTATGCGTCAAGGACTGTTGCTGTTACTCGTTCCGCTCAGCCTGATGCTGGCGGCCGCCGCCGCCATGACGTACTTCGTGTGGTGGGACGCCACGCACTGTACGTTTTGCCGCACGCGACTCGACGAATTCGGGCGCTGCCCCAACCCGGACTGCAATTTGGGCCGGCTCACTCGAGAGCACGACGGAGTTCGGGTCTGACTGTAACCGGTATATGACCTTCGGCCAGGACCTAGTCGCTGACTCGCTGAAGGGCCTTAGCGGTCTCCCCGTCGACCCAAGACTGGCACTGCTCTTCCCCGGACAGGGTAGCCAGAAGGTGGGCATGGGCTTCGAAGCATGGCGCTCATGCCCAGCGTCGCGGAAGGTCTACGAGGCTGCCGACCGCGCCTTGCAGATCGACCTCAGCCGCCTGTGTTTCGATGGCCCCGATGAGGAGCTTACGCGCACCATCAACGCGCAACCGGCTATCCTTGTTACTTCCCTGGCTTATCTTGTCGCGGCGTTGGAATCAGGAGCGCTCGACCATCGACCGGCGTACCTTGCCGGTCATAGCCTTGGCGAATACCCCGCGTTGGTGGTGGCAGGCTCGATCACGTTCGAAGACGCTGTTCGACTCGTGAGAGAGCGGGGCCGGCTGATGGAGAAGGCGGGCGCGGAGAATGCCGGTACAATGGCGGCGATTGTTGGGCTGACAGCAGACCAGGTCACAACCGTCTGCCGCTTATCGGAAGCCGAGCCGTGTAACTTCAATGCGCGCACTCAGATAGTGGTGGGGGGCAGGCCGGACGCGGTGGAACGGGCTTGCGCGCTGGCGAAAGAAGCAGGAGGAAGGGGACTGCAGATGAATGTAGCCGGCGCCTTCCATACCAGTTTTATGGAGCCGGCTGCCCAGGAGTTCCACCAGGCGTTAAGCGGCGTACACTTCGCCGACCCCGTGACGCCGGTAGTCGGGAATGTAACGGCCACCGCCATGGCCAGAGCTGCAGAGTGCATGTCAGACTTGGGGCGGCAAATCGCAATGCCGGTCCTTTGGCACCAGTCGATTCTTCGTATGTGTGAGGCCGGCGTCCGCACTTTCAGTGAACTGGGCCCGGGCCGGGCGTTGACCACGATGTTGAGACGTGATGCGCCGGACCTCACGCTGATCTCGCTTGATGGCCCCGCGGTCATCGGCAGCGCGACCAATGTTTGATCTCAGCGGCCGGGTTGCTCTAGTGACCGGCGGATCCAGGGGCATCGGCCGCGCGATCTCGCGACACCTGGCACGGTCAGGAGCGGCCGTCGCCGTGAACTACCACACGAGCGAGGAACAAGCTCGCAGCATCCTGAAGGAGATAGAAGCGGGGGGCGGGCGCGGCATAGCAGTTCAGGGTGACGTTCGGTTGCCTGAAGACACGGAACGGATGGTTCAAGAGACGGTGGACGGTCTGGGGCGGCTGGACATTCTCGTTAACAACGCCGGGTTCAATCGGGACACACTATTGTTGCGTATGTCGCTGGATGACTGGGATCAGGTAATGGACCTAAATCTGCGGGCGGTCTTCCTTTGCACGAAGGCGTGCCTGCGACCGATGATGCGCCAGAGGTGGGGCCGGATCATCAACATAGGGAGTGTCTCGGGCCTGGCCGGAAACGCGGGCCAGGCGAATTACGCGGCGGCCAAGTCCGGACTGATCGGTTTCACGAGAGCGGTTGCCCGAGAGATGGGTTCCAGAAACATCACCTCTAACCTGATAGCACCGGGCCTCGTGATCACAGAACTGACCAAGGACATCCGCCAGGAGATCGTGGCTGGAGTAAAGCAGAGGCTGTTGATAGACCGCA
>Ga0209619_10003894_pt1 | contig 10685 bp, 9 predicted proteins | sample Rifsed16ft3_FD_184011 | JGI IMG/M metagenome (GOLD analysis project Ga0209619, IMG submission 184011) | Soil microbial communities from Rifle, Colorado, USA - sediment 16ft 3 (version 2) | ecosystem: Environmental > Terrestrial > Deep subsurface > Rock core/Sediment | place: Rifle, Colorado... | reverse complement strand
CGAGGCAGGGAGTGTTGCCCCCGTAGCGCCAGGCGTCGCGGTCAGGGGCCGGGATGGACCCGCGCACGCCCCAGAAGGTGAGTTGCACGAAGCCTCCTTGTACAGCTCATCGAACCCTCCGGGCGGCCGGTCTTTCAGCCTGCGGTCTTGAGCCGAATGGCTAGACCCTGCCTAGCGCCCCTCACCTGTCCCTTGGGAAACACCTGCCTCCGGTGGGTAAGCAGGGGATTATAGGGAAAGCTTCGGGGCGGGTCAAGCCCCCCGCGCGGGCTCGGCGGTGGGGCCGGGCGAGGGCGGAGGCGCGACAGTAGCGCGACGGTTGCGCCGCAAGGGCAGTTCAGGGGCGGGTTCGCGCCGCCTGGTGGGGCGACGCGCGGCTTTCGGCCCGCGGCGGGGCGGTTTGCTTTTTCCGTTCGCCTCGGCCAAGCGCACCAGGTGGCCGTTCAGGCGGCGGTGGTGAGCCTCAAGCAGCTTGTGGAGGGCGTCGACGCGGCGGGCGACGTGGTTCAGGAGGACGTCCTGCTCGCGCTGGAAAGAGTCTTCGCGGGCGACGAGCTGCTCGACCGCGCGCGCCAGGTTCTGCAAGGCCAGCGCGGTTTCGTGCTGGGCGTCGATGAGCCGAGGGGCGTAGCGGTCGGCCAGCAGATAGAGAAAGGCGAAGAGCAGCAGGACGATGACGAACTGCGGCCCCCAGGCGATGACCACGCGCTCGAGCAGGAGCCGGGCGAGCTCGGGGCGCTGCTCGAGCAGAAAAAAGAGCACGGCGACCAGTCCCCCTGCCCCACCCACGAGGGAGGCTTTCAAATAGCGGTGATCGGGCTTGGCGGGTTCGTTGGACGTCATGGGTGAAGTTCCGGCAAGGTTTGAGATCCTTCGCTTCGCTCAGGATGACAACAAGAAACAAGCAGTGTGCTCGTCATTCCGACCCCGCGGACGCGGGGGAGGAATCTGCTTTTTGTTGCGCTTCGGCCTGCGCGCGGCGGAGGGCTTCCTCCGGGGTGACACGAATCTTGACGGCGTCGAAGTCCACCGGGTCGTCGTCCTTCAGGGCGGCCACGGCGGCCAGAGTCATCTGGGCGACGAGCTGGATGAGCTCCACCCAGGTCACGAGTTCACGTTTCGTGAGTGCCATCGATTCCCTCCTCCCTTCACTGGTAGCGCGGGTTCCCCGCGCAGCGGGGTACCCGCGGCCGTTGAAAAAACCGCAGGTAGTCCTTGCTCCGCGAGGCCAACCTGCGCTACCGCGTCGCCGCGGGCGCGGGTTGCTCGAAGGCGGCAAGCAGTGCGCGCAGATCAACGAGCAGCGGCGGCAGGGCCGCCAGCGCGGCCGTGATCTTGGCCTCGAGGGCGCGCGGGTCCTGGCGCAGCTCGGGCGGGGCCAGCGGCGTGCCCGGAGCGCGGCGCACCTCCTGGTAGGTCTTCATCAGGTCGGCGGCCAGTGTGTGGGCGGCGATAAAGCGGTTGCCGGCCACGGCGAAGCGGTTCCACTGCTCCTCGGTCAGCCGCCCGGCCAGGTAGGCGCGGGCGGCGTGCTCTTGCAGGAGCTCGTACTCGACCTTGGTGACCTTGAGCGTGCGGTAGGCGTTGCGCTCGAAGCTGTCGCAGGCTGGAAGCAGGAGGCAAGAGGCAAGAAGCAGGAGGAGGACAACGATGCGAACATGCGGGGTTCTCATGACCGGGACTCCTAGGTGCATTCGGGGGAAAAAGCAGGGCCCTCGCTTCGCTCGGGATGACAGGCAGAGGGGACGGCGTCGTACTGGGTCAGGTGGTAGCGCCGGATGAGGAGGTGGAGCTTGCGGGCGTAGCGGGGGTCGGTGGCGTAGCCGCAGCGCTGCAACTCGACGGCGAAGGCAAAAGGGTTGGCGGCCACGGCGCGCGCGCGAGCGTAGCGCGGCCGGGCGAGCAGCCGAGCGTAGTCCTCCAGGCATTCCTCGAAGCTCGCGTAGCGGGCAAAGCGGGCGCGCGCGCGGCGAGGCCGGCCGCCGTCGAACTCCGTGGTCGAGTAGACGACGCCGGCGCCGTTGGGGCGGGCCTTGATGCCGAACAGGTTCCGGTTGCGCCGGGCGAGCGCCGCGCGCCCCCAGTCGGATTCGAGGATCGCCTGCGCCAGGACGACCGAGGCCGGCAGCCGGGTCTTCTCCTGCCAGGCCAGCACGGCCGGCACGACACGCTTCAGGAATTCCGCCTGCTGCTCGTTCATGGCAACGCCGCCTTTCACCTGCTCAGCCCAGCGGCCCCCTTGTCCCGAGCGGGCCCGAGGGATGCCGCTGGGACCCACGGGCAGAAGCCCGTGCGCTGAACTGAAACAAGAACCGTTCAGCCCGGCGGCTTCGGCCGCCGGGAGTCTGTAGCAAATCGGCCGCGCGCGTGTCTACGGTTTCTGCGGTTTTTGCGGTTTTTGCGGACGTTTATTTTCGGGAGGGCGTTTTCGGGGCCAAAAACGCGCTCCCCAAATCCGCAATTTCCGCAAAAACCGCAATTTCCGCACCGCGGAAATTGTCCTGAGCGGAGCCGAACGGGCAAAAAACGCACGGCGGTTTGGGTAGGGCCGGGCCTTGTGCCCGGCCGCGGCGGGGGGCAAGCTCCCGCCCTACCCAAGAACTCCGCTCGGAATGACACGTGGGGCGACGAAGCGGTTTTGGCCGGTCGACGGGGCGGGGCAGACAAGAGTGTCTGCCCCACTGAAGGATTCTATTTCTCTCTTGGTGGCGCAGACACTCCTGTCTGCGCGGCAAAAGTCCGACGAGGAACGCACAAACCGCGTTCCTCGCCGCTCCCTGATTCCTTCGCTTGTCATCCTGAGCGAAGCGAAGGATCTCAATCGCTGCCGGTCGCTTCGATTGAGATTCCTCGCCCCCAGGGGAATCAAGGGCTCGGAATGACAAGGCAGGGGGTAGCGGCGACGAAGGCGCCGTTTGCCTTCGTCGTCGGCCTTTGCCTAGAGCAGGCTGGTGTCGAGGCGGGCTTGGCCCTTCGCGGGACGCCCAGGGCGGGTAGCAGTCCGGGGCCGCACCGGCGGGGACGCCGGTGCCACCGGACGGGAGCGCCGGACTTCATTCACCGGCGCGCCTTCGAGATACCCCCGCAGCGCCTGCCGCGAGCCGTCAAAAAAATGCTCGACCAGCGCGCCGACCGCCTGCGCCCGCGCTTCGGACTTGGGATAAACAGCCGTGTAGCGGTGGGCCTTGCCCTGCTTGCGGCGGGCCACCGCGCCCTTGCGCGAGAGCCGGTCCATGATGGTCTCGACCGTCGTGTAGGCGAGCGGGCGATGGTCGGCGGCGAGCTGCTCGCGGATCTCGCGGACGCTGGCCTCGCCCTGCTCCCAGACCACTTTCATGCATTCGAGCTCGAGCGGCGGCAGCTCGTAGATGGTCTTGCGCGGGGCGTAGGGTCGCTTCTCCCGAGGCTTCGGGATGCCGGCAGCGGTCATTTCTTTTTCTTATCGGGCTTGCCCGCTTCGGGCGCGAAGAGTGTCCCCGGTCCGGGTGTGCCGCCGGGTTTCTCCGGTTCGAAGGCGCTGGTGGCGAACTTCTCTTTGCGCAGCAGGGGCCGGTCGAGCGAGCGGTTCCAGTCGGTCCAGTCGCCCTCGCGCCCTTCGGCGTCGGCGGTGCGGAGGCTCGCGCGGATGGCTTCCATCTTGGAGTCAAGGTCGTCGAGGTAGTGGAGCAGGACGGCTTCGGTGAAGCGCGGGGTGACGGGCGAGCCGAACTCCAGCCGCCCGTGGTGGCTCAAGAGCATGTGCTGGACGAGCGCGCGCAGGTCGGCCGGGGTGGCGAGCGCGTCCATCTTGCGGTTGAGCAGCTCGAGCGCGATGGCGATGTGCCCCAGCAGGTTCCCCCGCGTCGTGTAGTCAAGCGAGCGCTCGTAGCTCAACTCGTAGACCTTGCCGACGTCGTGCAGCACCGCCCCGGTGAGGAGCAGGTCGAGGTCAACCTCGGGGTAGTTCTGCGCCGCCAAGCGGCACAGCCGGCAGAGCGAGACCACGTGCTCGACCAGGCCGCCGCGGTAGGCATGGTGGAGCGTCTTCGCCCCCGGCGCCTGCTTCAGCCGCTCCTTGATCTCTTCGTCTTCGAGCACGGCCCCGAGCAGCGCCTTCAGGTGGGGGTTGGCGACCCCGCCGGCGATCTGGACGAGCTCGGCGTAGAGGGCCTCGACGTCGGCGGCGCTCTGCGGCAGCAGGTCGGCCAGCTCGACTTCGGCGTCCTGGGCCGGGCGCAGGCGCTTGACCTTGAGCTGGGTGCGGCCCCGGTAGGATTCGACCGTGGCCTCGACCTTGACCACGTCGTCCCGGTCGAACTCGCCCTCCACCTCGTCCACGCCTTCCCACATCCGCGCCTCCACGGCGCCGGTGCGGTCGCCCAGCCGCATGACCAGGTAGGGCTTGCCCTCGCGGGTCGAGCGCAGCTCCTTGAATTGCACGAGGAAGTAGGAGGTGATGGCCTGGCTCTCGTGCCCGGCGAGGTCGGTGACGTACAGTTCTTTCATGGCGGCGTCACTGGGTGGCCTGGCGGCGGCGCTTGCCCCGCACCACCGGCTTCACCCGCGCCTCCACCGCCCCCGTGTCCACGTAGCCCGCCTTCACGGTGAGGAAGGCGTCGCGGCGGAGGTTGTTCAGGTACTCGCGCAGGGAGGGCTGCACCTTCTCGTAGTACAGCTTCTGCATGATTTCGCTTTCGACTTTCTCGAAGGGCGGGATGCCGGCGGGCATGTGCGCGACCTTTTGCAGGATGAGGTAGCCCTGGGGGGTGCGCAGCGGGTCGCTGACGCCGCCCTCGAGCAAATTCCCCACCGCCTCGCGGATGACGGGCGAGAGTTTCTCCACTTCGAAGACGCCCAGGTCGCCCCCCTCGGCGCCGGTGGGGGCGTCGGAGTACGTCTTGGCCAGCTCCTCGAACTTCTCCCCGGCGCGGATCTTCCCGAGCACCTCCCGCACGCGCTCTTCCCGCGCCGGGAGCTGCTCGGGGGGGACGCCTTCGGTCGAAACCAGGATCTCCCGCAGGTAGACGCTCTCCGGCCGGGTCAGCTCTTGCTGGTGCTTGGCGTAGTAGTCCCGCACTTCCTCGGCGTCGAGCATCACCTTGCCGCTGACTTCCTTCTGGACCACCGCCTGGGTGAGGAGCTGGTTGCGGATCTGCTCCTTGAAGTCTTCGAAGTCCACCCCCTGGGCGGCCGCCGTGCGCTCCAGGGCTTCCATGGAGTCCAGCCCGGAGTCCTGGCGGATGCGGTCAAGGCGCTTGATGACGTCGGCCTCGACCGAGATGCCCATGTCGGTGCCGCGCTGCACGAGCAGGGTCTGGTCAATGAGGTCGCGCAGCAGGTCCTTGTCCCGCTCCTGGAGCTGCTTTTCGAGCTCCGCGCCGATGTGCTCCCGGGCGAGCTCCTCCCGCAACGACTGCCGGCTGCGCTCCAGGTCGGCCAGGGTGATGATTTGATTGTTGACCCGGGCGACGATCTCTTCCAGCACCAGCCGGTCGGCCGCCGCCGTCAGGGCCAGCCCCACCACGAACAGTGCGACTCGGACAAGTCTCATGGCTTTCCCGCGCTCCCCCGGAAAAGTCTAGCCTAGCCTCCCAGCGCCAGCAACCGCTTTCTCAACTCCTCCAGCCAGCCTGCCCCGAGTCCCGCGACGCGGGACGAGGGACCGGCTCCGCGCTCCACCGGGAAGCGCAGCGCTCCGCCCGGCTCGAGCCGCGCCCCGGGCGTGCCCCGCACGAATTCGACCAGGCGCTCCGGCCGCACTCGCGTTTCGGGGTGGAAGCGCACCGTCACCATGCCCTGGCGCTGCTCCACCGCCTCGAGCAGCAGCCGCTCGGCCAGCGCCTTCAGGCCGGCGTAGGCGAGCAGGTTCTCCACCGCCCGGGGCAGCGGCCCGTAGCGGTCTTCAAGCTCCGCCGCCAGCGCCGCGCGCTCCGCCGCCGCCTCGCCCGATTCGGGCTCGCCCAGCGACGCGATGCGCTTGTACATCCGCAGCCGCTGCCGCTCGTCTTCGATGTACTCGGGCGGGATGCGGATGTCCGCGCCCAGGTTGAGCGTGGCGCGTCCGGCGGCGGCCGGGGTTCCCCCGCGGAGCTCGGCCACGGCCCGCTCCAGCATCTCGGTGTAGAGGTCGAAGCCGATGGCGTTGATGTGGCCGTGCTGCTCGGCGCCCAGCAGGTTCCCGGCGCCGCGCAGCTCGAGGTCAAGCGCGGCGATCTTGAAGCCGGAGCCCAGTTCGCTGAACTCCTTCAAGGCCGCCAGCCGCCGCCGGGCCACCTCCGACAGGCGCGTCTCCGCCTCCACCAGCAGGTAGGCGTAGGCGCGCCGGCTCGACCGGCCCACGCGCCCGCGCAACTGGTAGAGCTCGGCCAGGCCGTAGCGGTCGGCGCGGTCGACGATGATGGTGTTGCAGAGCGGGATGTCGAGCCCGTTCTCGATGATCTTCGTCGTCACCAGCGCGTCGTACTCGTGCTGCATGAAGCCCAGCATGATGCGCTCGAGCTCGGCTTCCTTGAGCTTGCCGTGCGCCACCGCCAGGCGCGCCCCCGGCGCCAGCCGCTGCAAGCGCTCGGCCACCGCCGCAATCGTCTCGATGCGGTCGTGGACGAAGTAGACCTGGCCGCCGCGCCCGAGCTCCTGCTCGACGGCGGCGCGGACGAGCTCGTCGCTCGCCGGGGCCACCACCGTCTGGATCGCCAGCCGGTCGGCCGGGGCGGTCTCGATGAGCGAGAGGTCGCGCAGACCGGCGAGCGCCATGTGCAGCGTGCGCGGGATGGGCGTGGCCGTCAGCGTCAGCACGTCCACGTGAGTGCGGAGTTGCTTCAAGCGCTCCTTGTGGCGGACGCCGAAGCGCTGCTCTTCGTCCACCACCAGCAGGCCCAGGTCCTGGAAGCGCACGTCGGCCGAGAGCAGCCGGTGCGTGCCCACGATGACGTCGACTTTCCCCGCCTCCAAATCCCCCAGGATGCGCTGCTGCGCGGCGCGCGTCCGGAAGCGCGAGAGCATCTCCACCCGCACCGGAAAGGCGGCGAAGCGCCGGCGGAAGTTTTCGTAATGCTGGAAAGCGAGAACGGTCGTAGGAGCGAGCACAGCCGCCTGCTTCGAGTCGCAAACCGCCTTGAAGGCGGCGCGCAGCGCCACCTCGGTCTTGCCGAAGCCGACATCGCCCACCAGCAGCCGGTCCATCGGGTGCGGGCGCTCCAGGTCGCGCTTGGCCTCGTCGGTGGCCGTGCGCTGGCCGGGGGTTTCGTCCCACTCGAAGGCGTCCTCGAACTCGCGCTGCCAGGGCGTGTCGGCGCTGAAGGCGTGCCCGGGGACGGTGGCGCGCTGCGCATAAAGCGCGACCAGCTCTTCGGCCATCTCCCGCACGGCGCGGCTGGCGCGCAGCTTGGCGCGCTGCCAGGTGAGCCCGCCCAGGCGGTCGAGCCGGGGCGCGGCGCCGCCCACGGCGCGGTACTTCTGCACCAGGTCGAGCCGCGCCAGCGGCACATAGAGGCGGTTGCCCTCGAGGTAGTCGAGCTGGAGGAACTCCTCGGTGAGGCCGTCGTGAGCGAGCGGCTTCAGGCCGGCAAAGCGGCCGATGCCGTGGTCGACGTGCACCACGTAGTCGCCGGCGCGCAAGTCGCTGATGTCGGCGGCGAAGGCCGCGGCTTTCGACTTCGGCGGCGCCCCGCGGAGCCTCGGCGCCACCCCGGCGCTCTCGAACAAGTCGAAGTTGCCGAAGAGAGTGAAGCCGGCCTCGGGCACGCTGACCCCGTCCGGCACCGGGCCGTGCAGCAGCAGCACCGCGCCGCCTTCCGCGGCCCCGCCGTCGCCCGGCGGCGCCTGCCCCGCCAGCGGCGGGGCCAGCACGCTCTTTTCTTCCACCAACCCGGGGCGCTGCCCGGCGGGCGTGCCGAAGCGGTAGGGGATCTCGTACTCGCCCAGGATTTCCGCTAGGCGCTCGGTCTCGCCGCTCGAGGCGCCGGCGACGAGCAGGCGCTCGCCCGCGCGCAGCCGCTGCCGCGCCGCCTCCGCGAAGGCGCGCACGTTGCCGCGGAAGCGCGGCGTGGGCTGCGAGGCCAGGGCGTAGTGCTCCGCCCCGGCGATTTCAAGCGCCAGCTGCTCGAGCTGGAGCCGCGGCGCCGCGGCCGCGCGCGCCTCGAAGGCCGGCCAGCGCAGGAAGAGCTCTCCCGGAGCCGCCGCCACGCGCCCCTCGGCGCGCGCCGCGGCGTGGTCTTCCTCCCAGCGCTCCCAGAGCTTGCCGGCTTCTTCGCGCAGGCTCTGCGGCTCATCGAGCAGAAGCACAGCGCGCGGCGCGAGGTCCATTAGCGTCGCCCCGAAGCCCTCCGCCAGCGGCAGCAGGAACTCCCAGCCGGGAAAAGGATTGACCGCGCCCTCGGGCGCGCGCCCTTCCCGCAGCGCCCAGAGCTTTTCCAGCCGCTCCGGCGTGCGCCCCACTTCCAGCAGCGGGACCAGCGTGGCTGAAGTCAGCGGCGACGCCGAGCGCTGCGTGGCCGGGTCGAACCCGCGCAACTCTTCCAGCCGGTCGCCGAAAAGCTCGAGGCGCACCGGCGCGCCCTCGGGCGGGAAGATGTCCACCAGGCCGCCGCGCACCGAGTAGCTCCCGGCCATCTCGACCGGCTCGTGCCGCTCGTAGCCGGCGCCTTCGAGGTACGCAACCAGCTCGTCGAGCGCCACCCGGTCGCCCACGCGCAGCGTGCGCCCCAGGCGCGCGTAGCTCTCGCGCCCGGCCAGGCGGCCGAGCGCCGCCCCCACCGGCGCCAGAACGACCTCCGCTTCGCCGCTCGCCAGCCGCCAGAGCGCCACGGCGCGCGCGGCGGCGATGTCCGGGTGCCGGGACAGGCCGCGATAGGGTGAGACGTCCGAGGCGGGCAGCAGGACGACGCTCGCCTCCGGCCGCCCGGTCAGCAGGCCGTGGAAGAAGCGCAGCGGCTCGATGAGCGCTTCGGCGCGGCGGTTTGTCGTGGTGAGGAAAACCAGCGGCCGGGCGAGCGCGCGCGCCGTGAGCGTCGCCACCAGGAGCTTGGCCGTGTCGGTCAGGCCCGCCAGCGTCAGCTCGCGCGGCGGCTGGCCGTGCCGCGTCACCAGCTCCAGCTCGCGCAGCGCCGCCCGCAGCCCCGCGCTCTCCTCCAGCGGGCGAATCGCCTGCTCTACCAGCGGAATGATCATGAGCTCTGCGCCGAGGCGGGCAGACAAGAATGTCTGCCCCACTTTGAAACCCTTTTTTCTGTCATTCCTGGTGGCGCAGACACTCTTGCTTGTCCTGAGCGAAGCCGAAGGGTCTGCGCTCCTTATCTTGCGCCGCAGCGGGCAGGCAGGAATGCCTGCCCCACCTTTTTTTCTCTTCCCATTCCTGGTGGCGCAGACACTCCTGTCTGCGCTCCTTATTTCTTCCCCGCGATCTTGGCGATGAACGCAGAGGTCGAATAGCCCTCGAGGTAGGGCACCACCACCACGCGCCCGCCAGCGGCTTCGACTTCCTCGCGGCCGACAATCTGGTCAGGCCCCCAGTCGCCGCCCTTCACCAGCACATCGGGCAGCAGCGCCGCGATCAGCTCGCGCGGCGTCGGCTCGTCAAAGATCGTCACCGCATCCACCGCGGCCAGCGCCGCCAGCACTTCGGCGCGCTCGGCCTCCGGCACGAGCGGGCGGGCGTCGCCCTTGAGCTGCCGGACGCTCCGGTCGCTGTTCAGGCCGACGACCAGCGCCTCGCCGAGCGCCCGCGCCTGCTCGAGCAGCCGGACGTGTCCCGCATGGAGCAGATCGAAGCAGCCGTTCGTAAACACTACGCGGCGGCCGTTGTCTTTCCACTCCCGCCGGCGGATAATCAGCTCCGCGCGCGACACTATCTTTTTGACGCTCACACCGCCTCGCCTACACTCGTGACTGCATCCAGCGATTCTAACACCACCGCCCGGCCGCCGCGCGGCTTCCGCGGACGGCTGCTGGCGCTGCTCCTGGTTTTTCTCGCCGGGGCCGCCAGCTCCGTCGGGGGACTGGCTCACCTGCGCGGGCAGCTCCGCTTCGAGTCCTTCCGCGTCGACGACATCCCCGTCGAGCGCGTGCAGCCGCAGAGCGGCGAGGCGCGCGTGCATTTCCTGCTCCTGCACGGTTACGGGGCCAACCGGCGCCACCTGCTGCATCTTGCAGAAGTGCTCGCCACAACAGGCGGCGACGTCTTCTTGATGGATCTCCCCGGCCGCGGCAACCATCCCGGGCGCGCGACCCCGCGGCCCCCCGGCGGCTTCCATGCCTCGATGGCGACCCCACGGGAAACACGCGCGGCGCTCACCGTGGTTCGCCACCTGGAAAAGAAATTCGGCGTGCGCCCCGAGCGACTCGTCATCGTCGGGCATTCGCTCGGCGGCGGCGTGGCGCTGGAAGTCGCGCGCGCCGTCAACGCCGCGGCCGTGGTGTCGCTCGCGGGCCTCGAGCGCCGGGTCGCTCCCGGCGATCCGCCGAACCCGCTCTTCATCACCGCGCGGCTCGAGATCCCCGACCTGCGCCGGGCCGCCGACCGCATGCACGAGCGCGTTCGCGCCGCCCGCGCGGCCCGGCTCGAGTTTCTCGCCACGCATTCGAGCCTGCCCTTTCACTCCTCCGTGCAGCGCGCCATCGTGAACTGGACGAACCGCGCCGTGCCCGGCGCGGGCTTGAATCTTCCGCCACGCTTCAACGCCTGGCTTCTCGGGCTGGAAGTGGCGGGG
>Ga0209619_10003893_pt1 | contig 10686 bp, 12 predicted proteins | sample Rifsed16ft3_FD_184011 | JGI IMG/M metagenome (GOLD analysis project Ga0209619, IMG submission 184011) | Soil microbial communities from Rifle, Colorado, USA - sediment 16ft 3 (version 2) | ecosystem: Environmental > Terrestrial > Deep subsurface > Rock core/Sediment | place: Rifle, Colorado... | reverse complement strand
CCGGATGGGACATGGGCGCGGACGAGGCCATGGATGTGGGCCGGCGGACGGTCAATCTGCTGAGGGCATTCAACGTGAGACACGGGATCACGACGGAGGGGGAAAGGCCGTCGCTGCGCTACGGTTCGGTGCCCGTGGACGGCCCGGTCAAGAACAAGGGCATCGGTCCCGAATGGGATGCGATGCTGGACAACTACTATCAACTCATGGGCTGGGACCGACAGACCGGCAAGCCGTTGCCGGAGACCTTGAGGAAGTATGGGCTGGAACAGCAGGTGAAGGATCTGTGGTAGGAGGCGGAACGGGTACGGTACGCCTCGAGATCGTCCCTTGGCTCACCCAGCAGTTCGGGTCAGGAGGCTCCTCGCGCCTCGTTCTGGAGGAGGACGTCGCCGGGACAGTGAGGCTCGGCGACTTCCTCGCGTCCCTGGTGGGGAAGTACCCGGCCATGGGCGCGGTCATCCTGGACGTCGGCACTGGCCGGCTGCTCGAGCACGTCAACATCGTCCACAACGACACCCTGCTCGCCTCGAGCACGGCGCTGGAGGAGCCGGTTGAGGCCGGAGACTCGCTCATATTCCTGCCGGCCTTTGCCGGCGGCTGAGCCCTGACAAGAGGATCAGCGGTCTTCATTCGCGCGCAGCCATCCTCGCCCACCGCGGCGCGGCCCACGCGTGGGCTACAGAGACAGCGCATCAGCAAGAGCACGCAGGAGTCTCGCACCGTCACCCCGCCATGCACTGCCGTGCATACAGGCAAGCGTCGCCGGCCTGGTGGAAGCCAGTCTCTCCAGCATGCCGCGGGCGTTCTTCGTGTGCGAAAAATAATCCATCCCGTGGCGGAATGCTTCGCTGGGCCCAAGAATGTCCGACTCAGTGAGTGCGGGAAGGTCGGCGCCGCCCTGCGTGAAGAGATCACCGCACAGCAGTGTCCTTGTTCGTTCTTCCATCAGGAACCCGCATTCCCACGCGTGCGGCAGATGGGGCGTGTCGAACCATCGCAGGGAGTGTGTGCCAAGCGAGAGCGTCTCCCCGTCCGCAAGCGCGCGTGCCGGCCGGTCGGCAAGATCGTTGATGGACACCAAGGCAGCGACTGTGCCGCACAGGGGCGAGGATTGCGGGGCTACCGCGAGCCATTCGTTGAGCGATCCGCACTCGTCCGCTTCAACATGCGAAAAGGCAATGTAACGAAGGCGTTCCACCGGCAACACGCTCGCAACCGCCTCACGGACCAAGGGAAACATCTTTCGCAGTCCGGTATGGAACATCAGCGGTTCGTCGTCAACAACGAGATATTGGTTGAATGAGAATCCCCCCGGTCCGCCTTCAATAATGAGCGGCGTATTGATGCGGTATATCCCATCAGCAACCTCGTGGACATTCGTCCCCGACTGCTTATTCGTTATGGCCATTTCTCACCCTCGCGCCATACAGTGAATATTCATGCCTCTGTGCGCCGCCCAACGCACGGTATCAGCCGCGGCGCGAAGCGCCGTCGGCTGCATGCCGTAGTTGGACAGGCGGACGTTCATGTGTCGTTACTTGAGAACCTCGTCGACGCGAGTGAGAAACGAATTCGGCACGTTCAGCCCGAGCATGCGGGCGGTCCGGGGATTGACCACCAGTTCGAGCCGAGTCGGTTGCTGGACGGGCAAGTCCCCTGGCGCCGCACCTTTCAGAATCTTGTCGATGTACGTCGCTATGATGCGCGGGGCGAATTCAGGATCAAACCAGTCGGGACCATACGATAGAAGGCCACCATCGACTACAAAAACCCGGGTGTCAAAGGCAGTCGGAAGTTTGTGAGTGATCGCCAACGTCGCGATCCGCTTGCGCGCGCCAAAGGTGATCGCGTCAGGGAATACGACAAGCGCCTCAGCGCGTTGCCGGACTGCAGTGGCGAAGGCACCCTCTAGATCCTCGGCACGCTCGACCGGCAGCTTCGAAGAGGTGAGGCCAAGTCGCGGCGCGGCACGCTCCATTTCCTGCAAGTAGGTGCCCCAGTCGTCGTGGCGATGGTGAAGAATGCCGACGCGCGACAGTGTCGGCAGCAACTCCTTGAGCAGTTGTAGCCGTTTCCCGGCCGACTCGGGCGCAAGAAACGTAAAGCCGGTAGTCAAACCGCCCGGGCGGTTGAGGCTGGCGACTTCGCCGAGGAAGTTCTTCGGATCTGCGCACCCCGCCACCACGGGGACGGAGCGACTGATCTCCCGGATAGCGCGAAGCGCAGGGCCGCAAGGCGCGGAGATGACGGCCGGGCGGCGGTCGAGCAGTTCGCGTGCGAGCGCAGGGAACCGTGAATTGTCGCCGCTCGCCCACCGGGGCTCGAGCAAGAATGTTCGGCCTTCCTGATGTCCGAGCCCTTTGAGGTACTGCGTGAGATAGGGCGCGCCTGGTTCAGGCGAGCCCAGCCCCAAGTATCCAACGACTGGAACCTGGGCCCAGGCAGATGCCGGGGCTGACCCCAGGAGCAATAGCGCCATCAATAATCCGGCCGCGGGTAACATGTCAGATTACAGCCATCAGGGTGTACTGGCTCACGCGACGCTCTTGCGTATGATCGCGCTCGCTTGAATCCGCTGTCCTACAATTCGGGCTCGGGATGGGCCGATCTGCGTATTCCGGCAGACGCTGCGAGGCCGGTCGGCCTATTCCGACGGCCCGGGACGGTGCCTGGTGCCCATCCACCCCCTTGCTTTCCTCGGCTTGCGGCCGATCAGGCAGACGTGACGGCGCCGGGATAGGCTGCGAGATCGCGCAGCGTATCCCGGCGCATGCTCCCGCGGACGCTGCCCGGCCCCTCATGACGGGAACATGCGGCCGGCCGGGTTCCGGACGCCGGCGGATCCGCAGTTCAGGACGTCGCAGATGGGTCGCGAGCGAGTGCCGGCGCTGGCCCGTGATGGCCTGCCTCCGACCGGATACGCGACCGGAGCGAACAATCCCCGGAGGGTCATGGCGCGAGCACCTCTCTCGAATGGGGCGCGCCAACCATAGCGCACCGGCCCTGGCCGGGCAACCGGGATCACGCGCGTGGGATTCGGGCGGCGGGTCCCGGCGGGCGTTCGGACACGTCCGCGCCGGCGTCCTTGACAGATGCCGTGCCGGGGTCGTAGCGTGGCCGCAGGCCCGATTCCGAGGAGGACGTGCATGCGCGAGGCTCCGCTGTCCGCCGAGCAGATCGACGTCGAGGACGTGTACCAGGCCATCGAGCTCTACTACGAGCGCGGCTGGACGGACGGCCTGCCCGTGGTCCCGCCCACCGAGAAGCGGGTGCGTGCCTTCCTGGACGCCGCCGGTTTCGCCCCCGACGACGTGCTGGGCGAGATCCCCGAGCGCGACCGGGTTCTGAGGGCTGAACTCTTGGCCATCAACGCGGTGATGGCCGGCTGCCGGCCGGAGTACATGCCGGTCCTGGTGGCCGCGACGGAGGCGATCACCGACCCCGCGTTCAAGTTCAACCACATGGCGAGCCTGGGCAGCCCGTGGCCGGTCTTCGTCGTCAACGGCCCCCTGGCCCGCACGCTCGGGTTCAACAGCGGCCTCTACCTCTTCGGGCCGACGACGCGGGCCAACGCGACGTGCGCGCGGGCGATGAGTCTGCTCCTCTGGAACTGCGCGGAGGCGCGCCCCGACGGCATCCAGCGCGGGCAGTGGGGCAACCCCTTCCGCTCGGTGGGCTTCATCGCCGAGGACGAGTCCACCGCCTGGGATCCCCTCCACGTCACGCTGGGCCACGCGCGCGAGACGACGACGGTCACCGTGGTGTCCGCCTACCCCGGACTGCAGCAGCTGCACTGCGCCCGCTCGACCCCGGAGGGGCTTCTCGACACGGTGGTGGACGCCATCTCGACGGACGAGTTCTTCCGCGGGACCTACCTGCTCTTCGTCTCGCCCCAGCACGCGGCGGTGTTCATCCAGCACGGCTGGACCAAGCGGCACGTCCGGGACTACCTCTGGACGCGCTGCCGGCGCTCGGTGGCCGATCTCAAGCGGCGCGGGACCTGGGGCGTGATGGCCGACAAGCCCGAGGGCTTCGCCGACTTCAGCCGCGAGGTCCAGCCCGGCGACGAGGAGCGGATCGTCTCCCTCTTCGAGCCGAACGAGTACGACCGCTTCATGCAGGCGCCCGGCGCGCTCGAGCGGAGCGCGGACATCTACGTGGTCGTCGGGGGCGGCAACGCCGGCATCCGGATGGCGTACATCGTCCCCTACGGGGTGTCCTCGGACGCCGTCACCCGCTCGGTGCGCGCGCCGGCCACGGCCGAATGATCGAGACCACGAGATCGTGAGGAGGAACGTCATGCTCAAGGTGCTCAATCCCACCGCCAGACCGGCCCGCGGTACGAGCGGCATCGCGCCGCGCCCGGTGAGTCTGGACGACAAGACCATCGGCGTCATCTGGAACGGGCGCGCGTACGGCGACCGCATCCTGCTGGAGGCGGTCGACCTCCTGAAGCAGCGCTACCGGGTCCGGGACGTCCTCTTCCGCGAGAAGCCGTTCCTGGGCAACATCGCGCCCGAGCCCATCCTCGCCGAGCTGGCGGCGAAGGCTCACGTGGTGATCACCGGCGTCGGTGACTGAGGGTCCTGCACGTCGGGCAGTGTGCTCGACGCCATCACGCTGGAGCGGCGCGGGGTGCCAGCCGCGGCCGTCGGTGTCAGGAAGCTGGTCGAGACGACGGGCCGCGGCATGTGCCGCGCCCAGGGCATCCCGGACTACCCCATCGCGACCATCGACCACGCGACGGGCTCCCTGGCGTCGCTGAACGACGCCACCACGGCCAGTCGTTTCGCCGCCGAGGTCGCCGACCAGGTGGACCGGATCCTCACGACCGGAGGCCCAGGCACCCCAGCGTAGGCAAGGGCCGCTCGCGCCGGGCCGGGGACTAGCGGGGCTGGGGGAAATCGTCGCGGACGGAGGCGCTATTGCCGGACGTCAGGTCGAGCTGTTTCTCCTCCGCGGGCTTGAGCTCGACGCGGAGCCGCCAGATCGGCTGACCCGCCACGCGATTGGTCAGCATGTACGGGCCCGGCACGACGTTGGGGAACTTGAAGCTGCCGTCCTCGCCGGTCCGGAGGATGTAGCGTTCCTCCTTCGTCGGGCTGTCCGGTTGCCCGACCAGGAAGAGTTGCAGCCGCCGCATGGGCTCCGGTCGGGGGCTCTTCTCGACGGATAGAGCGCGACCCACGAGGACCGCATTGCCCGCCTGCCGATCGGACCGGCTGGACCCAGTGAGCGCGGGGGCTGCCTCGGGGAGGAGGCCGGCCCGTGCGAGCCATTGGCGCGACTCGGTGGCCTCGGGCGAACCGGCTGGGGCCTTGGCCATCACCCACTGAAACTCTCTGCCGGCCGCGCCGCGGTCCACGTAGGAGAGGGAGACGGCAAGGCCGTAGTGGAGGGGCAAGCTCTCCGGCGCCCGCTCGAGTGCCCGCCTGAAGAGGTCCGCAGCTTCCGGGTAGCGGCCGGCCTCCAGCGCGGCAGTGGCGCGGACGTCGGCCTTGTCCTCGACACGTAGGGGCGGGGTGGGGGCCGGCGCCTGGCAGGCGGGGAGGGCCAGCACGAGGAACCCGAGAAGCGAGAGGATGCGCCCGCGCATGCTAACCCGAGACCTCCTTGTACGTGCCGGACTTGATGGTCCAGGTCTGCGGCACTTGGCCGTTGCCGGTCCTGGCGTAGCCGCAGTTGTAGTAGATGGCGGCATTGCCGCCCGTATTGGTGTCGATTGTCGTGGAGGATATGTCGCGGGTATTCTGGGTGAGGACGGCGCCGTCGATCTGACCCGTGCCGATGCCCGTGTAGGTCATGTCGTTCAGGACGTAAATCATGCCGCGCATCTTGAGGTTGCCGCTGATCGAGAGCGAGCCCGCGACAACCAGCCAACCGCTGAAGATCCCGCTCGGATCGGCCGGGGCATTGCGGCCGATGTCCACGGAGGCGAAGTCGCTGATCGGCGTCGTGTTTGGCCCGTTGGCGTCGATGTTCTGCCCGCTCACGGTGTCCACGTAGACGATGCCGTTCGGGATCCGGTTGCCCGAGTTGAACGCGACCGTGCCCTGGTAGTAGGTGCCCTGCGACTTGGCGATGGTCTTGAGGCCGCTGAGCTCGGCGCTGGTATAGGTGTACGGATCGAATGCTGAGCTCAGGAGGCTCTGCTGCGCGTCCGTCGCTTGGTTCGCCGAGTCGTTGCCGTCGCGCGAGTAGATGGTCGCTGAGCCGCCGATGCTCGTCGTGCCGCGGCTCCAGGTGCCGGCCTTGGGGCCGCAGCTCGTGTCTGAGCGGGAATCGACCACCGAGTCCCCGCTCGCGTTGATCTCGCCGCGCACGACGAGGGCGGCCGGCGGATCCAGGAACCGGATCTGGTACACGGTCGTTGTGATCCGTTGCTTGGCCTTGGGCCCGTTCCCCGTGTTGGTCGGCGTCCAGCCGGTCGTCACGACGTTGCGCTCATTGGCGCTGGCGCCGTTGGTCACGGACACCATGAAGACACCCAACTGGGCGCCGTTGATCAGGACGGGGACCGCGGTGGCGCCGCTGTAGGGCGCCGCGGGGGTGACGAGCGGGTTCGGGATGCCGTCAGGGTCTGCCGGGTTATTGAGCGCCCAGATCGCGCGTTCGAGCCCGCTTTCGGCCACCGCTCGCGCCCGGGCGATCTGGAGCTGGTTATTGGCGAGCAGGGGCTCGGAGGCCGCCAGCATGGAGAAGGCGATGATCAGCGCCGACAGGATCAACAGCGCCATGAGGGCCATGGGCAACGCGATGCCTCGCTGGCACCGAAGGATCGTTCGGACAGGAGAAAAGCGCATGGAGCCTCCTTTACATGTTCCGAAGCCGGACGATGGACTCGATCGTGGCCTTCTGATTGGCCGCGGAGTAGGCTGCCACGCTCTCTTCGGTGCCGGTCACGAGCTGGATCCGGACGAGCCTGACGTTCGCCGGCGTCCCCGTTGTGGTGCCGGTGTTCGTGGCGCCGTTGAAGGCGGAGAAGTACGTCGCCGTGAACGTCTGCACCCCGCCGATGAGAGGGGTGGTGACGCCGGCCGTGATGCGGTTGATCGTGGTCCCGGCGAGCTGGTACTGGATCGTGGCGCCGGTCCCGTCCACGAACGTCATGTCAGTCCCGCTCGGGATGGCCGTGACCGACTGCGCGGAGCGGAGCTCCCGGACCATGAGCTCGAGGGCGACCCGCCCGTTCTGCTGGGCCTCGACGCGCCGCGATCCCATGAGGTAGCTCTGCTGTCCCTGCACCTGGACGAAGAGAAGCCCGCTCAGCATCAGGCCCAGGACGGCTATGACCACGAGCAGCTCAGCCAGCGAGAGGCCGCGCTGATCTCTGAGGGTTCGCCGCACGGTACTCACCGTTGCGCCATGAGGAGGCTGACGGTCGCGGCCTTGGTCGTCCCGGCGGCCGCCTGGCCGGTGCCCGTCACGGGCGTGTAGCTGACGCTGACGACGATCTGCCGCATGCCGGAGTTGATGATGCCGCCGCAGCCCGGCCCCACGCCGCAGTCGGTGATGCGGACGGTCCGGGTATAGCCGGCATAGGGTGTCGCCATGGGCGCTTCGTCAGGAAAGGTGATGTTGATGCCGGCGACGGGCGCCGCGGACGCCGAGGGGGAGACCCCGAGGCTATCCGCCACCGGGCTCTGCGTCCACTGGGCATTGCGCACTTCTTCGAGCCGCTGGTTGGCGAGAAACGTCGCCGTCGACAGGCTCTGGCCTTCGTGGATGCCGTATCCCGCGAGCGGCACGGCCGACAGGAGCCCGCTCAGGCCCACGCCCACGACAGTGGACGCGACGAGGACTTCGGCCAGTGACATTCCGGCTTGGCTTCGGATCTGACGGTAGACGCGGGAGATCATGTTAGGGACTCGCAATTCGACCCGTCAGAGCGATCGAGACGGTGACCGTCGCGCCGCTCGTGGAGTCTGTGAGGGTGTAGGTCGTCGCCGGCAGGGCCGCGCCGAGGTAGCTGAATACGATGTCGTTCAGCGAGGCCAGGGTGAAGCCCTGAGGCAGGCTGATATTGCCGGCGGCGTCGGTCCCCGGCCCGATCCAGACCGTGCCGCCGCAGCCACCGACGCGAAGCTGCATCTGGGTATTGCTGGGGAGCTGGACGCAGACATCGTCGTTCTGCTTGACGGCGAGCCCGCGGGCCTGGTTGAGGAGCACGATGACCTGCTGGGAGCCGGCCTTGATCGCCGCGGTCTGGTAATAACTGAGAAAGAACGGCACGGTCATCACGAAGAGGATGCCGACGACGGCGCAGACGACCGCGAGCTCGGGCGTGCTGAAGCCGCCACGCCCGACGCCACAAAAGCGTCTACCGGTACCTTTCGTGCTCATCCGCATGACTGAGGATCTCCTCCGCTGGACGCCAGGCCACCGATTCGGTCGAGACTCTTCGGGTACCTGGGCACCTATGGGGCAAGAGCCGTTCCATCTCAGCTCCCGCCGACGTGAGTTCTCGGGCAACCGTCTACCTGGCAGGAGACTAGGGGCGCGAGTCCCGGAAGGACTTACGGATCAATGACTTGCTTGCCCCGGCTATAGATAGGAACGATGAGAAGACAGCCGCGGGTTTTCAAACTTGGTGGCCGCGGTGTCAGCAGCGACGATACCTGACGTCACGAGTGTCTTCGTGCTGTCAGGGCCCTGGGGCTGCCCCGGGCCATCTGGAGGCGGGGGTCATGGCCGGTCAGGAGAGCCTGCCTCGGCGAGGAATATCTCCCGGAGCCTGGCTTTCTGGACTTTGTCGCCGTGGGGGCCGGGGGTGCGGGGGACGTCGGCGACGATGCGGACGTGGCGCGGGATCTTGTAGGAGGCGATCTTGCCCTTGCAGTGGGCGATGATGTCGGTGTCGGTGAGGCGCTCGCCGGGCTTGGGGATGACGTAGGCGACGGCGGCCTCGTTCAGCTTCGGGTCGGGCACGCCGATGACAAAGGCCTGCAGCACCTGCGGGTGCGTCATGATGAAGGCCTCGATCTCTGCCGGCGCCACCATGAAGTGACTGATCCGGAGGACCTCGCGCAGGCGCCCTTTGAAGACGGTGCGCCCTTCCGCGTCGCGCACGGCAAGATCGCCTGACTTGAACCAGCCGTCGGCGGTGAAGGCCTTGGCCGTCTCCTCGGGCTTCTTGTAGTAGCCGCGCGTGACGAGCGGCCCGCGGAACCACAGCTCGCCCTCGCGGTCCACGGGCATGTCCTCACCCGTCTCGGGATCCACGACGCGCACGTCCAGGCCCTCGGCCGGCCACACGCCGGGCAGCGCGCGCGATGCGTCGCTCTCGTCGAGGTCGTGGAGCATGGAGAGCGCGTTCAGCTCCGTCATGCCGTAGGGCTGGTAGGCCTGCGGCACTCCAAGCGTGCGCAGGATGTCCTCGAAGAGACCGTCGCGCCCGCCGCCCGTCATGCCGAAGCCGCCGGTGCGGAGCTTCGAGCGCTTGCGCCGGGCGAGGTCCGGGTGGTCCAGCACCGCGATGGCCATGGCGTCCACCGCGTTCCAGATGGTGATGCCCTCGCGCTCGATGAGGTGGAGCGCAACGCCCGCGTCGAAGCTCTCCATGACGACCAGGCACGCGCCGTGGGAGAAGGTCGAGAGCGGGATGCAGAGCCCGCCCCAGGTGCCCGTCATCGGCAGCGCGTGGAGCACGCGGTCGGCTTCCGTCACGCGGAGCGCCTCGCCCGCGTACCAGCCGTGAGGCACCGCGTTCCGGTGGCTGATCAGCGCGCCCTTGGGGAAGGAGGTGGTGCCCGAGGTGTAGAGGATGGTCCACGGGTCGTCCGGCGTCACGCTCGCGCGCGCCCGCTCGAGCGCGGCCTGCCACTCGGGCTCGTCACCCGCCTCGAGGACGTCGCGGAGGCGCAAGCACCCGGGGTAGGGATCCTCCGCGTCCACGATCACGCGCGTGAGCTTCGGGAACTCCGGCAGCGCGAGATTGCCAGGCTCACCGTCGCGCAGGGCCGGCAGCACTTCGTTCAGCGTCTCGAGGAAATCTATCGGCCCGAGATGATCCGTCAGGATCAGCGTCGTCGAGTCCGACTGGCCGAGAATGTACGCGAGCTCGTGCGCCTTGTAGCGCGTGTTGAGCGCGACCGCGACGGCGCCGATCATCGCGCACGCTTGCTGGACGAAGAGCCACGCCGGGCGGTTGGGCAGCCACAGCGCGACCTTGTCGTCCTTCGCGATGCCCAGCGCCAGCAGCCCGCGCGCGGCGCGCTCGCTCTCGCGCAGAAACTCCTTGTACGTGATGCGCCGGTCGGCGGCGACTATGGCCTCGCGCTCCGGGAGGCGCGCAGCGACTGCCGCCAGCATTTGGCCCGCCGTCGCGTCGAGAAAGGGGTTGGGGCCGGCCTTCGGCCGCATGGGCCCCATGCTAGCACTCCGAGTCGTCCCCCGGGCCCTGCGTCAGATGATTCCGTCGGCCTTCAGCTTCTCGAGCTCGGCGTCGGAGAGGCCGAGCTCGTGAGCATAGACCTCGCGGTTGTGGGCGCCCAGCGCCGGGCCCGCCCAGCGGATCGTCCCAGGCGTCTCGGACAGGCGCGGCGTGGGCGCGCTCATGGTGACCGTGCCCAGCTGAGGGTCCGGCAGCTCGACGAAAGTGCGCCGCGCCTTGAAGTGCGGGTCTTCCATGATGTCGGCGATGTCGTAGACGGGCGCCGCGGTCAGGCCCTCGGTCTCGAAGAG
>Ga0209619_10003891_pt1 | contig 10690 bp, 9 predicted proteins | sample Rifsed16ft3_FD_184011 | JGI IMG/M metagenome (GOLD analysis project Ga0209619, IMG submission 184011) | Soil microbial communities from Rifle, Colorado, USA - sediment 16ft 3 (version 2) | ecosystem: Environmental > Terrestrial > Deep subsurface > Rock core/Sediment | place: Rifle, Colorado... | reverse complement strand
ATCGTGAAGGTACGAGAGCCGTCGGTCGGCCTCCTCGAACCTGAGCCACCGGAGCTCGTCCACCTCAGCGTTGGGCGTGAAGTGGCCCCCGTCGGGCGTCATCGAGTAGTACCTAACGACCTTCGGCTTGCCGTGTCGGTCCGCGTAGGTCACCGCGCCCACGCTGGGACCAAGGGCGCACCTGAGCCCGGTCTCTTCGAGGACCTCTCGCAAGGCCGCGGAGGCCTCGTCCTCACCTTCGCCCAGCTTCCCCTTGGGGAAGGACCAGTCGTCGTAGCGCGGCCGGTGGATGAGCGCGACCTGTCGGTCGTCGCCCTCGCCGCGCAGGACGAGCCCCCCGGCGGCCCTCACGAGCTCGGTCACGACCAGAAGCGTAGCCGCTTGCGAGACAGCGCCTTCCACGCGGCCGGCCAGGCCTCGCGCGCTTCCCGCGCCGCCTGCGCCTCGAGCGCCATCAGCTCTCCGGCGACGAGGGCGTCCGCGCCGGCGCCCACCGTGCGCAACCACGCGCAGGCCACCACCGCGTCCTGGTGCTCCCCGAGGACATCCTGCAACCCCGCGGCCGCGAGAGCGAACGCCCGAGCCCGCTTGCCGAACAGGGGGCCGACGGCCTCCGCCGCGTATCGGATGCGCTTGGCGCGGATCCGAGCCGCGTGCAGGTTCTCGTCGCGAGGATCCTCCAGGATCGCCTCGATCGCCCCGGTCATGTGCTTCCACGGGCCTTCGAGCGAAGTACCGAGGATCTCGGCGGCGGGGCGTCCCGCAACCTCTTCCGGAACGCGGGGATCGCTCGCGGCGGCGACGAGCGTCTCGAGCAGCGCGTCGTACCGCGGCGTGCGGATCGCCTCCAGGAGGCGCGCCCTGCCTTCGTCGCGTCTGCGCTCCAGGGCGCCGAGCAGGCCCTCGGCGGCGGGGCGATCCTCGGCCGGGAGCAGCCCTTCGCGGCCGCGCAGGCGATCGCGCAGCACCTCCGCGTCGCGGACCGCGCCGAGCTCCCCGCCGAGCCAACGGAGCTCGTCGCGGATCGTGTTCGACCACTCAGGCTCCAGGACGTCCCTGAACGTCCTCAGGTCCGAACGCAGCCGGCGCGTCGCGACGCGCGCCTGATGGACATACTCGGGATCGGCACCGAGGCGCACGCCGACGTCGTGGCGCAGCAGGCGGACGACCGAGGCGGCCAGGGCGCCTCGGACGACCTCGGCGACAGTGGCCCCACCCCCGAGCTCGGGGATGAGCACGTCGGCGGGGGCCTCGGCCCTGGGACCGAGCGCGCGCCGGAGCTTCGGGACGTTGTCCACCGGACCGGCGCCCGCCTCCAGCAGCCGGTCGACGACGGGCTGGAGCATCTCGTCGGCCACCCCGGGCGCGAGCTCCACCTCGATCTCGCGGAACCGCGAGGCGACACGGCGGCCCTGCATCACGGAGACCTCGTCATCGGTCACGATCACGGCCTGCCGACCGAGCAGGTCGACGAGGTCCACGGTTCGCCGAAGCGTCTGCAGCCTGGCCACAGGGGCGACCGGGCGACCCCGGACGTACGCCCGCACCAGGTCCGTCGCTTCCTCCGGGGGCCTACGACCCCCGACGCCGTCCGCGGCAGGGAAGACGTGCTCGCCTCGGACCAAGACCTCGCCGTCGCCGCTGGGGGGCAGCTTGACCGTCCAGCCCTCGCCCTGTCGATGGCGCAGGCTGCATCCCCAGCGCACGATCGCCAGGTCCTCGGTGTCGTGGTAGACGGCGAGCATCCTCTTCGGCTCTCGGACAAGGGACGAGAGGGCCTGCGACGAGAGGTCGGGCAACGCGAACCCGGGAGGGACGTGGAGCTTGACCTCGCGCTCAAGGCTCACGGCAGCTCCGAACTTGCGCGCTCGACGCCTATCTCCTGCAGACGCTGCTGAGCGTTGAGCCCGCGCTCACTCGGGACCTTAGTCCAGGTGCCGTCCGGCCAGAGAGCCCAGGCGAGCGTGTCGTCTTGCATCAGCACTTGCAGCATCTCGTCCAGGCGCGCCGTGAGCGCGGGGTCGGAGACCGGTACGACGGCCTCGACCCGCCGGTCGAGGTTGCGTTGCATGAGGTCCGCCGATCCGATGTAGAAGGCCGCCTCCTCGCGCTCGCCGAACCGGAAGATCCGCGAGTGCTCGAGGTAGCGACCGACGAGCGAGCGGACGCGGATCCGCTCCGACAGGCCGGGGATCCCCGGGCGGAGGCAGCAGATACCCCGCACGATGAGGTCGACGTCGGAGCCGGCCGAGGACGCCTCGTACAGGCCGTCGATCACCCCGGGGTCGACCAACGAGTTCACCTTCAAGACGATGCGGCCACCGGGCCGCGCCTGGTCTCGGACGAGCTCGAGGATCCGAGCGCGGAGCTCGTGCGGGGCGACGAGGATCCTTCGATAGTCGCGCTGCCTGCTGTAGCCGGTGAGCGCGTTGAACAGGTCGGTGAGGTCGGCGCCCACCTCGGGATCCGCGGTGAGCAGCCCGATGTCGTCGTAGAGCCTGGCGGTGACAGGGTTGTAGTTGCCGGTGCCCACGTGCGCGTAGCGACGAACGCCGCCGGCCTCGCGACGGACCACCAGGGAGATCTTCGCGTGCGTCTTCAGCCCGGCGACCCCGTACACGACGTGGACGCCCGCCTGCTCGAGCTCGAGGGCGTAACCGATGTTGGCCTCCTCGTCGAATCGCGCCTTCAGCTCGACGAGCGCCACGACCTGCTTGCCGAGCTCTGCGGCGCGGACAAGCGAGTGGAGGATCCTGCTCTCCTGCGTCGAGGTCCGGTACAACGTCTGCTTGATCGCGAGCACGGCGGGGTCGTGTGCCGCCTGCTCCACGAACGCCTCGACCGACGTGGAGAACGAGTCGTACGGATGATGCACGAGGACGTCGCCCGTCCGGAGCACCCCGAAGAGATCGGGCGTGTCCTGCCCGGAGGTGAGCCGCGGCTGGGTCACCGGGACCCAGGGCTCGTACTTGAGCTCGGGCCGGTCGAGCCGTACCAGCATCCAGAGCGCCGTCAGGTCGATCAGGCCCGCCGCCGTGAACACCTCGTCCTCGCGGATGCCGAGCTCGCGCCGCAGGAGCCCGAGCGCCTCGGGGCTCATCGTCTCATCGACCTCGAGCCGCACCGGGCTCGCGCCCCGCCGTCGGCGGCGAAGGACGCTCTGGATGGCCTCGAGCAGATCATCTGCCTCGTCCTCCTCGATCTCCACGTCCGCGTCGCGGGTCACGCGGAACGCGTGGTGCGAGACGATCTCCATCCCGGGGAACAGCCGATCCAGGTTGGCCGCGATCACGACCTCGAGCGGCACGAACCTCTCACCGCCGGGGAGCTCGACGAACCGGGGGAGCAGCGGCGGCACCTTGACCCGGGCGAAGCGCCGGACCCCGGTCATCGGATCGCGCACGATCGCGGCCAGGTTCAGCGAGAGGCTCGAGATGTACGGGAAGGGGTGGGAGGGATCGACCGAGATGGGCGTCAGCACGGGGAAGATCCGTTCGGAGAACTCTTGATCCAGGAACGTCAGGTCGCCGGGCTCAAGACCCTCGATAGAGCGGACGACGCGGATCCGCTCCTTCTCCAGGGCCGGGATGAGCTCCGTGGCCACCAGGTCGGCGACCCGGATCTCGAGGTCCTGGGCGCGGTCCCGGATCGCGGCCAGCGTCTCGCTCGGCGTCCTGCCGTCGGGCGTCCGCTTGACGACCTCCGCCTCGACCTGCTCCTGGAGCCCGGCCACCCGGATCTGGAAGAACTCGTCCAGGTTGTCCGCGAAGATCGCCACGAACTTCACCCGCTCGAGCAGCGGGAGGTCGGCGTCCTCGGCAAGGGCCAGCACCCGCGCGTTGAACTCGAGCCAGGACAGCTCGCGGTTCAGGAAGCGGCTGTCGAACTCGTCGGGTGCAAGGCTCGTCTGCATCGGGGAAGGACGCCGATGCTACCGGGGGCAACGCCGCCGCCGCAATACCCCGAACGGTCAGAACACGGCGTTCAGGAACTTCCCCAGGAAGAAGCCCATCACCATGCAGGAGGGCCAGGTCAAGACCCAGGCGCTCACGACCTGCCCGGCCACCCCCCACCGAACCGCCGAGAACCGCTTGGTCGAGCCCACACCCATGATCGAGGTCCCGATCGCGTGGGTGGTGGACACGGGGATGCCGAAATGCGCGGCTGTCGTGATGACCGTGGCCGCGCCGGTCTCGGCCGCGAACCCGTGGACGGGCTCCAGGTGCGTCATCCGCATACCCATCGTGCGGATCACCCGCCACCCACCAACCATGGTCCCGGCCCCGATCACCAGGGCTGCGGAGACGATCACCCAGTTGGGGATCTCGAACTCCTGCGGGACGGTCCCGGTATCGGCGATCAAGATCGCGAGCGTGATGATCCCCATCGACTTCTGAGCGTCGTTCGTCCCATGGCTGAACGCCATGAAGCCCGCGGAGAACACCTGCCCGCGACCGAAGATGCGGGACACCGTGTGACGCCGCACCCGCCGGAAGATGCGGTAGATCAAGACCATGAGGATGAAGCCCGCCAGGAAGCCACCGACCGGCGAGATCACAAGGCCCTTCAGGGCCTTCTCCGTACCGGACCACTCAAGGGCCTCGAGCCCGCCCGCGGCGAATCCGGCGCCGAGAAGGCCCGCCACCAGCGCGTGGGACTCGCTGGAGGGCAACCCGAAGTACTGCGCCCCGAGGGCCCAGATGATCGCGGCGAGCAGGGCCGCGGCGATCGTCTCCAGGGTCACGTAGTCGGGGTTCACGATCCCGGATGCGATCGTCTTGGCGACCGCCGTCCCCGCGAGCGCGCCGACGAGGTTCAGCACGGCGGCCATCAGCACCGCGGTGAACGGGCGCATGACCCGTGTGGAGATCACGGTCGCGATCGAGTTCGGCGCGTCGGTCCACCCGTTCGCGAACTCGAACGTGTACGCCAGGAGGACGACGATCCAAAGAGGCATCAGGACTGCTTCAGGGCGATCCCCTCGAGGACGTCCGACACGTCCTCGAGCTTGTCGATGGCCGCCTCCATCTCGTCGATGATGTCCTTCGCCTTGAGGACGTCCATCGCCCGCTTGTCGCCGCTGAACAGGTCCGCTACGGCCTGGCGATAGACCCGGTCGCCCTCGTTCTCCAGGCGGTTGACCTCGACCCCATGCGGCCCCAGCTGCGCGTACTTGGGCAGGAGCGCCAAGGCGGCTCGGATCTCCGCCGTCGCTCGAACCAGCACGTCCGCCTGGGCCTTCATCTCCGGCAGCGGCGCCTCGATCTTATGCAGGATGAATAGGTCGGCCGCGGCCTCCATGTGGTCCAGGACGTCGTCCAGCGTGGTGGTGAGCTTGTGGACGTCCTCGTGGTCGATCGGCGTGATGAAGACGGTGTTAAGTCGCTTCAGGATCTCGTGCGTCATCTCGTCGCCCTCGTGCTCGAGGTCGCGGAGGCGGCGGGCCTTCGCGGGTGCGTCCTCGAACACGGCGATGAGGTCGTACAGCACCTGCGCGGCGGTCTCGATGTTGGTCGCCTGGCGTACGAACAGCTCGAAGAAGCTCTCGTCGCGCGGCACCAGACGGAACCGGAAGCGCGGCATGCCTTCGGTTTCCTCTCTACTCGTGACGGACGGGCCGCGCATGTCTACACCCATGACGGCGTCCCCGACAACCCGGGGAGGGTCAGTCCACGAACTTGTAGCCGAGGCCCCGAACGGTCAGCAGATGCTGGGGGTGATGAGGATCCTGTTCTAGCTTGCGCCGCAAGCGTTTCACGTGCACGTCCAGGGTCCGGGTATCGCCGAAGTAGTCGGCCCCCCAGATCTCCTCGATCAGGAAATCCCGCGTGAGCAGACGCCCCCGCCGACGCAGGAACGCCTCCAGGAGCTCGAACTCCTTCGGCGGCATCGGCACGGCCTCGCCCCGGACGGCGACCTCGTGGCGGCCCACGTCCATCACGACCGGACCGACCGAGATCACGTCCGCGGTCGCCTCCTCCGGGACCGGGGGCCGGGCGCGGCGCAGGTTCGCGCGCACCCGGGAGACGAGCTCCCGCATCGAGAACGGCTTCGTGACGTAGTCGTCGGCACCGAGCTCCAGACCCGCCACCTTGTCGGCCTCCGAGTCCTTCGCGGTGACGATGATGATGGGGACGTCGGAGCCCGAGCGGATCGTGCGGCACAGGTCCAGACCCGAGACCTCCGGCAGCATCAGGTCCAGGATGACCAGGGCCGGTGGTTCGGCGCGGAACCGCTCCAGGGCGCTCCGGCCGTCCGTCGCCAGGCTGACCAGGTACCCCTCGCGCTCGAGGTTGTACCGGACGGTGTCGGCGAGGGAGACCTCGTCCTCGACGACGAGGATCCGGACGCTCTCAGTCGCCATCGGCGGCGACGCCGCCGGGGTGCGAGGCGTCGGTGAACTCCCGGAACTCCCCCGTCAGCAGGAACGAGACCTGCTCGGCGATGTCGACCGCGTTGTCGCCTACGCGCTCGAGGGCCCTAGAGGCGAGGTTCATGTGCATCCCCCAGTCGAGCGCCTTGGGATCACCCGCGAGCTTGGCCACCTCGAAGTGCATGTTCCGGTTGAGGCGATCCACGGGGTCGTCCATGGTCGGCAGCCGAAGGCACAGTTCCAGGCTCCGGGCACGGAGCGCCTCCATCGCCGTGAGCAACATCTCCACGACGATATCGCCCATCTCCCCGATCTGCTGCACGATCGTGGGATTGGCCGGCAGGTCGCGGGTGACCCGGAGGATCTTCGCGACGTTCACGGCCTGGTCACCCACCCGCTCCAGGTGCAGGCTCGAGTGCAGGATCACGGACACGAGCCGCAGGTCGGCGGCGACGGGTGCCTGGAGCGCGAGCAGGGCGATGACCCCGCTGTCCAGGTCGAGGTAGAGACGGTCCAGGTCGTCGTCACCCGCGATAACCGAGCGAGCGAGGACCTCGTCGTGATCGGTCACCGCGCGGGTCGCGCTGCGCACGGCGGTCGCGGCGAGATCGCCGAGCGCGGCAAGCTCGTGCTCGAGCCGCTCGAGCTCCTGGTGGAAGTGCGCCCTGGGCATCAGCCGAATCGCCCCGTGACGTAGGCCTCGGTCCGCTCGTCCGAAGGGTTCGTGAAGATCGCGTACGTCTGGTCGACCTCGACGACGACCCCCGTCCGCTGTCCGCTCGCCTCGTCGACCTCGACGGTGAAGAAGGCGGTCCGGTCGGACACGCGCGCGGCCTGCTGCATGTTGTGCGTCACGATGATGATCGTGTAGTCCTCGATCAACTCCCGCATGAGGTCCTCGATCCGTTGCGTCGCGATCGGGTCCAGGGCCGAGCACGGCTCGTCCATCAAGATCACATCCGGCCGGGTGGCGATCGCCCGGGCGATGCACAGCCGCTGCTGCTGACCGCCGGACAGCGCGAGCGCGGACCCCTTGAGCTTGTCCTTCACCTCATCCCAGAGGGCGGCCCGCCGCAGGGATCCCTCGACGAGCTCCTCGAGGTCTCCGTCGAACCCGGCGATCCTCGGGCCGAAGGCGACGTTGTCGTAGATCGACTTCGGGAATGGGTTCGGCTTCTGGAACACCATGCCGATCCGCCTGCGAACCTCGACCGGGTCGACGCGGGGGTCGTACAGATCGACACCGTGGTACCGCACCTGGCCCTGGACCCTGGCGTCCTCGATGAGGTCGTTCAGGCGGTTCAGGCAGCGCAGGAAGGTGGTCTTGCCGCATCCCGAGGGACCGATCAGAGCCGTGATCTCGTGTTCCCGTATCGAGAGCGTTACGTCGCGAACGGCGCGGAAGTCGCCGTAGAACGCGGATAGGCCCGCGACGTCGAAGACCTCGGCGGCCGGCTCCGCCAGCTCGTCCCGCTCAGGACGCCCGAGGACCGGACGGCCGGCGTGATGACCATCGTCGTCGACGATCCCATCGTCGACGCGCTCCTCGATCAGCTCCATCCCCTTCACCACTTCCGCTCGTATCGGTTCCTCAGGACGATCGCGATCGCGTTGACCGCCAGGATCGCGACGAGCAGCACCACGATCGCGGCCGCCGTGTTGGCCTTCCAATCCTCGCCGGGCTCCCGCGCCCACGAGAAGATCAGGGTCGGCAGGGACGTGTACTGGCCCTGGAGGACCTCGAGAGGCCCGCGGCCTCCCGGCGTGTTCAGATACCCCGTCACGGCGCCCACGAGCAGCAAGGGCGCGGTCTCGCCGAAGGCCCGAGCGAGCGAGAGGATCATGCCCGTGAACATCCCGGGCGCCGCGTACGGCAGCACGTGGCTCCGGATCACCTCCCACCGCGTCGCGCCCACCCCGTAGGCGGCCTCGCGGATGCCGGTCGGGACGGCGCGGAGCGCCTCCATCGAGATCAAGATCACGATCGGCATCACCAGCACCGCCAGGGTGAGCCCGCCCGAGATGAAGCTCCTCCCGAAGCTGTCGGGTCCGGTGAGGCCCCGAAGCGTCTGAACGAACACCACGAGCCCGAGGATCCCGTACACGATCGAGGGCACCCCCGCCAGGTTGCGGATGTTCGTGACGAGGAGCCGGTTCGCCCGAGTGTCGCGCGCGTACTCCTGCAGGTAGATCGCCGCCGCGATCCCAAGTGGGAGCGCGAGCACGGCGACGAAGGCCACGAGGATCAGCGAGCCGACCAGCCCCTGGTGCACGCCGGCCCGGCTCGACAGGCTCGAGGTGTCCGAGGACACGAACCCGAGCCCTCGCTCGGCGAAGACCGGCTGGGCCGCGTTCCACGTGGTCCACAGCAGGAGCAGGAGCACGCCGAGCGAGGCGAGCAGCGCAAGCAGGAGCACCCCTTGGAACAGTCGTCCCCGGACGTCGCGCGATCGGCCGCGCAGGACGAGGTCGATCGTGCCCCGGGTCGGCTCGAGCGCGGCGACGGCAGCCATTCAGTAGGCCTTCCGGACACGGCGGACGTAGCGTTCGCTCACGACGTTGAGCGTGAACGTCACGACGAAGAGCAGGAGTCCCACGAAGTACAGCGAGCCGAAGGCCAGATCGGAGCCTTTCACCTGGTCCGACCCGATCGCGAGCGAGCTGATCGCGCCCGTCATCGTCTGCCCGCCGCCGAGCGGATCGAACGTCCGCTGCGCCTGACCGGTCGCCCCGGCGGCGATCGCCACCACCATCGTCTCCCCGATCGCGCGCGACAGGCCCAGGATGAGTGAGGCGATGATCCCCGAGATCGCGGCGGGGATCGTGACCCGGATCGCGACCGTCGAGCGACGCGCGCCGATCCCATAGGCGGCCTCCCGGAGCGCCCGCGGAACGGCGAACAGCGCGTCCTCGGCGACGGAGGCGACCAGCGGGACGGTCAGGATGCCGACGGCGATCCCCGCGGCCAGGAAGGAGAAGGCCCCCGTGCGGGTCGTGAACAGCCGCTGCACCACCTCGGGCTGGATCACGGTGAGGGCGAAGTAGCCGAGCACGACGCTGGGGATCCCGGCGAGGGTCTCCAGGACGGGCTTGAGCACCCGGCGCATGTGAGGGCTCGCGTACTCGGACATGTACACGGCCGCCCCGAGCCCGAGCGGGGCCGCCACGAGCATCGCGATCCCGGCGACCATGAGGGTCCCCACCACGAGCGTCAGGACGTCGAACTCGCCTTGGCGCGGGAACCACCCCTGCCCCCAGAGCACCCCGACGTCTATCCGCGTGAGCCAGATGACCGCCTGGCCCGCGAGCGCGGCGACGATGGCGAAGCTCACCGCGAGCGAGGCGAGCGCGGCCGTCCGCAAGAGCGTCTGGACGGCGCGTTCCTTCCGGCGCCGTCCGGGGGTTCCGACGAGGAGGTCGATCGAGGCGTTCAGGCAGCCACCCCTTCCCATGCCGACCGCGTCGTCTCGATGCGATCCGCCGGCAGCGGGACGTAGCCGACCTCGGCGACGGCCTCGGAGAGGCCGACGTCGGACAGGTAGGTGTCGACGAAGGCGGCGAGCGCCGGGCTCTCGGCGACCGTGGCCGTGTTCACATAGATGTACAGCGACCGGGAGAGGGGGTAGCTGGCGTCGGCGATCGTTGCCTCACCCGGCGCCACGCAGCCCGAGCCGGCGTCGACCGCGACCTCCCTCACGCCCTCGCCCGCCTCCTCGGCGTACGCGTACCCGACGAACCCGAGCGCCGAGGGCAACCCCTCGATCGCCTGGATGATCACGTTGTCGTTCGGCGAGGCCTGGTAGTCCTTGCGCAGAGCCTCCGCGTCCTGTTCGGAGAGTCCCCGCTCCACGCCGAGGTCGGCGATCCCGGACAACTCGATGAACGCGTCGTAGGTTCCGGACTCCTGACCCGGCGCGGTGATCTGCAGCGGCTGGTCGGCGAACCCGCCGCCACCTCCGACCTCGCCCGCGAGCGCGTTCGCGTCGGCCCAGCTCGCGAACCCCTCGGACTCGGGACCGAACAGCGCGTACAGGTCCCCAGTCGTGAGGCACTGGACCGCGTTGGCGGGGTTCGTCATCACCGTGATGCCGTCGAACGCCACCTCGAGCTCGACGTACTCGACCCCGCTGCTCGCGCAGGCGTCGGCCTCCTCCTGCTCGATCGGCCGGGAGGCATCGCTCACGTCGGTCTGGCCCGCGCAGAAGAGCGCGAACCCGTCGCCCGTCCCCGGTCCGTCGACGCTGATCGCGACGTCGGGGTTCGTCTCGTTGAAAAGCTCGGCGACCAGGGCCGAGATCGGCTGTACGGTGGAGGACC
>Ga0209619_10003888_pt1 | contig 10697 bp, 10 predicted proteins | sample Rifsed16ft3_FD_184011 | JGI IMG/M metagenome (GOLD analysis project Ga0209619, IMG submission 184011) | Soil microbial communities from Rifle, Colorado, USA - sediment 16ft 3 (version 2) | ecosystem: Environmental > Terrestrial > Deep subsurface > Rock core/Sediment | place: Rifle, Colorado... | reverse complement strand
ACCGGATCCCGCCTTCCCGACCCGCTCGAGCCGATCGACGTCCGGATCACGGCGGCGCTCGCAAGGCTCGGTGTCCCGGTCCTCAGGATCGGGCTCGGCGTCGTGTTCCTGTGGTTCGGGGCCCTGAAGTTCGTCCCGGGAGCCAGTCCGGCCGAGACGCTCGCCGCGCGAACGATCGAGCAGCTCAGCGGCGGCCTCGTCACGCCGGGCGTTTCGCTTCCGGTCCTCGCCGCCTGGGAGAGCCTCATCGGGCTGGGCCTCCTCGCCGGGCGTTTCATGCGGGCGACGCTGTTCCTGCTGGCCCTCCAGATGCTGGGCACGCTCACGCCGCTGGTCATCTTCCCGGCCGAGACGTTCACGACCTTCCCCATCGCGCCCACGCTCGAGGGTCAGTACATCATCAAGAACGTCGTCCTCATCGGGGCGGCGATGGTCGTCGGCGCGACGGTCCGGGGCGGCCGCCTCGTGCCGGACCCGCGAGCCGCGGACGTTGCCGAGGGTCTCATCAAGGGACCGGGTCGGGGCGACGCCGCCGGCTGACGTTCGGTACGCTGCAGCGGCCGGAGTGGCGGAACGGCAGACGCAGCCGACTTAAAATCGGTCGCCCGCGAGGGCGTGAGGGTTCGACTCCCTCCTCCGGCACGACGGGTTCAGTGGTCGGGGCTCGTCGCCGACCGGCCCGGTCCGTTGCGGCTGGGAACGCCCGCCGCGATCAGCCTCGCCCGAAGAGCGCGCCCAGGCCCTTGGGCCGGCGATCGGCGACCGCGTCGGTCGCTTCGATGCCCGACAGCCGCGTCGCCAGCCGGTTGAGCTGATCCGCGGCCGAGGAGCGAGGCGCCCCCACGACGACCGGCACGCCCTCGTTGACGCTCTTCAGGAAGACGAAGGCGTCATGGGGGATCGTCATCGCGATCTTCGTGCCGAGGGCTTCTTCGATGTCGCGGGAGCGGAGGATCTCGCGGGCGAAGATCTGATTCAGGATGAACGTCGTCTCGGCCAGCCGATCGGCGCTCAGGTCGAGCAGCTCGCGCATGGCGTGGACAGCCTTGAGGGCCGGGAACTCCGGCGTGACCACGATGACGATGTCGGTGGCCTTGTTGAGCACCGCCTCGCTGCGCGCATCGACAACCGATCCGGTGTCGACGACGACGGTCTGGAAAGCCCGGCCGGCCGTTTCGAGGATTCGGCCGATGGCCGACTCGGACACGACGGCGGCGCCGTCGGGATTGGACGGGGCCGACAGGACCGCCAGGCCGGAGCTGTGACGGTCGAGGTACGTCTGGAAGACGCCCGGATCGCGGAGCGAGACGTCGTCGCGGGCCATGTCGGCGATCGTCAGGCGCGTCGGGATGTTGAGATGCGTGGCGACCTGGCCGAACTGGAGGTCGAGATCGATGATGACGACACGGTCCGGTGTCCGCGCCGCGAGGGCGACGGCCACATTGACGGCCACGGTCGTCGTGCCGACACCGCCCTTGGGCGAGAAGACCGCGATGAGCCGCTGCTGGTTCGCGTCACGGACCGTGATGACAGGGGCGCCCGTGCTCTGGTCGCCCATCCCCCTCGAGCGCTGGTAACGGAGGACGAGCGCCTCGACCCGGGCATCGAGCTCGCGCGGGTCGAACGGTCGAACCATGACATCGTCCACGCCGGCCTCGAGGAGCCCGATCCGCTCGTCGATGTCGTCGCCCTGGCTGAGAGCCAGGATCGGCACGTTCGCCAGGTCCGCCGACTCGCGGACGAGCCGGCAGGCGCCGATGACGTCGCGATAGGTGCCGCCGAGGTCGATGACGATGACCTCGTGCTCGCCCTCGGCCCCGATCGCGGCCTCCGGGTCGGCGACCCTGGTCACGACGTGGGACGGCGTCTCGAGGGCGGTCGCGACCGCGTCGTCGGTGGCGTCGGAGATGAGCAGGATGCGACTGGCCACGTGGCTCCCCGGTTCCGGTCCGACCATCGAAAAGGGCCGGCTCTCGCCGGCGGCTCCTGAGGATACATCGCCCGCCGCGTGGTAGACTCCCGGCCGGCCTTTCGGCTCCGCGGCATGTCATGTCAGCGGGGCATTCCCACAGGAAGGAGCTCTCGGCCCATGCGCCGCTACGAACTCATGCTGGTGCTCCGTCCGGACGCCCCGGACGAGCGGATCAGCGCGATCGTCGATCGCACCACCCGCGATATCACCGCCGACGGCGGCCAGATCCTGAAGGTCGCCCCATGGGGCCGCCGACGGCTGGCCTACCCCATCGAGCGATATCGCGAGGGCTCGTACCACATCGTCGTCTTCGAGGCACCGTCGACGACGATCGCCGAGATCGAGCGCAGCCTTCTCATCACCGAGGAAGTGCTCCGGCACCTCATCGTCCGCCAGGAGCGGCCGGCGAAAGCCCTCCGTCGCGACGGCCTCGAAGCTGCCGACGACACCGAGCTCCCGTCGGTCGAGGACGAGGAGGACGTGGACGACGGCACCGAACGGATCGACGAGTCCGAGAGCGAGGCGGCCCCGGCCGCCATCGACTGAGAGGAGCATCGGATGGCGCTCTGCAAGATCCAGATCATCGGCAACCTCGGACGCGATCCTGAGCTGCGCTACACGCCCAACGGCCGGCCCGTGGCGACGTTCAGCGTTGCCGTCAACCAGGCGACCAAGAACCAGCAGACCGGCGAGTGGACCGAAGCCACCGACTGGTTCCGGGTCAGCGTCTGGGGTGACCGGGCCGAGCGCTCGGCCGAGAACCTCAGGAAGGGCAGCCGCGTCTTCGTCGACGGCCGCTTCCGGACCCGCGAGTACGAGACCAACGACGGCCGCAAGGGCCTCTCGCTCGACGTCAGCGCCGACCAGGTGATCGGCCTTGACCGGCGCGACCAGGAGGGCACCTTCGCCGGCGCCCCCGGAGCCGAGGGCGGGGCCCCCGCCGCCCGTGCCGGCGCCGGCGCGGCCCCGGCGGGCGGGTTCGACGACACCGAGATCGACGAGCTCCCGTTCTGACCCACCCGACGGCCGATTCGACCTGTCCGCGCCCCTGACCGGGCGCCGAGGAGACCAACCGATGCCTCCCGCCAGATCCCGTAAGCGAGACGACTTCTACCGCGACCGCCGCCGCCGCAAGGTCTGCACGTTCTGTGCCGACAAGACGGTCCAGATCGACTACAAGGAGGTCAACCGCCTCCGTCGCTTCCTGTCGGAGCGGGCCAAGATCGAGCCGCGGCGGAAGACCGGCACCTGCGCCGGCCACCAGCGCGAGCTGGCGGTCGCGCTCAAGCGCGCCCGCCACGTCGCCCTCCTGCCCTACGCCCCCCAGCACCTCCGCCCCTGACGCCGGTGATGCGGCGCCTGCCTGCGTTGCCGGCTGCGCGCGCCAGCTCACGCACGTTGACGTGCGCTCGCTGGCCTGCTCGCCGCCGCCTTGGCATGCATCCGCCTGACCGGCGCTCGGCCGGAGTGGTGTCGTTCGCGGACCGCCGGTCGTCCGGGCCTATGCCGCCAGCGCCTGACCGGCGCCTGGGCAGCTGAGGGCCTGATCGCGTGAGGACCTAGGTGGAGATCGGGCTGCTGCTCATTGCCGGGGGGATCGCGACCGGGCTGTTCGGGTCGCTCCTGGGGCTCGGTGGTGGGGTCCTCCTTGTGCCGCTCCTGACCCTCGGCTTCGATCTCCCCGTCCGCGAGGCGATCGGCGTGTCGCTCGTCTGCGTGATCATCACGAGCGCCGCGTCGGCGAGCGTCTTCCTGGATCGCGGCATGGCGAACCTTCGGCTCGGGATGGTGCTCGAGCTGTTCACCGCGATCGGGGCCCTCATCGGGGGCCTCGTCGCCTTCCTCCTCGACGAGCGATTCCTCGCCGGCCTCTTCGCCCTGCTGCTCGTCTACACGGCGGCCACGATGCTCCGGCCGCGCGACGCGTCGGCCGGCGACGGCGTCGGCGGGCCGGACGCCGACGGCCGGGGTGACGTCGCCGGAACGGTCAGGTCGCGCATCGGCGTGGCCGTGTCCGGCGCGGGCTACCTGGTTCGACAACCGGTCCCGGGGGCGATTGGCGGGGTGGGCGGGGGCATCCTGTCGGCCCTGCTCGGCATCGGCGGAGGGCTGATCATGGTGCCGGTGATGCACCTCCTGATGGGTGTCCCGCTTCGGGTCGCCACGGCCACCAGCAATGTCATGATCGGGGTGACGGCCTCGACGAGCGCGCTCGTGTATCTCCTGAAAGGCGGGATCGACCCGTATGCGACCGGGCCGGCCGCCGTCGGCGTGTTCGTGGGTGCCGCGGTCGGCTCGCGGGTCGTGCACCGGGTCGACACGCGGCTGCTGCGCCTGCTGTTCGCGGCGGTCCTCGCCTACACGGCGATCCTCATGGTCCAGCGCGCGCTGGTCGTCCAGTGACGGCTCCCGTCGGCCGGCGGTCCCTCGAGGCCCGCGTCTCGCTCGTCCTCAAGGTCGGCACGTACGCGGCGATGGCGCTGGTCGGGCTGGGGGTCGCCCTCATGCTGGCCAGCGGCCGATCGCCCCTCGACGTGGCGCCGGTTCTCGACCCGGGCTCCCTCGCGGCCGACCTCGCGGCCCTCCGTCCCAGCGGATTCCTGTGGCTGGGCATCCTCATCGTCCTGGCGACACCACCGCTGCGCGTCGCGACGGCGCTCAGCGGCTATCTTCGGGCGGGGGAACGCCAGATGGCCGTCGTGGCCCTCCTCATCCTCGCCGTCATCGCCCTCGGCGTCGTCGTCGGGACATCAGGGAGCTGACCGTTGGAACAGCTGGCCACCCTCGCCATCTCGTTCGTGATCATCCTCATCGGGGCCGAGCTCTTCACGAACGGCATCGAGTGGTTCGGGCGCAAGCTGGAGCTGGCCGAGGGCGCGGTCGGCTCCGTCCTCGCCGCGGTCGGGACGGCCCTCCCCGAGACCATGATCCCAATCATCGCCATCGGCTTCGGGACCGGCGCGGCGACCCACGCGGTGGGGGTCGGAGCGATCCTCGGCGCGCCCTTCATGCTCGCGACCCTGGCCATGTTCGTGACCGGCATCGCGGTCCTCGTCCAGGCCCGTCGCCGCCCGAGCGGCGACGTCATGCCCGTCGACGCCCGTGTCCTGGGCACGGACATGCGGACGTTCGCGATCGCCTACGGCCTGGCCATCGGGGCCGCGTTCCTGCCCCTGGAGCCGACCTGGCTGAAGCTTGTCGCCGCGGCGGCGCTCCTCGGCATCTACGCCTGGTACGTGAAGTCGCATTTCGAGGCAGACCCCAGCATCGACGCCGAGGACCTGGCCCCGCTCCGGTTCCGGCGCCTCGATCCGGCGCATCGCCAGGAGCCCGACGGTCCGCCGCGCCTCCGGGTCGTCAACGTCCAGGTCCTCGCCGCCCTCGGGTTGATCATCATCGGCGCGTACGCCTTCGTGGGCGCCGTCGAGCAGGTCGCCCACGCCATCGGCGTGAGCGAGGTGCTGCTGGCCCTCGTGATCGCCCCGATCGCCACCGAGCTGCCCGAGAAGTTCAACTCGATCATCTGGGTCCGGCAGGGCAAGGACACCCTCGCCATGGGCAACATCACGGGAGCGATGGTCTTCCAGGCGAGCATCCCGACGGTCGTCGCGCTGGTCCTTGCCCCGGAGGCGTGGGTCGCCGGCCCCGGGACGTACACCGCCTTCGCGTCGTCCGCGATCGCGTTCGTCTCGAGTGCCTTCATCTTCATCCCGATGGTTCGGAATGGCCGGCTGCGCGGCCGGGGACTCCTCGTCGGCGGCGCGTTCTACGTCCTCTACCTGGCGCTCGTCATCCTGGTGGTGGTCACCGGAGAGTGATCGACCATCGGGCGACACCCGGCCGACGGCCAAGGGCGTGACCGACGGCCCTTCCGGGGGCCGGGAGGGGTGGCGCTATACTCGCCGCCTCGGCCGACGTCACCCCCGCGCGGCCTGCGCCGCGATCACCAGGAGCCGCCTCGCATGCTCACGCAGAAGGCACCCGCGAAGCCCAAGCCGGCCCCCGCGGCCGGCGCGGCACCGGCGCTTGACGACCTGATCTGCTACTTCGAAGGCCGGTTCATCCCGATGCGCGACGCGAAGGTCAGCATCATGACCCACGCCTTCATGTACGGGACGGCGGTCTTCGAGGGGATCCGCGCGTACTGGAACGTGGAGCAGGGGGCCCTCCACGGCCTGTTCCTGCGCGAGCATATGGAGCGCATCCGGCGGAACGCCGGGATGCTCTTCATGGAGGACCTGCCACCGGTCGATGAGCTGGTCGAGCTCGTCGTCCAGGTGGCGTCCCGGAATGGCCTCCGCGAGGACCTCTACATCCGGCCCTGCTTCTACAAGTCGAGCCGGGCGGTGGGCGTGCGGCTCCATCACCTGGACCACGAGCTCGTGATCTTCACCGTCCCCTTCGGCAACTACATCGACGTCGACAAGGGCGTCCGCCTGATGACCTCGTCGTGGCGCCGGAACGCCGACGAGGCCCTCCCGGCCCGAGGCAAGATCGTTGGCGGCTACGTGAACATGGCCTTCCAGAAGTCGGAGGCCGAGCTCAACGGCTTCGACGAGGCCCTCGTCCTGACCCCGGACGGCCACGCATCGGAGGCGTCGGCGGCGAACATGTTCGTCGTTCGCGACGGCATCCTCCTGACCCCGCCGGTCAACGACGACATCCTCGAGGGCGTCACCCGGCGGGCGATCTTCGAGCTCGCCGCGGCGAGCGGGCTCCCCGTCGAGGTCCGGTCGATCGATCGCTCCGAGATCTACGTCGCCGACGAGATGTTCCTGTGTGGCACGGGCGTCCAGCTCTCGCCCGTCATCGAGCTCGACCATCGGAAGGTCGGTGACGGCGAGATCGGGCCGATCACCCGCCGGATGCGCCAGGCCTACTTCGACGCGGTTCGCGGCCGGACGCCGGCCTTCGCCCACTGGCTGACGCCGATCCCCATCGGTGGCTGACGCCGCCCCGGCGGCCTCGACCGAGGCCGTCCTCGGGGCCCGCGATTCCTCGACGGCGCCGCCCCGCGTGGCTGCCGCCCGCCCGGGTCGGGCCCGGTGGCTGGAGCGCCCGCTCGAGGTCGTGCCCGGCGCGGTCACCTGGGGCCTGATCGTCCTCTCCGTCGGGCTGTCGTTCCGCTGGCCGGAGGTTGTCGCCTGGTTCGTCCTGACGTTCGACGTCTACTGGCTCTACAAGGCAGTCATGCTGACCGGGAGCGTCGCCGCGGCGTTCACGATGATCCGCCGGTCGGTCGCCATCGACTGGCGCGCCCGGACGTTCGGGCTTCGCGACATCGCCGGCCGGATCGCCGACATCGAGGCCCGGTCGGTGGCCATCGGGGCGCGTGTGAAGCTCCTCGATCGGGCGGAGGAGCGGCTCGCGGCGAGCGGCGGGCGACGCGAGGCTGCCCGCCTGCGCGACGAGCGGAAGGAGCTGCTGCGGCTGCTTGCCCGGCGGGGCGAAGCGATCCCGGATCCCGACCGGCTCTGGCACGTCGCCCTCGTCCCGACCTACACGGAGCCGTACGAGAAGCTCCACGAGACGGTCCGGGCCCTCGCGGAGGCGGACTGGCCGACGGACCGGAAGATGGTCGCGATCATCACCCGTGAGACGGACCTCGGCGGGCGGGAGAACGTGGCCCGTCTCCGCGAGGTCTTCGGCGACCGGTTCCTCCACTTCTTCCACATCCTCGACCCGCTGGAGCCGGGGATCGTCGTCGGCAAGAGCAGCGCGATGGCCTACGGCGGGCGCTGGCTCCACCGTGAGCTCACCCGGCTCGGCTTTGACCCCCGCGAGGTCATCGTCACCGACCTGGATTCCGACTACCGGGTCCACCCGAGCTATTTCGGTTACCTGAGCTGGACCTTCCTGACCGAGCCCGATCGTTTCCGGAGGCTCTACCAGCCGGTCCCGATGTTCCACAACAACCTCTGGGACACGCCGCTCCCCGTCCGCCTGGTGGCGATCGGCGCCACGCACGTGCACATGTGGCACTCCCTGACGCCCGAGAAGCTCGTCAGCTTCTCGTCCTACTCGGTCAGCCTCCAGACCGTCCACGAGGTCGACTACTGGGCAACCGACGCGATCCCCGAGGACAGCCGTTTCTACTGGAAGTCGTTCTTCCGCTACTCGGGCGAGTTCCGGGCGATTCCGCTGTTCATGCCGATCTACGGCGATGCGGTCCGGGCGCGGTCGTATCCGCGGACGCTCATCCAGCAGTACACCCAGATCCGGCGCTGGGCCTGGGGCGTGACCGACATCCCGTACTACATCCGGAACGCCCTGGCCCACTCGGAGATCCCGCGGATGATCCGGGTCCGGCGGCTCCTTGACCTGTGGCTCGATCACCTCAACTGGGCGATCGCACCGTTCGTGATCATCTTCGGATCGAACCTGCCGCTGATCCTCAACCCGGCGTTCGCGCAGACGACGCTCGGCCAGAACCTGCCCCTCTACGCGTCGTGGCTGCTGACGGGTGCCTTCGGCTGCCTCGCGGTCCTCATGTACGTCGAGGAGCGGATCGCGCCGCCGCGGCCCGCCGACTGGGGATTGCTCCGGAACGTCGTTTCACGCATCCAGTGGCTGCTGATCCCGGTCGTGGGCCTCGTCTTCTCGAACCTGCCCGCCCTTGACGCGCAGACCCGGCTGATGGCCGGGCGCTACCTCGAATACCGGGTCACCGAGAAGTCCTGATCCTCGGGCCGATGGCGTCGCGGGCATCCGCCCTGGACCGCGGAGGGCGAGGGCCGGCTCGACGCGGAGATAGCCGGACCTACGGGGCCGGTGGCGGGGTCAGTGCGGGCGTGTCTTCGCCCGTGATGACGACGATATCGGCCGTCGCCGCGGCGCTCTCCACGAGCTCGGCGGTCACTCCGAAGAGCGCCTCGAGGGTGGCGACCGTCACGGGCATCGACGCCTCGACCCCGTTGTAGACGCGGATCGTCGTCCCGGCGAGGCCGGTCACGTCGGGCTTCTGGCCGGGGGCCGAGGCGGCCAGCCCGAGGTACTCGAGGTAGGCAGCGAGGCTGGTCGCCTGGCCGCTGTTGCCGGAGCCGTTGAGAACGTGAACCCGGGCGCCCTCGGCGGCGAGGACCTCCCGCCGCTCGGCGATCGCCGGATCGGTCGTGAAGGCGTCGCGGACGGCGGCCCGGATCCGGTCGAGCTTCGGGATGATCACGTACTGGCCGCCGTGGTTCGGGTCGCTCCGGATCTCGGTCTGGTAGAAGGGCGGGGTGAAGATGTAGGACCGGATGTCCGGCGTGTCGACCCTGGCGGCGAGGCCGAGGAGCTGGGGCAGGAGCTCGCGCGGGATGTCCGTCCGGACCGACGCGGCGAGGGCGCCGGCGAGCTGGTCGATCCGGGGCAGGATGCTGGCGATGTCGGTCTGCTGGCGGAGGGACAGGAGGACCCGCTGCTGGCGCGCGCCGCGATCGAAGTCGGTCGATCCATGGCGCGAGCGGGCGTAGACGAGGGCCTCGGCGCCGGTCATCCGCTGCATCCCCGAGGCGATGTAGACGCGTTGGAGGGCACCGCCGCCGGCCGGGTAGGCATCGTCGACGACCGGTACCTGGACGTTGATCGTCACCCCGCCGAGGGCGTCGACGATCTGCTGGAAGCCCTCGAAGTTGACCTCGACGTGGTACTTGATCTCGATCCCGTAGAGCTCGCCGAGGACCGCCTTGAGGGCGTTGTAGCCGCGGGTCTGGTCGGTCCCGGGCCAGAGATCTTCGCGTTGTCGGTTCTGCACGAACCACGAGTTGATCTTGCCCCGGTAGACCGAACCCCAGACCCGTCGTGCCGGGCCCTCGGGGATCGGAACGTCGACCGTGTCGCGGGGCAGCTGGAACATCGCGACCTGGTTCGTGGCCGGGTCGATCGAGACCACGATGAGCGTGTCGGTGTTGTGGCCACCGCCCTGCTCGTCGGCCCCGATGAGCAGGACGTTCAGGCGGTCCGTGCCATTCCACGGCGGGATGCTGACCGACGGGACCGGCGTCCCCACGGTCGTCGATCCCGGCGTGGGCACGACGTCGGTCGGCTCGTCGGTGGGCTCCCCCGATGTGCCCGGAGAGGCCGTCGCAGGTGCCTCGCAATCGGTCGAATCGGGCTCGAAGATGCAGGCCGTCGTGGTGGACAGGAGGAGGTCGTAGCGGGCGATCGCGACGTGGACGACGCTCATGACGAGGAGCACGGCGGCGAGGCCGGCCACCGCGACCGGGGCGGCGGTGCCGATCGGCCCGCGGCCCCGGCCCGCACCCCGGAAGCCGATGCCCGCCGGCCCGGCGAGGAGCCAGCGGGCGATCCGCCAGGCGTCGATGATCGCAGCCGCCCGCCAGGCCAGGGCGACGAGGTTGATGACGAAGACGGCCGTGATGAACCAGGTCTGGACCGCCAGGCCGGCCAGCTCGAAGACGTCGAGCCGGACGACGATCCCGGCCGCGAGCGCCGCGATGAGGACGGGCGGCGCAGCGAACCCGAGCGCCCGGCGCTGGGCGCCCAGGTACGCGTGACCGAGACCCGGGAAGACGAGGGAGAGGAAGGCCGCGACGAACGGGGATCGCCGGCGCGGAGGCGCCTCGTGCGCGGACTGCATCGCGGGTAGGATACTCGGACCCCCCAGAACCCGAGGCCAGATGTTCCGACCCGTACCCACGCGCCCTGATCTCGTCGCCATGGAGCACGAGACCCTCGCCTTCTGGCGCGAGCGGCGGACGTTCGCCCAGCTGCGGGCCCAGAA
>Ga0209619_10003886_pt1 | contig 10701 bp, 6 predicted proteins | sample Rifsed16ft3_FD_184011 | JGI IMG/M metagenome (GOLD analysis project Ga0209619, IMG submission 184011) | Soil microbial communities from Rifle, Colorado, USA - sediment 16ft 3 (version 2) | ecosystem: Environmental > Terrestrial > Deep subsurface > Rock core/Sediment | place: Rifle, Colorado... | reverse complement strand
AGGCTTCCGGAGAAGCCGGGGAAGAGACGGGCGTCGGTCTCCAGGTAGCGATCGATGCGTCCCCCCTGGTCCGTCGTCCATTCGCCAGAGGCGACGCTCGCCGTCGTCAGCGAGACTCTGCGGCCGAAGCTCGAGGAGGCCACGAGGACGAGGACCTCGCCCGGATCGAGCTTCGCGGTGTCGCCCCATGCGGGAATCGCGAAGCGCGCCTTTTTCGCCCGCAGGAGCGCTATCCCCGTCGAAGGATCGCGGCCCGCGATCTCCGCGGGAAACGACTCGCCCCGCGCCGTCCGGATCTCGATGCCTTCTTCCTCCTCGACGGTGTGAAGCGCGGTCACGACCAGGCTGTCTCCCGGCCAGGCCACACCCGAGGACGGAGTTCCGCGCCGTGCCCTCACCTCGACCACGCTCTCTCCCGCTTTCGTCACAATCGATTGGATGTCTTCGTTCAATTTCGCAAGCGCCATCGTTGAGCTCCTTGTTTCGAGCCCAGGGTAGCTTTGGGACCCGCGGCTCGCATCGGGCAAAAGGGGAGGCGGCTACCCGACCGTTCGGCCAGGTGGGAAGGTGGCTCAAAAGCGCAGAAGCCCCGCTCGCGCGGCGAGCGCCACGACCTCCGTGCGGCTCGAGGCGCCGAGCTTCCCCAGGATCGCGTTGACGTGGAACTTCACCGTATGGAAGCTGACGCCGAGCCGGCCGGCGATCTCCTTGTTGGAGAGTCCCGACGCCAAATGCTCCAATACCTCGAGCTCGCGAGGAGTGAGAGTCTCGTGCGATCCCAGCGGCCGCGGCGGCGGACGGAGGGCGTCCTCGGCCAGGTCCTCGTCGATCACTACGAGGCCTTCGAGGATGGCGTCGAGGGCGCGAGAAAGGCGAGGGCCGCTCGTTTTTCGCGATACGACGCCGCGGGCGCCCGAAGCGAGAGCCTCCCGCGCGCGCGCCGGCTCCGAAGCGATGGCGAGAACGGGGTAGCGGGGGGCGAGCGAACGGACGTTCTCGGATTCCTCTCCACTGCCGAAGTCGACGAGCACCGCGTCGGGCTCGGCTTCCAGGCTCGAGGTGATGCGCCAACCCTCCGCGTGATCCAGAAGCCGGGCGAGGCCCCCGAGGACGAGCTCGTCGTCTCCCAACAACAGAACGCGCCGGGCCTCCTTCATCGAGGCCAGTATAGGGCCGACGACCGGGGACAGCCCCGCCGATGCGCTCCAGAAATAGACGAACAGCGCCGTCGTCGCGGCGATCGCCAGATCACTCAGGAAACCCACACTGATCTCCTTCCGCCTTCCGGGTATCAAGAAAATGGAACCGAGGCCGTTCATCCGTCACTACTTCCTCGAGACGAGAACGCTCGGGTTCCGCGTTCTTCTCGAGCGGAGGTCGTTGTCCCTGAGGGCGCGAGCGCTTTTTCGATGCGGGCTCAGGTCCCGCTGGGTAACCGACAATGACAAGAAGTTCCTGGATTTCCGGCCTTGTGCTGTGGCTCTGTTCGTTTTCGTCCGTCGCGGCCGCGCAGGTGCAGCCGCCTTGGATTTTCGGAATGCACGACCCGGGAGCCGAGGGCGAGATGGAGGCCAGAGGCAAACGAGGATGGATTGTCTTCACCGAGGCCATCGGCAGCGATCCCAACGACCAGAGCGGAAAGAACTTCCTTCACTGGAGCGATCGGGGCCATGGGGTCATCGTGCGTCTCAACAACGGATACGAAGGCTCGGGAAACCTTCCGTTCGAGAGCGAGTATGGAAACTTCGCGAAGCGGGTGGCGAACTACATCCAGAGCTCGCCCGGCGCCGACATCTGGATCATCGGCAACGAGACCAACCTGCCGCGGGAGTGGCCCGGTAACGTGAACGGCGACGCCAACACGGGCGAAGCCATTACCCCGCAGCGTTACATCAACTGCTTCAACCAGGTCCGGAACGAGCTCATCGCCCGTGGACTCGGGAGCGAGATTCTCGTTCCGTCGCCGACGGGAACGTGGGCACCGCCCTACGACGGAAGCCTGCCCGGCTTTCCCAACCGCGGCGTGCCGGGATTCGTCGACTATTGGGTCCAGGTACTGAACGGTTTGGGCCCCTCCAAGGTGAGCGGTCTGGCCATCCACGCCTATACCCACGGCAGCGACCCGCAGCTCGTCTTCAGCGAGCAGAAAATGGGGCCGCCCTACCAGGACATCAACTACCACTTCCGGGTCTATCGGAATTTCATGGCGCGCATCCCGAGCGACATGCGCCACCTCCCGGTGTGGATCACCGAGGCCAACGAGTTCCGCGACCAGACGGGCTACAACTGGGACCCGGATCCCAGGACGATCCAGTGGGTCAACAACGCCTATTCCGAGATCAACAACTGGAACGCGAACGCTTCCAATCAGAAGATCCGGACTCTCGCGCTGTTCCGGTGGCCGGACGTGTGGGAGGGCGATCGTAACTACTGCGTCTCCTGCGTCGGCAACGCGGTCGAGGGATTCCGCCAGGCGCTGAACAACGACTATCGGTGGGGCACCGGCTCGAGCGGCCGTGGCGCTCCCCGCGTGCAGTACGCCCGCGAGTACTGGGTCGTGGACAGCCGAGCATCGCTTTCGGAGTACCTACAGGTCGTCGACATGGCGTATCCCAATCGCATCACGGTGGGATTCAGCTACGACGACGCCGGCATCGGCGATTTGAACGTGCGCAAGGTCGTGGTCTGGGGCGACGAGCACGATCGCACCGTGCTCCGGAACTGGTACCAGCAGTACTACGGCGGGGTGAGCGTCGAGTTCCGGGCTCTCCCCGGACGCGGCACTTGGCGTTTCGGACCCTACGCCACCACTCCCCCGGCCTCCGGCCGCGGCGCCCCGCGGGTGCAGTACGCGCGCGAGTACTGGGTCGTTCACAGTCAGGCCAGCCTGGCCCAGTTCCGCGGCGTCGCGTCTTCGGGCTATAGCGGGCGCAAGACCGTCGGGTTCAGCTACGACGACGCGGGCATCGGCGATCTGAACCAACGCACCGTCGTCGTCTGGGGTGGAGAATTTCCCGAGCAGACGCTGCGCGATTGGTACAACCAGTACTACCCGGGGGTCGCCGTCAGCTTTCGGAATTTCCTGACCGCGAGCCTTTTCGACCGGAGCGCCGTGACGAGCTTCTCGACGAGGTCGCGATGAGACAGCGGGCGATCCGCGTTTCGGCCGGCGTTCTCGCGCTCTTGGCCGTCCTGTTCGTTCTGGCGGCCGCCTCCGGGGCGAACGCGCACGGGCTCTCGGTGCGGGTTCTCAACCCGTTCGATACCGATGGCGAAACCGATGTGAACTGGGGCCCGCCAGGACACAACACGCCCTGGCTCGGCGATTGGGCCTGCGACACCTGGAAAGACAACCACGCCGTTGGCAAAGGAAACACGTGCGGGCGAGAGGTGTTCGCAAAAGTGCGCGCCCACGAAGTCCCCGGCTGCAAGAAAGGTAGCGCCGTTTCTGCTCCGACTGCGCACCGGGCGACGCGGCAACGACGATCCCGAGAAGAAGGATTCCGATCATCGCTTCTATCGCACCTCGACTGAATCGAGGCGGAAGCCCAGGTCGCGGACGTCGCTCGCGTCCGGGATGTCGTTCGAAGGTCGCCACGTCCTCGTCGTCAACGTGAGAATCGAGTAGCTGGCCTCGGGCCTTTCTCCAATCTTAGGAGGTATCGAAAGCTCGTAGATCTCGAACGCGCGGGTTGGGGAGAGTGTCCCGATCTGGCGGCCATCGAGAGCTACCTCGACGGGATGGAGGGGCGCTTCGGCCTCTTTCGGGCCGGCCAACCGCAGCGCTATCGTCTTCGTTCCCGCGCCCACCGCGGGAAGAAAGATCGAGGAAGTCTTCTGGCTCCAGCGGAAGCTCGTCCCATCCTCTTCGCGCTCCTTCTCGTGGAACCAGGCCACCTGAAGGTCGTCGGTTCCCCCGACGTCGAGCCCCTTCAGCTTGGGAACCCGTTGCGCCAGATCCTCGAGGTCGACGGCCTTCGAAAGACTGAACCTCAAATTCAGAGGCTCCGGTCCCTTCGGGGGCCGGTCGTAGGAGTACTCGTATTTCTCGGTCGCGAGCTCGAAGTCCTTGACGTGGCGGGTGAAGAGCCCCGAGAGCGAGATCTTGTAGTTGGTCACGAAGAACACGTCGCGATAGCGGCCCCTCCAACTCTCGAGGAGCTTCTCCAGGAGCGCGCGATCCGGTTTCAGAGTATAGAACTCGAGAACGTTTCGCTCCTCGAGCTGTGCGAGGGGGAGCTCCAGAAGGTGCAGACCCTCCTGGGCGGGGAAGATCGCGACGTCGTCGTCGCCGATGTGCCGCGCGAGATCCTCGACGAAAAGAAGGCTTCCCCGGAACTCGTTGTGGCGCCAGAGACGGAAGCCGGAGGCGAGGTAAAGGCCGACGAGCAGCACCGCGACGATGCGGCTTCCCACGGCCGCGAGCCTCGCGCCGTTCTCGCGGAGGCTCGAAAGGAGAAACGCGATGGCGACGAAGAACGCCGGAAGGATCACGGGGATGAAGCGCCTCATCGCGAAGTAGTGGTCGTGCCACACGCGGACCTTGTAGAGAAAGAAGAGCGAGAACGTAAGGGCGACGAGAAGGAAAAACGCCTGCGACTTTCGCGCGCGGAGAAGGAGCGCCATGCCGCCGGCGACGGCGAGAGACAGCCCTAACGGATACAGATACCAGCCCATCCGCAGGAATGCTTCGGCGTCGTGGGGAGCGGTGCGGGGGCCGTGCCAGATGGGCCGAATGAAGTAGGCGTAGAGCGCGAGGAGGAAGAGGGCGAGCGCCGCTCCCAGGCGCAGCCGGAACGAGTCGAAGAGATCGAGAGTCGTCGGAGGAAGCTTCGAAACCGCGCGGTCGAGGAGGAAGAAAAGGACGGCGCCGGTGAGGACGACGGCGGGAAGGTTCTGGCCGAGGAAGCTCCAGTAAGGCCGTCCGAGGATGCTCGACACGTAGGGCCAGGCGAACAAGCGGTCGTGGATCGCCGCATGGATTCCCAGGAGGGCGAACGCCGCGAGAAACGAGACTTCGGGCGCGCCGAGCTCGCGCCGCACCCGCTTCCAGCCGAAGTAAAGCGCGACGGGAACCGCGAAGAGCAGGGTCTCGACCCGGGCGAGAAACGTCGATCCGAGCGCGAGCCCGGCGGCGGCGCCGGCGAGAGCCGAGCGCTCCTCTTCCATGAGGAAGAAGAGCAGAAGCGAGGTCGCGAACAGAAACTGGACGACGATCTCGGAGTTGGGGAACCGGGCGAACCAGATCTGAATCTGGAAGACCGCGAGGAGCGCCGACGCGAGGGCCGCGACCTCGAGGCTGAAGAGCCGCCGAAACGCGAGAAAGAACCCCGAGACCGCCATGAGGGCGAAAAACGGCGTCGCATAGAGCCCGGATTTCGGCTGGTAGAGGGCGGAGGCCGTGCCGATCCAGACGGGGTATAGGTGAAGCCCGTGGGGGACGACCCGCGCGCTCTCCGGGGACTCGAGGCGAAATCCCTGGTATCGAAGGTAGTCCCACGGCGGAAGATCCTTGTCGGGAAAGAAGAGCGGCCACGCATCCTTCGGGATGCTCGCCACCACCGGGTCGTAGTAGATGAGCCGCCCGTCTCGAGCGAGGTGAAAACCGGCGTTGACGTAGACGCCCGGATCGCGGCCGCCGAGGGTGTGCTCGAATGGAGGAAAATAGACGACAGTCGAGAACGCGATGACCGCGGCGGCGACGAGGAGCTCGGAGCGAGAGATCGGGCCGACGCGGAAAGAGAGTCGCCGCCCGAACGCCGCGAGCGCGACTCCTGCCCCCGCAACCACGATGAGCGCCGTCCTCGCCGGCGAGAAACCGGAAAGCTCCGCGAGCACGAGCGACACCCACCCCGAGATCAGGAGGCTTCCCGCGATCGAAAGGTAGATCTGCTCCAGAAGACTCAGCCGGGCCTTGCCTTCGCCGCCGAGCGCCGCGACCAGCACCAGGCCGGGGATGAAAAAGATCGCGAGAGTGGCGAAGGTGGAGGCGAGCGGGGTCACGTCGGGAAGTCTCTAGGAGAAGGCCATCATAGAAGACCGCCCTCGAAATTGCACATCCCTGGCGCGAGGGGGGGGAAGACGCGTCAAGATTGGCGCCTACGTCAACTCCCGCGTGGTAATCTTGCACTCCAGTTGCGCCTGAGACCGTTCTGGAAGCTGGGCCTGATCTATCTGGCCCTTCTGTTCCTCGCGCTCACGGTGGTCTCTCTCTACACTCTGCGCGCCTGGAAGCTGAGCTCTCTCGATGCCTCGTACCAGCACCTCGACGCCATCGCGCGCCTCGCCGAGAGCCGACCGCCTTCGAGCGTGGACCGCGACTCGCTCGCGGCCTGGGCTGAATGGATTTCCGAGAGCGGAGCGCGGGTGACGGTCGTGGGCCCGGATGGCACGGTGCTGGCCGACTCCGACGAGGATCCGGCGCGCATGGAGAACCACGGCGACCGGCCGGAAGTAAAGGCGGCGTGGGTCGAGGGCCGGGGAAGGGCGACGAGGCTCAGCCAATCGGTGAAGCAGGACCTCGCCTACATGGCGGTTCGCGTTTCGTGGGCCACGACCGGTCCGGTCGTGCTGCGGCTCGCTCTGCCGCTCCGCACGGTGAATCAGACCGCAGGCGAAATCCGCGCTCCCCTCGCGGCGATCCTGTTACTGGCGCTGGCCATCGGGGGAGCGGTCGCCTTCATCATGTCCCGCCGGTTCTCGAGACGGGTGATCCGTCTCAAGTCCTTCTTACAGAGGGTGGCGGAAGGAGACTTCCGGGCGGAGCCCGTCGTCGAGGGAGGGGACGAGATCGCCGAGCTCCAGGGGTCGCTCAACCACGCGGTCGAGCGGCTCGCGCAATCGATGCGAGCTCTCGAAGGCGAGCGCAACCAGTCCGCGGCCGTCCTCTCCTCGATGTCGGAGGGTGTCGCGGTGGTGGACCGCGACGAGCGCATCCGGTACTCGAATCCAGCGTTTCGCCGCGCGCTCCACTCTGGGAGAGAGCAGACCTTTGAGGGAAGGCGGCTGGTGGAGTTGACGCGGCAGAGCGAGATACTCGCCATGGTCCAGGGAGTCTTGAAAGGCGGAGAGCGGATGGAGGCCGAGATCGCGACCGCCAGCCTGAAGCCGCGGCACTTTCTGGTGCGCGCCGCCCCGGCGGGCGAGACCGGCGCGGTGCTCGTGGTGCTGGACATCACCGAGATCCGGCGTCTGGAGCGCGTGCGCCGGGACTTCGTCGCCAACGTCTCGCACGAGCTTCGCACCCCGCTCACCGCCATCCAGGGCTTCGCCGAGACGCTCCTTCGGGGCGCGCTCGACGAGCCGGAGAACAGCCGGAGGTTCGTCGAGATCATCCGGGACCATGCATGGCGGCTCGCGCGACTGACGGAAGACCTGCTGAAGCTCTCCCTTATCGAAGCGGGGAAGCTCGAGCTCGAGCTTCGGCCGATCTCGGTCGCGAGCGTGGTGGAGCAGTGCGCGGAGACCGCGCGGCTGAAGCTGATCGAAAAGCGCCAGTCGTTGACGGTTTCCGTGTGCGAGCCCCCGCCCCTCGTTAGGGCGGACTCCCACGCGCTCCTCGACGTGCTCCGGAACCTCCTCGACAACGCCATCCAATACACACCCGAAGACGGACACGTCGCGATTCGGGTTTTTGTCGCCGGCGCCGAGGGGGACGAGGAAGTTCGGATCGCCGTGGAAGATGACGGCATCGGCATCCCCGCGAGCAGCCACGACCGAATCTTCGAGCGCTTCTACCGGGTCGATGCCGCGCGCTCGCGGAAGGTCGGGGGAACCGGTCTCGGGCTCTCGATATCGAAGCACCTGGTGGAAGGGATGGGAGGCCGCATCGAGCTCGAAAGTCAGCTCGGGCGGGGATCCACTTTCACCGTGGTGCTGCCACGGGTCATACCGGCGTAGAGCCATGAAGACTCTCGTCGAGCTCGTCTCCGAAATGGAGGGGCTCGGGGAGCGCGAGGCCGTCGTCTACCATGACGGGCTCCGCACGCGGAAATGGAGCTACCGCGAGCTCCGCCGCGCGATCGCCGGGGTCGCCGAGGATCTGACATCTCGCGGCCTCATGCCCGGCGACCGCGTGCTCCTCTGGGGAGAGAACCGGCCGGAGTGGGTCGCGGTCTTCTGGGCCGCGGTCTTGCGCCGTTTCACTCTCGTGCCCCTCGATTTTCGATCCTCGAGGGCCTTCGTGTCGCGGGTGCAGAAGGACGTCGGCGCGAAGCTCCTGATCCACGGGGCGAGCGTCGAGACCGAAGGGCTCGACCTTCCGCGGATCGACTTCGAGGCGGTGTCCCGAATGCAATCGGACTCGCGGGTCGCGCTCGAGGGCGTCGATCCCGAAGACATCGTGCAGGTCATCTATACCTCCGGCACCACCGGCGAGCCGAAGGGAGTCGTGCACCGGCACCGCCATCTGGCGCCGAACCTCGCTCCCATTCGACGAGAGATTCGGAAGTACGGAGCGCTCGCGCGCCCGTTCCAGCCGATCCGGTTCCTCGACCTCCTCCCGCTGAGCCACGTGTTCGGCCAGTTCGCCGGACTCTACGTTCCGGTGCTGATGGGAGGCTCGGTCGTGTTCCTCAAAGAGGTCCATCCCGGCGCCATCATCGAGACCATCCGCCGGGAGCGCGTCTCGGTGCTGATTTCCGTCCCCCGTTTTCTCGAGAGCCTGAGACGGGAGATCGAGCGCCGCTTCGACCTCTCCCGGCCTCCGGTCGAAGCCTCGGGTCTTTGGGGCGGTCTCCGTCGTTTCTTCCGCCACCGCGACGTCCACGCCGCGCTCGGATTCAAGTTCTGGGCGATCGTTTCCGGAGGAGCGCGTCTCCCGCCGCATGAGGAGGAGTTCTGGTACCGGCTGGGGTTCGTCCTCGTCCAGGGCTATGGCTTGACGGAAACGAGCTCCCTCGTGACCACGAACCACCCCCTCCATCCGACTCGCGGCTCTATCGGAAAGGTCGTCGGCAACCAGGAAATCCGGCTCGCTCCCGACGGCGAGATCCTGGTGCGCGGGACCAACGTCTCTCTCGAGCTCTTCGGCCGAGCGGCCCCCGAGGAAGACGTCTGGCTCCACACCGGAGATCTGGGAGAGATGGGGCCGGACGGGACACTGTTCTATAGAGGAAGAAAGAAGGACGTCATCGTCGGGCCGGAAGGTCTCAACGTCTATCCCGCCGACGTCGAATCCGCGCTCGCGCGCGACTCCGCGGTAAAGGAAGCCGTGGTCCTCGGACGCGCCACCGACCGAGGCGAAGTCGTTCACGCGGTGCTCCTGCTGCGAGACCCGGCTGCGGATCCCGGCGCCGTCATCGAGAAAGTGAATCGGGAGCTCGAGCATCACCAGCGGATCCGCGAGTGGACGGTCTGGCCCGAAGAGGATTTCCCCAGGACGGCATCGACGTTCAAAGTCCGCCGGCATGAGGTGGCGAAGGCCATCGAGAAGCGGAAAGCGGAAACGGGAGGTGCGGGCCTTCCGGAAGGCGTGAGCGCGATCCGGGCCCTCGTCGCCGAACGGCTCGGTCGACGTCCCGAAGAGGTCAGGTCCTCGCAGCAGCTCTCGGAGGAGCTGGGCCTGAGCTCCATCGACCGCATCGAGCTTCTTTCGAGCCTCGAGGAGCGCTACGGAGTCGAGCTCTCGGAATCCGAGATGGCGTCGGTCGCGACCGTCGAGGACCTCGAGCGCTTTGTACATCGCGAGGCGGAAATCCCCCGCGCTCCGGCCGACGAGCGTGAGGCTTCGCCTCTCGGGGGAATCGTGCGCTTCGCCCGTCTCTTCCCGGTGAGGCTCCTGCGTTTCGCGTTTCTGGAGACGGTGGTTCTCCCGCTCTTTCGCCGCTACATCCCTCTCACCGTCGAGGGGACTCTCGAAGGCGTGAGCGGTCCAGTCATCTTCGCTCCGAATCACACGAGCCACCTGGACACCGTCGCCGTCGTGGCGGCACTTCCTCCCCGTTACCGGAACCGCCTGGCGCCGGCTGTTTCTCAGGACTACTTCCTGCCTTATCTGGAGGGAACGGGCGGCGTGCGCCAGCGAATCTCCCTCGCGCTGCAGTTTTGGCTCGCGGTCACCGCCCTGAACGTTTTTCCACTGCCGCAGGCGACGCGCGGGGTCCGGAAAGCGCTCCAGTTCGCGGGAACGCTCGTGGATTCGGGCTATTCGATCCTGATTTTTCCAGAAGGGACTCGCACCCCGGATGGGACGATGCAGACGTTCCGGGCGGGGGTCGGGGTCATGGCCGTGCGCCTCGGGATTCCTGTGGTGCCGATTCACATCCAGGGTCTTTACGAAGTCCTTCCTGTCGACGCGAGCTGGCCCTCTCCCGGACCCGTGCGGCTCCGCTTCGGATCCCCGATCCTGTTTCACGAGACCGAGGACTTCCGCGAGGCGGCGAAGAGGGTCGAGGAGGAAGTGCGTCGCCTTGGTGAAGAGTGTAAGAAGGGGGATGTGAAGATAAGGGGATAGGGAGATAAAGAAACCCTTCTTTTCATCTCCCAATCGCTTCCTATCGCCATATCCCCGTTGCATTTTGAATGGGAGAATTCAGCATGCCCTGGGAGCACTTCCCTCACGCCGCGGACATGGGCGTCCGCGGGATCGGAAGGACGAAGAACGAAGCCTTCGAGGAGGCGGCGAAAGCTCTCGTCGCCCTCACGACCGATATCGAGCAGGTCTCCCCGAGGGAGAGATTCGACGTCTCCCTGTCCGCTCCC
>Ga0209619_10003878_pt1 | contig 10710 bp, 9 predicted proteins | sample Rifsed16ft3_FD_184011 | JGI IMG/M metagenome (GOLD analysis project Ga0209619, IMG submission 184011) | Soil microbial communities from Rifle, Colorado, USA - sediment 16ft 3 (version 2) | ecosystem: Environmental > Terrestrial > Deep subsurface > Rock core/Sediment | place: Rifle, Colorado... | reverse complement strand
GGGGCGCCGACCGCCCGCGCCACCTCCACGGCTTCCGGGATGGACAGGTGGCTCGGGTGCGGATGATCGAACAGCGCGTTGAGCACCAGCAGGCGGACGCCCCGGAGGCGCTCCACCAGGGGGGGCGGCACCGCCTTCACGTCGGTGAGATAGCCCAGGCCGTCGATCCGATACCCGTACACCTGAACGCCGCCGTGGTCCAGGGCCAGCGGCTCCACCGGGATGCCCGCCACGACCACCTCGCGCCCCGCTTCCAGCGGCGTCCGCTCCAGCGATGGGCGCGGGGTGGCGGGATCGCGCGGCATGGATTCGTCGAAGATGTATGGGAAATGCTGGCCCAGCCGCCGCAGCATCGCGGGTGGCCCATAGATCGGCAACCGGCCACGACGCACCGACACCGCCCGAAGGTCGTCGATGCCGTGCACGTGATCGGCGTGGTCGTGGGTGTACAACACCGCGTCCACCGAGTCTACCCCGGCGGCGATCAGCTGGAGCCGGAGCTCAGGCGGCGTGTCGAGCAACACCCGGCCACCGCCGGGCGCTTCCACCACCGCCGCCACGCGGGTCCGCCGGTCCCGGGGATCGGTGGACCGGCAAACGGCGCAGGAGCACCCGATCTGGGGCACGCCGAAGGACGTCCCGGATCCCAGGATGACCAGGCGCATCCCGGTCAGACCGACTCGACCTTGATGAGGTTGGTCGTCCCGGGGACCTCAAAGGGCACGCCCGCGGTGACCACGATCCGATCGCCGGGCCGGGCGTAGTGCTTGGCCAGGAGGGTCTCCCGGGCGGCGTCGAGCATGGCGTCGTAATTGGGGACCCGGGTCGCGAGCTCAGGCACCACCCCCCACACGAGCGACAACTGGCGACAGGTCATCCCTTCCGTGGAGAAGCCGAGGATCGGGACGGCGGGACGATAGGCCGCGATCTTGCGGGCCGTAAAGCCGCTCCGGGTAAAGCACAGGATCAGCGGGACCCGTAGGATCTCGGCGGCCGCGCAGGTGGCGAAGGCGATGGCGTCTTCCACGGACGCATGACCGGCTCCGGTCCGCCTGTCGCCGGCCCGGCGCCCGCTGGGCCGGCCGCCGTCGTCGGCGCCGGCCGTCTCGATCTCGCGGATGATGCGGGCCATCGCGTCGACCGCGAGGACCGGATACTCGCCTGCGGCGGTCTCGGCCGACAGCATCACCGCGTCGGTCCCGTCGAGGATGGCGTTGGCGACGTCCGACGCCTCGGCGCGCGTGGGCCGGGGATTATGCACCATGGATTCGAGCATCTGGGTCGCCGTGATCACCGCCCGTCCGAACCGGGTGGCGGTGCGGATGATCCGCTTCTGGGCCAGCGGCACCTGCTCGAAGGGCATCTCCACGCCAAGGTCGCCGCGAGCCACCATGATCGCGTCCGCGGCCTCCACGATGCTCGGCAGCTCCGCCAGGGCGGTCGCTTTTTCGATCTTGGCCACCAGGCGGACGGTACGGGGAATCAGGGAACGCACCGCCTCGACATCCGCGGCGCGGCGCACGAACGACACCGCGATCAAGTCCGCGTGGTGCGCCACCGCGTGCTCAATATCCTCGCGGTCCTTCTCGGTCACCGCCGGCGCGCTCACGGCCACGTCGGGCAGGTTGATCCCCTTGTTGCTCTTGAGCTCGCCGCCGTGCACCACCTGGGCGTGCACCCGCCGGCCCACCACCCGCGTCACCTCCACCGTCAGGAGCCCGTCGTCCAGCAGTATCCTCGTGCCCCGGGGGGCGTCGTGCGCCAGCTGCTCGTAGGTGGTGGGGATCTCCTCGGAGCTGGCATCGCCCTCCGGCGCGAACACGACCTCCGCCCCGGGCTCGAGCATGCGCGGTCGATCCAGGGCGCCCACCCGGATCCGTGGACCCTGCAAATCCACCAGCAGGCCGAGGTGCCGGTCGCACCGCCCCCGCACCTGCGTCACCAGATCCATCCAATGGCCCCGGGTCTCTTGCGGCCCGTGCGAGCTGTTAATGCGCACCACGTCCACCCCGGCGCCCACCAACGCCTCGAGCGTCTCTCCGGTGGCGGAGGCGGGGCCCAGGGTCGCCACGATCTTGGTCCGCCGAAAGGGGGACGTCATGACCAGACCGGCAGGCTGGCGTCCAGGGCGGAGGCGAGCGCGAGGAGTGCCACGCCGGCACTCGCGCGCCAGGCGAGGGCCACGTGGGAGGAGAGGGGCGTCGGCTGAGGATTGATCTCGATCACCGGGATGCCCCGCGTGACCCCAACCCAGGCCAGCTCCGCAGCCGGGTACACCAGCGCGGCGGTACCCACCACCAGCAAGGCATCACACGCCTCCACTTCCGCGCGCGCGGCCTCGAGGTGCTCCCACGGCAGGGGCTCGCCGAACCACACCACCCCCGGCCGGATGGGACTTCCGCAGCGATCGCATCGCGGCGGCTCGATCTCCTCGGCGCCGACGTGCGGCAGCCCGTCCAGGCGGCGCGCGTCGTAGGGATGCCCGCCATCGAAACACCGGAACGCAGTCAACGAGCCGTGCAGCTCGATCACCGCGCCGGAACCCGCCCGGGCGTGCAACCCATCCACGTTCTGGGTCACGACCGTCATCCGATCGAAGCGCGGCTCCAGCTCGACCAGGGCCCGGTACCCGGCGTGCGGCTCGGCGCCGCGGATCGCCCGCCAGCGCCACAAGTACCAGGCGAATACCCGGGCAGGGTCCCGGCTGAAGGCCTCCGGCGTGGCCAGGTCCGCGGGGTCGAAGCGCGCCCAAAGCCCGGCCTCTTCGTCTCGGAACGTGGGGACGCCGGATTCCTGCGACATACCGGATCCGGTAAAGGCCACGAGATGTCGTACGTGGTGGAGCAGCTCGGCTGCGCGGGCAGCCTCGGGAGGCTGGTCCATGATCCACTTCAGGGGGTCATCGCGGGGCTGGGAAAGCGGCTCACCACGTAGTCATTGAGGATCTCGAGGAACTCTTCCACGATCCGTTCCCCTTTGAGCGTGATCCGCAGCTCCCCGTCCACGTAGACCGGCGCCTTGGGTTCCTCGAACGTGCCGGGCAGCGAAATCCCAATGTCCGCGTGCTTGGACTCCCCGGGGCCGTTCACCACGCACCCCATTACGGCCACCCGCATCCGCTCCACGCCGGGGTGGCGCTCCCGCCAGCGGGGCATCTGCTCGGTCAGGTAGCGCTGGATCTGGTCGGCCATTTCCTGGAAGAACGTGCTGGTGGTGCGCCCGCAACCCGGGCACGCCGTCACCTGCGGCGTGAAGCTCCGGAGCCCCAGGGACTGGAGGATCTGCTGTGACACCCGCACCTCTTCAGTCCGGTCGCCGCGCGGCATGGGCGTCAACGACACACGAATGGTGTCGCCGATGCCCTCCTGGAGCAGGACCGCGAGGCCGGCCGTACTCGCCACGACACCCTTGGAACCCATCCCCGCCTCGGTGAGGCCGAGGTGCAGCGGGTACTCGGATAGGGGCGCCAACTGCCGGTAGACATCCACTAGGTCCTGGACGCCCGAGACCTTGGCGGAAAGAATGATCTGATCGTGGGGGAGCCCGGTCTCCTCCGCCAGGCGCGCCGACCGCATGGCGCTTTCGATCATCGCCTCGATCATGACGCCCCGGGCATCCAGCGGCTCGGGCCGCCGGGCGTTCTCATCCATCAGCTCGGTGAGCAGCTGGCGATCCAGGGACCCCCAGTTGACGCCGATGCGTACCGGTTTCTCGTTCCGGATCGCCACCTCCACAATCGCCCGGAAATGCTCGTCCCGCCGCTTGGCGCCCACATTGCCGGGATTGATGCGGTACTTGGCGAGGGCCTCGGCGCACCCGGCATGCCTGGTGAGCAACAGGTGGCCGTTGTAATGGAAATCGCCGATGATGGGAACCGACACGCCATGTGCGTCCAGACGCTCCACGATCTGCGGCACGGCCTCGGCCGCTTCGTCGTTGTTCACCGTAACCCGCACCAGCTCACTGCCTGCGGCGGCCAGCTGGGCCACCTGGGTGGCCGTGGCCTCCACGTCCGCCGTGTCCGTGTTGGTCATGGACTGGACGACGATGGGATGGGCGGAGCCGACGGGCACCGGGCCCACCCTGGTCGTGACCGTCCGCCTGCGAGTGATCGTGCTCATGCGAGGCTTAATATACGTGGGGGATGAAGGGGGATGGAGGACGGTGGAGGGGGATGGCAAGCGCGGCCATCGTCCTCCATCAACTTCCCTCCCCCTCCATCCCCCGTTTTATTTGATGCCATGCCCGTCATGATCGGCCCGATCGTTCAGCTGCAGGTCCAGCGCGGCCCCCTCAAGGTCGGGGAGAAGGGCGCCAAGCGCTACACCACTGGCCCTATCGCCGTGCTGGAGCGCCTCCGGGTAGGTCCTGACGGCGTTGTTGGCCTGGACGGCGGCGAGGAGGTCATGGACGCCCATCACCGCTCGCACGTTCTGCGGAAGAACGAGGACGGGGTGCACGGCGTGTCGGTGGGATTCACCTCGCACTATCGCGCCATGCAGGAGCGCTTCGGCGGCCACATGCGGCTGGGGTGCGCCGGCGAAAATCTGATCGTCGAGACCTCGCGTCACCTGGAGTTGGCCGAGGCCCAGGCTGGCTTCGTGGTCCTGGATGCGGATGGCCGGGAAAGGGGCCGGCTGGTCAACGTCGAGGTGGCGCATCCCTGCAAGCCCTTCACCGGCTTCGCACACCAGGGCGCAGCGGTCCCGCCGGACGTGTTCAAAGAGAGCCTGCAGTTTCTGGACGGCGGAACCCGAGGGTATTACTGCACCTGGGCGGGCGAGCCGGCCGTGGTCCAGTTGGGGGACCGACTAGCGCTGGCGTAGCCTCAGCAGCGCAGGGACCAGTCGATCTCGAACAGTAGCTGGCACACCGGGCAGGTGAGTTGCGTGTCGTCCTGCTTGAGGTTGCCCCGGCCGGAGCAGTTGGGGCACACGCCGTACAACGGCGAGAGGCCCGCCTCGCCGGCCAGCTCAGCGGCGTCTTTCTGAGGATCGAGCTGGACCACGCTCCACTTGCGGGGCTTCTGCGTGGTGAAATCCAGCATCGAGCGGTCGATGGGCACCGCCTTCTTGCTGACGTCCAGCACCACGATGTTGGACTTGTTTTCGTTCAAGACCGTGTACCACGCACCCCGCCGCAAACCGTGCGCACCCGCGCGCTTTACCCGCGCCCACTTCCGCTCTTTGGGCCTCATATGGCCCCCAATGATAGAAGCGGCCCCGCCATCGGGCTAGGGCCATGCTTCACGATTCACCCGCCCGGGGGCCGTCCAAGCAGGCTCAAACCGCCTAGCACGGGTGCTCCCAGTCCAACGAAAAGGTCCCGTGACAGTGATCGCAGGTCAGTTCGGTGGCGTCGAGCGGATCGATCTTCCCCCGCTCGCCGCACGACGGACATACGGCATAGACCAGCCCCAGCTCCTGCTCGCTGGCCCGGCGCGCGCCGCGCTGCGTCTCCTGCCACTTGACCACACTCCATTGGGTGGGCTTGCCCTTGACGATGTCCAGCATGGTGCGGGGCACGGGCACGTTGGTCTTCCGCACGTTGAGAACGACCACGGCCGGCTGCGAGTCGTTCACCACGAGATACCACGCCCCGCGGCGCAGGCCGTGCGCGCCGGCGCCCTTGGCGCGAGCCCATTGGCGGTGAACCGGATCGTCAGCCATGCGGGACGATAATACAACAGCGGGGGCGGACTCGCGTCCACCCCCGCCGTCCTGACTACGGATTTGTGAAGGCAATCCTAGTGCACCCAGACGGCGCCGAGCGACACGCCCTCCACGTCGCCTAGGCCGATGCCCATTCGGGCGTTGAACGCACCGCCGAATCGGACATCCGCTCCCAGCCCCATCGCATAGATGAAGCCGGTGTCCATGTTGTTGCCGCCGCGCAGGAAGGCGGTCGGTTGTACGTAGGGCACGAAGCTCAGCGCGGCACCGTCCACGTTCACCCGTCGCCCCAGCGACAACCCCAGGGGAAAGCTGAAGCGGGATTGCCCCGAAGCAAACCGGCCTCCGGCGCCGAAGATCACGGCACCGTCCAGTGGGAACGCGGGCCCGTGGTTCAACACCCGCGCCCGCCCTTCGAACCCGGCCAGCATGACGCTCTCGGCGGGCCCTTCGAAATCCAGGATCCCGCCGCGCAGGCCCAGGTCCATCCTGCGCGCACCCAGGCGATACACACCCTCGTACGCCGTGCCCCCCGGATCGGGGAAGCTCACGATCCCGCCGAACTCGGACCGCACGAACGGCCGATGGGGCGCGTTGAAGGACGGCGTCAGCGTCGCCTGCGCCTCAACGGTGGTCGCCAGTACAACCAGCGCACCGGCGGTTGCCAGGAGTGTCTTGAGAACCATGAGGTCCTCCTTTCGTCTCCGGAGGACCGACCGCGCCCGGCGGGCGCGGGTAACGCTGGGGAACGGCTAGGATTGTGGCGCCGGTGCAGCAGCCTTCACCCGCATTCGCTGTACCCGCACACGTGGCACTTGGCGCAGCCCTCGGCGAACTCCAGCTGCGAGCCGCAGTCCGGGCAGGCGCCGATGAACTGTTCCTCTCTCAGGCCGCCCACCTGGTAGGCGTGCCCCTCGGAGTCCCGCATGCCGCGACGGACCGGCTCGGCGGCAGCCGGGGTGCCGCCCGGCTGCAACAGGTCCTGCTGGACGCCCTGCTGGTCCTGGAGCCAGCGCTCGATCGCGATGCCGATGGCGTCCGGCACCGACAGCACCTTGTTGGGCCCCAGGCCGGTAACCCGGTCAGAGGAGATGCCGCGCAGCTGTCGGTGAATCTCGTGGATGGGGATCCCCGCGCGGAGCGCCAACGAGATCAACCGTCCGATCGCCTCCACGTCCGCCATCAACGCCGCGCCCGCCTTGCCGAGGCTCATGAACACCTCGAACGGCTGGGCTTTGTCGTCTTCCGTGATGGTCACGTACAACGTGCCGAGCGGCGTCTCCAGCCGGCGGGTGGTGCCGCGCAACAGCTCCGGCCGCGACCGCTTGGCGCGGCGCTGGAGGTTCTCGCTCTCCACCTCGTGCAGCTGCTGCTTGGTGCGGCCCAACTCGGCCTCCAGCTCGGCAATGGTGGCCTTGAGCTCGGCGACCTCGACCTTGTGAGAACCCTCTGCCGCCCCTGCCGCTTCTGCCGCCCCTCCAGCCCCTCCCGCCATCACCTTCTGCGCCGTCTTGCCCGTCGAGAGCACCTGCTGCTCCCGGCTGTTGTCCCGATAGACCGTGACACCCTTACAGTCCAATTGGTACGCCAGCTCGTAGATCTTCCGGACGTCGTCCTCGGTGGCCGATTCCGCAAAGTTGCAGGTCTTGCTGATAGCGCTGTCGGTATAGTCCTGGAACGACGCCTGCATCCGGATGTGCCATTCCGGCGTCACGCCGTGCGCCGTCACGAAGACCCGCTGCCACTGCTGGGGCACTTCGTCGAAATGGATGTGGCCAGCCTCGGCGATTTTCTTCATCAACTCGTCCGAATACCAGCCCTCCCGCTTGGCGGTCGCCACGAAGTCCTCGTTCACGTCCGGCATCAACACGCCCGCCTGATTCCGCATGAAGGCGACCGCGAACAGGGGCTCAATGCCGGAGGAGCATCCGGAAATGATGGAGATGGTGCCGGTGGGCGCCACGGTGGTGAGGTTGCAGTTGCGCAGCCGCCGCATGGGCCGGATCCGGTTTCCCCGCGGGTCCCGCGCGCAGGTGGTGTCCGGACCCCAGATGCTCTTTTCCCACTCCGCGAAGGGCCCCCGCTGCTCCGCCAGCTGCTCGCTCTCGACCTTGGCCTCGTCGTCCACGAAGCGCATCAGCTCGCGGCCCAGGTCCACGGCCTCGTTCGAGTTGTACGGCACGCCGAGGCGGACCAGCATGTCCGCCCAGCCCATGACACCTAAGCCGATGCGCCGGATGCGCTGCGCCAGGTCGGTGATTTCCGGCAACGGGTACTTATTGGCGTCGATGACGTTATCCAGGAAGTGGGTGCAGAGATGCACCGCCTTCTTCAGGCCTTCCCAGTCCACTTGCCCGTTCCTGACGAACAATCCGACGTTGATGGAGCCCAGGTTGCAGACGTCGTACGGCAGCAGCGGCTGTTCGCCGCACGGATTGGTCGCCTCGTAGCCGCCCAGGTGCGGCACCGGGTTGAAGTGGTTGGCCCGGTCCACAAAGAACACGCCGGGTTCGCCGGTCTTCCAGGCGCCGTGCACGATCTTGGCAAACACCTCGCGGGCGTCCAGCCGGCCGACAACCCGCTTGGTCCGGGGGTGGATCAGATCGTACTCAGTGCCCTGCTCCACCGCCTGCATGAAGGCGTCCGTGACGGCCACCGAGATATTGAAATTCGTGATCTTGGTGATGTCGTCCTTGCAAGTCACGAAGTCCATGATGTCCGGGTGGTCCACCCGCAGGATCCCCATGTTGGCGCCGCGGCGGGTCCCGCCCTGCTTGACCACGTCCGTGGAGGCGTCGTACAGCGACATGAACGACACCGGCCCCGAGGCCACGCCCATGGTGGAACGAACCACGTCGTTCTTGGGGCGCAGGCGCGAGAACGCAAACCCGGTCCCGCCACCCGATTGGTGCACCAGGGCCATATTGCGGAGCGTGTCGTAAATCCCGCTCTTGCCGTTGGAGAGGGCGTCATCCACGGGGAGCACGAAGCAGGCTGAGAGCTGTCCCAGCGGCCGGCCCGCGTTCATCAGGGTGGGGCTGTTCGGCATCCAGATCCGGGTGGCCATGACCTGGAAGAAGGCCTCCGCCAGGGCTTCGACGGCCTTGGGGCTGGCGCCGTAGCCGCCGTCCGGGGCGGCGATCATCCGGGCGACCCGCCAAAACAGGTCCTCCGGCGACTCAGCGGGCTGGCCCTGCTCGTCCTTGACCAGATACCGGCGCTTGAGAACCGTCAGCGCGTTCTCGTTCAAATCCAATACCATGCGTTTGCCCGAAGCGCCCGAGTTAGCCATGACCGCTGCCCGATCCGTTGTCCGTTATAAGGTAACCGCAAGACGGGGCCGACCTGCATGGTCGGCAAAACGACGTGGGAGGACAAGGTAAGACCCCAGGAGTGCCACGCAAGGGCGCGAGAACCGCCGCACTTATCCTAGGGCTTTGGGTTTGCACATCACAAACGTGCTGGGGGGAAGAGAGGCGGCAGGAACGGCAGGGGCGGCAGAAGAGCGGTGTCGCCAGCACCGCTACCGCCTCTGCGGCCTCTCCCGCCTCTGCCGCCCTCCTCTAGCGCGCCTGCGGCAGCAACCGCATCCGCGTCCAACCCTCCACCGCCCGGCCGTTCTTCTGGGCCGGGTTATAGAGGATACTCATGGCGAACCCGGCGGCGGTCCGGTCGAACAGCGGGTCGTTCGAATGGTCAATAATCTGAAAACTGAGCCCGCGCCCATCCTCGGAAACCTTGATCCATAGGGTCACCGGCGTCGGCGTACCCTGGATGCGCTGGTCCAGGGGTACCAGCGGGGCCACCGTGGCGCGCGGGGGCGCGTCGTAGCAGGCGTCGTTCCGGTTGTAGGTGGGACCGGGGTTGGTGCAGACGTCCTCCGGCCTCGCCTCGCCCCCGGTCCCTCCGGGCGTCTGCGCCACTGGCCGCCGCATGGCCACGGTCACCGTGGTGTCACGTCCGCGGGCAATCGCCACCGTCATGGTGTGCTTTTCGTAGCCGGGCGCCGTGATCTCGATCCGGCGGGAACCGGCGTCGAGCGTGAGCTTGGGGCCCTCCTTGGGCTCACCGTCCACCGTGACACGCGCCCGGGCCGGAACGTTCTCCAGAGTCAGCGTACCTGTGTTGGGCAAGTCGAGCGCGCTGGGCGGCGCTGGACCAGCCGAATCGCCACCGAGCGAGTCCGCCGGCGGCGCCACCTGCGCCACCGAATCCGGCACGGGGAGCGGCGTTGCGGGTTGCGGCTTGGGGGGGAAGACGCTCTGCAGGAACCCCGGCGCCTGGTTGCCGAGCACGGCGAAGTAGTAGTAGGCGCCGCCCCCACCACCGCTCACCAGGGCTAGCACGAAAAAGGCCCCCACCAGGACACCGCCTCGGCCCTTCCGTTTGACCGGCGGCCTCGGCTCGGCCTTGGGAATGGGCGTCGTGGGCGTGCTGGGCCGCGTCGCCATGCGGCGCGCCACCGCCCCCTGGGGCAACACCGTGGTCTCAGCCGCGGACATGGCCACCGTGGCCTGCGACGAGATCGCGGTCGCCTTCCCTTCCAGCGCGGCCGCCACCTCCTCGGCGCTCTGGAACCGGTCTTCCGGGGCCTTGGCCATCATCTTCCTGATGACCTCGAACACCTGGCGGTGCTCGGCCGTCCTGAGCGGAGGGGTCGGGAGCGGCTCGGTGATGTGCTTATAGCCGATGGAGAACGCGTCTTCCCCGTCGAACGGCACGCTGCCGGTGAGGCTCTGGTAGGCCACCACGCCCAGCGAATAGATGTCGCTCCGGCCGTCGAGCTGTTGAGCCCGCGCCTGCTCGGGGCTCATGTAATGGGGCGTGCCGATCGCCATGCCGGTGCCGGTCAACCGGGTGCCGGTCCCGGCCTTGGCAATGCCGAAGTCGGTCACCACCGCGTGGCCGGACTCGTCGAACATGATGTTGTCCGGCTTGATGTCGCGGTGGACGATCCCGTTCTTGTGCGCGTAGCCCAGGGCACTGGCCGTCTCCCTGAGCATCTTCTTGAGCTCGTGGACCGGCAGGGCCCCCTTCT
>Ga0209619_10003876_pt1 | contig 10712 bp, 7 predicted proteins | sample Rifsed16ft3_FD_184011 | JGI IMG/M metagenome (GOLD analysis project Ga0209619, IMG submission 184011) | Soil microbial communities from Rifle, Colorado, USA - sediment 16ft 3 (version 2) | ecosystem: Environmental > Terrestrial > Deep subsurface > Rock core/Sediment | place: Rifle, Colorado... | reverse complement strand
GCGTTTTTACACACTCATGCGCCGCGATGCCTGGGCATTCGATTACCTCCCCAACGGCGGCGGTGAAGTCTGTGAAAACCTGTCAGCGAAGATAACGCAACTCGGAGGTGAAATTGAGTTTGGATCCCGCGTGACGCGAGTAGAAAGGGCCGGGGCTTGGATCGCGCACTTTGATCGGAATGGATTCGCAGAGTCCGCGAACGCGCCGTTCATCATTCTCGCTACAGACTCACCCGCGGCTGAATCAATCATCAAAGGCAGTTTCCCTGCTGACAAATTGTTCTTCCCGCACGGACTTGCTCACGCGGTGATTCGTTTATGGTTTGACACAACACCGCGAAAGAATCCAGAGGCGGGCATCTTCAGCGGCGAATTTATCATGCACAACTTTTTCTGGCTCGATAAGATCTATGAAACCTACCGCAAGTGGCATGCCGAAACGGGCGGATCGTGCATCGAGGTGCACGTGTATGGACCGCAGGATGTGCTCGCACAAGCGGACGCGGTGTTGTTGACGAACGTGCTCACTGATTTTTATCGCGCATTCCCTGAGTTGAAGGGACATCTCGTCAAGCCGCATATCCAACGCAACGCGGCAACACATACACTGCCCGCCCTCGGCGCACGCGGAACTCATCTCGGAATCGAAACGCCGTGGGAGAATTTCTTTTGCGCAGGCGATTGGGTGTGGCATCAAAACCCATCCTTCTTTCTGGAACGCGCCTGTGTGACAGGACTCGAAGCGGCGAATCGAGTGTTGCGCGCGCGTGGATTGAATGAGTTCGATGTACAAAGCTATCCACCGCCCGAACCGCTCGCAGCGTGGATCGAAGCGCTAATGATGAGAGGGAGAAAGAGAAGAAGAAGAAGGAAGGTGGTAATCAGTGAATAGTTGTCAGTGAGGAAGTAGGAATTGCGCTGTTGAAAGAGGTAAGTTTGCAACGAAATTGATACTTGAATCGAGATAGTCTCGTGCTAAACTACTTTCAAGGAATTATTCTTCAAGCGGGTGTTCCACATAAATCCATCCATTGCTGAACAGGAACACGTATCGCATTTCCTTCTTTGCCAAAGAGGAGACACCATGCGTAAGATACAGTTTGCTCTAAAGATTTTATTTGTGTTCGTTCTTCTGACGACGCTCACGGGGAATGCCGCAGGTGCCGCGCCGCCCACGCCGCGCGCCAAATGGACAGTGATGGTTTACATGTCGGGGGATAACGATCTTGAACCTTACATTGTCAGCGATATTGAAACGGAACTCGCATTCACCGGCTCGACTGCGGATGTGCAGGTCGTTGCACTGGCGGATCGAGGTCCGGGCTATGACACCAGCCGCGGCGACTGGCAGACTACCGAATTCTTCGACGTCACACAAGAAAATTTTAAGGCCGATCTTGCACACGCCGACGCGGATTGGGATGAGCACCATCTGGATGAACTCAGCATGGGCGATCCGCAGACATTGATTGACTTTGTCACATGGACAAAAGCCAACTATCCCGCCAACCATTACGCGCTCTATTTCTGGGGCCACGGCTGGAACTGGCATCCCGGTTGGGTGATGCGGGATGACACGGTTGATGACACGGATGTTGACCCCTCACTTTCAGACACACTGGACATGGAAGAAGTGAAGGTTGCGCTTCCGTCCATCGGGTTCATAGACATGGTTGGTTTTGATGGCTGCAACATGGCCTCCATCGAAGTGCAAATGCTCTGGCACGGACACGCTACCGCGCTCGCTCATTCACAGGAATGGGTTGGTTGGGAAGGAATTCAGTATGACCTTGTTCTCGCAGATTTGGCTCAGAATCCAGACATGACAGCCTACGATGTTGCGATTGCCACCAGCCAAAGCGCGAGTGCTGATAAAACCTGGTCTGCGGTTGCGTTGGATAGTCGCTTCGATACATTGATAACTGCGGTCAATGATTGGTCTATTGCCTTGAAGAAAGGTCTTGCTGTAAATCGCAAGAAATATGACCGCGCCTTCGGGGCAACCCAGGATTTCTGGCAGGCTCCGATGGATAAAGACCTGTATGATATGGCGTATGAGATCAATCGCCTTGTTAGTAACTCGAATATCAAGCTGAAGAGTCAGGCTGTGATGAGTGCGGTCAACGCAGTGGTTTTGGATGAGCATCACACGAATGGCTACCCGGACGCGCACGGTATTACGATCTATTACGTATCTTCTGCCGCAGGAAAAGATTTAGATTACACCTATTACCTTGGGCTGGATTTTGCCTCGCAAACAGGATGGAATGAGTTTTTGGATGCGTATGCAAAGTGACCCCCTCCGCCCGCTTCGCGGAGCACCTCCCCCAAATACGCAAGAAAGAGCTGGAATAATTATTGGGAGAGTCCTTTTGCGGATTTGGGGGAGGCTGGGAGGGGGCAGGTATACAAGCAAAACTCCGAGTTTTTGGCTCGGAGTTTTGCTTCTTGAAAATGAATGGCGATGATGTTTTTGTGGGTCGAATTTCATGTTGGCATCGTGCGAGGGCAGGGTTATGCTGCCCCGATTGTCCAATTTTAAATATCTTTGGGCGAGATGACCTCGCCCCTACGAAATCACTCCCAATTTCTTCCCAACTTTCGCGAACGCCTCCAGACCTTTCCCCAAATCATCATTATCATGCGCGGCGGAGATCATGACGCGGATGCGCGCTTTGCCCTTTGCCACAGTTGGGAAACCAATTGCCATGGCGAACACGCCTTCTTCGAATAAATCACGGCTGAATTGCTGAGCCAGCGGCGCTTCACCAAGCATGACGGGTGTGATGGGTGTCTCGCTGACGCCAGTATCGAATCCCAGTTTTTTCATTTCGGCTTTGAAATATTTTGCGTTTGCCCAAAGTTTGTCTACCAATTCGGTGGATTCTTCAAGAAGATCAACTGCCGCGAGACAAGCTGCTGCGTCCGGCGCGGTGACCGCCGAAGAAAACAGGAACGGTCGCCCGCGTTGACGCAGCCATTCGATGATGACCTTGTCGCCCGCGACCATCCCGCCTACCACGCCAAATGCCTTTGACATCGTGCCAACCTCGATGTCCACTTTGCCATGTAAGCCGAAATGATCCACGATGCCGCGTCCGCCTTTGCCGAGCACACCTTCGCCGTGCGCGTCGTCCACCATGAAGAGGATGTCATATTTCCTGGCGACCTCAACCAGCGCGGGGAGAGGGGCGATGTCGCCGTCCATGCTGAAAACACCGTCAGTGATGATCAACGCGCGGCGGAAGTTCGAAGCGTGCTCTTTGATCGCGTCCTCCAGCGCGCCCGGGTCGTTATGTTCGTATGCAACGATCTTCGCGCCCGAGAGCCGGCATCCATCAATGATGGACGCGTGATTGAGTCGATCCGAGAAAATCACATCTTCCTTGCCCACGAGCGCAGCGATTGTCCCGAGATTGGCAGTGAAGCCCGATTGAAATGTGATGACATCCTCCGCACCTTTGAACCTGGCGAGGCGCTGTTCGAGTTGGACGTGCAAGTCCATGGTGCCCGCGATGGAGCGCACCGCGGCAGGACCCACGCCATATTTCTTCGTGGCTTCCTTGGCGGCTTCAACGATCTTGGGATGGTTCGCCAACCCGAGATAATTGTTCGAGCAGAAGTTGAGCACATTCTTTCCGTCCACTGTCAGCCAGGCGCCCTGCGCCGAACCAATCGTGCGGATACGGTTGTACAGGCCCTGATCTTTCAAGCCGTTAATTTCCTGTGTGAGCCAATCGAGTTTGGACATGTTGATCTCCTTTACATATTGTCATTGCGAGCGACTTGCAAAGCGGAGAGCGTGGCAATCTCATATAACCATTATCCATGAGATTGCTTCCCGAAGGCTCGCAATGACATTTTCATTATAGTGATTTAACAAAAAACGATTGTCATGATTCAGCGATGACAACCGTTCATTCGTTTTGATTTTCAACTTCAGCAAGCAGGCCCAACTCCGTCAATGCCTCGATCACTTTTTGGATGGCTCCGCTTTTGATGATCACCGTTGTTGGACTTAATACCTCGCCCAGAAATCTCGCCGCTTTCGATCTTCGCATCTCCTCCAGGACCTCTGGCCTGCTCACCTTTAAAATGACTTGCGTCTGCACCCGCGCTTCCGTCCCGTTAACTTCCCAGCGTTTGAGGGCTTTGACCACCGCTGGCGGAATCCCCGCATCAGAATGTTTTGCGAGCAGTGCAAGCAGATGCTCAACTTTCAGTCCCTGCTCTTTGGCCTTAGCAAGTGAGTTTGTCGAAATGTGATAACGATAGTCATCTTCCTTGGTCTCGACGCTTGCGTCTCGACCAGCGTCCCATTCGCAAAATCGGGAGACTTGATAGCGTACAACGCGCGGGGCAAGCCGTGGAACGGACATCAAGCCTTGAGATGAGACATGTATTTTTTTACTTTCAAGATTGGAGACTAGAGATTCGGGATTCGTTATCCGGAAAGATGTTGGTTCCGTGGCACCTTCTGCAATACATAAGTCGACTTGTCCCAGCCAGTGCAGGATATTCGTTATAAAATATTTGATCAGCGCGCCGTCCACTTGATCCCAATAGGTGAAGCCGCGTAAGTATTGACCATCCGATTCGCGTTTGATGAACCATGAATCATAATCGCCCGCCGGGCGTTGGAAGTCGGCGTATTGTTGTTTAACATCACGAACAAACGCGTTCAGGCTCCACCATTTTCTTTCGGGAATTGCATCCAATAAGTTCAATAAGAATTCACGCGTTTCCTGCGGCTGATTCTTCCATTCGCCTTCGCAGATGATGCCTGGCATGAGACGCAGTTCATTGAAGGACTCACTTTCGATCCAGGCGTGTTGAAGCGAAACCAGGGCATCCCTACGGGAGGATTCGAGAAATTTTTTCACGGCATCTGTTTGAGGGATGTTTTCCTTGATCAACTTCGCAGTGGAGAGCAAGGCTCGTAGTCGCAGGTCGGATTGCCAATCTGACTTACCCATACGCAACGCGGCTAAAAAGGTGGTTGCATCATCGAGAATTGAATCGTCCGAGAGGATTTCCTGTCCGCGCTCACCGGGGGAGGCCGCACGACCTAGGGGCTCATTGTTTGCCACAGCCTCTTCCGGGGATGACGCGTCGCGCAGACTCAGAGATTCTTTTTTGTTTGCTCTCTGTGACCCCGTGTCTCCCTGGCTAATTGCTTCCAGCAAATCATCAGGGATGTAGGCAAACTCCTGCGGGCCTTTTTCTGTATCAAAAAACGCACGCGCCAACAAGCCGCGATAGTACAAGACCTCTGCGGTTGACGCAGGTTTGAGATGGAGCTTCTCGCGATCGCGTTTGCCCGCGCCTGCTTCACGGATGTCGCCATACCTGCGTGTGAACGTGGGCCAGGGGATTCGTCCGCCCGAGTTGACGAGGGTGGTGATGGCAGAGTCCGCTCCGGGGGGGAGTGAGTCGATTAACTCGGCAAGCAGGTTGGGTTCCAGGAGAGAAACGGAAAGTTTTTCGCGCGCCGCGTCCACATTCCTGGAATTCAGTTCGAGTCCCCATAGTTCCGCGACGATGCGCAAATGTCCGATATCCTGGTTGAGGAGGGAGTGAAAGAGGTCGGGCATGCTGTAAGTATACAAGTAGACAGGTAAACATGTAAACAGTGTTCGCTGCTGGTTTTATACCTGTCTGCTTGTTTACCCGCGTACTACTTTAAGTGCATTCGGCAATACTTCAAAACTCACTTTGCGAAGGTCTGTTCCCGGGCCTGAATAAATCTCTCCATCGGCATGGATGTAAAGCGAACGATTTGCTGAAAGTGTGAATTTTTTGCACGTTCCCATGCGCACCTGCCTGAAGCGTCCATGTGTCCCTTTCATGACTTCAGGCACGATGCGTAACATCATGGGCCGGCTGACGTTCGTGATCATGGCGTAGTTGAGCATGCCATCGTCGATTTTTGCTTCGGGCGCGATGAGGAAGCCGCCACCCTCACGCGGACCGTTGCATAATACGAGATAGATAACGCTTTGCTCCCATTTTTGATCGTCCGTTACGATCTGCATTGTCATGGGATTATGGTCCAAAATAATGGTTTGAATGACCGAAGTTAGATACATGATAAAGCCGCGCAAAAGCGGAAGTTTGTGTGCGCGAATGGTGACGACAGCTCCGAAGCCGATGCCCAATGTGTTGTCAAAATATTCTTTCCGCCCGTTTTCATCGGTCATCAAGCCGAGATCAACTGTAGATGGTTGGCCATTCAGTGTGTGCAGCAGGGCTTCATCTGATTTTCGGGATGCGCCGATGCCATGCGCAAAGTCGTTGCCCGAGCCAACCGGGACAACGCCAAGGATGGGCCGCTTGTCTTCGTCAATTTGCATGAGTCCATTGACGACTTCATGAACGGTTCCATCTCCTCCCATGGCGATGACCATGTCATAACCCTGCTCCCCCGCCTGTTTTGCCAGTTCTATGGCATGACCGGGATAAACGGTGCCGCTCCAGTCCACGCCTCCGTGTTGTTCTGTGATGGAACGCAGGTCACGGGCGACGCGCCAGGCGTTTCCCATGTCTGCCATGGGGTTGAGGATGATTTTGATTTTGCGGGGCATGGGCATTCTCCTAGGATGATTTCGTGGATTATAACCCCCGACTCCTCTCCTGTCCCCCCATCGCTGCTGAGTGGAAAAGAAAATCGCCGCGTGATTGGCAGCGATGGAGGGATGATGGGGGGGAGGCTTTACTCGCCTCCGATTCTATGTGATGCCAGCGGACCTGTTATTCCGCGGGCTATCTGGAATGTCCCGCGTTGATATTTCTTGGCCTGATAAAGCGCGGCATCCGCCGCGCGCAGGAGGTCTGGTCCATTGCGCGCGTGCACGGGAAAGATGGCGATGCCGCCAGAGATCCCAATTCTTAATCTCTTTCCGTCGGGAAGTTTATACTTTAGTTTTTTCATTCCCTCGAGAATTTTTTCAGTAACGACCTGGGCAGAGGACATCTCTGTTTGGCTGAGGATCAGAGACAGTTCGTCGCCGCCATAGCGCGCCAGAAAATCTGTGGTACGGACACCGCGTGCCATTTGACCAAATACTGTCCTCAATACATCATCGCCCGTTGCATGGCCGTATGTGTCGTTCACAGCTTTGAATCCATCAAGATCCATCATGATGACCGCGAAGGAATAATTGTTTCGACGCGCGGATTGAACTTCCTCCTCGAGTCTTTCGTCGAGTGCGCGGCGGTTGGGCAGACCGGTCAGCGTGTCGCTGTAGGCCTGCCTGCTGATCATTTGATGCAGGCTGGCATTTGAGATGGCCACGGCCGCCTGATCGGAAAGCAGGCCGAGCAATCGTAATTCCGAAGGAGAAAATCCGCCAAGCGTGGAGCGGGAAAGATTCATCACCCCCACGACCATGTCTCCAACTTTCAATGGAATACCGATAATGGATCCCACCCAGTCTTTTGGCGCCGAGCGAAAAAGCGGATGATTCTGCATGTCTTCGACAATGACCGTGTCGCCACCATGCGCTACCGTATAAGTAAGGCCATTAGACCTCGGTTTGGACCATGGTTTGTTACGCGTACCATCCGAATCGAGAGCGGCGCCGAAGGAGAGTTTGTGGTTTTTGTAAAGAAAGATGTTTACATCATGCGCGTTCTCTATGAGGCGCATTGCCTCTGATACCACGGCGTCCAGCACATCGGGCAGGTCCAGGCTGGAAGTAAGATTGATGCTCAGCTTCTTGAGCGCATCCAGCTCATCAGTCTGCTGTTTGAGCATGGATAACAATGCCCGGTTGTCGATCAGTCCCCGGACGAGCTGCTGAGTGCTTTCAGCGCTTTCGGGGGAATAATCACCCAGTGCGGCTGTCAGAATGTCCAGTAGTTTAAGCAGATACTCACGTTCAACGGGAGACCCACCCTCTTCCTCAAGCGCGCGACGTGCCTCTGCAAGGATATTTAGTCTGTTATCACCCATTCTTTTTTGTTTACCGTGCACCATTTAATCATAAAACGGCTTTCCCCAAGGGGGGTCCTTTTTCCTATTGTTTTATCGCCAGCCGTGATCATTATAACCACTGGCCAGTTGTCAAATGTTGCATGCGCGTTACAACCCGCCAGAAGGGATATGTTAAAATAAGTATAACGCAAATATGGAAAACAACTTGCCAGACCTCCCAAAACCTGCCTCCTCTTCAAGGACTCTCGCCACGCCACTGTACCCGCGCCGGCGCGGGATCATTATAGGCGCCTCGGAGGGGCTTGGCGCCGCATTGGCGCGTCGCCTGGCCCGCGAAGGCTACACTCTTGCCTTGCTGGCGCGCAGGAAGGAATTGCTCGATGCGCTGTGTGCCGAAATCAATCAGGCATCCAATGAACAACGCGCACGCGCCTACGCACACGATGTGACCGAATACGATAAAGTACCCAATCTCCTTCTCAGAATTGTTGCCGACCTTGGCGGTTTGGACCTGGTTGTATTTGTTGCAGGCGTAAACTATCCACCTGGAGGTATTGATAAATACAACTTCGAGAATGATCGCAGGATGGTCGAAACCAATCTCATTGGTGCGATGGCGTGGCTGAGTCCGGTTGCCGCGATGTTCCAATCCGCAAAAGCAGGCCAGATCGTCGGTATTGGTTCTGTTGCCGGTGACCGCGGCCGTGTTGGAAACCCCGGTAACAATACATCCAAGGCAGGACTGGCAACGTACCTTGAAGCCTTACGGAATCGGCTTACGCGTCACGGCGTGAACGTGTTGACCGTTAAACCCGGTTTTGTGGAAACCAAAATGCTCAAAGCCGCGCAGGGTCCGACACCTTTTGCCGTCAGTCCCGCAAAAGCCGCGGAAGATATTTGGAAAGCCATGCACAAACGCAAACAAGTCATTTACACGGCTTCCATCTGGCGTTGGATCATGCTGGCGATCCAACATACTCCTTCAGTGATATTCCGACGATTAACTTTTTAGTATGCCCGGACTGCTTTGAACAACATGACAACCATGTCTCTCACTCTGGATAATACATTCACGCAACTTGAAAACTTTGGCCATTCCTTGCGTGCGCCATCGTATTGCTTTCATCCCACCCGCGCCGAGGAGATCTTCGAAGTCTTTTGCCTTGCGAAACAGGTTGACTTGACTGTCGCTGTGCGCGGCGCCGGGCGCAGTTATAACGACGCATCGCTGAACGGTGGTGGCATCGTGCTCGACATGTCCGCCATGGACCAGATCCTTGAATGGGATCCAACTTCCGGCCTGGTGCGATGCGAACCTGGCGTCACACTCAAGCAATTGTGGCAGTGTGTCGAACCCGATGGCTGGTGGCCTCCGGTCGTCTCAGGTACGATGAACACCACACTCGGCGGCTGTCTCGCCGCCAACATCCACGGCAAAAATAATTTTCAAAGGGGGACAATAGGTGAAAATGTACTCGAGTTCACTGCGATGCTGCCGACCGGCGAGTCGATCACCTGCACGCCGGACACAAATGCGGATTTGTTCTACGCCATGATCAGCGGGTTGGGGATGCTCGGCGTGTTTACATCCATCACCCTTCAGATGAAACGCATCCATTCGGGACTGATCGCTGTGGATGCGTGGCCTGTGCCGAATCTCAGCTGGCACTTACGCGGCTTGCTCGAGCAGGCGCCTCATTACGATTACATCGTTGGCTGGCTCGACACGACGACTGGCGGCAAGAACCTCGGCCGCGGACAGATCCACGCAGCGCGTAATTTGAAGGAAGGCGAAGACCCGGACGCGCACAGGACGATGCAGCTCACTTATCAGCATTTGCCCGATCGTTTATTTGGCGTGATGCCCAAATCCCTGCTGCATTACTTTATGAGTCCTTTTATGAATAATGCCGGGGTCTGGGGCATCAACACTGCGAAGTACATTGCGAGCCTGCGCAAACATACATTTCGACAATCGCATGCCGAGTTTCATTTCCTGCTGGATTATGTTCCCAGTTGGGAACTGTCTTTCGGGCGAGGAGGATTGATCCAATACCAATCGTTTTTGCCAAAAGAAACTGCCGAAGAAGCATGGCGTGAGATGATCCAGCTTTCACATCAGCGCGGCCTGCCTTCCTATTTGGGTGTCACCAAACGACACCGCCCCGATAAATTCCTGTTGACTCATGCGCTGGATGGTTTTTCGCTTGCGATGGATTTCAAGGTGACGAAAAATAAGCGTGGAGAATTAAGCCAGCTCTTGCAGGACTTTGATCGTATTGTCCTTCAGGCAGGTGGACGTTTCTATTTTGCCAAGAACAGCGAAACCTCTGCTGAAGCTGCGCGCGCATTCCTGGGCGAAGAAGCATTGGTAAAATTCAAAAAACTCAAGCAACGCTGTGACCCCAATAATTTACTGGAATCCGATTTGTTTAGAAGAGTGTTTGGACAGACTGTTTGACAGAAGAACATGATTTGATCGTTATTGGCGCCGGGCCGGTGGGGGGAAAAGGTGCGTCGAAAGCCGCTCGATAATCCGCCTCGTATTTCTCCGGTCTGCGTCAACGCGGCCTATATGGGATCGACTATTCACTTGAAGCGAATAGAAAATGAATTACGAAGTTCTTGATCTTGGCTTGATTGAATACGAACGCGCCTGGAAATTACAAGATGAGTATGCGCGTCAAATTGCGCAGGGGAGGCGCCCGCCGACATTATTATTGGTTGAGCATCCCCACGTTTACACGTTTGGTCGGAGGGGTAAGCAGGAAAATCT
>Ga0209619_10003874_pt1 | contig 10713 bp, 7 predicted proteins | sample Rifsed16ft3_FD_184011 | JGI IMG/M metagenome (GOLD analysis project Ga0209619, IMG submission 184011) | Soil microbial communities from Rifle, Colorado, USA - sediment 16ft 3 (version 2) | ecosystem: Environmental > Terrestrial > Deep subsurface > Rock core/Sediment | place: Rifle, Colorado... | reverse complement strand
GTCCTACCACCATACGTTGTGCCTGCAAGTTGGCCAGGATCTGGTTGACCTCTCCTGCGTGCGCTTTCTGCTGTTCGTCGGTCAGCGGGACCTCCGCGAGGCCTCGGTATTGGAGAGGGCCCTGGACGTGAAATGTAACGCCGTTCTCGAGAGATGCTTCACCCCTCAACTCTTTCCTTACCTCCTCGTTCACTTTCTCGATACCCAGCGCCGAAATCTCCACGCTCCAATCGCCGTGGGAAAAGACGATTCCGTTCAGGCGAACCGCCACGTTGTGCTCCAGGATCCACCGCCCGTAGTAACCGTCCCGGCCGAATGCTTCGCGGTGACCGAAGTAACCGGGTGGATATTTCTCGTCAAACGTCTCCCGCGCATCGCCGGTGGACCCACGCCGCCTTGTTCCCCCAGCCTCGATCTGTTGGCGAAAGAAAGTCGCGAAAGACCGCTCCCGAATGTCCTCAGACTCCAAGTCGAGATAGCTACGGAACTCTTCCGGCGTCGTGTGGTCGGTGATACCAGTGACGTTGAAGGCCTCGTGGTTTCCAATGAGGAGATGGACCTGCCCGCCGGCTCGTTCAGCCTTTTTTTCGAGCTCCATGAGTAGGTCCAGGCACCGGCGGGAGTCGGCGCCTCGGTCGAGGACGTCACCGACTTGAACCAGGTGAGCCTCGCCGCCGACCCAATCAAGCTTGTCATCGATGAGCCCGGCGTTTTTCAACACGCTCACCAGGTTGTCGTAGGCTCCGTGAACGTCGCCGATGGCCACGATGCGGGGGACCTCTTCCCAATCGTACTGGAGTCTGGTAGCGGCAGTCGGCGAGCTGGTGAGACTCAGCAGAAAGAAGACGAGCCAACCAGGAGATAGCTTTCTCACTGCCCTCTCGTGCCAGAGTCGGAGCGAAAGAGTGCGCTGAACAGTCCCTGCAAGAGGTCTTCCTGATCTGCTAAAACTTCGAAGAGTTTGTCTCTCTCAATCCGTAGCGCCACACCCCCTTTCACGACTGTAGCACGCCAATCGAAGCGGTTCCCTGACAACGTTTCCTGGAGCGCCAAGGCATCGCCCGGCCTGACGACCTCCGAGCGGGCATCGCCTCCGCCTTCGTCCGGCGGGTGGATAGACAGCTCACCCGACAGAAGGATGTAGATCGCGGGCGAATCGCCCTCGCTGAAGACGCGCTGGTTCTCGACCAAGGGTAGTTTCTGGGTGATGGCGGCGAGCGCGAACAACTCCTCCGCGGTACTCCTGGAAAAAATGGGCAGCTCCTGGAGAAGCAGCACTTTCTCGATGGGTTTCAAATCCTGGTCGCCGCGCAGAGCCAAGGCTTTGTCTTGCGGATTCACCGCCTGTCTTAGTACGCTGGGGCTTCCATTCTTCGAGGGCGCGCCCAGGAGCTGGCGGAATAGTCCGGCCGCCAGCTCAATGTCGTCCGACAAGAGGGCGCGGAACTCCTCGGCGGCGATGGCCAGGCAGATCGAGCTTTCGATTGCCCTGGCGGTCTCTCGTAACGGAACTCCCTCCAGAACCTCCCGGAAGCCGAGTAGTGCCGGAGGTGAGGTCTCTTGCTCATCGCCGTCCTTGGCGCCGATCCGGATCTTGCCCTCCACCAAGACCTGGATGTACTCGACGGGTGCCCCCGCCTCCTGGATGCTGGCCCCCGCCTCGTGACGCACCTGTCGAGCAATGGAGGAGATCCGAAAGAGCTCGTCGACCGCGACAAAGCTGAAAAGAGGAATGTGACGTAGTTGTTCTGCCAGAAGAACGGCCGGAAGGGGAGGAAGCAGCTCAAAGCGCACGAGCTCGCTCCTCACCCACTCGGTGCGCCGCCAATGCGAACGAGGCTGCTTCGAACACTACGAAATCCTTGGCATCTCGGAAGGCGAGGACTTCCTCGATGTCGTCGGCCAGAGTCCACATCTTCTGCTCACGAACGAGATCGATGGCGGTTGCTGCTACTACCGGGTCCTCGTCGTAAATGAGCCGAATCAGCGTTTCCTCGGCGCCACGCACTCGTGTCTTCAAGAAGACGTTACCCCGGTGGACTTTTTCTTCGATCGGTATGTCCTCGATGATGGGCACCAGGCGTTTGCGGAGATCCCCGCTCAGCATGTTATCGAGGTATTCGGCAGCGCTGGCACGGGAACGAGAGTCTCCATGCTCCAGGGTCCACCGGGCGGCGACGATGTCCTTCGAGGGATAGATCAATCCCAGAAGCTCGTAGACCCGGTCGATGGCTCGCCGCATCTTTTCCTGAAGGACCTTTCCGATGAGAGAGCTCGCGGACATTGCTTCTTTCTCGAACAGATTGTAGTGAATGCCGAGGTAACGGTAGTAGCGCAGGGCATCCTGCAGGGCGAGCCTCTCGACGGGTTTCGGATCGATTGCCAGCTCGGGACGTTCTCGACGGATCTGGCCGAGGGCGGTCACCGCCTTGTAGCGGATGAAACCGTCATCGCTCTCCAAGGCTTGAAGGAGGATGCGGACCGTTTTCTCGCAGGGAATATGGGCCAGTGTGCCGGGAATGTGCCGTTTCACCCAAGGGTTTTCGTCGGGGTCTTTCAGGAAGTAGGCGAGCGTATCCAGCACTTCCTCGCCATAGCTGACCAGCACTTGCCGAGCGATGTTCTTCAGCCGCCGGTGGTGAAGAAGCGAGACCAGGGTGGGCACGAAAATGTAGTCGGCCGTCCCCAACCGGGTGACGCTGCTGATGGCTTCCTTGGCCACTTCGATGTTGGCATCGTACATGAGCGGGATGAGCAGGCTACGGAACCGCGGGTTTTGGATCTGGGCGAGCGCGCGAGCGGCTTGACGCCGAGCATCCGCCGCTCCCTCGCGGGTGTCGGATACGAGTCGTCGGAGCGCCGCCTCGGCCGCATCCACATCCTCACCGCGCTCGCTACCGGCCAGTGCCCCTGCCGCGGCGGCTACCATGCGGGGATCGTGGTCGTCGAGATAGGGGCGCATCAGCTCGGTGGTCTTCTCTCCGCGGATGGCCGCCAAGGCGGAGACCGCCGCGGCGCGCACGTCGGCACTTTCGTCTTTGAGCGCTCGCTCCACCGCCGGGGCCCAACGTTGGACCAGCTCGGGGCGCGCCGACGCGATGCACGCCAGGGCGCGGGCGCGGACCGCGGGCGCTTGATGGTGGAGTAGAAGCGGCGTAATGAGGTTGGCCTTGTCGAGGGAGTCGAGAAGCTCGATGGCGTAGAGAACGCGATGATCTTCGGAGCTCCCCAGCTCTTCCACCAGGGTCTCTATCGTGGCAGCGTCAGCCGTTTGCGGCTTCAAGGCCAGCGGCTCGAGCTCCAAGTGCTCGATGCTCCGGCGGAAGCTGGCGATGTACTCTTTCTTTGCCTTCCTCGCCAGGAACAGCCAAAGCACGCAGTAGGTCAAGCTGAGAAAGCTGAGCTGAAGCCAGGTCATCCCAAGGACTTTCAGCGAGACCAAGAGCACCACCGAACCGATGCCCTTTCCAATGAACCGATCGGCGGTGACGTCGACGAAGGCCTTGGCCTTGAGCTTGATCTCTTTGGGAAGGGGCTGGAAGAGGACCTCCCGGGTCGTCTTGTCGAGACTGTAACGCAGCGACGTGTCGGTGATACGAGCCACCATGGTGGACAAGAGAACCGGATGGAAAAGGATGAGCAGCGCCGAGGCGCCCAGGCTCCACGGCAGCACCATCAGGGCGAATCCGATGCCGAGAAATCGGTGAATGCGGCTGGTGAAATAGATCTGGATGACGAAGCTGATGGCCGAGAGGTAAAAGGTGATTTGCGCCAGAAAGCTGACGATGCTGTCTTCCCCTTCCACGAACTGCTCGGCCGCCATGTTGAGCTGCTGCTCGACGGTGACGGCGCCCAGCGCGGCGAAACCGATCACCAAGGAGATGAGCCCCAGATGCTTCGACTGACGGAGCATCGCCAAAGCCTCGCCGCCCCCCAGGGTCTCTTTCTGGGCAAGGGTGCCGCGCTCGGCAGGTTGTTCCTTCCGTTGGATTCGCATCACCAGAACGAAGCAGAGGGCCAGAACGCCGGCGCTGAACAGGATGAGAGTGTCCGCGCCCATCGTCTCCGCCAAGAGGGAAGTCAGGCCGGACCCCGCCATCCCGCCCAGGCTCGCTCCTCCTCCGATGAAGCCGAAGATGCGCTTGGCCTGACGGGGATCGTAGATATCGTTGGCCAACGTCCAGAACTGGCTGATGAGGAAGATTCCCAGGAGCAACCGACCCCAGAAATAGAAGGCGACCGAGACCCAGGTTTGGCCGGTCTGAAAGAGGAACCAGAAGCCCACCAGCGTGCCGACCACTGCCATCAAGGTTCCCGGCAAGACCCACAAGCGGGGAACCATGCCCACCAGTCGGCTGTAGTACTGCATGATGACGCCCATGCCGACACCAGCCACCAACATGACCCAGGGAAGATTGTCCGCCCCGACGTCGTCAATGAACTTCGCGGTGGCCGAGGGCTTGATGTTGTTGTAGGCGGTCATGACCAGGAAGGAGTAGACGAACATCATGATGGCGGTGGACGCCTCTCCTTCGCGGAGCGTGAGGATGGGGGAAAGTATGCGACGGACGAACGAATCGCTCATGAAAGCAGCTCTCTCAGATCGGAAGTGCCCTAAGACCCATAAAGAAGGGGCCTCATGTTATGCCAGTCTTGCCAGTGCGGCAACCCGCCTCTGTTCGCTTCTGACCCCCCGCCCAAGGGTCTCCGGCGAGGCTTTAGGAGGCGCTACGGGACGCGTAGGCTGGCCCTTGCCTGCGCCACCGATTCCATGTACTGGGCGATCCGCCGCGGGTCCACGGGATTCTCGCCCTGGCCATCCATCTTCACGCTGGTTCCCACGATGGCTCCATCGGCATAGCGCAGGAACTCGGCGATGTTGTCTGCGGTGGTGCCAGAACCCATGAGGATGGGGCGGTTCCGGGAAAGCTCCTTGGCCCGTCGGACCTTCTCGAGCGGTGGAGCGTCGCCGGTCATTCGCCCGGAGACGATGAGCGCGTCCGCCAAGTAGAAGTCGGTCCATTCGATGTGCGTCTCCAAATCCAAGCCGGGAAAAGGCAGGGAATGTTTCTTGTCGACATCGGCGAAGATCTTGATGTGCTCAGCCTGGAGATTCTTTCGATGCCGAAGCAATCTGGAAGCACACCCGTGGTCGAGCTCTCCGGTGTCCCAGAGTCGGGCGCCGGTCAAGATGCAGATCCTGACGAAGCTCGCTCCCGAGGCCAAGGCGATTGCGAGGGTAACTCGTCCTCCGTTGTGGATGACGTTGATTCCGGTGGGTACCTTGGCAGCCTTCACGACCTCATGGGCCACCACGGCTTGCGCCGTCATTTCCTCGGGTGGGACGTCATCGCCAACGAAATACGGATGGTCCCACATGTTCTCCACCATGAGCCCGTCGACGCCGGCCTTCTGGTAGACCTCGACATCCCGCAGAGCCCAATCAATCACCGGATCGAGACCTCTTCCGTCGTAGTTCGGAGAGCCGGGCAGAGGGAGAAGGTGCACCATGCCGATGACCGGCTTGTCCACGCCAAACATTTGCCCCAGACCTTTTAGGCGAAGCTCATCTTGCCTTCTCTTCCATTCCGGAGTCATGGCTTCTGCCTCCTTCCTCTTTTCGATCTACCCGATAGCAGTTCCAGCGCTTCGCCGAACGCGGTGTCGAAGCGCCTGAGCCTCGGATCTTCCTTGGCACGAAGGATGATCTTGGAAAGCCTTTCTCGGCTGACCGCTCCGTGGGACGATTCCGATTCCACGACCGCCGCCCCTGCCGCATTGCCCAAGATGGCGCACGCCTCTGCGCTGGCGGCCTCCAGCATGCCTAGGATGTACCCGGCATTGAACGCGTCGCCGGCGCCGCAGGTGTTGATGGCCCGAGACTCGAACTGCGGAACGCGAAAGGTGGCGTCGCCGGCGAAGACTCGGCACCCTCCCGCGCCCAGAGTCACTGCCACTTGTTGAACGCCGCGCGCCCTCGCCTTGCTGGCCGCGCGGCTGAGGCGCCTCTCTCCGAAGGCCATTCTCAGCTCTGGCGCACTGGGCAGTGCCAGGCTGACATGCCGCAGGCACTGGCGAAGGATGTCGGAAGCGCCTGCCGCCGGTTGCCAACCGAAGTCGAGCGAGGTGGTGGCGCCACCCTTTCTGGCGGTCTCGAGCGCGAGCAGTGCCGCCCGGCGAGACTCGGGTTCGATCAAAGCGTAGCCCGAGACATGAAGGTGACGGATGCCATCTATCGCCTCCACGATGCCGTCGCGTTGGAGAGCGGAGTTGGCCCCTCGGATCCCGATGAGTGTGCGCTCCCCGCTGGAGATGACCGGGATGACGCAGATCCCGGTTGGTCTGGCTGGGTCTTTTTGTACCGCACTGGTGTTGACTCCGGAGCGTGCCAGCTCCCGGAGCAGCGCTTGCCCCTCGGGATCGCTGCCCACGCGTCCGATCACGCTGGCCGGCACGCGCAGCCGAGCGAGCGCAACTGCCGTATTCGCGGCAGAGCCTCCCAGCGCCCAGGCGCTTGCTTCGGCGAGGTTATCCCGACCCGGCCTGGGAAAGTAGCGGAGTCGCAGAAAAAGATCACGGTTGATGTCGCCAAGAACGGCTGCCAGCGGGGGTTTCGCCACGGGGATTGCTCGACTTCAGGAAAGCCAGCATAGCATAGCGCCGGCCCACTTCCGCCTTCAGGGCTCGACGATGAGCCGCCCCTCCCGAGCGTCTCCCGAGGTCTGGGGCTCGGGCAACTCGGCGATAGAGGCGCGAAAGACTCTTTCCGCGATGTCGATATAGCTCTTTTGGGCGTCGTCCCCCCCTTTTTGTGTCTCGATCGCCGATTGAGTGTTCATCAGCACGGCCAGCACGTCGGCGTCCGAGGCGGAGGGGACATCGGGTATCTCGTGTCGATGGGCCAAGACCTCGCCCAATCGAGCTATGACGCCCTGCAGCTTGAGGTCCTCGCTCTGGTGCTGGTAGACGATGCCCTTGGACAGGGTCTGGTAGGTGCGCCCTAGGGTCCCGGCCACCATCGCGAGCTCCCGATCGCTGAGTCCTCCGGGGAGATCGCGGGAGGCTCGAATCAACAGAGAGTGGAAGAAGATCAGGAAGGGGACTTGTTCTCGCGAGAGCTGAGCAAACCGGGACAGGAAACGCAAGTCTTCCGTCCTTCGGCCGGAGGACTCCCAGCGTGGATCGTGCTCCCCGTGCAGGTAAGGACAATCATCCGGACACCTGATCTCTGTGCGGCGCTTGGTGCCACAGCAGCGGGAACAGATGCTGTCTCCGCTGTGAGCGGGGCAAGATCGTTTTCCCTTGACCTTGTTGCAATACCAGCAATGCACCGGGATCCTCTGCCGGGGTATTCTAGCCTGGAACGAGAGCGGCTCAGGCGCGAAGTGCACTGACCGCGGCGTAAAGCTCGGCGATGTTGGCAAATCGACCCCCCGGCTCCTCGGCCAGGCACTGGGTGATGATCTCGTCCAGTGGCTCCGGAAGGCCGGGCACCAGCTTCCGTAGGCTCGGGGGAACTCCGTTGACCGCTGCCTGAGGGTTGGCAGGGTGAAGTCCGCTCATCCCATGAAAGAGCAGACCGCCCAGCGAGTAGATGTCACTTCTCGCGTCGGCTTGTCCGCCGGCCAGAAACTCCGGCGGCGGATATCCGTATCCGTTGGCCAGATTAGGTGTCCGGAGCGCACCCAGGCCCACCCCCGCCAAGCGTAGCTTGCCTCCGCGAGCCAGCAGTACGTCGGTCATCTTTAGATCCTTGTGGAGAAGGTTTCTTTGGTGAGCGTAGCTCAGTGCGATACAAAGTGTAGAGAGGAGGTCAATCGCTTGCTTGACGTTCAAGCGCTTTCCTCCCGAGAGAGCTTCGGCGAGGCTCTTGCCCTCCACGAACTCCATTACCACCACTTTCTGCGCGCGGATCTCGGTAAGGCCGAGCAAGCGAACCAAATTGGGATGATCGATAGTCTTTGCCACTTTCGCTTCCGCCAGGAAGCGCTCTACCACCGCGCGATCCTCCAGTAGCTCTTTTCGCAGAAACTTGACGATGACCGGGAGGTCGTTACGGGTGTCTACCGCTTTGAACGTCCCGCCCAAGAGGCCTCGTCCCAGCTCTTCGACCAGCTTGAAGGGAGAGGAGGGAGCGCGGTTGGCGGGTGGCGGAGGGGGACCGCCGGTGGCCCGCTCCGAAACCGGCCGCGGTGAGACGGCAGGCGGCGGAGCAACCGTGGGGAGCGGGCTCGCCGACGGAGCGGCGGCTGGAGCGGGTACTGAAGAAGTCGCGGCGCTCAGGCGCGCGATCCGGTCTTCGACGTCTTGGTAGCCATAACGCTCCGCCATCACCTTTCGGAACGTCTCGACCGCCTCGCTCCGTTTGCCGAGCTTCTCGTACGCGAGCCCAAGACAGTAGTAGTGTTCCAAGGTCTGGGTGCCGATGGGCCGATCCCGCAGGACCCGCTCGAGCTTTTCGAGGGCGAGTGAAGCCATGCCCTTGTCGATGAAGAGCCGTGACAGGAGTACGGTAGCTGCTTGGTAGTTCTCGTCCGAGGAGTCAATTTGCTGAAACAGCTGGATGGCCCGATCCGCGTCGCCCAGCTGGTTGGCAAGCCGGCCCGCTTCGAAGAAGCGACCCGCTTTCTCGAAAAGCTCCGAGGCCAGGGCCTCTTCTCCCACTTCGGCGTAGAGCTTGGCCGCCATCAGGGCATCGCCGCTTCGCTCGAACATGGTGGCCGCTTCCTTCTTCTTGTTTGCGCGGAGATAAACGTTGGCGGCTTGCAGCAGAGACTCGCTTTGCTCGTAGCACTTCGCGGCCGAAGCGAGGTCGCCTACCGACTCGAAGAGCTCGGCGGCCCGAAGGTTGTCTCCGCCCTTCAAGAATTCCTGAGCGGCCTTGGCGGCCTCTCCCTGGCGAAAGGCGACCTCACCGCGGATCACTGCCGCCCTCTCCCGTTGGCCCGCCTTCTCGAACATCTCCGCCGCCCCCGCCAGCTCCTCCTCTTTGAGGAGCATCTCCCCCGCCTCGTCGAAGTTGCCCATGCGCGCCGCCAGAGCGGCGGCCTGTCTTGAAAGGCGAGCGCGTCGGTAGATGGAGGCGGCCTTTTCGGGCGCCCCACCTTTCTCATAGAGCTGGCCCGCCATGCGGGCTACTTTCAGATCGCGATTGGATGGGGAGGAGATGAGGCCGCTGCCGCCGACGGAGCTAGTGGTCGCCCAGTGTTTCTCGTAGTTCTCGGCGGCTTTCAGGGTGTTTCCTATCTTCTCGTAGGCTTGTGCCGCCTGAGGGTAATAGGCGACGGCTTCGTACAGCTCGGCGGCGCGGTCGAATCGGCCGGCATCGAAGTAAAGCTTGGCCGCATCGATCTTCTGCCCGTTCTGTTCGTAAGTCTCGGCGGCCTTGCCGCTCTCGCCCGCGGCAACGTAGGTGTTGGCGGCTCGCTTCCAATCCCCGGCTCGCCGGTACATCTCGGCGGCGTGCTCCCAATGCTCGAGCTTCTCGTACAAGGTACCGGCGGCGACATATTCGCCGGCTTCCAGGTAGCTCTCGATGGCCTGCTCATACCACTCCGCCTCTTCGTAGAGCTGCGCGGCGGCCAAATAGCCACCGCTCTTCTTTAGGGTCGCGATTTCGCGGTTGAATTGGATTTCACGGAGCTTCTCTCCCCCGACCCGATCGACCATCTGATCCCAGACTCCCGACTCCTCGAGTTTGCGTCGCAGAGGGGGGAGCAGATAGCTGCGGAGGAAATAGGCGGCGCCGAGTACCAAGAGGATAGGTACAAGGATGTCGACGACCGGGGCCGGCAGAAAGTTCTTAAGAAAGCCCATGCTTTCTCCGAGTCGGAGACCCGTCCATTGATATTCGAAGAAACATCCGCACGGAAAAACGAAGAGGAGTCTATTCTCGCATGTACCGCGGTGGAATGTCAAAACGGCACGGCCTCAGTGATTTAGAGAGAGTGTCCCGCGACCGGCCTTGACTCCCTTTTCCGGAGCGAATAGCATGATATTGTTCGAATGAAGGCTGCCCGTTGAATTCCTCCCGGCGCGATTTCCGGAATCCAACCGACGACGAGATCCGGGGCATTCTGGAACGGGCATGGACCATCGCGGTGGTGGGACTCTCGCCCAGCCCTCACCGTCCAAGCCACCGCGTCGCTGCCTTTCTGATCGAGACCGGATATCGCGTGTTCGGCGTGCGTCCAAACTCTCAGAAGGTATTGGGCCGGCCGTGTTACCCGCGGCTGGCGGATGTCCCGGAGAAAGTCGATATCGTGGATGTGTTCCGGCGTCCCGAGACTCTCGCCCAGCATACCGACGAGGCGATTGCGGTCGGCGCGCCCGTGTTGTGGTTTCAACTCGGCGTGATCGACGTGGATTCGGCGTTACGAGCCCAAGATGCCGGGATCCAGGTGGTGATGAATCGTTGCATCATGGTCGAATACGGACGGCTGGTCGCCGCATAGCCGCTCGCCGCTTCGAAACAGATGTACCGAAGCGTGTACATGGGAGCGGGGTCGGAACCCTACAAGGGCTTGTGGTCGCTTCTCGGAGCTGGAACCTAAGCGCATTGTTTGCAGGTGGTTAGTCGCAGGGTCGACCGTCTTCGCGCTTTTGTGCACGAATCTTGCTTAGGAATGGAGCGTGAGCCACAGTCAGTCGAATGCGAAGCAGAGCTCGGTGCACGCTCAGACGCCCACCGAGTCTTTTCGGGAACTGGTCGAG
>Ga0209619_10003870_pt1 | contig 10717 bp, 8 predicted proteins | sample Rifsed16ft3_FD_184011 | JGI IMG/M metagenome (GOLD analysis project Ga0209619, IMG submission 184011) | Soil microbial communities from Rifle, Colorado, USA - sediment 16ft 3 (version 2) | ecosystem: Environmental > Terrestrial > Deep subsurface > Rock core/Sediment | place: Rifle, Colorado... | reverse complement strand
CGAACTGAAGCCAGTTAAGATGAAACTTCGAGTCACTCCGGTTAAGATAGTTGTTGAATTGGCCGGGGCAGACAATTAAACTCTTTACTTTGAGCGCTTTGATCTCAGCCTTAGCCAATTCTTCTTTAAGTCGCTTTTGATGGGAAATAGCCTTGTTATCGGTCCAGAGTGGTAGCGAAAGATTTATGTTCTGGCAAAGCTCGAAAGCCGCGTCTTCAACCGCATCTTCAACACACTCGAAAGCACCCAAAGAAACTTCCCTTAAGAATTCCTTAAACTCTTCGGCCCGGCGATCAAACAAGAGCTCAAAAAAGTTTAAAACGGTTGACTCAAGAACCTTATAACTTTTGGGGAGTTTGGATTTAAAAACCTCTTTGCTATTGTAAACAGTGATTTTCTCGGGGAACTCTTGGGTAGTTTTGGAAATTACGGCGCTCAGGCGGTCCCAGAGGTAACTTTGGGTGTACGGCTCTTTTAGCTCAAACACGGCGGCCGTTACGACCAATGGCCCTAAAATGGGCCCAAAACCATTTTCGTCAATTCCTACGACATACACGATTCACCTGTTTTCTTCTAAGCGCAACTTGGCCCCGCCGGCATCACTAAAAGGGGCGAGTTAGGGTTCACTAGGCGACTTCCCGTCTTAAGGTGAGAATACTTAAAAAAAGAGCAAGCAACCCAAAGCTGAAAAGAGTAGCGATTTCCGGGGCAATCTCGGTTAAGCTTAACCCCTTTATCATAAGCGCTCGAAGAGCGACGTTGGCATAGGTGAGTGGAAATAAAGCGCTAAGTACCTGAAGAAATCTTGGCATCGCCTCAACCGGCCAAAATATTCCGGACAACAAAATTTGGGGAATTAAGACTAAAGGAATGAACTGAACCGCTTGAAACTCACTCTTGGCGAAGGTGGAAAGAAAAATTCCCAGATTAACAGCCACCCCAACCAGCAGTACCTCGACGATGAAAATCTGATAAAGGGCCCCGACAAAATGGATGTCCAAAACATAAGCCGCGAAAAGAAGGATGATTAAAGACTGCACCAGAGCGAATAAACTAAAACCAAAAGTGTAGCCAAGAATTATTTCTCCCCGCCTCAACGGGGTGGCGAAAATTCGCTCCAGGGTCCCGCTTGACCTCTCCCGAATGAAGGAAACAACTGTTAGAAGAAAAACAAAGAAAAAGACAAAAAAGGCAATATAGATCGGGCCAAAGTAGTCACTGATGGTTAAATTCTCCCCGCCATGAAGATAGGACACCTCCGTCTCAACACCAGGCGAGACCCCCTGAGGCTGATTGTTTCCCAACATGTTTTTGAGTTCCTCAAAAATTTTGGGCCTTATTTTATTAAAAGAAGAGATAACGGCGCCATTATAGACATAGTCTGAGCCCTCTAATTTAATGTTAATTTTTCCGCCCTTGCCGGCCATAACACCGGTGGAAAACTCTGGTGGCAACTGAACCAGCGCCTTAACCTTGTCCGCTCTCAAAAGTTCTTCCGCTTCCTCTAAGGATGTATTGGTCGTCTCAAAATCGTCTTCGCCTTCTAAAAGTCTCTCGACAATCTTACCCGCTGAGAATTGAGGCTTACCTAAACCTTTGTCCTGATTAACTAGGGCTATTTTTACTTCGGAGATTTCCGCCCCGATTACGTACGCCATTAGCGAAAGAACCAAGGCCGGCACCAAAAAGATAAGCGCCAGGGTTCGCTTATCCCGTACAAACTGCTTAATAATCCTGAAGATCAAAACAGAAATTCTATGCCAGTTCATCTTCCCTCGCAAAGTTCAGATAGGCCTCTTCCAAGGTAGATGCTTTAGCCACGCTTTTTAGTTCTTGAGAAGTTCCGGTGGCTATCAACTTTCCTTCTTTGAGAAAACCTAGCCGGTGACACTTTTGAGCTTCCTCCAGGTTGTGACTGGAGATGATAAGGGTGACTCCCTGTTTACTAAGGATGGAAAAATAGTTCCAGAACGAGAGCCTGAGCTCGGGATCGATCCCAACAGTGGGTTCATCCAAAAAAAGGAGCCGGGGGCCATGAACTAAGGCGCAGGCCAGAGAAACTCGCTGCTTCATTCCGCCGCTTAAAGTTTCGACCAGACTGTTTTTCCGGTCGGCCAAGTCAATCACCTTTAGCACCTCTTCCACTCTTAACTCCCTTTTTTTCCGATCGTAAAGGCCGTATAGAGTGGCGAAGAAGTTTAAGTTCTCCCAGACGGTAAGATCCTGATACAGGGCTTCAAGCTGGGTCATATATCCAATGTCCTTAAGAATCATGAGATTAGGCACTTTTTTCCCAAAAACCCTCGCCTCACCGGAGGAGGCTTTTAGAAGACCCGCTAAAATTCGGATTAGAGTGGTTTTCCCGGACCCGTTAGGTCCAAGTAGGCCGAAGTTTTCACCCTCTTCAATCTGGAGCGAAAGATGGTCCAAGGCTTTTATCTTCCCAAATTTCTTCGTCAACCCTTTAGTTTCAACTATCTTCATAAGCAACTGTTTTTTTCGAAAAAAATCTCAAATCCTTCCTTGGTTTTACTCAACCGCTTTGACTTTAAAGTTTTTCCATAATAATAAAGTTAACTTCGCGGATAAAATACCGATCACCGCCCCGGCCACAACATCCAAAGGATAGTGCATTCCTAAATAAATCCGCGATATCGCGATCAAACTGGCCAAAATGAGCATGAATAGAAGACGTTTTTTGTTTAAATTACCTAATATATAAGCCCCGGCAAAAGAAATCGTGGCGTGGGTTGAGGGAAAAGAGGTGCCCGTCCACGCCGGACCTAACTGATGGACGTTGGGCAAGGCCAGATAAGGCCGCTGCCTGAACAAGAAACTGCTTAAAAGATTTCCAATAAAAAAATCGGCTAGCATCATAGCAAAGAGGGACATCAGCGCATAGCTTTTAAGTTTCTTACCGCCGAAAACGAAAAGAATAAGGCCTAATATGACCCAAAAAGCCCCATACTCCACGGGCAAGCTCAAGAACAAGAAAATAAAATCGAAAACCCGATTGTGAAGGCCATTTATCGCTTGAAAAATAAAAGCGTCATATCTTAAAAAAATTTCCACTGGATAAAACTTTCCCGCGTTATTCCCGGCTAGTCCACGTTATCCCGGCCTTATTAGTTCATGGGTCCACCCTGAATTCTTGGGGTGCGCTTCTGTTACCCGCTTTCCCCAAAACTTCGGCCTTTGCCGCCCGGAAACCTGCTCTGCTCGAGTTAGGTGACGGGTCCCGTATACCTCGTTTGGGCTCGTGCGTCCGGCGCACGTACCTCGGAGCAAGGTTGATAACTTTTGGCGTGTTGACTTTAATTCCAAAAAACGAGCTGGCTAAGCGATTCTCGCGAAGAAAATTTGAGCGATCAGGCCAGCGATGGGTGGAAAAATAAAGGTTGAAACAAATCTAATCAGGGTTACCTTGGGACCAATTAACCCAATTTCAATGGGTAATCTTCCGCCAGCCCAAAGGGACCAGGCTGTCACGTAAGCTACAATGGCCCCGATACCGGCCCCGTTTTTATAAAGAGCTGCCACAATGGGAAAACTGACGTAAGGACCCCCGGGCGTGATTCCCCCCGCTAAACAAGCAACTAGGATTCCCTTAAATCCAGCTTCTTTGCCGATCCACTTGGTAATAAACTCCTTAGGAACCATAGCCTGGATCAAACCAGCGATGAAAAAAGCGGCCAAAAGAAGGGGCAAAACATCCCAAAACATTTTGCCTCCACTTTTAAGCCCTGATAAAAGCAGAGGGGGCTCCTTAAAATAGGCAATAACGCCTAAAATGGCCGCTATAACAATCATGGCCAAGGTAGCAAGATTCATCTTTACTCCTTACGGAAAACGTATAGTCTCCCCCGCCCTCAGTTAAATAGTAACTGGACCTAGAGACCAAATTCAAATGTTATTTAAATCAAACAGCGAAGGCCCTGAAAAGAGGTTGTTTTGAGATGCAGGCGCCTAATTTTCTTTAATTGTGAAGAAATAAAATTGAGACAGTGATTTATGATGCAGTTAAAGGTGAAATGGTCGTTAAAGGCGAGTTTGGAGATTTGATCTGAGGTTTGACCCCCGATTCTACCTAAATCTGTATAATCCTTGCTTATTTATCACAAGTAACCCCGCTGCGACAGCCAGGAATCCTAAGAAAGCTAACCAGGAAGTGTTGGCGCCGGTTGGTGGAAAAGGCTCAAACATAGAGAAAAAAGAGAATCTTGTCACCTCAATCCAGACGATCCTATTTTCTTTATCAATCTGTGTCGTGGGCAGTTTTTCCCATTTATTTGTTTGAGGATTAAACCGCTTGATGTCCATCTTTTCAGGCTTTTTGTCTTTTGGATAGCGAAATCCAACGCGAACCGGCTTGTCGAACTGCAGATTGTGCGGCTTAATCTCAAATATATCTCCGACACGATTTTGATCGACAAATACCCCCATCAACTGTTGTTTGGTCCCAGCTTCCGGCGAGGATATGGTAATTTTGACCGACGGGTCCCTGAGGGCATCCGGAGGTATTTCTATAATAACTTCATCATCGTTTAAACTAACCGTTCCTCCCTGGGTGTTCACGATTTCCTCCCCTTCCATGCTATGCTCAAGACCAAGGTCGTGACCGATTTCGTGTTTGAAAAGGCCATAAAAGTCCTCTTGGCCACCGGGGGGCGGGTCATCTTGGTTGTTGATCTTTTGATCACTGTTTGTATCTTTAGTGGCGTACCAGCTTTTGGTTCTGTCTACGTAGATAGTATGAGGGGGTTGATCTGCCTGGCCATACTTTCCTTCAGCGTAGGGGCCAGAGTCCCAGTACATTGGCCGCCCTTCACCGGCCTTTGGCATGTTGTTCGGGTTATTCGGATTATCCGGATCATGAGGATCAACAAATTTGACGATTACGTTAGCAAATTTTGTACAGTCGGTCTCTTCCGTGTAATTAACGTCGAAGTTATTCCCGTAGAGCTGCTTGAGGCCATTGATTTCGCCGTCTGTTAGCTCCCGCACTACTCTTTCCGATGGATCGCTAAAAGTTCCTGGCGGTGGATAGTCCATAACCCCCAAGTTACCAGCGTTCGTCGTTGAACCGGCGGTAGTCGCGGTGGCGTCAGTCCACTGTTTAAAGGCGGCGCGGATGGCATTTTTGACTTCATCCTTCTTCTGGGGAGTCCAGTCCCCCGGCGTGCCAGTGTCGTCAATTTTGTACTTAAGATTTTTTGGATCGGAATATTTCCAGTCTCCCAAATTGGTCCGGTTGGGACTTTCCTGCGCAAAAGCGAGACTTGTAAACTGAGGGCTCACAATGCCTGCAATTATAAAAGACAGAAGAAACAGAAAAATTAGTTTCACATTAATTAAATTGGGTCTTTGCTTCGGGAAATTTTGATATTTTCCACAAAACATTTTTGACCGCCCCCTCCAGCCAAACCTAAACACAAAGGTATAAAAATTCCGCGGAGCCTAATTGGGTGGGATTAATTGGAAATTTTTCACGGTTGGTTTTAGGGATCTAAGCAGAAAATTAGTGTGGTTCTTCTTTTAAGTATGACCTCAAAGAAGATACGGTAAATTTTGGTGAAATTAATTTTCGCGAATTTTACTTTGAACCAACCCTTAAGAGTGCTTTGTCATTTTTTTATTTTATTATGCATTTAAACTGCGTGTTTTCAAGCTGCATTTTTCTAAATGAAGCATAATTATACCTACAAAAAAAGTCAAGTAAAATGTGTGAGGATAACCCCCTTTTGTGTTGATAAATTTTACGAATAACTAGGTCAGTTTCAGGAGAGAAAATTCAGTCAACCAATTAACTTTTCAGCCATTTAACCATTTAACTTAACTAGCGGGGGATTAATTTGAGGCGCTCGAAGATTTGATCGGTGTTTCTCAGGTAATATTGATAGTCAAAGCAGTCCTTAATCTCTTGAAAAGAAAGGTGTTCGGAAACAGCATGGTCTTTAAGCAACAAGTCTTTAAAGTTTTCGCCATCTCGCCAGGCTTTCATCGCTTTTTCCTGCACCAGTTCATAGGCTTCTTCGCGGGAAAGCCCCTTCCCAACCAGGGCCAAGAGAACCCGCTGGGAGAAGATAACCCCGTGGGTCGCTCCGAGGTTCTTTTCCATGTTTTCAGGATAAACACTTAAGTTTTCCATCATCCTAGAGAATTTGTTAAGGATGTAATCTAGCAAAACGGTACTGCCCGGAATGATTACTCTTTCGGCCGAAGAGTGGGAAATATCCCTTTCGTGCCATAAGGAAACGTTTTCTAGAGCCGCAAAGGCATTGGCTCTAATTACTCTCGAGATACCGCAGATCCGCTCGCTTATAATGGGATTTTTTTTGTGAGGCATAGCCGAGCTTCCTTTATGACCTTTTCTAAAAGGCTCTTCCACCTCCAAGATTTCGGTTCTTTGGAGGTTTCTAATCTCAGTGGCAAATTTTTCGAGCGAAGAGGCCACAACCGCTAGAGTGGTCATATAATCGGCGTGACGGTCCCGCTGAAGAATTTGGGAGGAAACTTTAGCCCGCTCTAAACCCAGCTTCGCACAGACATAGTTTTCGACGAAAGGATCAATGTTAGAATAAGTTCCAACCGCTCCGGATATTTTGCCAACGCTTATGATTTCCTGGGCTTTTACTAAGCGATTGAGATTTCTTTCCATTTCTTGAACCCACAGAGCCATTTTCAATCCAAAAGTGGTCGGCTCAGCGTGAACCCCATGGGTCCGGCCGATCATCACGGTGTCTTTATGTTCAAAAGCCTTCTTTCGCAAAACCATGAGGAGTTCTTCAGAATCGGCAATCAAAATTTCGGCCGCTTCCTTCATCTGCACCGAAAGCCCGGTGTCGATAATATCCGAAGAAGTCAAACCAACATGAATATAACGCTCGGGCTCGCCAACGTTTTCTGAGAGATTTTTTAGAAAGGCGATTACCTCGTGGTTGGTTTCTTTTTCAAGGTCTTCAATTCGGCTTTTATTAAACTCAGCTCTTGATTTAATCTCCGCCAAAGCCGCTGCGGGCACCTTTCCCAACTCGGATTGGGCCTCACAGGCTAAAATTTCGATTTCCAGCCATTTTTTAAAGCGATTTTCATCTTCCCACACCGCTTTCATCCGTGGCAAGCTGTAACGAGCAATCATCTTTAACCGTCCTTAACCTTCGGTGATTGGTTCTTCTTCCTCGTCTTCAAGTTCTGGTTTATGGATTTTTCCGTGAGCGTGTTCCGCCGAAGCTTCCGCTAGCTCTTGCTTAAAACTTTTAAGTCTTTCCTTGATCTCTGGATATTTATTTCCAAGAATTTGGGCCGCTAAAATGGCGGCATTTTGGGCTCCGTCAATAGCTACGGTGGCCACGGGAACTCCCTTCGGCATCTGAACGATGGAAAGCAGTGAGTCTAAACCACCCAAGTCCGGCGTGGCAATTGGAACGCCAATTACCGGTAATACCGTCCAAGAGGCAATTACTCCCGGCAGATGAGCTGACTTGCCGGCCACCGCGATTATTACCTCTAATCCTCGCTCATCGGCCGAGGAAGCGTACTCAAAAACGCGTTTTGGGCTGCGGTGGGCCGATAAAACCTTTTCTTCATAGCCTATGCCAAACTTTCTCAAAATTACTTTAGCCCCATCGACTACCAGTTTATCAGAACTACTGCCCATTACGATTCCAACCAAAGGCTGAGTCATCTAAACTCTCCTTACTAAACTTCTAAATAACCGAATTCGCTACTCGGAATCGAGACTACTGATTAATAGCCAATTTTTCAAATTTTGAACACTTTATGTGAGTGATTTTCGGGTGGACACAGAGTTCCACCCCTACGGAGCAGGAATGTAGGGAACAACCTCCGTGTCGTATCCGTGCCATCAAAGCCACTTAAAATCGTTATTCAACAGCCTCTTCCTCGGAATCCAAGAACTCGTTTGTATCGGTCCTAGGGCTTAGGCCCCGGGCGCCTTTGGCCTGCCTGCCGGAGGTCTTGGGCCTCTTGACTTTTAAAGGTTGATTTTCTAGAAATCCGTATTTTAAAAATCAAGCCAGCTAGATTGGGAGTCCCTAAAATCCTGGATTGCCCGATGGTTAACGGCCAACCCGACCTCGTGTTTCGCCGCTCGAAGAGCAATATCCTTGCGGTAGTGCATCCCTTCGAAATGAATCTTCTGAATGGCGGCGTAGGCGTGTCTTCTAGCCTCTTCGAAGGTTTTCCCGAGCGCGCTTACACTCAGGACCCTCCCCCCGGCCGTCGCTACCTCTCCTTGGCTCAAAGTGGTGCCCGCGTGGAAGACCTGAACTTTAGGGTCTCGGACTTCTTTCAAACCCTTAATCCTAAAACCCGTTCGGTAACTCTCCGGATAGCCCCTGGAGCTCAAAACAACGGCGACACAGTCATCCGCCGTCCACTTAAGATTGACGTCTTCCAGATTGCCCTCGGCCACCCTAAGCATTACCTCAACTAAATCACTTTCTAACCTCGGCAACAAGGCCTGAGTCTCTGGATCTCCAAAACGAACATTAAACTCCAAAACTTTCGGGCCTTCCTCGGTTAAAATTATCCCAGCGTAGAGGACCCCTTGGTATTTTTTCCCCTCCTTGGCTAATCCTTCAATTGTTGGCTCTAAAATTTGAGTGACAATCTGGTCGCTAATCTCTTTGCTGACCGAAGGAACCGGCGAGTAAGAACCCATTCCTCCGGTATTGGGCCCTTTGTCATCATCATCGACCCGCTTATAGTCTTGGGCCGGAGCCATCGGTAAGACGGTTTCGCCGTCTGTTAAACATAGCACTGACAACTCATCGCCGTGCAAGTACTCTTCTATCAATACTTTTTGGCCACCCTTCCCGAACTTTCCATGTACAAAGCAGTCTTCTAGGGCCTTGAGGGCCGTTTCCTCATCGAAGCAGACCACCACTCCTTTTCCGGCCGCTAAACCATCGGCTTTAACTACGAAGGGTGTCCTCTGAGATTCTGCGTACTTTTTGGCCTCCCCGTAATCGTTGAAGCTTTTTGCCCACCCAGTGGGAACGCCGCACTTTTTCATAATCTCTTTGGCAAAAATTTTGCTTCCCTCAATCTGGGCGGCCTCTTGACGAGGACCAAAGATTTTAAGATCCCGGGATTCGAACTCATTGACTACACCGTCAACAAGGGGCGCCTCGGGTCCTACTACTGTTAAATCAACTTTTTTTTCTTGGGCAAACTCTGCCAGGGATTTAAGATTATTGGGGTTCAAGTCGACGCACTCGGCTAGCTCAATTATGCCGGCATTGCCCGGAGCGCAATAAATTTTTTTCACCAAAGGACTCTGGGAAATTTTCCAGGCTAAGGCGTGTTCCCTGCCACCGCTTCCTATCACCAAAATTTTCACGAGACCTCACCCCTCTAAGGAATTATAATGATGCATGAAAATTCTCTTTCCAATAAAACCCAAGGAAAATTTTTGACTTTAAGTTTTGGGGCCGAAAACCGGTCACGAACTAAGAATTTTATCCCTTACTATTGTTTGATTCCGCTCCGGCCCAACCGAGATTATCTCCACGGGTACTCCGGCTATTTCTTCTATTTTTTCGACAAAATTCCTCGCTTGCGAGGGAAGCTCATTATATCTAGAAACATGGCTTATGTCAGCCTGCCAACCCTCAAATTCTTCATAGACCGGCACACACTTGTGAAAAAAGCTTTGGTGAGGCGGAAAACGATCAAAATAGGTATCTCCTAGCCGGTATCCTGTGCCCACTTTCACCTTCTCAAACTCGGATAAAACATCTAATTTAGTTAAAGCCAAAGAGGTTATGCCGTTTACAAGAACGGCGTACTTTAGAAGAATGGCATCAAACCAGCCACAACGGCGGGCCCGCCCCGTGGTCGTTCCAAATTCCACACCCTTTTCCCGTAAAGTGTCGCAAACGTCCCCTTTTTCTTCGGTGGGGAAAGGGCCCGAGCCAACCCGAGTGGTATAAGCTTTAGCCACTCCGATTACTTTGTTTATTCGGGAGGGCGCGACCCCGGCGCCAATGCAGGCGCCCCCGGCAACCGGTGAGGATGAAGTAACATAAGGATAGGTCCCGTGGTCCAAATCCAAAAAGGTCCCCTGAGCTCCCTCAAAAAAAACATTCTTGCCGGCGATCAAAGCCTCATTGATAGCGAAAGAGGTATCCGTAATGTATCCCTTTAATTCTTTAGTGTAAGAGTTAAATTCCGTGATGATATCGTCTAATTTTAAAGCTTCTATCCCGTAGATCTTTGTTAAAATGGCATTTTTCTCTTCTAAAGCTTGTTTCAGTTTTTCTCTAAAAATTTTCATATCCAGAAGATCTTGGGTTCTGATTCCCGACCGGGCGGCTTTATCAGAATAGGCCGGACCGATACCCTTGTGAGTGGTTCCAATCTTGGAGCGGCCAAGTTTTCTCTCTTTTACTAGGTCTAGGATGCGGTGGTAAGGCATGACAAGGTGAGCGTTGTTGCTTATCAAAAGTTTGTCGGTTCTAATTTCTTGGGCTTCAAGCTCAGCCAGTTCTTCCACGAGAACTTTGGGGTCAACAACGACCCCGTTGGCGATGACCGGCGTGATGTGGGAGTAAAGTACCCCTGAGGGTACGAGATGGACTTTCAACTTCTGTTTATCGACAACTATTGTGTGACCGGCGTTATTTCCGCCCTGATAACGCACCACCATGTGCATGTCCGGAGCCAAGAGGTCGGTAACTTTTCCTTTCCCTTC
>Ga0209619_10003861_pt1 | contig 10728 bp, 8 predicted proteins | sample Rifsed16ft3_FD_184011 | JGI IMG/M metagenome (GOLD analysis project Ga0209619, IMG submission 184011) | Soil microbial communities from Rifle, Colorado, USA - sediment 16ft 3 (version 2) | ecosystem: Environmental > Terrestrial > Deep subsurface > Rock core/Sediment | place: Rifle, Colorado... | reverse complement strand
GCAACTCTTGCAATTTCTTTCCATCCCTCACGCCCCCTTTCCGGGTTTGCGCTTCGTTCGCCGCTTCGGTTCCTTCTCCTTGAGGTAGGTGTCGATCTGCCGCCGGAGTCACTCGCTGAACGTGATCCCTTCGTCCAACAAGGGAGTCCCCGGCGGCGAGGAAGCGAAAAGGAAGGCCGCATCACTCCTCCATTTCCCGTACCCAAGGGTGGGATAAAAATATCCAGAGGGGCGCTCGCTCGCCTAGTCGGTGGCGACCCTATCCCCCCGTATCCTGGTAATGTTCGTTTGGGATTAATTCCGTTTCTGTGCATCCGAACGGACATTGAAACGCGCCCTCGTTGAACCATCCATCTGGTCGTGTAGGGGGATACCAAACCTCCTTACATATCTGGCACTCAACCTTGCCGCTGTCGATATCAAGTAGTTTTCCTGTCCCTTTCGAATCCGTCATTTTTCTTTCTCCATTGCTTTGAGGGTTCCGAGTACCATACACCTTTCTTATGAGGTAACAACATGAAATCAGTTTCTCTTTGATTTGGCGGTGCACGTTTGCCTCCGAGATGCTCGATGCGGGAGCCGATATCGCCACGGTGCAGAAGATGATGAAACGCGCCGACCCTTCTACAACGGCCCGGTATGACGGTCGTGGCGAGGAAGCGAAAAAGAAGGCCGCATCGCTCTTACATTTCATGTATACAAGGAGGGGATGAAAGAAGCCCTGAAGGGCGCGCCCTTGTCGGGTCGCGTACCCTATCCCCGGAAGCCGTTGGCTACCTGCTCACCGCCGGAAACTCCGTTCGCATCCGGATCGCATCCGGTTGTCGTCAGCATGCACTTTTTAGCACATCCTGTCTGCCCTAAAATGCTGAAAACATTATATTTCACGGGCGCTTGGAGCACCCATTAATAAGAGGTTGAAGGTTCGAATCCTTCGTGGCCCACCAAGATTTTCAGGGGGTTATCCGGTAACGGGTAGCCCCTTTTTTGTTGCACTGCATCGTTTTTGTATCGCGGGATTCGAGTCGGGGTTCAGGTTCTGAAAAACGTGATTGCATCCGCAAGCTCCTGACCGATGCCAGCCAGCACGCGTTTTCCCACCTGGGTGAAGGCAAGTGAGACGGATCCTCCAAAAAGAAGGAGGATCAAGCAGACAAAGGGAATGAGGAAGGACCATTTGAACATGCGTCGACGGCGGATCTTGGCCGGGGATTTGGGGAATGGCGGATAGAGCACGAGAGGTTCGTGAACATGTTCTTTCTTGGCAAGGGAAACGGCAGGTTCGGTACTTCTTTTGTCGGAATGATCCCGTGAGGCAGACACCTGGTTCAACACGGACATGCCCGATGTAATTTCCGCGGGATTCAAAATGAAAATAAAATTCCCGCAACTGCGGCATCGGACCTGCATCCCTTTGGATCCCTTGAACATCGCTTCGTCCAGACGGTAACGCGCCCGGCAGTTATTGCAATCGACGTTCATTGGCGAATCTCCGTATTGCTCAAATGGGAAACCTTCTGCCTTATGGAAAAAATCTGCAACATGTATACCGGCCAGAGAGAGAATTAATTGCTCAATTAGAAAGAAGATTTTATTTATTCCGAAAGATGAAAGGAAATATTATGGAAACCATGGGAAAAACTTTACCCTGTTTATTCTTTTCTCCCCCCTCTCCCTTGCAGATACCGCAGAGAATTTATGAGATTTCGGCGTCTTCCCGTTCCATATCGACTGATACCTGTATCCCCAATTCCCCGTTTTCCCAGGGAAGTATGGATATTCAACCATCGCGGCAAGAAGTGGGTCTCTAGATCGAGTGCACTCGAATGGAATCCTGCCCGGGCGCAAGGCGAAAGAGCAAGGCCGAAAAAGACAGGTGCGCCGGGAGTGCTTCCCTTCGCTAAGGCCGTAAGGTGTTCCTGCCGAAATAACCAGTATTGATGATTCCGGGGGTAGCTTTTGCAAGCTGCAGAGAAGCGCATGAAATGGATTTCTCTGTTCCTGATCTCGATTGTGCTGGCGTCCCTGTGGGGTTGCGGTGGAGGGGATTCGGGAACCGTTTCCCCCTCGGCACCTCCCCCAGGGAGTCCGGGCACAGGGATCCCGGGGATCGATTCGATCCGCCAGGAGTTTCTCGACGACGTCAACCAGGCCCGTTCCGGGGAACGGATGTGCGGAAACACGTCCTATCCCGCCGCCCCCCCCGTAGCGTGGAACGATTCCCTGGCCATGGCCGCCTACCTTCATTCCGAGGACATGGCCACCAATCAGTTCTTCTCGCACACAGGATCGGACGGGAGCTCTCCGGGGGACCGAATCACGCGTGAAGGGTATGCCTGGTGGACCTACGGCGAGAATATCGCCGTGGGCTACCCGACGGTTTCCGCCGTGATGCAAGGGTGGCTGGGAAGCGATGGGCACTGCAGGAACATCATGAACCCCGCCTTCCGGGAGATCGGCGCCGCCTATGCGGAAGGGCCGTACCTGGGCAATTCCTCCGCCCCCTACTGGACCTTCGACCTCGCGGCGCCCCGGTAGGACCGGTTCGCCTCACCCCACCCCGATACCGACCGCGCCACCGGGAATGACGAGGCTGCTCAAGTTTACCCCACCCCACTGGAGGTCGACCGGCAGTCCGGGCAGGAAGACGAGGTTCGCCGTAAATCGATCATTCCCCCAAGGAAAAAACCGGTTCCTGTGTCAAAATCATTTTGTCGGGTCATGCAGTCCGACGATGGGGAACGTATCTTCCAACACGGCAGGTGCAAGATGGGAAAATCGCTCCCCCTGCGCGGGGTCCAGCAGCTGCTGGAGACGCCCGAGTGACGGCGGCCTCGACCAGGGAGACGCGCTGGCTCGGACGGCTGGCGCACGCGTACGGCGTTCAGACCGCCTATTCGGACATCACGCACCGGAGGATCCGGGTTTCTCCGCAGACCCTCCTGGCGGTCCTCAAGGCGCTCGGGGCGCCGCTCGAGAAGGCGGAAGACGCCCGGGACGCGCTGCGGGAGCATGAACAGGCGCGGTGGCGCCGTCCTTGCAACCCGGTCGTCGTGGCGTGGGACGGCGGTTCCGCGGAGCTTTCGCTTCGACTCCCGCGCACGCTGTCGGATACCCGGATCGGCCTTCATCTCCGCCTCGAGGACGGGGGCGTGCTGCATCTTCCGTGCGACCTGTCGCTTCTCCCCACTGCGCAGGGGGCGCAGGTCGAGGGTGAACGGTATGTGGTGAAGACGGTCGATTTGCCGGAGGGGATTCCCTTGGGGTACCACCGCCTGACGGCGGAGATCGGGGGGAATACCATGGAAACCGTGGTCATCGCCGCCCCCCGGAAGGCCTGCGAATCCCGGAAAGGTGCCGGGGGAAGGACATGGGGCGTCTTCCTTCCCCTCTACGCGCTCAACTCCCGGAGGAGCCTGGGAAGCGGCGACCTCACCGACCTTGCGGCCCTCATGGAATGGGTTTCCGGACTGGGGGGAAGGGCGGTGGGAACCCTGCCTCTCCTCGCCGCGTTTCTCTCCGAGCCGTTCAACCCGAGTCCTTATGCGCCGGCGAGCCGTCTCTTCTGGAACGAGTTCTACCTCGACGTCGCCCGGGCCCCCGAATTCTCCACGTGCACTCCGGCACGGGAGCTGATGTCTTCCCCCGGGTTCCGGGAGGAGGTCGAGGCGCTGCGGGCCTCTCCGCTGGTGGACTACCGGCGCGGAATGGCCCTCAAGCGCAGGGTCATCAAGGAGTTGGCCCTGTCCTTCTTCTCGGGGAACGATCCCGGGCGGCAAGGAGCGTTCCGGGAGTTCCTGGCGGCGAACCCCGAGTTGGAGGAATACGCCGTCTTCCGCGCGACGGGGGAGACGCAGCGGTCCCCCTGGCCGGCGTGGCCCGAGTCGCTTCGGGACCGGGTGATCACGCCGGAGGCATACGAGGACGAGGCGAAGCGGTACCACCTCTATGCGCAATTTGTCTTCGACGAGCAGTTCGGCGCGATATCGAAGCGCTTCCGGGAAAGGGGGGAGGTTCTCTACCTGGACCTGCCGCTCGGGGTAAGCTACGACAGCTACGATGTCTGGCGCAACCGCGACCTGTTCGTCCTGGACGTTTCTTCGGGGGCGCCTCCCGACGACTTTTTCACCCAGGGGCAGGACTGGGGTTTCCCCCCGATGCACCCGGAGAGAAGCCGCGAGGAAGGATTCCGGTACTACCGCGCTTGCCTGCGCCACCAGTTCCGGCATGCGGGGATCCTGCGGATCGACCATGTGATGGGCCTGCATCGATTCTTCTGGGTCCCGAAGGGGATGACCGCCCGGGAGGGGACCTACGTCGGGTACCCGGCCGAGGAGTTCTACGCCGTCCTCACCCTCGAGTCGCACAGGAACGGGGTACGGGTCGTGGGGGAGGACCTGGGGACCGTTCCCCCGTACGTCCGGCCGGCGATGGCAAGGCACGGACTTGCCCGAATGTTCGTCGTCCAGTTCGGTCTTTCCCCGGATCCCGGAAAGACGTTGCGGCCGGTCCCGGCGGAATCCCTGGGGTGCGTGAACACGCACGACATGCCCCCCTTTGCCTCCTTCTGGGGAGGGCTCGATATCGACGACAGGGTCGACCTCGGGCTGCTCGACGAGGAAGGGGCCCGGGAGGAACGAGAGAAGCGGCTCAGGGTGAAGAAAGCCCTTGCGTCGTTTCTGCGGCGCACAGGGTGGCTCGGGAAGGACCGTCCGGGGGCGCAGGAGGTCCTCGCGGCGGTCCTTTCCTACCTCGCGGCAAGCAAAGCCGGCGTCGTCATTGTCAACCTCGAGGACCTGTACCTGGAGACCGATCCCCAGAACGTGCCCGGAACCTGGAAGGAGCGGCCGAACTGGCTCAGGAAGGCGCGGCACGGGTTCGAGGCATTCCCCGAGATGCCCCAGGTGATCCGCATCCTCCGGGAAATGGACCGTCTTCGGAGGGCAGAGAAAGCTCGCCGGGGGAAGCCCCGGGGGCAGGAAACCAAGCCGACAAGGGAGGAGGTAGGATAGAGCCATGCGATACGACGTGTCCCTTCTTGCCGACCAGGACCTGTACCTCTTCAACGAGGGAAGCCACTTCCGGCTGTACGAAAAGCTGGGATCCCACTTCATGACCGTGGACGGGGAGGAGGGTACCTACTTCGCCGTATGGGCCCCCAACGCCGAGAACGTATATGTCACGGGGAGCTTCAACGGATGGAACAAAAGCTCCCACTCCCTCAGGACGAAGGGGGTGTCCGGGATCTGGGAGGGATTCATCCCCGGGGTGATGCGGGGGACCGCCTACAAGTACCACGTCGTCTCCCGCTGGAACGGGTACCGGTTCGACAAGGCCGACCCCTTCGCCTTCCACGGGGAGGCCCCCCCGGACACCGGGTCCGTCGTGTGGGACCTCTGGTTCGAGTGGGGGGACGGGGAGTGGATGAAGGACCGGGTCCTGCGCAACGGCGCCGACAGCCCCATCTCCATCTACGAGGCGCACCTGGGATCATGGATGCGGGTCCCGGAAGAGGGGAACCGGATGCTCTCCTACCGGGAGCTGGCGCCGCGCCTGGTCGAGTACCTCACGCGGCTGAACTTCACCCACGTGGAGTTCCTCCCCGTGATGGAGCACCCCTTCTATGGCTCCTGGGGATACCAGGTCACGGGATTCTTCGCCCCCACCAGCCGGTACGGGACGCCGCAGGACTTCATGTTCCTCATCGACACCCTGCACCGCCACGGCATCGGGGTGATCCTCGACTGGGTCCCTTCCCACTTCACCAAGGACGGCCACGGGCTCAACTACTTCGACGGGACCCACCTCTTCGAGCACGCCGACCCGCGGCAGGGGCACCACCCCGACTGGGACACGCAGATCTTCAACTACGGCCGCCACGAGGTGCAGAGCTTCCTTCTCTCCGGTGCCTGCTACTGGCTTGACGTCTTCCACGTCGACGGTCTGCGCGTCGATGCCGTGGCGTCGATGCTTTACCTCGACTACTCGCGCAAGGAAGGGGAGTGGATCCCGAACCAGTACGGCGGAAGGGAGAACATCGAGGCGATCGACTTCCTTCAGCGTTTCAACGAGGACGTGTACAAGGAACGCCCGGACATCATCACGATCGCCGAGGAGTCCACCGCCTGGCCCATGGTCTCCCGGCCGACCTACCTCGGGGGCTTGGGGTTCGGCATGAAGTGGGACATGGGATGGATGCACGACACGCTCGCATTCATGGGCCACGACCCCGTGCACCGGAAATACCACCACGACAAGCTCTCCTTCCGGATGGTGTACGCCTTCACGGAGAACTTCGTTCTCCCCCTCTCCCACGACGAGGTGGTCCACGGGAAGGGGTCGCTGATCGGCCAGATGCCGGGGGACACCTGGCAGAAATTCGCCAACCTGCGTGCCCTCTACGGGTACATGTACGGCCAGCCGGGCAAGAAGCTCCTCTTCATGGGCGGGGAGTTCGGCCAGTGGCGGGAGTGGAACCACGACGAAAGCCTCGACTGGCACCTCCTTGCGGACCCCGCGCACGCGGGACTCTCCCGCTGGGTGCAGGAGATGAACGCCCTCTACCGCAGGGAACCGGCGCTGCACGAGCTTGACTTCGACCCGGCCGGGTTCGAGTGGGTCGACCGCCACGACGCCGAGCAGAGCATCCTGGCGTTCCTGCGGAAAGGGAAGTCCACGGGCGACATCTTCCTCGTCGTCTGCAACTTCACCCCCGTCCCCCGGCACAACTACCGCGTGGGGGTGCCCCGCGGCGGGTTCTGGCGGGAGGTGCGAAACAGCGACGCCCGGGAGTACGGCGGAAGCGGACAGGGCAACGCCGGCGGAGTTACGGCCGCGCCGGTCTCCGCTCATGGCCGCCTGCACGCCCTGACCGTCGTCGTCCCTCCCCTGGCCGCGGTGTTCTTCAAGAGCGAGGCGAAAAAGGCGTGAGCGGCCCCATCGACCCGGATCTCGGCGCGACTCCCCTCGGCGACGGCCGCTGCCGATTCCAGTCCCGGGGCGTCCACGGCCCCTCCCGGGTCGTCGGCCGGAACGAATGATCACCGCGCCGGGTGCCACGCGCCCGCCGCCGCCTCCCGCATGCTGGAGGGGGAGGACAGGATAGTGAACCGGGAGTAGCGCCGGAGGTCCGGCCGGGGAGGAGGCCTGAATGCCCACGCTGAAAGGGAAAACGCTCTTCATCACCGGGGCCAGCCGCGGCATCGGCAAGGCGATCGCCCTCCGGGCGGCCGCCGACGGCGCGAACGTCGTCGTCGCGGCCAAGACCGTTACACCCCATCCGAAGCTCCCCGGGACGATCCACACGGCCGCCGAGGAGATCGAGGCGGCGGGCGGCAGGGCCCTGCCTGTCCCCGTCGACGTGCGCTTCGAGGACCGGATCGCCGCCGCGGCCGCGCAGGCCGCGGAGACGTTCGGCGGGATCGACATCCTGGTGAACAACGCCAGCGCCATCAGTCTCACCGGGACGCTTGCGACGCCGATGAAGCGGTTCGACCTGATGTTCGGCGTCAACGTGCGCGGGACCTACGCCTGCTCCCAGGTCTGCATCCCGTACCTTCGGAAGTCCATCAACCCGCACATCCTGACCATCAGCCCCCCCCTGGCCATGGACCCGAAATGGTTCCGGAACCACTGCGCCTATACGATGGCGAAATACGGGATGAGCATGTGCGTCCTGGGGATGGCCGAGGAGTTCCGCGAGGCGGGGATCGGCGTCAACGCCCTGTGGCCCCGGACCGTGATCGCCACGGCGGCGGTCGCGATGCTGGGCGGGGCGGTCGACCTTTCAAACTGCCGAAAGCCGGAGATCGTGGCCGACGCGGCCCGCGCGATCCTCACGCGCGACAGCCGAACATGTACGGGGAACTTCTTCATCGACGAGGAAGTTCTCGCGGCGGAGGGAATTACGGATTTTACCCCCTATGCGTACGAACCCGGCGCATCCCTTCTCCCGGACCTGTTCCTCGACTGAAAAAAGCCCAGGGACGTTCTTACAACTTTTCATCCCCCCGGCGCTCGCTTCGTGGGAACGCCCCGTTGCGAAGGCTCGTAGAATCAACTCCGCTTCCGGGGTCCCCGTTCGCAATCCGCTCCTTCGCGGTAGCCCTTTTCCGGGGGCTCGGGAGCAAGTTCGCTTCCTCGGAGGGGGGCTTCGACCCGCTCTATGCGAATCCGTATTCGGGAAACGGTGCTCAGAAACGTTTTTTCAGGATCCGGACGGAAAAAGGGGGGCCGCCCTGCCACGCGCGGCCCCCCTCTTCCATGCTCACCAATCGGAGGGAAATGATGAGTACTGGTGGTTAGACGCACGATCTGCGGAAAAGGTTCCCGGCTAAACCTAATACCCCAGTTCCCCGAGAAAATACGGCATCTGTTTCCGCCACCACGGCCAGTCGTGGTTCACGTCGTGACCCCAAAAATCGACCCAGGCGGGGATTTTCTTCTCCGCGAGGATCCGCCCCAGGGCCCGGGTGTCCGCCACCATCTCGTCCTCCCATGCGCCTTGTCCGACGCAGATCACGATCCGGCTCTTCCGGTACCGGTCGAGGTACCACGGGTCGGACAGGGCGGGAAGGTAGGCGAGCGGGACGTGGAAGTAGACGTTTTCGTCCATGTAGTCCCCGATGAATCCGCCCAGCTGGTAGACGCCGCTCAGGGCGATGACGGCGTCGAAGACGTCCGGGTGGCGGAAGAAGAAGTTCGCGCTGTGGTATCCCCCCATGCTGCAGCCGGACGCCAGGATTCCCCGACGGAAGCCGCGATCCCGGATGAAGGGGACGACCTCGGACACGACGTACCGGTCGTATTCGTTGTGCCGGCGTACGCGATCGGCCGGGTGGGCCCCGTGATTCAGGAAGGACTCGTTGTCCATGCTGTCCACGGTAAAAAGAACGATCCTGCCCCCCTCGAGGAACGGCCGGCAGGCCGTAACCATCCCGAAATCCTCGTACTCGTAGAACCGTCCCCCCGCAGCCGGGAACACGAGGACGGGCTTCCCCGCGTGGCCGTAGACTTTCAGCTCCATCTCCCGGTTCAGGTTCCCGCTCCGCCACCGGTGGTACTCGACGTTCACGGCTGTTTCCCTTTTTCCACGGGAGTTTCTATTTCAGTTGCAGGATGAACCCGGCCACCTCGCGGATCTCCCCCAGGTCGGGCGAGCGCACCAGGTAGCCGTAATCGCCGATCGCGGCGCGAAAGATCGAATCGATCTTCTCGTGGTGGAGGATCCGATGCCCGTAGGCCCCAAGGATCTCCTCGTGGGAGTGCGCGTATTCCTTCCGGAGTTTCCTCCCGATGTAGCAGCAGTGGTAGGGCCTCGACCAGGCGTCGGTAAACCGGTTGTGGACGACCACGTTCGCCCACTCTCCGTAGATGTCGATATCGTTGGCGTAATTGAACATGTCCGTGGTAAGGCCCCCCGGCGGCCGCATGTTGACCTCGAGCGCGACGATCCGCTCGTCCCGGTCCCTCCGGAAGAACTCGATGTGGAAGAACCGCTCCCGCACCGAGAACTCCTTCAAGACCCTGCGCCCGGCCTCCTCCAGGTCCGGCGGGATCTCCCTCAGCGAATAGTAGTACAGGTGATCGTCCGCGTTGACCGTCTCCATGATCCCCTGGCTGAAGGCATGGGACGTGAAAAACACCGGGTTGCCGTCCCGGTCCGCGAGCCCGTCGAAGGAGAAGAGGCGCCCCGCGATGAATTCTTCCAGGAGGAAGTCCCCCGGGGGCTTGCTCGCGAAGAAGCGTTGTAACTCCCCGTCGCCTTCGATCTTGAATGTCGTCGCCGCCCCGACGCCGATGTCCGGTTTTGCCACCACCGGGTAGCCGATTTCCGCGACGAGCCGCCTTCCTTCCTCGAGAGACCGGACCACCTCGCCCCGGGCCACGGCGACGCCCGCCTGCACGAATTTCCGCTTCATCCGCGACTTGCTCTTGATCTCGTCGATCTCGCCCGCCTGGATGCCGAACACGTGGAAGTCCGTACGAAGGCGGGCCTCCGTCTCCAGCCAGTACTCGCTGTGGGAGTCGATCCGGTCGATCTTTCCGTACCGGTGGGTGAAGTACCCGCAGGCGCGAAGGAGCTGCCCGTAATCGTGCAGGTCGTCCACCCGGTAATATTCCGTCAGCGCCTCCCGCAGTTCGGGCCGAAGCGTTTCGTACGGCGCGTCGGCAAGGCCCAAGACGTTCACCCCCCGATCCTTGAGCCGGGCGCAAAACGGGTAGTAATTGGGGGGGAAGTGGGGGGACAGGGAGACAAAATTCATCCTTGTACGTTAGCCCCGGCAGGTCGAAACGTAAAGCGCCGCGGGAAAAAATGTTGAACCATCCGGGCTCCGGTCTTGTCAATGGGGGTAGGAAGGGCGGCCGCCCCCGAAAAAAAACCGGCGAAGAAAGGAGAAATCCCGTGAAACGAAAATGCGCCCGCGTCCTCCCGGGGCGGCAATCCCTCTGGATGTGCTCGATGGTCCTGTTGTTCGCATGGACGACGGCGGCTTCGGCCGCCACCGTGGACGTGGAGCTCGTCTCCGACCGCAAGGGCGCGCTCCCGCTCTACCGGGCCGGGACGGCCGGCCGGCACGACACCTACCGGGCCTACGTCGAGGCGGAAAAAGGAGAGCAGTACGGCGTCAGGATTCGCAACAACACGGGACGGCGCGTAGGCGTCGTCGTGGCCGTGGACGGGCGGAACATCATCTCCGGCGAAAAATCGCACCTGCGGAACAACGA
>Ga0209619_10003860_pt1 | contig 10732 bp, 5 predicted proteins | sample Rifsed16ft3_FD_184011 | JGI IMG/M metagenome (GOLD analysis project Ga0209619, IMG submission 184011) | Soil microbial communities from Rifle, Colorado, USA - sediment 16ft 3 (version 2) | ecosystem: Environmental > Terrestrial > Deep subsurface > Rock core/Sediment | place: Rifle, Colorado... | reverse complement strand
CCACGACAATGGGGCCTTCGATAAAGATAGATGCGGCGGAGGTAAGGGATATTTCAAGATAATTTTTTAAGGTTGAGGAACCTGACCCCGACCCATCCTTCGGATGGGTGCCCGCGCTTGGGGAAAGTTTCCGCTATTAAGGGTCAAAGACAGCAGGGGCCAGACAAGGCTTAAACTTCCTGCCCAGACCGCGGCTTCTCAGGTGGTATTTTTAGAGGCCATCCGTTGAGGAATTTTTACGGTCAGGCGGCGAATGCTCGAGCAATGCTGAAACGGGTTCAGCGCAAGGCTCGGCACAAGGTTTAAGGGAATCTTTCAGCCTTGGAAGAAAGCGGCTCCTTCTGTCTTTGATAAAGACAGAGAGAAAGGAGGGAAGATGCTGGAAAGGGAAAAAAAAGCAAGGCTTGTAAAAGAGTACCGGGAAAAGTTCGGCCGGGCCGAGGCGCTGTTCCTTGCGGGTTATCAGGGCATCAAGGCAAACGAGATGACGGAACTCAGGCGCGTGCTCAGGGATGCGGGGGTTGAGTTCAGGATACTTAAAAATACCATTGCAAGGCTCGCCGTGAAGGATACGCCCGGTTGTGTTTTGAGCGGGCATTTCAAGGGGCCTGTCGCGGTGGCGTTAAGCTACAGGGATTCCAACCTTGCCGCAAATAAACTCACCCGGTTTGCCTCGGGCCTGCCAAATTTTAAGATCCGCGCGGGGATGCTCGGAGGCAAGCTTCTCAGATTCGAGGATATAGAGAATCTTTCAAAACTTCCGGCAAGGGAGGTTATGATTGCCAGGATGATCGGTATAATCAAGAATCAGCCGGCTTCATTTGTCGCGGTTCTCGGCGGCGTTTTGAGGAAGTTTGTCTATGCGCTCGCCGCCGTAAAGAGCGCGAAAGAAGGTGTTTCAAAGTAGAAGCGGCGAAGAAAAACAAAAAAATTTCAGAGGAGGAAAATAAAATGGCGCAGGTAACAAAAGAGGATGTGATAAAATTTATTGAAAACAGCACCGTTATTGAGCTTGCGGAACTTGTAAAGGAATTTGAGGTGAAGTTCGGCGTAAGCGCTGCGGCCCCGATGGCCGTGGCGGCTGTTGGAGGCGTTTCTGCGGCCGCGCCCGGAGCGGCTCCCGCGGAGGAGAAGGTCGAATTTACGGTTACACTGAAGTCCGCAGGGGCTGAAAAGATCAAGGTCATTAAGGAAGTAAGGGCGGTAACCGGGCTTGGCCTTAAAGAGGCAAAGGACCTTGTTGAAGGCGCTCCCAAAACCATTAAAGAAGGCGTTTCAAAGGCTGAGGCCGAGGATATAAAAAAGAAGGTCGAGGCCGCAGGGGCTCAGGTTGAGATAAAGTAATGCCCGGCCGGGGAACGCGCCCGGGAAACCGGCGGAGGCCTGCAAGCGCCGGGACCGCGGTAAGTCCAACTGGCAAGTCCGGCCGGAAAGTCCGCCCGGAAAGGCCGGGGCGTAAATGGGAAACGGAAGTTGTGTCTTTTGGTTTTTAACGGCGTATGCGTTTCTGAAAACAAACAAGGAGTAAGGAGTATATGGCAGGCACCCTTATAAACGGTAATTTTTTAAGAAAGGATTATTCACGCATAGGCAGGGTCCTGGATATCCCCGACCTTGTAGAGGTGCAGAAAAAATCCTTCAGGGAATTTCTGCAGCTGGATAAGGAAGGCGGCAAAAGAGAGGACGTGGGGCTTCAGGGGGTATTTAAAGGCTTATTCCCCATAAAAGACTTCAGCGGCATATCCTCCCTTGATTTTGTAAAATACACCCTCCTTAATCCCAAGTATACGGTTGAGGAGTGTCTTGAGAAGGGGCTGACCTACGCGAGGCCGCTGAAGATGTCGGTGCGCCTTACGGTGTGGGAAAAGAACGCAGAGACCGGCGTCCAGAATGTCAGGGATATAAAGGAGCAGGAGGTGTATTTCGGCGAAATACCCATGATGACCGACACAGGAAGTTTCGTTGTAAACGGCACGGAAAGGGTCATTGTAAGCCAGCTTCACCGCTCCCCCGGGGTTTTCTTTGAGTACGAGAAGGGCAAGGGTTTTACCGGAAAGGTGCAGTTTACCGCGAGGGTTATTCCATACCACGGGTCCTGGCTCGATTTTGAATTTGACCAGAAGGACTGGCTCTACGTGCGCATAGATAAAAGAAGGAAGATGCTCGCGACAATCCTTCTCAAGGCGCTCGGCTATTCCGTTGAGGAGATGCTGAATTACTTTTATCCGAGCGAGGAGATTATCCTTGACGGCAAAAAGATAATGAAGGGCATTGACCCGGAATCCCCCTACCTTATCGGACAAAAAGCGAGCCGCGATATAAAAGACCCCAAGACAGACGAGATTATTGTCAAAAAAGACAGGAAGATTACCAGGTTCATCGTAAAAAGGCTTGCCCAGGCCAAAGTAACGCATATACCTGTTGAGGTGGAGGATATCGTCGGGAAGGTCGCCTCGCAGGATATCTATGACCCGGCGACAGGCGAGGTTGTTTTGGAATGCAACCAGGTCCTCACGCGCGAGATACTCGATGAGATATACAGAAGGAAGATAGAACGTTTCAAACTCCTCTTTATAGACGCCATAGGAGTCTCTTTCAGGGAGACCCTCTTAAACGACCGCACGGGAAACGAGGAAACACGCCCTGTTCACGAGTACAGGCAATCCCACCCTGACGACTCCACCACCAATATGACCCTTAACTCAAGGATTGAAATATACAAAAGGTTAAAACCAGGTGAGCCGCCGACCGTAGACACCGTGAACCAGTTCTTCCAGCACCTGTTTTTCTCCCCGGAAAGATACGACCTTTCAAAGGTTGGAAGGCTGAAGCTCAACAGAAAACTCTCCCTCGACGCCCCCCTTGAGCATACAACCCTGAGAAAAGAAGACATAATGGCCGTTGTGAAATATCTCCTGGGGCTTAAGAACGGACAGGGCTCAATAGACGATATTGACCATCTCGGGAACAGGAGGGTCAGGAGCGTGGGGGAGTTGCTGGAAAACCAGTACAGGATCGGGCTGCTTCGGATGGAGAGGGCGGTTAAGGAAAGGATGAGCCTCGGCGAGATAGAAACTCTCATGCCAAACGACCTTATAAACCCAAAGCCCGTAAGCGCCGTGATAAAGGAATTTTTCGGCTCAAGCCAGTTATCTCAGTTCATGGACCAGACAAACCCGCTTTCCGAGATTACCCACAAAAGAAGGCTTTCGGCCCTTGGAGCCGGAGGACTTACGCGCGAAAGGGCGGGGTTTGAGGTAAGGGACGTGCACGCAACGCATTACGGAAGGATATGCCCGATAGAGACCCCTGAAGGCCCAAACATCGGTCTTATAGTCTCTCTCTCAACCTATGCCCGGATAAACGAGTTCGGTTTTGTCGAGACCCCCTACAGAAAGGTTATAGACGGAAAGGTCACAAACCAGATTGCGTACCTTTCGGCCCTGGATGAGGAAACTAACGTCATAGCGCAGGCAAACGCCCCCATAAGCAAAGACGGCCGGTTTACAAGCGAGTTTGTCTCCGCAAGAAAGGGCGGAGAGTTTGTCATATCGCGCCCCGAGGAGATAACGCTCATGGACGTTTCACCGAACCAGCTTGTGAGCGTTGCCGCAGCCCTTGTGCCTTTCCTTGAAAATGACGACGCAAACAGGGCCCTTATGGGCAGCAACATGCAGCGCCAGGCGGTTCCTCTTATAAAGACCGAGGCCCCGCTCGTGGGCACGGGCATGGAGAGTGTAGTGGCCAGGGACTCCGGCGTTACCGTCATAGCAAAGAATCCGGGCGTGGTTGAAAGCGTTGACGCAACCAGGATTGTTGTCAAAAACGAAAAGGGCGTTGATATCTACAATCTTACAAAATTCAGAAGGTCCAACCAGAATACCTGTTTTAACCAGAAGCCGCTTGTTACCGAGGGCGACGCCGTAGAAAAAGGCGATGTCATTGCCGACGGGCCTTCCACGGAAAACGGGGAATTGGCGCTTGGAAGAAATGTCCTTGTGGCGTTCATGTCCTGGGGCGGGTATAACTTTGAGGATTCGATACTTTTAAGCGAGAGGCTTTTAAAAGACGATGTGTTCACCTCCCTCCATATAGAAGAATTTGAAACCGTTGCCAGGGATATAAAGCTCGGCAAAGAGGAGATAACAAGGGATATACCCAATGTGGGGGAGGAGGCGCTTAGGAACCTGGACGAGAGCGGAATTGTAAGGATGGGCGCCGAGGTTAAGCCGGGCGATATCCTTGTGGGAAAGATTACCCCCAAGGGCGAAACCCAGCTCTCTCCCGAGGAAAAACTCCTCAGGGCCATATTCGGCGAGAAGGCTGAAGACGTTAAAGACACATCCCTCAGGGTTCCTCCCGGGATTGAAGGCGTGGTCATAGACGCAAGGGTGTTCTCCAGAAAAGGCACCGAGAAAGACGAGAGGGCGAAATTCATTGAGGATAGAGAGGTTGGCAGGCTTTTAAAAGACAGGGACGACGAGATACAGATAGTGAAGACCACCGCCTACGGCCGCGCGGAAAAGGTCCTTACGGGGAAAAAATCAGGGGTTCGCCTTACGGACAAAAAAGGCAACGTGCTTGTTGCAAAGGGCAAGACCGTGACCAAAGAGATACTCCATTCCATCCCCCGTTCCAGATGGCACGAGATAATACCCTCAGGCGAGGAAAGGGCTGAGAAGGAGCTTGAGAACATCTTTAACAGGTTGAACGAGCAGATGGACGCCATAAAGTATATCTTCGATGATAGGATAGGGCGGCTTAAGAGGGGCGATGAACTTCCGCCCGGCGTTATAAAGATGGTGAAGGTCTATATAGCGATGAAAAGGAAGGTCTCCGTAGGAGACAAGATGGCGGGGCGCCACGGGAATAAGGGCGTTATATCCAGGATCCTTCCTGAAGAGGATCTGCCTTTTTTAAAAGACGGAACCCCCGTGGACATAGTGCTAAACCCGCTCGGGGTGCCTTCGAGAATGAATATAGGGCAGATACTTGAAACACACCTCGGATGGGCCGCAAAAACACTCGGCGAGGATATAAACAGGCTTGTTGATGAGAACTACAGCCCTAACGCGATAAGGGAAAAGATAAAGAAGATTTACTCCTCTCTTGAGTTCAGTAAATTCCTGAACTCCCTTTCCGACAGCGAGGTCATAGATGTTGCGAGAAGGCTTAAAAACGGCATAACCGTCGCAAGCCCGGTTTTTGACGGCGCGACGGAAACCAATGTCAAGGAGGCCCTTAAGATGGCGGAACTTCCGTTAAACGGAAAGACAGTTCTTTTTGACGGAAGAACCGGGAAACCCTTTGACCAGGGAGTGACCGTCGGGGCGATGTATATGCTTAAGCTGCATCACCTCGTTGACGATAAGATACATGCGAGAAGCACCGGGCCGTATTCGCTTGTTACGCAGCAGCCCCTGGGGGGGAAGGCGCAGTTTGGCGGCCAGAGGCTCGGGGAGATGGAGGTGTGGGCGCTTGAGGCATACGGAGCCGCTTACACCCTGCAGGAGTTTTTAACGGTCAAAAGCGATGATGTTCCGGGAAGGACCAGAATGTATGAATCGATAGTAAGGGGCGATTATACGCTTGAGCCTGCGATGCCGGAGTCTTTCAGCGTCCTGATAAAAGAGCTTCAGAGCCTTGGATTGGATATTGTCCTTTTAAAGACAGAGGGAAAGTAAAGAAGGCGGTTTTTAAAAAGACCCGGCATCAGGCATCTTTTTCAAAAATCAGGAGGAAAGATTGTGGAAAGCTTTATGGCCCTTTTTGAAAAGCAAAAGAAACCGGTGGATTTTAATGCCATAAGGGTTACCGTAGCCTCTCCCGAAAAGATAAGGGAATGGAGCAAGGGCGAGGTCAAAAAACCCGAAACCATTAATTACCGCACCTTCAAACCCGAAAGGGACGGCCTTTTCTGCGCAAAGATATTCGGGCCTGTGAAGGATTTTGAGTGCAACTGCGGTAAATACAAGAGGATGAAGCACAGGGGCGTTGTATGCGAAAAATGCGGCGTTGAGGTAATCCCCTCAAAGGTAAGGCGCGAAAGATTGGGGCACATAGAGCTTGCGACCCCTGTCGCCCATATATGGTTTTTAAGGAGCCTTCCCTCAAGGATTGGCACAATGCTCGATATGACACTTAAGGCGGTGGAGAGGGTTCTTTACTATGAAAACTTCATTGTGATTGACCCTAAAGAGACCACCCTTAAGGAAGGGGAATTTCTTACGGACGAACAGTACCGGCAGGCTGTTGAAAAATTCGGAGTGGATTCTTTCCGCGCCGGCATGGGGGCAGAGGCGGTAAGGGAGATGCTTAAAAGGTGCGACCTCGAAAAGCTTTCCAGGGGACTCAGGGACGAACTTAAGGCAACAACCTCGGACGCGAGAAGAAAAAAGATTGCAAAGAGGCTCAAGGTTGTCGAGGCGTTTTTAAGTTCCGGCAACAAACCCGAGTGGATGATAATGGAGGTCATACCGGTCCTTCCGCCAGATCTGAGGCCCCTTGTGCCTCTGGACGGGGGCAGGTTCGCGACATCCGATTTAAATGACCTCTACAGGAGGGTTATAAACAGGAATAACAGGCTCAAGAAATTGATGGAATTGAATGCCCCCGACATCATAATCAGGAATGAAAAGAGGATGCTGCAGGAGGCTGTTGACGCCCTTTTTGACAACGGCAGGCGCGGCAGAATTATAACGGGCCAGAACAAGCGCCCGCTTAAATCCCTGAGCGACATGATAAAGGGTAAAAGCGGAAGGTTCAGGCAGAATCTTTTGGGTAAACGCGTGGACTATTCCGGAAGGTCCGTCATAGTAGTAGGGCCGGATCTCCGGCTTCACCAGTGCGGGCTGCCAAAGAAGATGGGGATAGAGCTGTATAAACCCTTCATATACCAGAAGCTCGAAGAGAGGGGATACGCGACAACCATAAAGAGCGCGAAAAAGATGCTGGAGAAGGAAAAATCCGAGGTATGGGATGTGCTCGATGAGGTTATAAAGGAGCATCCCGTGCTTTTAAACCGCGCCCCGACCCTTCACAGGCTCGGCATACAGGCGTTTGAGCCGATACTTATTGAGGGAAAGGCGATACAGCTGCATCCCCTGGTTTGCACCGCGTTTAACGCCGACTTTGACGGCGACCAGATGGCGGTTCACGTGCCGCTTTCCATTGAGGCCCAGGCCGAGGCCAGGATTCTGATGATGTCCACAAATAATATTCTCTCCCCGGCCCACGGCAAACCCATTATTGTCCCGACCCAGGATATAGTGCTGGGGCTGTATTATCTTACAAGCGAAAGATACGGCGTTAAGGGGGAGGGCAGGAGATTTTCATCGTTTGAAGAGGTGCTGGCCGCGTATGAGGCGGAGGTTACGGAGCTACACGCGAGGGTAAAGGTCAAGGTGGACGGAGAGCTTGTCACAACAACGGTTGGAAGGGTGCTTTTAAGAGAGGTTGTGCCCGCTATCATAAAGTTTGAAGAGATAAACAAGGTAATGGATAAAAAAGAGCTTGCCGAGCTGATAGATATCTGCTACAGAAGGGCCGGCAATAAGGAAACCGTAATACTTGCCGACAGGTTAAAAGACCTCGGCTATAAATACGCGACGAAGGCCGGCATTTCCATCTGCATAGACGACATGAAGATACCGAAAAAAAAGGGGGAGCTCCTTGAGAAGGCCTATGATGATGTAAAGGAGATACAGAAGCAATACAACGAGGGTCTTATAACCGACGGAGAGCGTTACAACAAGGTGATAGACATATGGGCGCAGGTAACGGAAGAGATAGCGCAGGAGATGCTTAAAGACCTGGGTGTGGAGACCATAACGGATGAGGAAGGGCATGAGAAAAAGATTCCGAGCCTCAACCCCATATTTATTATGGCGGACTCGGGGGCCAGGGGTTCCGCCCAGCAGATACGCCAGCTTGCCGGGATGAGGGGACTTATGGCAAAGCCCTCGGGAGAGATTATCGAAACCCCGATTACGGCGAATTTCAGGGAGGGGCTTACGGTGCTTCAGTACTTCATCTCAACCCACGGGGCAAGGAAGGGTCTTGCCGACACGGCCCTTAAGACCGCAAACTCGGGTTACCTTACAAGAAGGCTTGTGGATGTTGCGCAGGACGCAATCATCATGGAGGAAGACTGCGGAACGCTTGACGGCATATACATGTCTTCGCTTGTTGAAGGCGGCGAGATAATAGAGACGATAGGGGAGAGGGTTCTTGGAAGGGTTGCGCTTGAGGATGTGCTTGATCCTTTCGCGCAGGAAGTGGTTGTGCACGCCGATGAAGAGATAGATGAAGACTGTGTAAAGAGGATAGAGGATGCGGGCATTGACAAGGTAAAGATAAGAAGCGTTCTTACCTGCAGAAGCGTCAGGGGAATATGTTCCAAATGTTACGGAAGGGACCTTGCGAGGGGCAAGATTGTTGAGCTCGGCGAAACAGCCGGCGTGATAGCCGCCCAGAGCATAGGAGAGCCCGGAACCCAGCTTACAATGAGGACATTCCATATAGGAGGCACCGCGAGCAGGAGAGCGGAGCAGACCACCATTGAGGCGCGTCACGACGGGGTGGTAAAGTACGCCAATTTCAATACGGCGGTAAATTCAAGGGGCGAAGTTATTGTGATGAACCGTAACGGCGAGATAGCGATTGTTGACCCCCAGGGAAGGGAACGCGAAAAAAACCCGGTCATATACGGCGCAAGACTCAGGGTTAAAGAAGGGGAGGGCGTTAAAACCGGAACGGTGATTGCCGACTGGGATCCCTATACCATACCGATTATTACCGAGATGAGCGGCATAGTCAAATTCGGGGACATCGAGGACGGTAAAACCATGAAGGAGCAGGTTGACGAGGTCACGGGCCTTTCGAGCAAGGTGGTTGTTACGTACAGGGATGCCGACATGAGGCCGAGGATATCAATAAAAGACGAACACGGCAGAACACGGAAGATATCAGGAACCACGCTGCAGGCAAGGTATATGCTGCCGGTCGGCGCTATAATAACAACAGGGGAAGGAAGCGGGGTCAAGGCCGGGGATATAATATCAAAGATTCCCAGGGAGACCACAAAGACAAAGGATATCACGGGAGGACTTCCCAGGGTTGCCGAGCTTTTTGAGGCAAGAAAGCCCAAGGAATGCGCCGTGATAAGCGAGATAGACGGGACGGTGGGTTTTGGCAAGGATACAAAGGGGAAACGCGAGGTGGTTATAACGCCAGAGGCCGGAGATCCCAAAAAGTATCTCATACCGAAAGGCAAGCATATAAGCGTAAGGGAAGGCGACAGGGTAAAGGCAGGGGAGCCGCTGATGGACGGTTCTGCAAACCCCCATGATATACTGAGGATACTGGGGGTTAAGGAACTTGCAAAGTATCTTGTTGACGAGGTGCAGGAGGTATACAGGCTGCAGGGCGTTAAGATAAACGATAAACACATCGAGGTCATCGTAAGGCAGATGCTCAAAAGGGTCAAGGTTACCGAGCCGGGAGATACGGAATTTCTGCTGGGAGAGCAGGTTGAAAGGCATGTTTTTGAGGAGGCTAATGAAAAGGTGCTCTCAAAGGGGAAGAGGCCTGCCGTTGCGGAGCCGCTTTTGCAGGGGATAACCAAGTCATCGCTTTCAACAGAGAGTTTTATATCGGCCGCAAGCTTCCAGGAAACCACAAAGGTCTTGACCGGCGCGGCGATTGAAGGAAAGATTGATTACCTGAGGGGGCTTAAAGAAAACGTCATAATGGGTAAACTTGTTCCGGCAGGAACCGGTTTCCATAAATATTATGGCCTCGGTATAGAGGTGGAGGGGGCGGAAGCAGCGCAGGCCGCAAAAGAAATTGCCGGAAAGGCTGAAAAAATGGAAGTAAGTTCTTGACAAATAAATAGTAAACTGATAAATTAATATACTTTTAGCCCTTAGTGAAAAAAAGACCTATGCCAACTATAAATCAGCTTGTCCGTAAAGGAAGAAAGAAGATGCACAGAAAGACGGCCTCCCCGGCGCTGGAGCACTGTCCTCAGAAAAGGGGAGTGTGCGTGAGGGTTTACACCACCACTCCGAAAAAACCCAATTCCGCCTTGAGAAAGGTCGCCAGGGTGAGGCTTACAAACAGCATGGAAGTAACGGCTTACATACCGGGGGTGGGGCATAACCTGCAGGAACACTCCGTTGTGATGATAAGGGGCGGAAAGGTTAAGGACCTTCCCGGTGTAAGATACCATATTGTAAGGGGAACGCTTGATACCGTAGGGGTTGAGGACAGGAAACAGAGCAGAAGCAAATACGGGGCGAAGAAACCGAAATAATCGGGAACCACTAACCGGTTGGTGGAAAAAGGCAGTTCCGGTTGATGGTTCCTGATTTTGTTATTAAGAACTAAGATAAGGAGAATTTTTATAATGGCCCGCAAGGGAATTGTCGCAAAAAGAGAGATTTTCCCGGACCCCAAGTATAACGACCCCACGGTGGCAAAGTTCATAAATACGCTTATGAGGTGGGGTAAAAAGAGTGTGGCGGAGAGGGTTCTCTATTCCGCCCTCGACATCATAAAAGAGAAGACCAAGACAGACCCTCTCAAGGTTTTGAAAAAGGCAATGGATAATACCAGGCCCTCGCTTGAGGTTAAATCCCGCAGGGTCGGAGGGGCGACATATCAGGTGCCCGTTGAGGTGAGGCCGGAGAGGAAACTCTCCCTTGCGTTAAGATGGATTGTAACCTTCGCG
>Ga0209619_10003849_pt1 | contig 10753 bp, 12 predicted proteins | sample Rifsed16ft3_FD_184011 | JGI IMG/M metagenome (GOLD analysis project Ga0209619, IMG submission 184011) | Soil microbial communities from Rifle, Colorado, USA - sediment 16ft 3 (version 2) | ecosystem: Environmental > Terrestrial > Deep subsurface > Rock core/Sediment | place: Rifle, Colorado... | reverse complement strand
CGTTGGTAATCCTCAGGGTCTCGCCCCCCTCAAGGGCCTCGAACTCCTCAAAGACCCTCGGGTGCCTCTGGAAAACGGGCATGCCCCTTAAATCGAGCTGAACCGTCTTTTCTGACATCGGGTTCCTCCTTCGCAGTTTTTCGGATACGGATAATATAACACACCGGCGAAAAAAACTTCCATGATATATGTCAGGGGGCCGGCCGGGGCGCTCCAATTAAGTTTTGACAACCGCCTGAGCGCGGTGTTATAGGAGAGGTTATCCCGCAGACTGAACACGCGAAGGCCGCAAAGGAGGCGAGGTCCCATGAAGAGGATAATAACGTTTACCACGGACTTCGGCCTCAAGGACTCTTACTCGGGGGCCATGAAGGGAGTTGTGCTTTCGATTAACCCCGGGGCCGTCACGGTCGACGTCTCGCACATGGTAAGCCCGGGCAACATTACCGAGGGCGCCCTCGTGCTCCTCTCCTCCTGTTCCTTCGGTTGCTGGGGGCTCGGTGGGTAGGGGAAGAGGCGTTTCCGTTGGAAGGAGAGGAGCGGAGGTTGGGGGTGGAGAGGAACAGGAGGAGAGGAGAAAAATACAGAAGGCGGAGAGCAGAATGCGGGATGTGATGTGATGAGGCATAACGGTATTTTAACCGAAATGGGTTGTAAATTGCCTGTGCTGCGCCTTCGCGGCACTTGTACCGGCGTACACATGCTCTCCCACTCCGCTTCGCTTCGGGGACTATGGTAATGAATGAATTTGCCTTCGCCTTGACTTAGAATAAGTGTTCTAATATAATTCTCACATGTCTACTCCGCGAAAGAAAAAAACCTCACGGATAGGCCCTCAACAGACAAATAAATACTCCCTTACCCTGGATAGTCCCTTACACTTGGTGAATCGAACAGACCCAGCCGCCCAGGATAATCACTCTTCAAAAACTCGACCTGGAAACGCTCTGTCTGGTGGCCGCCGATCAACGGATAGGATTTCTTTTGATCTCTATAACCGATGGCTCTCCCTTTCACCACGTGAGCAGGATGTAACAATTCTGGTTTGTAAGGGACTCACGAATGAACAAATGGCTTTATGGCTAAAGCTTTCCGTTTCAACGGTCAAATCATATCTTCAGAATGTGTTTTTCAAGATCGGCGTTCGGAGTAAAACAGAATTACGTCTGGAATTTGTTAATTTCGATTTCAAGCAGAATCCCCCCTATGGCTAGGTTAATGTATTGTTCCTGACCCATGCTTGCTACGTCCCTGTGGCTACCCCCTACTGGATACGTTCCAAAGGGGGTTTTTTAATTCTTTGATTTGGATTAATCTGGGAATCCATGAAAGAACTATGGGACATACGCGCAGCACACTGGATAAAACCTTGCTGCAGGCTCGGTCATTTGCTATTAATGGAGACGGCTGGCAAAGAACATGAGGCGATTACCGAGCTCATCACCCAGTGGGCACTGCGCGGCACTTTTTATCTCATCCCTGGCGGTGAATGGCTTCCAGATCACGATACCCTGCGTTATTCAGTCCATAGATATACCGTTGCAGTGGATGAAACGCTGGATAACCTGATTTTGGCGCGGCCTTCCACCTGTCTTCAACTGTTGGATCTGCTTATGGAAGCCGACAAGCAGAACAAACCGATCTTGATATTGGATTTCCTGCATCACTTTTACAATTCCGATGTCGAGTTATCCCTCCGGGATCACATACTGGAACAATGCTGCCAATACACCAGGCGCCTCTCGCTCTCCCATCCTGTTGCCGTGCTTGTACCCTGCCTGCCTACAGAGGAGTACCGGCGGTTCTTCCCTATTCTGGCCTCAGTTGCCGACGAAATCATTCCTGCACAGGAAAACACTGCAGCGGAAGACTCACAGGACTTTCTTTTTTAGGAAACCACCATGGGACGCAACAGTCTTTCTGCCACACAGTTAGCGCATAAGATTATCGCTTCACTAAATTCCTTGTCTGAGATGCTCTCTCCCAAATACCGAAAGATTATGAAGAGGTTTTCTGAATACATCTTGCAGCATCGGGTCTCGATTCATAACGCCACCGACCATTTACCCATGCTAGCCGCACTCGTGATTATTCAATTGGAGGAGCACGAAAGAAATAATCATGAGTTCAATGAACTCTACAGACAGATTGAAGAATTAAGGCTTGAAGTCAGGACGCTCAAACCCGCCGAATGAAGAAATATATCGGTTGGCTGTTCGATTTATACGCCCACCCGATAAAGGGCGTTGTTTTGTGGCTGGTGGGAGAGAACAGAAAGCCATATTGCTTCCATCAGGATTTCGAGATCAAATTTTATGCCAGCGGGCCTGTTCAGCTCTTGCATGAGTTGGGGAAGTTCCTTAGAACGAAACATTCCAGTGAGACAGTAAGGCTCGAACGCACTAAAAGGGAAGATTTGTTTGCCGGCCCTCAAGAGGTCATGGGCATTGGGGTTTCCGGCCCCGCAATTTACAGGAAATTATTCCGGGAGGTCAGTGAAAACTTTTCTGATCTGATTTTTTATGACGTCGACATTCCTCTAACTGTGCGATATGCGGCGGCTTACAATGTTTTCATGATGGCGCGGTGCGAGATCACTGCACAGCCAGATGGCAAGGTAGTGAGCATTCGTGCAATGGAAATACCGTGGGAACTCGACCCTGCATTGCCGCGCCTGAGAACGTTGAGCCTGAAACCAGATACCGATCCATCTCATAAGCCTCCCAAACATCTGGTTGCAAAGTTTGGTAATTCCTGCCTGCGGATATCGTTCGACCGACCCCATGAACTTATCAGCCTCCTGAACACCATCCTGTCAGCCTATGATCCCGATGTCATCCAGACTCATTTTGGTGATGCGTGGTTGTTTCCACTTCTGCAGAAGCTATCGAAAGAAACAGGAATTCCTTTCAATCCCAACCGTGATTTATCTATGCCGATTTTGCGGCGCAAGGAAGTCAGCTTCTTCAATTATGGACACGCTCATTATCGTGCTCCACAGATTCACCTGCGCGGGCGTTGGCACGTTGATGTGGAAAACTGCATGACCTACAACCAGTATCAATTGGTTGGGGCGATTGAACAGGTGCGACTAAGCAGCCTTCCCTTGCAGGAAGTCGCCAGGCGTTCCCCGGGCGCGGCCATCGCCGCCATGCAAAATCTTACGGCGATGAGACGCGGTACGCTTGTCCCCTATCAACACCAAAAAGGCGAAATCCCCAAGACGTTCAATCAATTTGTCAGAGCCGACCGCGGCGGCCTGGTGTTCCAGCCGACCTCCGGCATCTTTCAGAATGTCGCCATCCTGGATTTTAGTTCCATGATGGCCTCCATCATGATTGAATACAATGTATCACCTGAGACGGTGGTGGGCATCCAGGAGGAAGGAGATGGCTTCGAGATCCCGGAGTTGGGCGTAAAAATCAGCTCCCGCCCAGGGCTCATCCCGCAAACTCTGAAGCCTATGCGTGATAAACGACTCGCCCTCAAACGATTGTTAAAATCCATTGATAAAAATGATCCTCACTACCGCGCCAGTTATCGCCGTTATAAGGCTGTTAGCGATGCACTGAAATGGCTCACGGTTGTCTGTTATGGACGCCTGGGCTTTGCCAACTCAATTTTTGGGCGTTTGAACGCGCACGAGGTTGTCTCGTACCTTTCAAGAAAGGTGATTACCCAGGCCAGGTCCATTGCCGAAGCTAAAGGTTTTGCCGTGTTACATGTGTATGTCGACAGCCTTTTCGTTTCGCGCCCGGATGCTTCCCAGGAAAACTTCCAGGCCCTAGCCAGCGCAATAGAGCGGGAAGCACGCTTACCCATTGAATTGGAAAATGTGTATTCCTGGTTTGCCTTTCTCAGTTCGCGTCAGAATCCAAATATATCTGTTGCGAACCGCTTCTATGGCATTGCTTCAAATGGGGAACATAAAATTCGGGGCCTGGCACTTCGCCGCGGGGATACCTCCGCTTTTGTATCAACCACACAAATGAAGGTTATCAAGATTCTGGCAAAGGAGACAGACCCGGCGGAGCTCGTAAACCTTTTGCCCGAAATCCTGGAAATGGTACGGGAAAGGCTATCTGCTTTGAAGAAAAGGGAGGTTCCCCTAAATGAATTAGTAGTCACTCAAACCCTTAGCCGTGAGCCAGATCATTACAGTGTTTTATCTCCTCTTGCAGTTGCAGCAAGACAACTGCAAGTGCAAGGTAAGACTGTGAAAATGGGCCAGCAGATACGGTTTATCTATATTGGGCCGGGGCCAGGTGTGCATGCATGGGATTTAGCTACTGAACTTAATCCCAGCGCTATTGATGTCCCTCGATATAAGGAACTCGTTTTTCGCGCGACTTATGAAGTCTTACAACCACTGGGTATAGCAGAGAGCGTTCTAAGAGGCTGGGTATTCAGCCAGGCCAGCTATGTCGCGCCTGCAAATCTAACCAACCCTTCCGGGCAATCCGCAAAGCAGGAATTGCCATTATTTGCTGACTTATCTCACTTGCGAGTGGATAATTTCTAACGCCACCGGCAATGCAGTGCGCGCCCAATCGCTAAGCGGACGGCCTTCGCGCCATCCCTGATATTTGGCGGCTAACAACGGTCGAGCCAGTGCATCTTCCTTTGCGTCGCTCACGATTCGCGCTGTCCCTGAAAAAGCGTAATTCGCAATTCGCACAGTCACTGACGGGTTTGCGCGCAGGTTTTTCACCCAGTCAGACCCCTCACCACCGCCGGAGAGGAGATAGAGCGTGTCCTCCTCAATCGCAAACCAGATCTCGATCTCGTGCGGCCGTCCGCTCAGGCGTCCTGTTGTTGTCAGATAACAATATTCTTCCCCTGCCAGACGCGGGAGAAGTTTCGCCATGTCATCAGTGTGTTTGCTGGGTTCAGTCATTTGCCTCATCATCGAGCCCAAGCAATTCCCGTTCCCGGGCAGGTAACCCGGCCGCGCTCTCCGCATCAAGGTGCTGGCGGCGATTTTCGGGACGGGGCACATCGGCACGCAGATAATGGACGAGAAGCGCGCGGCGGTGACCGTCTGTGAGGTTTGGCCGCCCGGCATGCCAGCAATGTCCGTTAAAAACGAGCACATCTCCTGCCCGTCCTTCGACGATGATTTCGTCCGGGTGGGAGGCATTCAGGTCGGCCAGGATTTGTTTCGGCGATTTGCCAAGCAGGTGCGAGCCGGGGACGAACGCCGTCGCCCCATTCCCGACCGTGAACGGGTCCAGCATCCAGATGGCTGTCGCGGCGCTATAGCCTTTTTCGTCGCGATGCCGTCCCTGGTCTGAATCCATATGGAAAGGCATTCGCACGCCAGTGTGCGGTGGTACATCGCGCGCGTTGACCATGCTGGCGCGGATCTCGGGTCCCATGACGGCCTCGACAACTTCCAACACCTGAGGGTGGGCGTAGACCTCTCGGAAAAGACTGCCCTTGCCGGCAAGGTTGGCGAGACGACGCACACCCGGTTCGATGTAGTTCTCTTCGCCCGCCTTTTCGCCTTCATCAGCCCATAGTTCTTCCAACCGGGCAAGCAGAGTCTCGATTTGTGTGCTAGAGAGAAGGCTTTTGAAAATCAGGTAGCCTTGTTCATTCAATTGGGTTCGTTGTTCATCATTCATTTTCACAGCATCTCCACAGTGCGCCATCCGTGCTGCAGAAAGCAGGGTGAACGCAATGGCCATTATTTAGAGGAGTATCTATAATCAAGACTTTCATTCTTTGTAAGCCACTACTCCGAAGGCACGCGGTGCACGGATCACCCGTGTGAAACCGGCGTCCTGTAATCGGCGCATGACACCTTTAGTAACCCGCGCGCCAGTCTTACTCTCCGGGTCGCCAATGTAATGAAAGATTCGTCCATTGTGTTTTAGCACGCGGAAAGCCTGCTGATAAAATGCCAGGGAATATAGATCGCCGGCAAGGCTGAACATGGGAGGGTCATGAATAATCGCCGAAAAAGACTCAGCATTAAATCCCATGATTTCGTCGAAAGCATCTCCTATCACCTGCGTAATTTTTGGGTTCTTGAATAAAGCCTGCGACCAGGGATTAAGCTGCGCTATTTCCTGCGCCATTGGGTCAATCTCAATGGTTACTACGTGTCTTGCCGTCTTTGATGCTTCGATGGCGGTATAGCCAAGGCCTGTAGTTGTATCCAACACATCCCCCTTTACGGGTGCGATCGCCTTGATCTTGTTGATCGTGTCCTGATGCGGGTTTGTGCCTTTAATTCGGTGCATGGGGATGCCGGAAATAAGCATAGTCGGGGCAGAGGCTGTTGGCATCAAGCCATAGACCCGTCCTGAAAATTCGGAGAAGCCCTTAATAGCTTTGGGGGCATTATCCTCCACGTAATAGCAGGCAGTTTCATTGCCGCTTATCTCTTCGATGCTTTTCCAATCAAGGCTTTCGCCTGTCGGGAACAGGACATATTCCGGTTGAAGTCTTATCTGGCTCTCGGTCAAATTTAAATCAATAGATACCATCACTGCTGATCGACCGCTCTCTCGAGCCTCGATAATTTGTCTTACCTGCAAATAGGATAAAACAACCATATCATGGTCTCAGGCGCTGAATCATAACTATTACAGCATCCCCACACCGCGCGCCATCAGTGCCGCGCAGAGAAGGATAATGGCAATAGCCGCCAGGGCAAAGCCGGCCATTTTGGTCCAGAAGAACAAGTTTTGGGCGTAGAAAGGAGCGCCTTTTTCGTAGTAGAAAACGCGCAGGAGCCCGACGATCAGGATCAGCGCGGCCGAAACCCCGTAGGCGATATCCATCCTTTGAATTCTGCGGGCCTCGGCAAGAGTTAGGTCCTTGCGGAAGGTGACAAGCTCATAGAAGATCGACCCCGTCAACGTGAATGCGGCAAGGTGATGTAAAAAAGCCATGATCGCGCTGGTCATTGGCGCCTCCTATTGGTAAAGTGACTGTCTCTTTATTGTACTAAACAACGACCTTACAACTCCTTAAATCATCGGAATCGTAGGCCAGTTGTCAATTGCGCAGATGAGAGAAATTGTGTAAGATAGAGGTGCCATGTTACAAATTCTGGCATTTAACCTTCGGGACATTCTTATGTCATGGAGTCAGCAAGCCTGACGGGTACCTGTGTACCTGCCAGGCTTTTTTTATCTTATTTCAAGGAGAAAAAATGCAAACACCCTGGGAATATCGCTACGCCCATCGCACGCAGAAAATGGGGAGTTCAGTTATTCGTGAACTACTCAAATTAACCGAACAGCCCGATATCATCTCATTCGCAGGCGGTTTGCCCGCGCCTGAGGTCTTTCCGGTGAAGGAATTCCGCGAAGCATGCAATTATGTGCTCGATCATTTTGGCCCGCAGGCTTTACAATACAGCACCACTGAAGGCTATCGTCCCTTGCGCGAGATGATCGCGCGGCACACTGCCCGTTACAGCGTGGAAGTCACACCCGAAAACATCCTGATCACATCCGGCTCACAACAGGCCCTGGATTTCATCGGGCGGTTATTCATCAACCGCGGCGATTATATCGTTGTTGAATCGCCCACATATCTCGGTGCCTTGCAGGCCTGGAACGCGTACGGCGCGCAGTACATCCCCGTCCGTGCGGATGAGGATGGCATGATCGTGGATGAATTGGAAGCAGCGCTGCGCGTCGGACCGAAATTCATTTACATCCTCCCGAACTTTCAGAACCCGAGCGGTTCGACCCTCTGTCTCGAACGACGCAAGAAATTGCTTGAAATTGCTGATAAATACGGGGTACCGATCGTTGAAGACGATCCATATGGTCAATTGCGCTATGAAGGCGAGCATATCCCCTCGGTCGTTTCGCTGGATAGTGAGTATCGCGGCCCGAATGGAGGGCATTACAGCGGCAATGTCATTTACCTGAGCACATTCTCCAAACTGCTCGCGCCGGGTCTGCGATTGGCGTGGGTCATTGCGCCATCTGAAGTCATTCGCAAACTTGTCATGGCAAAACAAGCCGCCGACCTTCATACATCCTCGTTCAATCAGTATGTCGCTTATGAGGTGGGCAAGGGCGGATTCCTGAATGAACATGTCAAGGTGATACGCTCTACATATAAAGAGCGTCGTGATGTGATGATCGAGATGATGGAAGAGATGTTCCCGCCAGGAGTTAGCTGGGTTAAACCGAAAGGTGGTATGTTCCTGTGGGGCATCCTGCCAGAGGGAATGGATGCGGCAGAAGTTCTCAAGCGTGCGGTGGAGAGAAAAGTCGCGTTTGTCCCGGGCGCGGCCTTTCACCCGAGAGGTGGCGGCGACAATACCATGCGCCTCAATTTCTCTTATTCATCTCCGGATACGATCCGTGAAGGCGTGACGCGTTTGGGAATAACGTTGAAGGAGTTCATAAAAGAAAAGGTTTAAAACGCGTAGGGGGTGGGACGCAAAGCGCCTCGCCCCAACAATCATCCTTCTGTATACGGAACATATTCTGCCCGCGCGATGCCCTGCTTCATCGCAGTCAGGGCGACGGCGCGTGCGACCTCAAGGTGCACTTTCTTATCCAGAGGGTTGGGCATCAGTTCACCTGCGGGCGTCATGCGCACCAGCACTTCCACTGCTGCGATCAACATCTCGTGCGTAATACGCGGTGCATTCGCATCCACGGCCCCGCGGAAGATGCCGGGGAATCCCAACACGTTGTTGACAGATTTTCCATCAGCGGCGAATGCGGCACCGTGCGAAAGCGCCTCTTCCGGATCGATCTCCGGGTTCGGGTTGGACAGCGCGAAGATGACCTGCCCCTTGCGGATCATATCGGGCTTGATGAGATTAGGCGACCCCGTCGTTGCAATAACGATGTCACACTCGGACATGATCTCCTTCAAGCTGGACTTCTTCCCGCCGTCGCGCGCGAAACGTTCCAACGCCTCCTCGCTCATATCTGCGCCCAAGACCGGGTTGCCGGTAAGACCCATAATCATCTTCCCGATGGCGTTCCCGGCCGCGCCCAGACCAACCTGACCGATGAGGGCTTTATGGATGTCCACTCCAGTCCGATTCGCTGCCACCATCAAGGCGGCAGTGCTGACGACCGCCGTCCCATGCTGGTCATCATGCATCACGGGGATATCAAGCATGGATTGCAGGCGTTCCTCCACTTCGAAACAACGCGGTGCGGAAATATCCTCGAGTTGAATTGCCGCGAAGGTCGGTGCGATGGTTGACACCGCGCGGACAATTTCATCAGGGTCTTTGGTGTTCAACAAAATCGGCATGCCTGAAAGACCAACCAGCGTTTCCATCAACATGGCTTTGCCTTCCATCACAGGCATGCTGGCAAGCGGACCAATATCGCCCAGTCCCAGCACAGCGGAGCCATCCGTGACGATGGCAACCATATGACTGATGCTGGTATACAGCCGGGCCAGTTCGGGGTCATCCGCGATCTTCAAACAGACTTCGGCCACGCCGGGCGTATAGACGCGGCGTAGTGTGGCAATCGAGTCAATGGGAAAACGCGAGCGGATGGCGATCTTGCCCTTTTGGTGGAGCGCCAGCACCTCGTCACGGATCTCCAGCACACGCGTGCCTTCGTTATCACGCATCGCTTCGATCACCTTGTCCATGTGCTCGGTGTCGTCCGCATAGACCGTGATATCGCGCAGTACGGACTGGGCAGTCTCGTTGAGCATCTCGATACTGCCTACGCTGGCGCCCATGCTCGAGACGGCCGCCAGCAGGCGCGCCAGTGTGCCAAGCTTATGTTCATTGCGGACTCGAATGGTCCGCATCATTTTACGCTCCCATGCCATAGGTACTTCCTTTCGCGCATACTGTGGATGGATTACCCCTGTTATTTGCTTATATTATATAACTTTGAGGATGGATTTCAACTCATCGAAGGATTTAATTGTCGTGCAATCTGCCCCAGGGAAGACCCCCTGTGGGTCGTAGAGAACAGGCCGAAGTCCCGCGCGCCGCGCCCCGACCACATCCGCAAAATAGTTGTCACCGATGTAGATGGTTTCCTGCGCGGTCACATTCCCGCGTTGCAAAGCATGTTCGAAGATGCCGGGCTCGGGCTTGTAGCTGTCGACCTCCCCGCCTGCCATGGAGAATGCAAAGAATTCACTGAGGCGATGGTCATCGAGTGAATCCTGAAAAGGCTTGTCGCGATTGGAGATCACAGCCATCATGTAACCCGCCTGCTTGAGTTCGGGAAGGACTTTGCGCACATCATCAGGGACGATGCTTTCAGGCTTATAGACTTCACCCATGTGCACGGAGACTTTGGGGGCGAATTCCAGTGCCCGGGCAGGAGAGGCGCCAAGCACGACCAGGCGGCGGCGGCTGTATTCGATCCAGAACTTTTCAGTTTCTCCAGAGTGTGCCAGGAGGTCATCGCGCAGGTCGACGGAGTTTGCCCAGTAGCGATGCTCCCAACGCATGGCGCGCAGACGATCTTCATGGTTCACATGCAGACCCAGTGTTGTCACATAATCATTGAAGACATCACCGCCAGCAGGCACGCTGTGACGGAGTGTGCCGTCGAAATCGAAGAAGATGGCTTTGATGCCGTTGGGTGAAAGCATGGATTCTCCATATGTCACACCTGCACCCGGCGCAGGTGTGCGTCAGGCCGTCTCGCCCCGGCGGGCTCCCGGCCCGAACGGGGTGCACACTTGCCCCGGGCGCAAGTGCCAGGGAGTGTCGCTCAGGGTAAACTTCGCGAACGGTCTCTGACATTGTTTTTGAGACTCTTCGTGACAAAAAGAGGAG
>Ga0209619_10003848_pt1 | contig 10753 bp, 7 predicted proteins | sample Rifsed16ft3_FD_184011 | JGI IMG/M metagenome (GOLD analysis project Ga0209619, IMG submission 184011) | Soil microbial communities from Rifle, Colorado, USA - sediment 16ft 3 (version 2) | ecosystem: Environmental > Terrestrial > Deep subsurface > Rock core/Sediment | place: Rifle, Colorado... | reverse complement strand
CTGGCGGTCGAGCGCTTCCGGCGGGCAGTCGCAATAGTAGGCGCGGCCCGCCGCGAGCAGGCGCTCGGCGTGCGCGCGGTAGATCGCGAACCGCTCGGTCTGGCGGTAGCCCGGCGCCGGCGGGCCCTCGTCCCAGTCGAGTCCGAGCCAGCGGAGCGCGTCCACGATGGACGCGATGTGCTCGTCGGTCGAGCGCGAGCGGTCCGTGTCCTCGATGCGCAGGACGAACGCGCCGCCGTGGTGGCGCGCGAAGAGCCAGTTGAACAGCGCGGTGCGCGCGCCGCCGACGTGCAGGTGGCCGGTCGGGCTGGGCGCGAAGCGGACGCGGACGGCCGCCGTCATCTCAGTACGTCTCGAACAGGCGCCCCCACGGCGTCGCCGCGAACGCGCGGATCCGCGCCCGCCCGACCGTCGGGTACCAGAGCAGGTCGTGGTAGACGTTCGAGGCGAAGGGCGCCCACACGACGAGGGGCGAGTGGAGCAGCAGGCGCTTGAGCGGGCGCAGCGGGCCGCGCCGGATGAGCTGGTCGCCCCAGATCACGAGGCTCCGGCGCGTCTTGAAGCCCCGGCCGGCCCCGACGGCGTCCGCGTCGCCGACCAGCTCGATCCGCGCCGGGTCGGCCGTGCCGAGCCCGCGCTCGGCGCACATGCGGAGGTACGGGATGCCGAGGGGATCGAAGCCCATGACCTTCGCCGCGATCGCGTCGATCGCCACCTGGTCCTCGGAGGCCAGGAGCAGGTTGCCCACGCGCGGCACCATCGTGCGCGGGCCCGCGCCGTCGCCCATCACCGTGCCGTCCATCACCGCAAGCACCGACGGATGAAGTTCTCTCTGCATGTACATCAGATCGACAAGGACCTCGTGCATGTATTCGTGCGCGTAGTGCCGGACTTCCTTGAGGAGACCGCCAAAGCTGTTCTTGATGGCACCGGTTGTCGTCGAATGACCGTGGGTATTGTGGAGGATGATGCCATTTCCGACGAACGAGTGAGTATCACGAACGGACAGGTCATAGAGAAATGGCGAGTCCGCCGACTGGGAATACACATCGTCTACACGGTCCCAAGCGATGTCCTCGCTTGCGAGAAGACGCATGTAAGCCAGTTCGTTCGCGAATCGCCCATCTGAATCGGCTCCCGAGAATAGGTCGATGAACCTCGCGAGAATACGCCGCGTAGCCTCTGTCCGGCGGATCTCGATATTACTGACACCGGCCGGCATCCCCGTTGATGCATGTGTGAATCCCAACCCCTCACGGACCATTCGAAAGAGTGCCGGTGGAAGCGGCACTGTATCCCAATGACTCGGCTGACTCCCTCCCTTTCGCCGGAACACGTGCCCAGCAAGGCGTCGCCGCTTATGCCTGGACTTCAACCGTATCCATTGCGCAAGCCGAACAACGTCATCGCCGTAGATCGAGACCTTCGCGTATACAGCTGTCCAACCTCTCCTGCGATTGCTCTGGCTACACCGCACGTGCCTGATGAAACTGACAACTCCCAACCGGGCCAGCAGCATCTGCACCTGTCGAGCGAGTTTCTGGCTCTTCGTCGTGACGTGAACACCGTCACTGCAGACGGTTCCGTCGCCATCGAGATAGCCCTGGAGAAACGCCGCGATCTCGGCGTCTGGACAGCGGAATAGGACGTCCGGAACCGCCTTCGTCGCGGCGCTGGTTGGAAGACTGAAACCGAGGCTCTCGAAGAACGGCCTGAGATTCTGTGCGCAAAACCCGATCGTGATCCCACGGCGCACGGGGGTCGCGCGGAATAGCCTACGGCAAAGAGCCATGTAGTCTCGCTGGATCCCTGTATCACCGTTCGCCATCGATACGTCGAGACTCGAGTGATTGTCGCGCGCCCAGCCTTCCGCCATGAAATAGCCGAGCCAACGGCAAAATTCAGTTGACGTGACGTCCGGCGCAATGACCCAGTTCCGCTGTCCACGGCCAGGGACACCAGATGACCTCAGGATGTTACGAAGGGATGACCAAGGTCGCTCCAGCGCTTCCGCGATCTTCTTGACCGATGCTCCCCGGAGATAGAGGTGAACGATGCGCTTCTGGGTCGCTAGGTCGAACGACGGTCTCCTTCTGTATCGCAGACGGTCGACATCGATCACCTCGTGACCGAGCCGTGCCACGCGAGGAAGGGGCTGACTAGTGCCTGCCACGCGGATCCGCCGCGCGATGGCGATCCGGTCACCGACTCTCAAGCGCGCGGCCGGCGTCCAGCCTTCCGGCGTGAGGAAGGGGTGCTGAGGAGAGGTCGTCACCTCACGTCCCGTCCGTGTCCGCACGGTCCAGACCGTGCCGTCCCCGACGGGAGTCCGCCAGAAGTGTGTCGCATGGCCAGGCGTGAGCGAGCTGCCATCGAGCGAGACGATGCGGACCTCTCCCTCGCTCACCCGATCGCCGTCAGGAAGATCTCGGGTCGGCTCGCGGACCTGCCACTCCTTCACGAGCGCCTCGGCGCGGACGAGACTCCCGTCAGCGAGCAGGATCTCGGTGTCGGGATGAACGCACTTCACCGTGGGCAGGTGGAGCACGTTTTTCCCGACGTACATCTTCGGGATCTCGATCCCCTCCGGGAAGATCGCGTTGAGCCGCAGCAGCGGCGACCGGAAGCGATGGACGACCCACTCGACGTCGGGGAGCGGGATGAACGGGAGGCCGTGGCGCCGCAGCACCGGCGCCCACCGGTTGTTGCGGCAGCCGGCGACCGGGTTCGTGACGACGGTCTTGTTCTCGACGGGGAAGAGGCGCGCGCGGTCGAAGCCGTCCTCGAGGAGCGTGCTGAGGACGCCGTCCACCTGCCAGGGCTGGCTCGAGCACGCCGGGAAGTACTTCGTCCACGACAGGTTGAGCTTCAGGATCAGGTCCTGATCGCGCCGCAGCACCTGATCGTACTTGACCAGCCGCATCAGCCGCCCGTAGTCCTCGACGACGGTCTCGGGACGGGTCCGCAGGATCGCGACCTGACTCGCCATAGACTTCGATTCTACTCCAGCCGCGCGCCGTAGATGATCAGCAGGACCGCGAGCATCCAGCCGAGCGCGTTCAGCAGGAGCGCCCGGTCGCCGAGCAGGAGCTCCGACGGGTTGCCGCCGAGCTGGCGCCGGTAGAGCAGGTAGAGGTAGCGGAAGATTCCGTAGAGCACGAACGGCAGCGTCGCAGGCAGGAGCCGGGTGTCGAACTTCGCGACCGTCTCCGGCGACATCGTGTAGAGCGCGTACGCGGTGACGGTGGACGCGGTGACGACCGCGATCATCTGGTCGAGGAGCCCGGGGCTGTACTCGGCGAGGATCGGCCGGTGCGCCGCCGCGTCGTCCTGGAGCGACAGGTACTCGTACCGCCGCTTGCCGAGCGCCAGGAACAGCGCCAGCAGGATCGTGCAGATCAGGAGCCAGCCGGACATCTCCACGCGGATCACGACCGCGCCGGCGACCGCGCGCAGCACGAAGCCGCTCGCCACGACGAGGACGTCCACGATCACGACGTGCTTGAGCCACGCGGAGTAGGCCGTCAGGAGCACGACGTACGCGACCGCGGTCGCGAGGAACGCGGGCGCGAGCAGCGCGGCGGCGACGAGGCTCGCGGCGATCAGCAGCGCGGCCGCGGCGACGGCGACGCCGACGCCGAGGCGGCCCGCGGCGATCGGCCGCCCGCGCTTGCGGGGGTCCACGCGGTCGCGCTCGCGGTCGGCGACGTCGTTGAGCAGGTAGACGGCCCCGGAGAGGGCGCAGAACACGAGGAACGCGGCGAGCGCCGTCCAGACGGCGGGCGTGAAGAGCTTCTGCGCGAAGATCAGGCCCGCGAGCACGAACAGGTTCTTGACCCACTGCCGCGGGCGCAGCGAGACGAGCACGGCGGCCAGCGTGCGCATCGGCCCGCTAGAGGCGGAGGACGTTGGGCGGGACGGGCGAGAGGCTGCCGGTCGCGTTGCGCGTGTCCACGACGAGGCGCGCGTCGCGGACGATCGCCTTCCAGTCGTAGCCGTCGTGCGGCGTGACGATCAGCACCACGTCGCGCCGGCCGAGGTCGGCGGCGCTCCAGGCGATCGACGCGAGCGTCGTCGCCCCCACCTGCACGGCGGGCACGAGCGGGTCGTGGTACGCGACCTCCGCGCCCTTGCGGGCGAGCGTCTCGAGGATCTCGAGCGCCGGCGAGTCCCGCGTGTCGCCCACGTTCGGCTTGTACGCGACGCCGAGCACGAGCACGCGGGCGCCGCGCAGCGCGCGCCCCCGGTCGTTGAGCGCGTCGGCGACGAGCCCGACGACGTAGCCGGGCATCTGGCGGTTGATCTCGTCGGCGAACGCGATGAAGCGCGGCTCGTAGCCCTCGAGCCGCACCTTCCAGGACAGGTAGTGCGGGTCCGAGGGCAGGCAGTGGCCGCCGAGGCCGGGCCCCGGGTAGAAGGGCATGAACCCGAACGGCTTCGTCGCCGCCGCCTGGATCACCTCCCAGACGGAGATGCCGAGGCGCCGGCACATGATCGCGAACTCGTTGACCAGCGCGATGTTGACGGACCGGAAGGTGTTCTCGAAGAGCTTCACCATCTCGGCCGTCTCGGGCCCCGACACCGGCACGACCTGGCCGGCGACCCGCGCGTAGAGCGCCGTCGCCAGGTCGCGGCACGCCGGGGTGAGGCCGCCGACGACCTTCGGGATCTCGCGCAGTGTGTACTTCCGGTTGCCCGGGTCGATGCGCTCGGGCGAGAACGCGAGGAAGAAGTCCTCCCCCGCCCGGAGCCCCCGGGCGGCGAAGCGCGGCAGCAGGATCTCCTGGGTCGTCCCCGGGTACGTGGTCGACTCGAGCACGACGAGCTGGCCGCGCCGGAGGATGCCGGCGACCGCGTCGGCGGCGCCGACGATGAACGAGATGTCGGGCTCCTTCGACTTGCCGAGCGGCGTCGGCACGCAGATCACGATCGCGTCGGCCTCCGCGAGCACCGCGACGTCGGTCGAGGCGGACAGGCGCCCCGACGCGACCAGCCGCCCGAGCGTCGCCGTCGGCACGTCCTCGACGAAGCTCCGCCCGGCGCGCACGTGCTCGACCCGGCGCGCGTCCAGGTCGATCCCGAGCACGCGCGCGCCGGCCTCGGCGAAGGCGACGGCGAGCGGGAGCCCGACGTACCCGAGCCCGATGACGCCGACCGTCGGCGTCCCGGCGAGCCGCTCGCGGAGCGCGTCCGCGGCCGTCACGCGACCCGCTCGCACGCCTGGCGGACCGCCGCCGCCACGCGCTCCAGCTCCTCGTCGGTCAGCTCGGCGAAGCACGGCAGCGAGCAGACCTCGCGCGCCGCGCGCCACGCCTCCGGGAACTCCCGCTCCCCGCCGCCCCCGAACAGGGGCTGGCCCGGCACGGGCAGCGGGTAGTGGATCGCGGCGCCCACGTCGAGGTCCGCGAGCGCCTTCACGAAGGCGTCCCGCTGCGCGTGCCGCACGGTGAACAGGTGGTAGACGTGCCGCGCCTCGGGGCGCTCGACGGGCAGCCCGAGCGGCAGCCCCGCGAGCCGCGCGCGGTAGCGCGCCGCGATCCGGCGCCGCGCCTCGGTCCACGCGGCGAGCCGCGCGAGCTTGACGCGCAGCACGGCGGCCTGCAGCTCGTCGAGCCGGCTGCAGAAGCCGAGCTCGACGTGCCGGTACCGCCCGGCGTCGCCGTGGTGCCGCAGCCGGCGGACGTGCTCGGCCAGGTCGTCGCGGTCGGTGACGACCATGCCCCCGTCGCCGCACGCGCCGAGGTTCTTCGTCGGGTAGAACGAGATGCACGCGGCGTCGCCCCACGCCCCCACGGGCCGTCCGGCCCACGCCGCGCCGACCGCCTGCGCCGCGTCCTCGATCACCGCGAGCCCGCGGGCGCGCGCCAGGGCGACGATCCGGTCCATCGGCGCCGGGTGGCCGTACAGGTGGACGGCCACGATCGCGCGCGTCCGCGGCGTCACGGCGCGCGCGGCCGCGTCCGGATCGAGCGCGAAGGTGCCGGGCTCGATGTCCACGAACACGGGCGTCGCGCCGAGCATCGCGATCGTGGACGCCGAGGCGACGAAGCTGAAGGCGGGCGTGAGGACCTCGGCCCCGGGCCCGACCCCGGCCGCGGCGAGCGCCAGGCGCAGCGCGTCGGTTCCCGAGGCGACGCCGATCCCGTGGCGGACCCCCGACAGGGCCGCCAGCTCGGCCTCGAGCGCCCGCCCCTCGGCGCCCAGCACGAACTGGCCGGAGTCGAGCACGCGCGCCATCGCGCGCAGCAGCTCCTCCCGGAGCGCGGCGTGCTGCCGGGTGAGGTCGAGGAAGGGGATCACTTGAAGCGCGGCCCGGCGGAGTCCGTGCCGGTCCCCAGGCGGGTGCTGAGCGCCTGGCCGATGCCCAGCAGGTTCAGCGAGAAGCGGAACTCGTCCTCGGCGCGCCCGCTGCCGCCCGCCACCGCGCGGTCCACGTACTCGAGCAGGAGCCCCCAGCAGTCGAAGCGCAGGTCGACGCCGAAGCGGTTCTCGACGAACGTGCCCGACCGGATGTCCCAGAACGTGTGCGCGCGCAGGGCGAGGTGGCGCGTGAGCTCGGAGGTGACCCCGGCCGTGAGGAAGCTGACCGAGGCGCGGTTGGGCGCGCGCCCGCCCAGGTTGTAGGTGCCCGGGACCTGGACGAACTCCGGGACGATGCCGGCCATCGAGCCGGCGCCGAGCTGCTGCTTCGTGTAGCGGGTGCCGAGGCTGGCGGTCACGTAGGGCACGCTGAACGCGAGGTCGCTCGTCAGGGACTGGAGCCCCGCGCCGTCCACATTGTAGCTCGCGTCGCCCCGGAAGCGCAGGCGCGCCGTGGGCTGGACGATCAGGTCGGCGGCGACGTTGCCGATGCGGTTCTCCTGGAAGTCGTACGCGTGGGCGACGACGAAGCGGACGAGGTCCACGCGCACGGCCTCGGTGCCCACGGGGCTCACGGTCTTGCCGCGGATCCGGTTGGTGATCGAGTACTCGAGCCAGCTCCCCTCGGGGACCTGGTCGATCCGCGTCGTCCAGGCGGGCAGCCCGTAGAAGTTGTCGCCGAGCAGCCGCACGTAGCGCACGCGCGGCTCGACCGAGTGGAGCAGCGCCTCGAACCCGCCGGCCCCCCCGGGCCGGTACACGCGCGAGACGCGGCTCTCGAGGTCGCCGCCGAACTCGAGCAGGCGTCGCACGCGCGGGTCGGTATCCGTCTGCTCCACGCTCTCGCCGTCCACGAGCCGCATGCCGGTGACCGTCCGGTCGTACGCGGTGACGCGGCCGCCGACGAAGGGCGTGAGCGTCGCGTAGCCGGCGAGGGAGATCGGGCGCGACACCTGCGGGCGCAGGTCGAGGCGCGCGCCCTCCGACCCGAGCTCGCGCACGAAGTTGACGACACCCGCGTCCACCTGGTAGAGCAGGCCCGGCAGCCCCGGGACCTGCTGGCGGGTGCCCTGGACGGTGAGCTCGGGCAGCCGCTGCAGCTCGACCCGCCGGGTCGTCGTCAGGTCCTGGTACCAGAACAGGCGCCCGACGACGTTCCAGTTGTCCCAGCTCCGCGTGAGCGACAGGTTCGACTCGGCCCGCTGCGTCGCGCGCCGGGCCAGCGAGTCCTCGTACACGCGCAGGACGCCGTCGTCGGAGACGCCGTTGAGGTCGGCCCTGAGCGACAGGCCGGGGGCGATCAGCCAGTCGTGCTTGAACGCCGCCCAGCCGCGGTCGTCGCCGGTCTGCGCCGTCTCCTTCACGTAGAAGCCGCTCAGCGCCCCGCGCTGGCGGTCCGAGAGCACGTAGCGGTACTCGCCGGCGGCGCCGAGGCCGCGGCGCTCGAAGAGCTCGAGGGAGAGCGTCGCGTCCTGGCTGTCCGAGATCGCCCAGTAGAAGGGGATCTCGGCGAAGAGGCCCTTGCGGCTCGAGGTCCCGACCTGCGGCGGCAGGAAGCCCGTCTGCCGCTCGCGCCGGATCGCCGCGGCGAAGAACGGCACGAACGGGATGAGCGGCACGCCCTTGACCCAGAAGGAGGCGTTCGTGCCGTAGATCATGTCGTCGAGGTCCGCGGTGGCCTCGCCGAAGCGGAACGACCAGGCCGGCGAGTCGTCCTCGCAGGTCGTGAAGATGCCGCGGCGCACGCGATAGACGGACTCGCTGAGCCGCTCCATGCGCTCGCCGCCCAGGCGGTAGTACGGCGCCGCCCGCGCCTCGCCGCGGTGAACGACGCCGGTGCCGGTCTTGATGTTGTAGTCGATGCGCTCGCCGGTGAGGCGGTCCTCGCCGTCGTAGAAGATCACGTGGCCCTGCGCGGTCGCGTCGCCCGTCGCGCGGTTGATCTCGACCCGGTCGGCGAGGAGCCGCGCGGTCCCGCGGGTGATCTCGACGTGGCCGGTCGCGACCGTCAGGTCGTCGGGGCCGACCTGCTCGATGCGGTCGGCGAGGACGGTGACGTCGCCGCCCGCCGTGGCGACCGTGACCGGGGCCGGCGCCTGCGCGCTGGACGGGGGCGGGCTCGCGAGCAGGGCCCCCGCGCAGAGCAGAATCGTCGCGTACCGCCGCACTGTCACTGTCACGAAAGTCCTCGTCAGAAAAGGAACTCTATGCTATCAGCCCCCTTTTCGACGCAGCAAGGTTTATCGCCCCCGCGCGCCGCCCGAAGGACGTCGCCGACGAGGAACAGCGAGCCCGCCACACAAAGGATGGGGGTCCCTCCCGGCGCCGCCGCCACCGCTAGCGCTTCCTCCGCCGAGGCGGCCACGCGCACGTCGGGATGCGGCGCGGGCAGCGCCCGGCGGAGCTCCTCGGGCGCCGCGCTGCGCGCGCTCGAGGAGCGCGTGAGGATCAGCCGCCGCGCGCACGGCGCCAGGGCGGCGAGGATCGCGCGCGCGTCCTTGTCGCGCGAGATCGCGAGCACCAGCGTCACCGCGGCGTCGCCGAAGGCATCGCGCAGCGACGCCGCGAGCGCGCGCGCGGCGCCCGGGTTGTGCGCGCCGTCGAGGACGAGCCAGCCCTCGCGCCGCCGCGCGAGCTGGAAGCGGCCGGGCCAGCGCGCGCGCGCGAGCCCCACGCGGATCGCCGCCTCGTCCGCGCCGAGCTGCCGCGCGGCCGCGACCGCGAGCAGCGCGTTCGAGGGCTGGAAGCTCCCGAGCATCCCGAGGTGGAGGTCGCGGAGCGCGAATCCGGGGCCGGCGCAGTCGATCCGCTGCCCGTCGAGGTCGCGCTGCACGAGGGAGGCGTGGAGGTCGCGCCCCTCGAGCAGGAGCGGCACGCCGGCCGCGCGCGCCCGGCGCTCGACGATCGCCGTCACCTCGGGCGTCTGCGCCGCGGCGAGCGCGACGGCGCCGCCCCGGACGATCGCCGCCTTCTCCTCGGCGACGGCGGCGAGGGTCGGCCCCAGCACCGCCGCGTGGTCGAGGTCGATGCGCGCGAGCACGGTCGCGGCCGGGACACCCACCGTCGTCGCGTCGAGCCGCCCGCCGAGCCCGACCTCGAGGACGGCGTCGTCCACGCCCTCGCGGGCGAAGTGATCGAGCGCGAGCGCCGTCGTCGTCTCGAACATCGTGGCGTCGAGCCGGGCGACGAGCGTGCCGAGCGCGTCCACGCCGTCGGCGACGGCGTCCTCGGGGATCGGCGCCGCGTCCACCCGGATGCGCTCGCGGAACGACACGAGGTGGGGCGAGGTGTAGAGGCCGACGCGCCGGCCGGCGGCCCGGAGCACGGCGGCGAGCATCACGGCGACCGACCCCTTGCCGTTGGTCCCGCCGACCTGGACGATCCGGTAGCGCTCCTCGGGACGGCCGAGCGCGGCGAGCAGCGCCTCGATCCGCTCGAGGCCCGGGCGCATCCCCGCGTGCTCCCCGCCGCGCAGGGCGAGGAGCCGGGCGACCGCCTCGGCGTACGTCATCCGGGCGGCGCTAGCCGGCGGCGGGCGGCCGGTCGGCGAAGAACGCGAGGATCCGCCGGAGCGTCTCCTTGAGCTCGCGCCGGTCCACGATCGCGTCGATCTGGCCGTGCGCGAGCAGGAACTCCGAGCGCTGGAACCCCTCGGGCAGCGGCTGCCGGATGGTCTCGGCGATCACGCGCGGCCCCGCGAAGCCGATCAGCGCGCGCGGCTCGGCGAGAATGACGTCGCCGAGCATCGCGAAGCTCGCGGTCACGCCGCCCGTCGTCGGGTCGGTCAGGACCGAGAGGAAGGGGACGCCGCGGGCGCGCAGCCGCGCGAGCGCCGCGGTCACCTTCGCCATCTGCAGGAGGGAGAATATCCCCTCCTGCATGCGTGCGCCGCCGGAGGCGGAGACGATGACCACGGGCAACTGCCTGACGCTCGCGAGCTCGATCGCTCGCGCCAGCTTCTCGCCGACGACGGAGCCCATGCTGCCGCCGAGGAACCCGAACTCGAACGCACACAGCACGGCGGGCTGGTCGCCGATCCGCCCGACGCCGGTGACGACGGCCTCGCCGGTCCCCGTCTTCTGCGCGGCCGCACGCACGCGGTCGCGGTACTTCTTCGTGTCCTTGAAGCCGAGCGGGTCCATGGTCTCGAGGGCCAGATCGCGCTCCTCGAACGATCCGGGATCGGCGAGCAGGGCGATCCGCTCGCGCGCGGAAATCCTGAACGGGTAGTGGCACTTCGGACAGACGCGCCCGGCGCGCTCGACCTCGGCGCGGTAGATGATCTCCTTGCAGATGTCGCACTTGATCCACTGGCCCTCGGCGATCTGGACCTTGCTCGCCCGGCCTTCGGAGCCGTCGGTCTTGCGCCTGAACCAGGGCAATTATTCGTCCT
>Ga0209619_10003847_pt1 | contig 10754 bp, 9 predicted proteins | sample Rifsed16ft3_FD_184011 | JGI IMG/M metagenome (GOLD analysis project Ga0209619, IMG submission 184011) | Soil microbial communities from Rifle, Colorado, USA - sediment 16ft 3 (version 2) | ecosystem: Environmental > Terrestrial > Deep subsurface > Rock core/Sediment | place: Rifle, Colorado... | reverse complement strand
AATCCGAACTGACTTCTTCGGACGAGAGCACCCGGATGTCAGGAGGAAGCAGATGATTTAAGGCCGGGGCCCATGCCTCCGGGGGCATCGCCTTCATGGTCGTAAAGTTCGCGACGTGGCCCAAGGCGTGCACGCCCGCATCGGTCCTGCCCGATGAGTGGAGGTTCACCGCTTCATGACTGAGGTTCTCTATTGCACGTTCAACGGTTTCCTGGACGGTCGGCCTGCCGCTTCCCGCCTGGGACTGCCAGCCGTGGTAGTTCGTGCCTTCATATTCGAGAATGAGTTTGATGTTTCGTTGCATGGATGGTGCATGATTATCCCACAAACCTCAGATCAATTCAAGGACTCATGCGCGGAAAAATGAAAACGAAAGGTCTAAAGGGCATTCATGCGGAGGGCAATATTAAGATCGAGTTGACCGATGCGCGTACTCAGGGGAATAATGAGCGACTCGATATTCAGGTTGCCGTAGCATTTGATGTTGTCACCGACAAAAATGAGCGGCGGAGTCAGACGAAAGGTGAACCCCCGATCGTTCAATTCAGATACCGCCTTCGCTACCAGAACGTTCGTCAGTTCCATCAGCGTGTCGAGGGCGAACGGGCTCAGCTCCGTGAACTGCTCCTTATTCATCGCACCCGCCATCCCGATGGCGGTGTCTCTCGACATCTCGAGCATGATCCGGCCCTCGACCTCGCCGGCCATCCCGACAACGGCTCCGACCTCCTTGCTCGGCGAAGCGTGCTCGCGAAGCTGCATACTGCCTCGCTCAACAGGCGCGCCGGTATAGCCCGACAGCACAGCTTTGGCGGATTCTATGATTGGATCCAAATAATCCAGCCGCATCCTCTTGTCTCCTTTCTAAGACACGTCCCTCTTCCTCCGTCATCGGCTTAAACAACATCATGCGCATCAATCAGGTCGGATCGGCGCATTTATCCGTCTCTATGCCAGTACAAACCGGATGATGTCCTCCATCGGGGCGTTCTGCACCGGTTTTGTGATAAAGTGCTTGGCTCCCTTCTTCAAGGCATCTTTCACCAGATCATGGTGCCCAAGCGACGATACCATGACGATCTTAGCAGTGCTATCATCCCGCAAAATCATTTCGAGGGCATCTATGCCCTCCATCCCCGGCATAGTGATATCCATGAACACGATGTCCGGTTTAAGACTTTTATATTTTTGGACCGCTTCCTGGCCCGAGACCGCCTCGCCGGCGAGCGTTCCGCCGAACGTGCTCAGCACCTTGATGAGCGCCTTCCGGGCAAACTCGGAATCGTCCACCACCAGAAATTTAAACTGTTTGTTCTGCCGTGCCTGCATGCGTGGTCACCTCCTTGAGAAGAGCCGTCAGCCTGTCCGGTATCGCGTCAAGCGACACGACCTCTTGCACATTGCCTAATTCGATCGCGACCTTGGGCATGCCGAAGACAACGCAGGTTCCCTCATCCTGTGCCATGGTGTACCCGCCCGAGGTTTTTATCCTTCCCAGACCGCGCGCGCCGTCATCACCCATGCCGGTCATGATAACACCAATGCTGTCCGAGCCGAACTCCTGCGAGACCGAGTCGAACAGAACATCTGCGGAAGGGCGGTGTCCGTTCACCGGAGGGCTGCCGGAAAGCACCACAACGCTTCCCCGGCCGACCCGTGCCATCTTCAAATGTCTGTTGCCGGGCGCGATGTAAGCACAACCCGGGAATATCTGATCGCCTTCCTGTGCTTCCTTCACGCGTATCTTGCACACCTGGTTCAACCGGTTGGCGAACATTTGGGTAAATCCCTCCGGCATGTGCTGCACGATCAGGATGCCTGCGGGAAAATCCGCGGGGAGCCGGGGAAGGATATAACTGATGGCATTCGGCCCTCCCGTCGAGATGCCGACAGCAACCACTTTCTTCAGCAGGCCGCCTTGCGGCTCCTTCTTCGGAGCAACGGCGATCTTTGCCGGCGGTTTGGCGATTTCCGTGCGCTGTATCTTGGCGACCTCGACGCGGCTTGCTGTTTTGACCTTCTGGATCAATTCGTGCGCAACTTCGTGGATGTGCAAGGAGATCGCGTCCTTCGGCTTCGTGACAAAATCCACAGCGCCGAGCGCAAGCCCCTCGAGGGTAAGCGCTCCACCCTTGGTCGTAAGAGAACTTACCAGTATGACGGGGATGTGATAATCATTCACGATATATCGAAGCGCCGTCAGGCCGTCCATTCGCGGCATGTCGAGGTCCAGAGTAATGACATCCGGCCGCGCCTGCGATATCTTCTTGAGGGCGAAAAGGCCGTCCATGGCGGTATTCACCACCTCAAGCTCCTGATCCTTTGCGAGGATCTCGCTCAGGAGCTTTCGCATGAGAGCGGAATCGTCTACGACCATGACCTTAATTTTATTCATATATACTCTTGGTGTGCACGGGGCATAGCGTCCCACATGCTAAAGACCTGCGCACCCTTTGCTCTTTGCCATCTGCTCTCTGCGACCTTCCCTACGCCTTGCCAGCTTCCCGCCGTATTTCCCGCGCAATGAGCGCAGGAGCGTCAAGGATGAGCACAACCTTGCCGCTGCCCAGGATCGAAGCGCCTGAAGTGCAATTAACCGTACCCCAGTGGTTGTCGAGGACCTTGATGACGAGTTCCTGCTGGCCCACCAGCCTGTCCACAAGAAATCCATAGAGCTTCTCCGCAAGGCCCACAACGATAACGAACTTCCGCCGGCCTTGTCCCTCACCGGTGTCGCTGACGATCAACGATTCCTTGAGAGAAACGAGGCTGATCACCTTATCACGGAACCGCAAGACATCCCTGCCGCCTACTATCTGAATGTCGTTGTCCTTGATGCGGGTGATCTTTTCGATGGTCGACATGGGCAGGGCAAAGAGCCTGTCTCCTATCCAGAAGAGCATCGCCCTGATAATGGCAAGCGTGAGCGGCAATCTGAGGGTGAACACGCTCCCCTCGCCCGTTTTTGAGCGGACCTGTATCCTGCCCTTGAGGGACTCCATCGTCGTCCGCACAATATCCATTCCGAAACCCCTGCCGGAAATATCCGATACCACGTCCGCCGTACTGAACCCGGACTGGAATATGAGTTCCTCGGCTTCTTCGTCCGAGAGACGGTCCGCCTCATCTTGCGTCTTGATCCCCTTTTGTACGGCTTTTTTCCTGAGCCGCGCCGGGTCAAGTCCGGCGCCATCATCGATGATATCGATCACGATCTGGTTTCCCTCGTGAGCCGCCCTGAGGGTGATCTTCCCCTTGGGGGATTTCCCGATCCGCTCACGCTCTTCCGGCAGTTCGATGCCATGGTCAACTGCGTTCCTCACGAGATGGATCAGGGGCTCACCGATCACATCAAGGATGCTCTTGTCGATCTCGGTCTTCTCACCCTCCATCACAAGCTCGATTTGTTTTCCCTTTTCTATGGAAAGGTCTCTGACCACGCGCGGAAACTTTCTGAAAGCCTGCGCGATCGGCAGCATGCGAATTTTCATGACGTTCTTCTGCAGCTGCGAGAGGGTCTTCTCCATAAAGGCGTTTGCATCGCCGAGTCGCTTGACAAGGGCGTCCTTCTTATTCCGTTCCTCGAGCTCCGTGAGCACCTGTCCGACCATCGAACGGCCGATCACGAGCTCCCCGACCAGGTTGAGCATTTTATCGACTCGCTGAGCCTCAACTCGCAGCGTCTGCGCCACCTCGCTCTTGACCGCAGCGTTCTTCTGTTCCTGTTTTCCCGCTCCTGCTTCATTGCCTCCGTGTATTTTGATCTCAACACCTTCAACGATGCCGGGGATGTCGATCATCTCTTTTACGGGGGCCGCGGAATCGGCTGCACCGAGCCGGATCGCTATACGGTCCGCCTGGTCGAGCATACCCGATTCCATGCTCGGCTCCACGCTGAGGATCTCGCCGAGAGTCGAGAGCCTCTCCACGATCAGGCTCGCACCAGAAGACTTCATATCACATTTCCTGTCGAAAATAACGTTGATATCATACACACATGAGGCTGAACCGCCGTCGGTCCCGGTTGCGGTCTGTTTGTCGGGATCGCTTCCGTTCCCGGACGCGCACAAGTAGCCTTCTATGCGCTCCATGATCCGTTCATCGAGCTTGACATCCATGTTTGACTTATAGCCGTCCAGGTAGAGCTGGAGCGTATCGTTCATCCCGAGGATCAGATCAATAAGTCCCTGGTCCACTTCCATGGAGGTATCATGGATCTTTTTCATCAGATCTTCAGCCTTATGGCTCAAGGTGTTCAGACAGGTAAATCCCAGCGCCCGCGAGTTGCCTTTAAGGGTATGGAGGTGTCGCTGAATATTTTTCAACGAGCCTTCCCGGTCGTGTCCCGCCTCGAGGTTCAATGCTTCCTGATTGAGCAACTGGACGATCTCATACGCCTCGGTAAAAAAGACCTCCTTGAGCTCGCTCAGTTCATGTTCGGTAAATGTGTACTCGCCCATAGTCTTCCTGCCGGGCCGTCCTTGTGTGGACGACAGACCCGCTCCTTGAGCTAACCCGTTTTCTGGTACACCGCGCCCTTGCTGTGATAGATGAATTTAAATTTGTCCGAAAGTCCCTGAAGGCTTTCGCTGTGTCCCAGGAAGAGATACCCGCCGACGGCAAGGCTCTTATGGAACTTTTCAATAAGTCTCTTTTGCTCATCCCCGTCAAAATAGATCATCACGTTCCGACAGAAGATGACGTCCAGTCCGACCAGTCCGTTATCGTGTTTGAGATTGTGGTAATCAAAGATCACCAGTTTTTTCACGTGGGGCTTTATCTGAAATGAGCTTTCAATCTTGTCAAAGTAGACCTTCAGGTATTCAGGATGCACGGTTTCCGCCTCGTATTCACTGTATTGGCCCTTTTGCGCGCTCTCAAGAACCCTGAGGCTTATATCCGAAGCCAGGATCTTGATATCCCACGCGTTCGGAAGTTCGAGATGCTCAAGAACGCTCATCGCGATGGAATACGCCTCCTGGCCCCTGGAGCAGCCGGCGCTCCAGAACCTGAGTTTGAGGTTGCTCGCCCTTTTTCTCTTCAAATCCGGCAGAACCAGTTCGTTAAACAGGTCGAACTGGGGCTTGTTCCGGAAGAACGAGGTCTCATTGATCGTGAGGCTGTCCACCAAATCGAGAAGTTCCCTGCCGCCCTGGGTCTTATCAGTAACAAATTTGTAGTAACGATAATAGCTGTTATGCTGGCTGGCCTGAAGTCTCTTCTGTAATCTGGTCTGCAGAAAGTTCCTTTTAGCATCCTTAATGGCGATCCCGCTCTCGTTATAAATAAGCTGCGAGAACAATCTGAATTCATCATCAGTAAGTATCATATCGCACACAACGCAACCCTCTGTTCCTTTTAGCCGCTGATTTATACAAACCAGACACCTTATGCTGCTGCATCGAGGGAAGTGGTTTCCTCTCGCCCGTCAGTAGCAAGCTTTTTTATTTCTTCCGGTTTGAGGATATTCTTTAGATCCAGGAGGATGATCAATTTATCAGGAAGCTTGCCCACACCCATAATATATTCCGCCCCAACCGAGGTAACGATATCCGGGGTCGGCTCAATGGACTCAGGCGGGATCCGCAGTATCTCCGTCACGGCGTCTACCAAAAGGCCCACTACTTTTTTGTCAAGTTCAATGATTAAAATCCGATTTGCCTTTGTCTTGGATGAGCCCTCTATCCTGAGCCTCTTGCTCAATTCAACAATAGAAACGATCTTGCCGCGAAGATTGATCACCCCCTCCACGAACGGGGGCATTTCCGGCACCGGGGTGATCTCAGGAACGCGAACGATCTCCTGGACGATCTGGATATACACGCCGAAAAGTTCCTTGCCTATTCTAAAACTGACCACTTGATTTTTCTTGTTCATAGGGCCCCCTGCTTTCAGTGATCGCGTCGATTACGCGGCGACCAGACTCCTTATGCACTCCGTACGGCGATCGCTCACGATAATGCGAAGAAGCCGATCAAGTTCAGCCAACCCGATCGGCCTCATATTAAGGTAAAAATTCAGGCTGCGGGACATGGAAAACGCTCCGTACAAGATACCCCGCAATTTCGATTCCGGCCCGCAGTAATCTGCAAGAAACACTACGGGCAAATCCGGTCGTTGCTCGCGAACATCAGCGAGAAACCCGAGTCTGTCCAGAGCTGAGGCGCCGGCGATCACGACATCGACCAGCGAGGCGGAGGAAAGCATGTCAAGCGCCGATGCTTCATCTCCGGTTTGAAGAACAGCAAAACCTCTCTTTTTGAGCACCCGTGCGAGAGACTCCCTACCTTCACTATCCTCTTCGAGCAACAGCACACGTTTCATCATATTTTCTCCTCTTCGTTAATGAAATTTAACAGGGAAATATATCCCACCGAATTTCAGAATGCTACCCGATGCATGGCACCCGCGTCACAAAAGCCCGCCCTTACGCTTATTCGGTAACAATGCACCCCCTGATGACCCCGGCCCGTTCTCAGACCCGTCGAGCGCCGCCTTCACGATCCTCCCGAGTTCTTTTGCCTTTACCGGTTTATTGACATACTCGAAGACCCCCAGGCTGAGCGACTTCAAGTAGGTTTCAACGGCCCCGTATGCTGTAAGCATGATAACCGGTACGGCCGCCGCAACCTGTTTGAGCGAAGTAAGAAACTCCAGACCATCCATTCCCGGCATCCGGTAATCGGTTATCACGAGATCTATCTTTGCTCCATTTTGGACAATAGACAGCGCAGATTGGCCATCAGGCTTTGCAATGACCTTGTACCCGAAACGGTTCAGGATCTCGCCGAGACTTCTCAGGTTTTCGAGCTCGTCATCTACCAGAAGTATCGTTTTCATCATCACTCTCCGCACTATGCCATTCGGATCTACTGCAAATGATCCTGCCTCTGATAAAGCTCATGAAAGATCAAGCATCTTTTTCCATTCCTTCCGTATCACGGTGCGGAAGAATAAAGGTAAATTTCGTGCCCCCGCCATTAAGTATCTCTGCCCATATTTTACCGCCGTGCGCTTCAACGATCTCTTTCGTTATTGCGAGACCCAGTCCACTGCCTGATGCCGCCGCATCACTCTTTTGTTCGACCGTGTAAAACTTGTCGAATATCTTTTCCAGCTCACCGTGAGCGATCCCCACTCCGTTGTCTGCCACGGAGATCTCGACGGACGCAGTGTCGCCGGCCCGGCTTTTTTCGTCCTTTGAAACCATCCGCGCCCTCACCCGCACACTGCCGCCGCCCGGGGTGTTCTTGATCGCATTGCTCAAAAGGTTGCTCAGCACCCTTCTGATCAGGTCTTCATCGGCCCGCACCGTGAATGCTCCGTGCGCTTCAAGACCGTGGAGAGAAACACCCTTGGTCCGGGCCATGCCCTCCATCTCCTGAACCGTTGACTGAACAAGCTCTTTCATATTGACTTCATGGTCCCGCACGACAAGCCCGGCATTTTTGCTGCGATACACATCAAGAAGATTATCGATGATGACGTTCATCTCGGAAGCGCTGTTCTCCATGATCCTGAGGTAGCCCTTTCGTTTATCCGGGGGAATGTCTTCGCGGGAGAGTATCTCGGTAAATCCCATGATGGACGATAACGGCGCCCTGAGATCATGGGCCAGTGCATGAAAGAAGGAGTCCTTGAGTTTATCAAGTTCCTTTATCTTGTCGATATTTCTGATGACCTTGACCCAGCCGTCCAGCTTTCCTTCACTGTCCTGAATCGGTGCAAGGCTTACGTACACGGACATGCACTCTCGCTTTTCGTTTTCCATTGTCGCCTCAAAGAATTCCTGTTTTGTGGGATCCATCGAGGCGCCCCTCACCGGACAGTCCGCCTTGCAACGGTCCATGCTGAACACCTCATAACACGGTTTGCCCACGACTTGTTCATCACGGATACCGACCATCTTGAGCATTGCCTCATTGATGTAGGTGATCTTGCAATTGGTATCGATCGTCACGACACCGTCCGCCATGTTGCCGAGCACAATGTCCATTTTGTTCTTTTCGGTAATGATCTTCTCGCGAGATTTTTTTATCGCCTCGAACAGTTGAGAATTCAGGAGCACCTCCGAGGCGTGCCGCGCAAAAAGATGGAGGAGGTGAATATCCCTCTCGTCAAACGTTCTTCCTTCCGTCTTGTAGAAAACCGTAAGTCCGCCAAGGTCTTCCCACTCGTAAATGAGCGGCACATAGGCCAGGCTGCGTATGCCGAGGGAATAGAGCGCAAGAGAGTTCACCCGGGGGTCCATGACCGGGTCATTTGAGAAAAAGGCCTCCTTCCGCGCCGTTTGGGGTATGAGCCAATCGTGAGAGCCGCGCTTCATTTCCTTGTGGAAACCAAGATCCCTGTGAAAGATAAAATTCTTAATAGAACCTGGCTCCAGGGACGTTTGGAGCAGAGACCCTGCGGCACCGGTGATGTCGACCGCACCCTCACAGATGGCTTTGATCGAATCGGTTATCTTAAGTGACTGGTTCAGCCTCAGACTCAGATTGTAGAGCAGCCCGATCTCTTTGCTCCGCTCCTCCATCTCGAGATAACTGAGCGCCTTTGCCAGCGCAAGGGATGCCTGATTTACAAGAGTTTTGGAGAGATTTATGTCAATATCGGAAAACGGATTATCCCGTGTCGAGCACACATCAACGATCCCGACTATCCTGTCCTTAACGACCACCGGCATGAGAAACGCCTGGCGAATATTGTCACGGGCCATCGCCTGATAGACGAGCATGCGCTGCGGGTCGCCCTGTTCCGCGGCCGCACTGTTCCGAACGGAGAACAGTTGCGGCTCAGAAATCCACTGTCCGGCCTCGGACAAGGAGGTACTGATGCCTGTTCCCGCCGAGAGCACGGGAATTTCATCTATGTTTTTAAGATAGTAAAGATCATAGATTACCTTTGAAAAAAGATAGAGGGAAGAAAATTCGGTTTCAGCGATCTTTCGAAGACGGTCGAGCGTCGCATCAATGATCTCTCGTACATCCAGCGAGGCATTAAGGCTTGAAGTAAAATCCGAAATAAGTGAAAAATAATCCATCCAATCCTTCAGTTTCTTGTCAAGATGTTTCGCGTCCGGTACCTGCGTCTCTTCCGCAGGTCTCAGGGCGCGTCGGATTGAATTTTTCAGGCTCTTGATATCGATAGGCTTGATCAGGTAGTCAGAAACCCCCCGGTGCTGCGCCTTCACGGCCGTTTCAAGCGAACCGTAGCCGGTGATCACTAAAATCTTCTGATTGGGTTTAAAGGTCTTGAGGTGTTCCACCATCTCAAGACCGTTGATACCCGGCATCCTGATGTCCGTTATTATGAGATCGTACTGTTTTTGTCTGAGTATTTCCAGCGCTTCATCACCGCTTTTTGCGCAGTCAACCTGATAGCCGTCTTTGAACAATATGGCGCTGAGGCTATCCAGAATCATCTCCTCATCGTCAATAAGTAAAATGGTATCGGTCATTTAATCGCTCCTCGCAGGATAATAGCCATTCCTTGTAACAACGCACAAGGATAACAGGATATTGTGTGCAAAAGCGATGCCCTTAATTTATCTTTATATATCAGCTTGTTAAAATGTATACCGTGACGGGTTTTGGACAGAGCATTTCACGATGATTATAAAAGGCGAGGAGTAACCGATTGATTTATATACAATATAGTAGTGTCTAATTCTGGACAGCAATTAATTCTGTATTGTCATATTTTCCGGGCTCTCTTGAGGCCGAAACTGAATTTTCATCCGCAACAATTCCATGTTTCTGGATCTTGCTGTAAAGAGTTGACCGGGGAATTCTCAGCATTTTTGCGGTAAGATGCTTGTTCCCCCGACATTCCTTAAGTGTTCTCACAATCAACTCCCTTTCCGTATCTCGGAGAGACAATGACTCTCCTTCCTGAGACAGCGGGGGGGACGTCTTGCCTTGAATGACCTCGGGAAGGTCTGTCGGCAGTATCTGACTGCCCTTTGCCATGACAAGACCATATTCGATTGCGTTCACGAGTTCTCGGACATTTCCCGGCCACGGGTATTCCATAAGGACATCCATTGCCGCAGGCGTAACACTCTGAGCTTTCGCATGACCTTTATATTTTTCTATGAAATACTTCACCAGCAAGGGGATATCGCTGGTCCTTTCTCGCAGTTCCGGCAGGGTGATCGTGATCACATTGAGCCTGTAGTAGAGATCGTCTCTGAATCGTTTCGCTGCAACCGCTTCTTTAAGATCTACGTTCGTCGCGGCAATCAGCCTGAAGTCCACATGGATCGTCTTGGTCCCGCCGATACGCTGAAAACACCGCTCTTCTATCACCCGGAGAAGTTTTACCTGCGAACTGAGAGGCATGGTATCGATCTCGTCGAGAAAGAGCGTGCCCCCTGCGGCTGCCTCAACCCTGCCGATAGTCCTCTGCACAGCACCGGTATAAGCGCCTTTTTCATGACCGAACAGCTCGTTCTCGATCAATGTTTCTGTGAATACGCCGCAGTTTACCGCCTGAAAAGGCTGATTGGCACGGTGTGAACCGTCGTGTATAGCCCTCGCCACAAGCTCTTTACCGGTCCCGCTTTTGCCCTGGATTAGGACCGTACTATCAGAGGGTGCTATATTGTCGATAATATCCTTGATTCGTTTGATCTTCTGGTGTGAACCGATAAGATCATAGTTTTTTTTCAGTCTTCTGATCTCGTCCTTGAGCTGCCTATTTTCCACCAAAGAGTCATAATATGCCCGCGCGCGGTCCAAAATCTGAAGAAGATG
>Ga0209619_10003843_pt1 | contig 10760 bp, 10 predicted proteins | sample Rifsed16ft3_FD_184011 | JGI IMG/M metagenome (GOLD analysis project Ga0209619, IMG submission 184011) | Soil microbial communities from Rifle, Colorado, USA - sediment 16ft 3 (version 2) | ecosystem: Environmental > Terrestrial > Deep subsurface > Rock core/Sediment | place: Rifle, Colorado... | reverse complement strand
CCCCCTGCCGGCGTGGCTCAAGGTCATCGGGCGCGCGCACCGGCGGCCGCGACATACCGTGTGTGGATAGCCGGCGTCACCGGCACTGCGTCCATGACAACTTTACGATAATGGGCGCGCGCGCAGCGCAAGAACTGTACAAGAGATGTATAGGAGTTCAGTTAGAGCCATCACTGCCTGCTACTAGGTTTGCATGATGGAGAGGAGTCGGTCAGTTAACCGAAGGTTAACGTGCGTTAAGATGTGGTGAATTGAGCCGCCGGCGCGAGCACTGTCCTCGGGGTTGATCTCGCCCGGCCGAGCGCCAGTGGCGTGGGATTATGCGCCGGCTGATCTCACTGAGCCTACGAAGAGCAGCAGGCCCCCAAGGAGGTACGGCACTCCGAAGAACCCAGCCAGCAGTAGACCATCGTCGCCGCCAATCACAATGAAGAAGACCGCCAGCGCCACGCCTGCAAGTACGAGCGCCAGGCCGCCCATCGTGGCCTGCCACCAGGCCAGGGCGGTGCAAGCGGCTCCCGCGCATAACAGCGCCAGCAGCACAATGATCTCCGTGGTCGACCCCTCCTGGCCGACCCTGACGCCGATGTAGAGGAACAGGCCAGTGATCGCCGTCACCACCACCCGGGCCACCGCCACCGATGGCGGGCGCGACGTCCTGTGCGGCGTATGCGTGCTGGGCATTGCGCCTGCGGTCATCTCAGGTGTCAAATCGTAGATCGACTCCATTTTCCCTTGCCCTCCCTTTGTTCTCCAAACGATCGCGGGGCGATTCTTCTTTCGCAATACCAGGCCACCATCACTCTCCCGAATGGCGTGTGGGTGTCTCCTCCTCGTGACTCTGTTGCCGCGCACCGTCGCCATGGCGCCCCTGTGACGTCCCTATCTCGAAGGTAATGCGGTGGGGGCCGATCGACAGTTCATCGCCGTTCTCAAGCACTGCCCAGACCAACGGTCTCCCCGCGACGAGCAGTTCTCCCTGCTCAGACAGCCGGTGGATCATAAACCGTTCTTGTCGATGCCAGATACGGGCGTGTACCGGCTCTACCTCGTGCCCTTGCGGCTCCAGGATCACGTCGCAGGCGGGATCGCTGCCGATAGAAAGGGGACGGTCGGTCACTATGAACTCGGCGCCGGCGCAGGGACCGAAGCTGACGACGAGCCGGCCGAGCGGGGTTCCCGGCTCGGCTTCGCCCTGCTCCCGGACCGCCAGGGGAGCCATGCCGGCCACAGTTCGACCCAGGGTGGAGAGCCGAGACCCGACTGACCGGTCAATCCCGGGAATGCCGCTGTCCTGGCTCACCGGCGACCCGTCGCGCACTGCCCTCGTGGCCTTGACGGCCTTCAGGGACTTGCGGGCGCCGGGAACCACCACCGTGATGAGCAGCCAGCGACCCCCTCTGTAGAGGCGCACCGCACAGTAACGAGCTACCCTGGCGGCCGTGACCGCCGCGAGCCAGATCAGGCTGGCGAGTCGCCGGAAGGCGGCAGACGCCGCCGGAGGACCGTTCGAGGGGGCTTCCGTCCCGCTGGCGGCCAGAGGCGCTTGCTGTTCGCCGGGCTTCCGCTCCCCGGAGGGTTGGATCGGGCGAGTCTGGTCGTAGCGTGCCCGCTGATCGTTGTCGCTCAGTACTGAGAAGGCGTACGCTATGTCCTCCAGCGCCTGCTCGTTGTCCTCGCCGCTCCAGAGCCCCTCGCGGTATCGCTGGCGTAGGCAGGCATAAGCGGCGGCGATGATTTCCCGCCCAGCTTCCGGGTCCACCTGGAGGACCCGGTACAAGTCCTTCGTCCCGTTGCCGGTGGCGTCGCGGCGCCGTCCCGGCAGCGAACGGTGTGCTGCCCCGTCTCCAGATGAGCCGTCCAGCCGGTGGGGCGGCAGCGTACTGTCGTAAACACGCCGCATCCCCGGCTTGACCAGCGTGGCGTAGGCGGAGTTCAGCCGGTTGAGGGCCTCGCCCGCTGTGGGGTTGTACGCCGATCGCTCCACTTGTGCCTTCCGGGTCAGCAGCCAGTAGGCCTCGGCGATGATTTCAGGCGAGGCCTGTGGGTCCACCTGCAACACCTGATAGAAGTCCTGCTCCTCCATGAGCTCAGTCGGAGAACTCGTTCATGAGGGTTATGGCGACAGGGCCCAGGATGACGATGAAGAGGGCGGGTATCATGCAGAACACCAGCGGGAACACCATCTTGATGGTCATCTTTCTGGCCGTTTCCTCGGCCTTCTGGCGCCGCTTGACGCGCATCTGATAGGCCTGGGCGCGCAGTACCTTGCCGAGGTTAGTACCCATTTGCTGGGTCTGGATCACCGCGTTTACGAATGTCAGCAGGTCCGGCACTCCGGTGCGCCGGGCCAGGTCCAGCAGCGCTTCCCGCCGCGGCCGCCCCATCTCCACCTCCAGCAGCATCTGACGGATCTCCTCGGTGAATGGTCCCTTCAGCTTGTCGGCCACGCGCTGGAAGGCCGCGTCCAAGCCCAGCCCGGCCTCAACACAGGTCGTGATGAGGTCGAAGGCGGACGGCAGGCTCTTCCAGATGGCCAGCTGTCGGTTGCGTGCCCGTCTCGACAGCCAGGCGTAGGGGGCCCCCAGCCCGAAGAACGCCGCCACCGGCACAAGGAGCAGGGTCGCTCCAGGCGCTCCCTTGCTGCCGCTCCAGATGAGCGCCAGCAGGAACAGCGGCAGTAAGACTCCCGACGTCAACGACACGGCGAAGAAAGCCTGAACGCTGAGCGGTTTCCCGGCCTCCGTCAGTCGCTGCTCCGTGCGGGCCACGAAGGCCGCAGGAAGCACGTTGGTGACGGAGCGAGTAATGCCGTCCACCATGGGCAGCAGAATCCGCTGCCTGAAGGGCACCTCAGCCATGCTTAGCCGCCCTCGGCCAAGCGCCAGGGTGCGGACCCTGGCATCGGACGGGCCGCCCCCAGCATCCCCCACCCAGATGGCGACGAACATCACTGCCAGAAAGACTGCCAGAGCGCCTACCAAGCCGACGATCATCGAAGCACCTCTATATGTCGATAGCCACTATGCGACGTATCATCAGGAACCCCGTTACCTGGAGCGTGAGGGCTATCCCAAGCAGAACCAAGCCCGTCGGCTCGCTGATGAGCACGGACATTAGCGATGGACGAATGAGGAACATGACCAGGGCGAGCACCGTTGGGTATGCGGAGAGGATGTTCCCGCTCATGCGTTTCTCCGCCGTCAGGGTATTGATCTCACCCCGGATCCGCTCCCGCTCCCTGATGGTCTCGGCCACGTTTTCCAGGATCTCGGAGAGGTTGCCGCCGGTGGTCCGCTGTATGACGAGGGCCGTTATCGCCATGTCCAGGTCGTAGCTGCCCACACGCCTACCCATGTCCAGCAGGGCCTGCTCCGTGCTCATGCCCACGTTGGTGTCGTGGATTAAGTGCCGCAGCTCTTCGGACATGGGTGGGGACATCTGGCTGGCCGCCGCCTGCACGCCTTGGAGGAGGCCGAAACCAGATCGGATGCTATTGGAGAGGAGGGTAAGCATCTCCACAAGCTGGTTCTCAATGGCCCGCAGGCGGCGTCGCTTGAGCACATGCAGGTAGTAGGCGGGAAGCATGAAGCCCACAACCGCCAGCGGCACGGCCAGGAGGAATCCGAAGGCGCCGAACCCCAGGAAGATGAGGCTAAGGAAGAACGAGAGGACCGCCAGTGAGACCCGCGCCAGGAGGTACTCCCCAACCCTCAAGTGCAGGTTCGCGCGCTCAATGTCCGTCCTGGCGCGCTCCGTCCAGGGATGGTTGGCCAGGAAGGAACTCAGGGCCGGGATATTGGACAGCTCACGGAGGATAACCGGCGCCCTGGAGGTTTTCCCCGGCGACCGCAGCGCCTGGGCGCGCCGGTCAGCGGGCGCTCTCTCCAGTCCCAGCTCGCGAACCGCCAGCGCTGCCAGGAGGAGGGCAAGAAACCCGGAGACAGATGCAACCAGCGTCAGCATGGGCTTATCTCCACCCTCCGGCGTTGCCGCCCACCGCTTCGAAGTTCACGTTCAGCCCCACCTTGGTGAGGCGGTCGGCGAACGTGGGGCGGATACCTGTAGACTCGATAGCGCCGATGATCTGTCCGTCCTCCCCGATGCCCACCTGCTCATAGCGGAACAGATCCTGCATCGTGATGACCTCGGACTCCATGCCGGTGATCTCGCTGACGAGGGTGATGCGGCGGCGCCCATCGGCGAAGCGTGCCAGCTGGACCACGAGGTGGAGGGCTGAAGACATCTGCTCCCGGATCGCCCGGACGGGGAGGTCAAGGCCGGCCATGAGGACCATGTTCTCGATCCGGGAGAGGGCGTCGCGGCAAGAGTTGGCGTGGACCGTGGTCAGTGAGCCCTCGTGGCCGGTGTTCATGGCCTGAAGCATGTCGAACGCCTCACCGGCCCGGACCTCGCCCACGATGATCCGGTCCGGCCGCATGCGCAGCGCGTTGCGCACAAGGTCCCGCTGGGTCACCTGGTTGCGGCCCTCGATGTTCGGCGGTCGCGCTTCCATGGAGATGACGTGAGGCTGCTGGAACTTCAGCTCAATGGGGTCCTCAACCGTGATGACGCGCTCAGTGCTGGGGATGAAGGCCGACAGCGCGTTGAGGAGTGTGGTCTTACCGGTGCCCGTGCCGCCGGAGACGATCGTGTTCAGCCGCAGACGTACGCAGGCGCGCAGGAAATCAGCCATCTGCTCCGTTAAGGTGCCGTTGCCGACGAGGTCCTCTATGGTGTACTTGTCCGGGCGGAACTTCCGGATCGTCACGACGGGGCTCTTGGGCACCAGCGGCGGGATCACCGCATTGACACGCGAGCCATCGTGCAGGCGCGCGTCCACGTAGGGCGAGGACTCGTCCAGCCGCCGGCCCAGCGGGCTGATGATGCGGTCCACCACGCGCAGGATGTGCTCCTTGTCGCGGAAGCGCACGTCGGACAGATAGATGATGCCGTCGCGTTCGTAGTAGACTTCGTCCGGCGCGTTTATCATGACCTCGGAGATGGAGCGGTCGGCGAGGAGGGGCTCTAGTGGGCCGAGGCCCACGGTGTCGTCCACCACGCCGGTGATGACGCGTTCCCGCTCTTCTCCGAAGAGTACGGGGGCCACCTCGTCGACTATGGTGCGGACGGCGGTCTCCACCGCCCTGCGCGCTTCGTCCGGCTCCAGGCCGGCCACCGCTCGCAAATCCATCTCCTGGATCAGCCGTTGGTGCACCCGCTGCATCAGGTCGATGACCTCAGGGGTCAGAGGCAAGTCGCTGGAAGGCGATGCTCCGTCGCCGTTCTGGGGCTTCTCGTCGTAGAAGTCGCTCATCACGTGTGCCTCCCGAATTCCGGTGTGTGACTCACTGCCGCACCCGTGCGAAGAGGGCGGCCAGCCCCGATCTTGAGGGCCGCTCGGTGCCTCTGGTGCCGCCCAGAGTGCCGGCCAGCTCGATGAGGCTCTGCGCCGCCGGGCTGGTGGGGCTGCTGAGCACATGCGGCTCACCCATGTCCGACTCGTGACGGAGCCTGCGGTCGTAGGGGATTTGCCAGAAGACGGCTCGCTGGAGCACCTCCTCCACGGTCCGGGGACGCACGCCGTTTTCCGGCGAGACGCTGTTGATGGTGATCTTGATTCGATCGATAGGGAAGGAGATGGACTGCAGGGCCTCGATTCCCTGGAGGGAGTCCTTGATACTGGAGAACTCGGGCGTCGTCACCCAGAGCACCAGGGTTGCAAGCTCAAGCGTCATGAGGCCGATGTCGCCCAGGTCGCCGCCGGTGTCGATGATGACGACGTCGTGAAGCCGGGCCAGCGTCTCCACCACGCTGCGGAACTGGTCGGCGGAGATGCCGCGCCAGCCGAAGGGTTCGGCGGGGGCGGCGAGCACGAGCAAACCGCTGCTGTGAGGACAGAGGTAGCCACTGACCTCCTCCCTGGAGAGGGTGTCGCTGCGCTTGGCGAGGTCCGCAATGGTGCGGTGAGGCTTCAGGTCAAGCACCCCTGCCACATCACCGAACCCTGTGTCGGCGTCCACGATGGCAACGGACAGGTCTGTCTCCTGGGCCAGCGCCAGGGCCAGGTTGGTGGCGATGGTGGTCTTGCCGACGCCGCCCTTGGGCCCGAACACGGTTATGACCGTACCCTGGCCTCCGCTGAGCATCTGGCCGCTGAGCCGCATGCGCCGGCGCTCCTCAGACTCCAGGGCGCCGGCCACCGCCTCCTCCAGCTCTCTCGGGGTGGCGGGCGCGCCCACAAAGTCGCGCGCGCCTGCCAGCATCGCCTGGCGGGCCGCCTCCAGGGTCGGCGTGGACGCGTATACGATGACCGCCGTCTCCGGCAGCGCGTTTACCAGCGCGTAGATGGTTTGGATGGAGCGTGTAGCCGGATCGTCCATGCCGCAGATGATGACATCGGGACGGGTCTCCATGGCCAGAGACACCGCGTCCGTGCCGAACCCAGCCTCGCCCGCCAGCGCGAACTGCGACTGCTTCAGCAAACGCTTCACCTCGAACCTCACCTGCGGGTTCTGATCGACTACCAGGACTTCAGGGGTCTTGGCCATGGCACCACCTCACCTCAATGTGTTATGTCACGGCAGGACTGCCGCGCCCAGGTCCGCTCCAGCTTCGTCTCCGACGCCCCGCAGCGACAGCCAGACCGTTCCGTCCTGCTGCGCCAGCGCTACCATCTGAGCCTGCCCCGGCGTCAGAGCCAGCGTGGCGGTCGCAGCCTGGGGCTGGGGCTCCGGGTCCTGCGGGTCCTGCGTCCGCGCCAGCGTCTCCTCATCGGACGTGGTCGCCGCCGCCGACTGCTTGGTCACCTGGTCCACGGCCAGCACTTCCACGTTCTGGAACAGGGTCACCGCCTTGCCACCGTACACGGCGATCACATCCACCCTGTCCCCGGTCTGCACGAGGCCGCCGACGCCGACCTGCTGGGTAACGGCCACTGAGATGGCTCGCTTGCCCGCAGGCACAATCAAGGACAGTCCACTCTTAGCTTCCTCTGCCAGCCCCAGCTTACTGGCTGTGACCTGCCCGCCGGCGGCGATGGCCTCAGGGGCGATTACGCCGACCAGCGGCGCCACCTGCGTGTACGTTCCGTCCAGCAGCTCCTCCGGCTGGATGGGAGCGATCTTCAGCATCTCCGCGGTGATCGTCGTTCCCGCTGCGATGTCCTGGCTGGCGACGACCACATCGATGGCACCGAACGGCCGCAGGGCCAGCCATATCTTGCTGGCCTCCTGCGCCGTGGAGAGCAGTTGCGCCTGCTCAAGCGTCAGGGCCAGGGTGACAGTCGTAGCGTTGGGTTGTGGCACGGCGTCTTCCGGCCGCTGGGCCAGACTTGGGTCGCTGGCAGCCTGGCCTTCTTGTCCAGCCTCTGTCGCGTCGGGCGCTGGAGGCAGCACGCTTTCGGCGGCGGCCTGCGCCACCGCCAGCACCTCGATGTTCTGGAACAGGGCCGTCACCCGCTGTCCCAAACCGTTAGCCTCCGTCGTCACGGCGATGACGTCGACTCGGTCGCCCGGTAGGAGCAGGCCGCCGACGGCGCTTACCTGGTTGACGGAGACGGCCATCGCGCGCTTGCCCGGAGGGATGATGAAGGAGAGGCCGTCCCTTTCTGAGGCCTGCGCGCCGATCTTGGCCAGCGTGATCTGCTCTCCAGCGGCGATGGGGTAGCGGTTGACCAGGCCCACAAGCGGAGAGATGGCCGAATACGCCCCTTCCACCTGCAAGGACGATGCCACCGAGATGACCTTGAGCTTGTCCCCGGTGAGCCTGGTGCCGGCCGGGAGGTTATCCGCGGCGACCACCACTTTCACGTCCCCCACTCCCGCCTTGCCGCCGCCGTCGCCGCTGTTCAGGACGACGAAGGCCAGCACCGCGAAAATGAGCGCGAACACGCCGGCGAGCATCAAGAACACCCGCCCGTTACGCTCCCGTCTGATCCCTGCAATCGCTCCAGCCATGGTTGGCCTCCTCATTCAACTAGAAACATGCTCACCCTGCCGTATTTCGTAAGAGCGCCACCCCTGCGGCCGATGTCCACGTAGTTGATGAACATCCCCTCCAGGAAGATGTGGCCGGTATCGTTCAGCAGCGGCTCCCCGGTGGGGTTGGGCACGCTGGCGTTCCTGGTCACGCAGCGCTGGTTGAAGGCGACGAGGGTGGCAGTCCTGTCGTCGTAGTCATAGCAGCCCCTGATGAAGAACGCTGCGAAGCCCCTGATCAGGTAGGGCCCCTGACCTCTCTCGCCGAACTCGTCCATGAGCACGAGGGTGACCACTCGCGGGGCCTTACAATCACGCTTTTCGAAGAAGACATCGGGGCCTGGCACGATGCTGTGGATGTCCACGTCCACCGGGCTCAGAGCCTCCCACCACTGATCAACCTTGTCGTTGACCCCGCCGAAAAAGGAATCGGGATAGAGCGCATCGCAGTTGTAAGGGGCCTGCGTCTGCCCTTCCAGCGCGAGACGTATCTGCAGGCCTTCGATCATAGATCTGGCGCGGTTGCCCGTGCTGGACCATATGCAGGTCCCTATGCCATCCGAGTTGTAGATCTGGCAGGCCGCGGGGTCCGAGCCGGGGGCAGCGATGGCGCAGGTGGTATCAGCGCCGAAAGCCACCTCGTCGATGAAGGTCTGCGTGACGTTACCTATGTTGGAGGCGCTGCAGTTCGGACTGCCGTCGTTGAACAGGCGCAGCGTTCCCGTTTCCCCGGATGACCCGTCCGGCGCCCGCACCTCCACGTCACAGTCGGCACCGAACAGCGGCTCTCCCTGAGCGTCGAAGCAGGGACTGGTATCGATGGGAATCGCGAACGGCAGCATGCCCGTCGCGTCAGGGGGGCTGCCGATGCATACCAGGGCGTGGGCCCCCACATCCGGGGTGACCAGGTCCCAGGCGCTGGAGAAGAGGCTGGACGCCTGCGCGCTCAGGTCCACCGTCACCCCGTCCGGCAGCCCGTCGAAGGAAGGCGTGCCCCAGCAGCCGGTGATCACGGCGGGGGCGCCGTTGGTGAAGAAGGAACTGGCCACGCCGTTCCGCTCGCCCCACTGATAGGCGGACGCCTCGGCCCGCGCGGTCATATCGATGGCGTCGGTACGGCTGAGCAGCTCGCGAGCGCCGGCGAAGGCGGAGGAGTCGGCGTCGTTCTGGGCCGTCCGGCGCTGGCTGTGCCAGAGGGAGACGTCGATGGCCACAACCCCCATGGCGAGGAAGATCACCGTTATCAGCACGAACCAGACGAGCACCTGGCCGTCCTCTGAACGCCGCGGACCGCTCTTTACTGGCACGGCGAAGCCCCCGGCGTGATGGTAGCTCCCACCCACACCTGCTCAAGGCGCATGTCCGCGCAGGCGTTCATCTCGAAAGAGGTGTCCATGCTTCCCCCGAACGCAGCCACAATGTCCGGCAGGCTGGTCAAGAGCTGGTACGAATAAAGAATTCGCACAGCGACGGAATCGCCAGGGAGGAGATCGCCGTCTCCGTTGATGTCGAAGAACTGCACCTCAACGTTGGCGGGGTCCGTGACGAGACCCTCGGAGTGCTCTATGGTGCGTGCCTTTATCTGGTCGATGGAAGCGCCGGTGGCGCCGTGGCGGGCGCCCTCGCGGGCGTCGTTGGTCACCACCACGCGGTGATTGAGACCGATGCCGAAGTCCACGATGACGAGCATGAACAGGATCATGAGGGGCGCCAGCATGGCGAACTCCAGCGTGGCCTGGCCGCGCTCGCCCTTGGGGGCGGCGCCGCCGGTGGTCCGGTTATCGTGTGACTTGGCTACCATGGCCTGTGACTGGCGACTCCCCCTGCGGTGGGTGGACGCTCCGCCCGCCCACCGCAGGGGAAACGGCTCAAACCAAACCTGACCGCGGGCTAGAAGATTCCGCCGGGCAGGCAGGGCGTGACGCCGTTGAAGTCGATGCAGGCGCTGATCCCGCTCATCAGGCTGTTCAGAGCACCCTGGAGAACGAGCAGGACGCCGAGGATGGCGATGGCGACGAGGCCGCCGAGCATCGCCCACTCCAGGGTGTCCTGGCCGCGCTCGCTGCGCAGGTGCCGTCCCAGCTCCTGCATCCCTATGAGCACCTTCAGGAAGTATGTCATTCTGCCTTACTCCTTTCCTTTTGAATGGATCCTCAGTTACCGATTCCCCGGGGCGAGGCCCGGGAAGGCAACGCGCACACCTGATATGTGAAGTGGCCTCACCCCCTCCCATGCTGACTGGCTGGCCTTTAACCGCGCGGGAAATAGGAAGACTGCTCCCCTCCCCGGGCACGGCCTGAGCCGCTTGGAATCAAGCTATCGAGCTACGCGTAAGAAGAACACAAGGGAGGCGAAAGGAAATTGTTAGAGTTTGCGATCAGAGGTCTGTGATGATCTCAAAGGTGAAGCGGTAGGGGCCGACGGTGATCTCGTCGCCGCTTTCCAGGACGGCCCAGGATGGCCTGCTCGGCGCCTGGGCTCCGTAGCGCCGGGGCAGGCGGTGGAGCATGAACCTGTCCTCCCGCAGCCAGACGCGGGCATCCCTGGGCGCCACCCGGCCGCCGGCGTCGACCAGGACGATGGTGCAGTTGGGGTCGCTACCAATGGTCACCGGCTCTCCCTCTATCAGGAACACGCTATGCCCATCGCCTTCCCGGGCGAGGGTGAGCCTGGCCCGGGGCAGGGGCGCGGGTGGGGGCTCCAGAGCATCGTCTGCCCGAACGGGCACCGGCTGCGGCGGGGGCGGCGGTCCGGAGGGCGGCTCGGCGACGCCCGGCGGAG
>Ga0209619_10003838_pt1 | contig 10768 bp, 8 predicted proteins | sample Rifsed16ft3_FD_184011 | JGI IMG/M metagenome (GOLD analysis project Ga0209619, IMG submission 184011) | Soil microbial communities from Rifle, Colorado, USA - sediment 16ft 3 (version 2) | ecosystem: Environmental > Terrestrial > Deep subsurface > Rock core/Sediment | place: Rifle, Colorado... | reverse complement strand
GAGACGCGCGGGTTTACCTCGATCACCCGATACTCGCTCGTCTGCGGATGCACGGCGAACTGGATGTTGCAGCCACCCTGGACCCTGAGCGCGCGGATGATCTTGATTGCAGCGTTCCGCAGCATCTGGTTCTCGCGGTCCGTCAGGGTCTGCGCGGGCGCGACGACGATCGACTCGCCCGTGTGGTACCCCATGGGATCGATGTTCTCCATGTTGCAGATCGTGATGCAGTTGTCCGCGCGGTCCCGCATGACCTCGTATTCGAACTCCTTCCATCCGAGGACGGACTCCTCCACGAGCACTTGGTGGATGCGGGAGAGATGGATGCCGTGCGCGACGACACGCTCGAGCTCGGCCTCGTCATGCGCCACCCCGCTCCCCGCACCGCCAAGGGTGTAGGCTGCCCGAACGATCACGGGATAGCCGAGCTCAGCGGCAATTGCCTTCGCCTCCTCCACGGACGTCGCGGAGTGTGACTTTGGAATCGGCTCTCCGATTTCCAGCATCAGCGCTCGAAAGCGCTCGCGGTCCTCGCCCGCCTGAATCGCGTGCAGGGCCGTTCCGAGGAGCTCGACCCCGTACTCCTCGAGAACCCCGCGCTCTGCGAGCTCGCTGCACAGGTTCAGCGCGGTCTGGCCGCCGAGGCCTGAAAGGATCCCGTCGGGACGCTCCTTGGCAATGATCCGCTCGAGAAACTCGACGGTGAGCGGCTCCACGTAGACTGCGTCCGCCGTGTCCGGGTCTGTCTGGATCGTAGCGGGGTTCGAATTCACGAGGACCGTCCGCACGCCCTCCTCGCGGAGCGAGCGGCACGCCTGGGAACCGGAGTAATCGAACTCCGCCGCCTGGCCAATGACAATCGGGCCAGAACCGATGACCATCGCGGTCCGGATGTCCGTCCGCTTCGCCATCTAGACTCTCCCCCGGGCAGCCGTCATGACCCGCGGGATCTTGGCGCGGCCGAGACGACCAGACCACAAAACGGAAACCCGGACCAGTGCATTCGACTGGACGTGGAAGACGGATGGCGCCAAACGTTGGAGTCCCGTTGGACCCTCCGACGGGCGAGGCGCATCCTGACCGTGGCCGTGCCGATGACCCTGGGCCTCGCAATCCTGGCTCACGTCGAGGGCATCGGCAGGCATCGCTTCGATTGCGTAGGCCCGCCCGGCGGACCCCAGGAGTGCGGGGGATTCGTCGGAAACCCCCTGTTGTGGCCCATTGGCTGGCCAGCAGTGCCGCTCGGCGGTGCTCAGCCTAGCGTGGGATCCTTCATCCCCGTCCTCCTGTGGTGATTCTTCCTTGGCGTCCTGGCGGGCTTCGTCGTCGATCGTCGCTTCCACCCGAGGTCTCAGGCGAAGCCGGAAAGCGGAGAAAAGTCCGTCTGACCCCTCTGTCGAGCGGGGCGGGGGGAAGGGGCCTTCCGAACCAGAGAGCCGCACCTAGTCCCTCCTCCGGCCTCGTATCATATCCACGAACTCCGAGAACAGGTACGTGTTGTCGTGCGGTCCCGGGTGTGCCTCCGGATGGTACTGCACGCTCAGAATCGGCAGCTCGGTGTGCACGATCCCCTCGCACGTCTCGTCGTTCAGGTTCACGTGCGTGAGTGCGAATCCCGTGCCCTCCAGAGACCTCGGGTCGACTGCGAACCCGTGGTTCTGCGAGGATATGTACACGCGCCCCGTACGGAGGTCCTTCACGGGCTGGTTCCCGCCCCGGTGGCCGAACTTCAGCTTGTAGGTCTTGCCGCCAAAGGCGAGGCCGAGAATCTGATGGCCGAGGCAGATTCCGAAGATCGGCGTGTGTCGGTCCGCGAGCTCCTTGACCGTCCCGACGGTGTTCGCGACGACCTCCGGATGCGCAGGGTCGCCAGGGCCGTTCGAGATGATGACGCCGTCCGGCTTCACCGCCAAGACGTCGTCCGTCGTCGCGTCCCACGGGAAGACCGTGACGTCCCCGAACCCGAGGGCGTGGTCGACGATGCTCTTCTTCACGCCGCAATCGATCAACGCGAACTTCAGCGGACCCTGTCCGCGATGCACGGTCGGCGACCGGATGGACACCTCGGCGACGAGATTGCGAGCCTGGTCGGGGAACGGCATCGTCGAGACGGTCTTCGCGATTGCTTCGAGGTCTTCGCCCTCCGCCGCCAACGCCGCCCGCATCGTCCCGCTCGTCCTCGTCTTCAGGGTGAGCATTCGCGTGTCCACGCCCTCGATCCCTGGGACTTCGTGCCGCTGCAGGAATGCGTCCAGCCCCATGTTGCTCGTCGGATGGCTGGGGACTCTGCAGGCTTCCCGGACGACGTACCCCGTGACCTGGATCCTCGTCGACTCCGCGGTCGTCGGGTCCACGCCGTAGTTCCCGATGAGCGGGTACGTCATCATCAGGATCTGGCCGCGGTACGAGGGGTCCGTGAGGGCCTCGCAGTACCCCGTCATGTTCGTGTTGAAGACGAGCTCCCCGTAGACCGTGCGGGGAGAACCGAAAACGACGCCGCCGACGACGGTCCCGTCCTCCAAGACGAGGGAACCTTCCATCGGTGCCGACCTTCGATGGATTATGCGGACCGCATATTAGGGTTTGCGTCACGATGCCGCACATGGCCCGATGCTCGCGTCCACGGACAGCCGATGTTCCACAAAGGACCGTACCGGAAATTCCTTGCCGCCTGCGCCTCATGCTGGCGCGTGTTGCGGAGGTTCGCAGCTCTGGCGGCACTTGCGGCGCTCATGGTGGCGGGAGCCTCGAGCGCACACTTGGTGCCCGGCGACCCCGTGCACCTCGACATCGAGTTCGACACCTACGTCGCCGGGGAGCCTCTGACGTTCCGGCTTTTCGTCTCCAACCCGACCGATGCGATCGCCTCCTTCACATGGACAAGTTCGTGCACGCACGTGGGCTACATGGAGAGCGAACGCCGAGTCCTTGCTCTATGGAATCCCTATGGACCGTGCCTCACCGTCATGGTGGGAATGGATGTCCCCGCGATCTCCTCCTTCCTGTGGCACAACAGGACCTTGGACACACTCCCCGACGACGGATGCATCAGGGTCGACATAAGCCTGAACGGTTACCCCGTGTCCGGATCCGCGGAAACCTGCCCGGGTCCTGCCCCGCCGCCTCTCGCTCGAATGATGCTCATGATCTACGCCCCCGCCATCGCACGGAGCGGAGAATCGTTCGACTTCCGTGCGAAAACCCAGACGCAGGACGGCCGTTCAATCGAGGGAATCGATGTCCTGGCCCGACTCGGCGACGCAGAGGTCGACACCGCCGCGACCGGGGCAGACGGCGTCGCACATCTGTCCGCGCTGGCGCCTGACGTGACCGCGACGATCTTCATCTCTCTCGTCCTCCAAGCGTCCGAAACGGGATGGCACACCGCGAGCCGCACGGTGAGCCTCCTGGTCCTCCCGCCCGTGTCTCGGTATCTCGTCCTCGTGGCCTCGCCCGTCACGGGCGACCTCATCGAGAGTGAGGGCGTGGGGATGGTGGAGCTCGTCGTGCGCGGGAACGACGGCCTACCGGCCGCCAACGTGAGCGTTGCGGTGGAGCCGGAGGCGCCTCTCCGAATCGCGGACCAGAGGGACATAGGCGGCGGACGATACCAACTGACTCTCCGAGCGGGTGCCGTTAACGAAAGTTCCGTCGCGACCGTCCGCGTGGTGGCGAACGCACCCGGATTCGACGGCGGGGAACTCCGCCTGGACTACGTCGTCTTGGCGGCTCAGGCTCCCCCCACGGAGGACGGTTCGCAGACTCCGGACGAGGTGAGCATCGTCCCCCTCTTGGCGGTGGGCGTCGTCGTCGCCGCAATGGCGGCTGGGGCGGCGCTCATCGTGAGCGCACGTCGGCGGAGAGGCCAACGCTAATCACTCGTCACGACCCCCGGTCCCCGCGACTTCCTGAAGCTTCTTAGTCACGCGGTCAAAGTGGCTCCCTGGCCAGTAGTACCTGTCGCATTGGCGGCACCGCCAGAACTCGCGATGTCGGTCGTAAACGCCTTGGGGCACGTGCTCTTTGGCGGCATCCTTCGCCACCGGATCGATCGGAACGTTGCACACGGAACAGCGAGAGAGGGCACCTTCGGCGGTGAGATGGAACGCACGCACGACCTGCACGAGCTGCACGTCCGGATCGTCGCTCTCCACGAACAGCGCATCGGCGACCCGTGCACTCAACTCGCGATCCCGCGTGAGGAGCGTGCGCCCTTCTCGCGACGCGAGACCTTTCACATCCGTGTCGTCGAGCGCTTCCGGGTAGGCGGTGTCGTACCCGAGGAATCGGAGCCACCTCGCGAGTGTGCCCAGCATGTGGTCGCACAGGAACTTCATTTCACCACGGCGTACTCCAAGAGGACGCCTCCGCCGAGGGGTTTCGCGTGCTCCAGCTTGAGGGGCACGATCTCCTCGAGGCTCTGCGCGCCCGCACCTCCGGCCCCCGTGGGCGAATTCCGACCGCCGATGACCATGCTCCCCACGAACACCTTCACCTCGTCCGCGAGCCGCCCATGGAGGAACGACCAGAGGACCTCCTCGCCGCCTTCGACGAGAAGCCGCCGGACCCCTCGCTCCGAGAGATGCTCCAGCAACGCAGGCAGATCCACGGAGTCCTTCCCGAGGCGCGCGACTTCCGCGTTCTCGAACGTCTTCGTGCAGTCGATCGTCGTGACAATGAGCGTCGGCGCCGCGCGGCTCAGGACCTCGGCCCCCTCTGGCGTGCGACCCTCGCTGTCGAGGACGATGCGGAGCGGGTTGCGGCCCGAGGCGTGCTCCGGCTTGACGGTCAGCTTGGGGTCGTCCGCGAGGATCGTCCCCACGCCGACGAGGACGGCGTCGCACGTCGCGCGGAGCTGGTGGACACGCCGCACGTCCTCCTCGTCGCTGATCCTCGTCTGCTTTCGCGTCGGAAGCGCGATCTTCCCGTCCAAGGACATCGCGAAGTTCACGATGACGTGCGGGCGTGGCACGCGCCACCAAACGGGGAGTTCCTACTTAGAGTTGCGCGGCCAGGTTCATTAGCCGACGTTTCCATGAGGTGGCCATGGCGGCGTTGAAGGCATCGATCGAGATGGAGAGCCCGCGGCGGTTCCTCGCGCACGGATACACGGGCGCGGTCGTGCCCATCCACTTCCCGCGCGAGGGCGAGGCGCGCACGGGCCCCGGACCGATGGAGCTGATCCTGCTCGGCGTCGGAGGCTGCACCGCGATCGACATCGTCGACATCCTCGAGAAGGAGCGCGAGACCGTCGAGGCGTTCCGCGTCGAGATGGAGGCGGAGAAGGCGCCGGAACCGCCGGCGGTGTTCACCCGCATCCATATGAAGTACGTGCTCCGCGGGGACCTGAAGGCGGCGAACGTGGAGCGAGCGATCGACCTGTCCATGGAGAAGTACTGCTCCGCGTCGATCATGCTGAAGCGTGGCGGCGTCGACGTCACGACGTCGTACGTCATCGAAAAAACGGCGCCCTGACCCGATTCGGAATCAAATCCGTCACGGCAATCCATACTTTTAAAAGGCGCACCACGGGTTCTCGTCGCGCCCATGGGCGATGGCATCCAGATCTACGAGCTCCGTCGGATGGATCTGCGGGGGGCGACGGTCATCGACGGCTTCCCGTCCGTCGGCCTCGTGTCCTCGATCGTCGCGAACTACCTGATCAACGCGCTCCAGCTCGTCCAGATCGGCATCATGGACTCCCCCTTCTTCCCCACCGTGGCGCTCGTGCGCGAGGGACGCCCGATGAACCCCGTGCGCATCTACGCCGGCGGAAAGATGGACGTGGAGGAGGACCGCCTCGTCGTGTTCATCAGCGAGTTCCAGCCGCCGCCGAACCTGATCAAGGGCATCGCCGCCACCGTGCTCGACTGGGCGCAGGACCAGCGGTGCGTGCAGCTCGTCTGCCCCGAGGGGCTCATCGTCGACCGCGAGGCGGGCGAGTCGCGCGAGGTCGAGGTGTACGGGATCGGGAGCACGGACCGCTCGAACGAACTCCTCAAGAAGAACGGGGTCGCGATGTTCGAGGAGGGCGTGATCACGGGCGTCGCGGGAGTGCTCCTCAACGAAGGGCGCAAGCGGGACTTCGACGTCATGACGCTTCTGTCTGAGGCGCATCCCGACTATCCGGACGCACGGGCGGCGGCGCGCGTCATCGAGACGATCGACAAACTCCTCCTTCACACGGCACTCGACGCGAAGCCGCTTTACGAGGAGGCGGAACGGATCGAGAACCAGCTCAAGTCTATCCACCAACAGACGGAAGGCGTGAAGAAGCCCGCGCGCGAGCGCCCGCCGATGTACGGCTAAGGCGGCAGGACGCGGACCTGGTGGCGCCCACCGACCTCGACGGTTTCGAATCGTGTGCGGAGCACGTTCTCCAGGAGCCACATCGTCGTCTCCATGTGTTTCGTAATCTCACGGACGGAGAATCGGGATTCCCCCTTCGCGAGCGCGCTGTACAGTAGGACCTGATCCGCGGCGTGGACGTCGAGGGACGCGTGCGCCCTTAGGTCTTCGACCATCTCGTCCGCAGCGGCCTGGCCGAGGGCCTCGGCGGGCACCCCCTTCCTGGCGAGCCCCGAGGAGCCGAGCACAGTGTTCTCGTGCTCCGTCCAGAGGACGATCGCGCCCCCCGGACCGATCGCAGCCTCCGACGTCTCCTCGACCTTGGCCTCCGCGATGCCGACGAACCGGCGCAGGGCCGCGTGTTTCATGCGCTGCGCGACATCCCTCGGGAGGTTTCCGACGTGGGCGATTCCATCGACCCGCCGCATGGCGCCCGGTGGTTCGACGAGGAGGGGCCGGAATTCCGGCGCGGGGACGACGTTGACGCGGATCTCCCCGCCGCCACGGGGAAAGTATCCGCGCCGCACGAGCTCGATCGTGACCTTGCCGCCCATCCGCGCGAGGAGCGGGAGGAATACGAAGCGGAAGTAGTCGAGCGGCGGCGACCAAGGCACGTCGGTCCCGCCGATTAGCCGGAGCTCCACCGGCTCGGGCGCACGCAGGGCCGGGGGGAGACACGCCTGAAGCACGAGGGTCACGCTCCCCGCGGTGCCCACGTCGAAAGAGAACCGGCCGCCGCGGAGGTGACCCGGCGCGATCGTGACCTCGCGGGATCCGACGTTCAGACCTTCGACCGTCGCGTCCGCGAGGGCGGCCACCGCCTGGAGCGCAGTGAGGTGCTGCGCCGCAAGGCCGGGCTTGGGTCGACGCGCGCGGATGTTCGTGACTCGAACCGGGATGTGGGTTACCGCCGCCAGCGCGGCCGAGTTTCGAAGGAGCTGCCCTCCGCCCTCCCCGTGCGCGCCGTCGATTTCCATCACGATGCGGGCGCCCCCGCAGGTGCGGGCGTGGATTCCTGGCGCGCCGCGCGCTTGCGGCGGATTCCCTTCTCGAGCTCGACGATGATGAACACCGAGGACGCGATGGCGGCGCACAGGAGGACCTCCCCGAGGGTGAGCGGGACCGTCCCGAACACCGTCGCGAGCGGGCCGACGTAGATGACGGCGAGTTGAAGCACGACCGCGATCCCGACCGCCGCGATGAGGTGCGGATTGCCGAAGAACCCCGCGCGGAAGACGGACTGCTCCCACACGCGGATTGCGAGGACGTGGAACACCTGGAAGAGGGAGATCGTGAGGAACGCGATCGTGCGGGGCTTCCGAAGCTCGTCCTCCGTCATCCCGGGCTGGAGAAAGCCCGCGTACAGGCCGAGCGAGCCGACGACCATGAGCGCCCCCACCCAGACGATGTGAAATCCCATGCCCCCCGACAAGATGCTCTGCTTGGGCCTTCGGGGCTTGCGGGACATCACGCCTTTCTCCTCCGGCTCCACGCCGAGGGCGAGCCCCGGGAAGCCGTCCGTGATCAGGTTGACCCACAGAATCTGAATCGGGATGAGGGGGAGCGGCATCCCAAGGAGCGAGGCGACGAAGATCAGGAGCACCTCTCCCGAGTTCGTGCTGAGCATGTAGCGCACGAACTTCCGGATGTTGTCGTACACGACGCGCCCCTCCTCGATGGCGCGGACGATCGAGGCGAAGTTGTCGTCCGTCAGGATCATGTCCGCGCTCTCCTTCGCGACGTCCGTCCCCGTGATCCCCATCGCGATGCCCAGGTCCGCCCTCTTGAGCGCGGGCGCGTCGTTCACGCCATCCCCGGTCATGGCGACGATCTGGCCCTTCTTCTTGAACGCATCAACAATCTTCAGCTTGTGTTCGGGATCGACGCGAGCGTAGACGTGAACCCGTTCGACCTCGCTCTCGAAGTCGCGAGGATCAATGGCGTCCAGCTCCGCGCCGGTGAGCGCCTGGTCTCCCTCGTTCATGATGCCCATCTCCTTCGCGACCGCGATCGCGGTGAGCTTCTGGTCCCCGGTGATCATGACGACTTCGATTCCGGCGCTCCTGCACGCCTCAATCGCTTGCACGGCGTCCTTGCGAGGGGCGTCCATCATCCCGACGAGGCCGAGGAACACGAGGCCGCTCTCCACGGTCTCCTCGGCGAGGATGGGAAGGCCCGGCTCCAGCTCCTGGTGCGCGAGCGCGAGCACGCGAAGCCCGCGGAGCGCCATGTCCTGGTTCTCCGTGATGAGGTCGTCACGCTCGGCCGGGGAAAGGGGCCGAACCGTCTCGCCGACCCGGATGCGGGAACACCGCGCGAGCACGCGCTCCGGGGCCCCTTTCGTGAAGGAGACGAGCCCCGGGAGTCGCGCGATGAGCGCCGCGCGGTCCTCTTCCGGAAGGCCTCGGAACCGCCGGACCTGCTCCGGATGAAGGGGCGCGTGGATCGTCGTCATCATCTTCCGCTCGGAGGTGAAGGGAATCTCGGCCACCCGCGGGAGCGCGCGCTCCAAATCCTCACGTCGGAGGCCGCCGCGCATCGCGAGCGTGAGGAGCGCGGTTTCGGTGGAATCCCCCTGCGACTTCCAGGCTTCCCCCTCCTTCCGGAGTTGGGCGTCGTTGCAAAGGGCGCCGCACGCGAGAAGCTTCTCAAGGACGGGCCGCGAGGAGACGTCGACGGTCTCACCCGCGAGGACGATCCGGCCTTCCGGGGAGAACCCCGCGCCGTCGACGTCGAAGGACGCCCCGTCCGCGAGCACGGTGCGGACGTTCATCTCCCCTAGCGTGAGGGTGCCCGTCTTGTCCGAGCAGATGACCGTCGTGCTCCCGAGGGCCTCGACCGCCGGAAGCTTGCGGATCAAGGCGTGCTGCTTCGCCATCCTCTGGAGGCCCAACGCGAGCGTGATCGTGACGACCGCGGGAAGGCTCTCAGGGATCGCCGCCACCGCCAAGCTCACGGCGGTCAGGAAGATCTTCACGATCTCGGCGGGATTCCGAAGGTAGCCGACCAAGAAGACCATCGCGCAGATCCCCAGGACGACGATGCCAAGCGTCCTCCCGAGGCGGTCGAGCTGCCGCTGCAGAGGCGTCTCCTCGGACGGCTGCGACTGGACGAGCCCCGCGATCCTCCCGAGCTCCGTCTTCATCCCCGTGCCGACCACGACGCCCTTCGCACGCCCCGCCTCGATGACGCATCCCGCGTACGCCATGTTGCGTCGGTCGGGGAGTACCGTGCTCGCGGGCAGCGCGTCCGTCCCCTTCGAGGCCGCCACACTCTCGCCCGTGAGCGGCGCCTCGTTCACGCGGAGGCTGGCGACTTCGAACAGCCGTGCGTCCGCAGGCACCTTGTCCCCAGCGTTGAGGAGGACGACGTCGCCCGGCACCACTCCTGCGGAGGGGACCATCAACATCTCGCCTTCGCGGATGACCTGGGCCTGGGGCGCGGCGAGCGCCCTCAACGCTTGGATCGCCTTCTCCGCCCGATATTCCTGGAAGAACCCGAAGATCGCGTTGAACCCGACGATGACGAGGATGACGACCGCGTCGTACAGCTCCTCGACGGTGCCCTGCACGAGGCCGATCGCGGCGCTGAGGAACGCGGCCACGAGGAGGACGACGACGAGGAGGTCGAGGAACTGAGACAGCAGGATCCTGAGTCGCGAGATCTTCCGGAGCTGAACGATCTCGTTCGGTCCGTGCCGCACGAGGCGCTCCCGCACGTCCCGGGCGTCCAGACCTAAGGGACCGGAATCGAGGCGCTGGAACGCGTCCTGGACCGGCAGAGCGTGCCAGCTCTCGGCCATCCCGTCGCGCTATCCGAGGTGGATATATAACGGATACGGGGGCCATCCAAGAGTCCCATCGGATTCGCGGAACGTCAGTGCGGCGCCGCGTACCGCAGGTTGGGAATCCAGGTCTCGTCCGCGAGGGTCGTGGGCGGCCCGTGCCCCGGGAACACCCGCGTCTCCAACGGCAGCTCCCAGAGGCGGCGGAGGGAGCGCAACAGGAACGCGGGGCTCGCGCCCGCCCCGCTCGTCGTCCCGAACGTGCCGCGGAGGAGCGTGTCGCCCGTGAACAGGTACCCCGCGCGGGGGATGTGGAAGCACACGGACCCCTCCGTGTGGCCGGGCGTGTGCAGGACGCGAAGCTCGACGGACCCGACCTTCACCGTGGAGGCCTCCTTGAGGATGAGATCGGCTTTCGAGGGGGGCGGCGGGTTCGGCAGGTAGTCCCGCGTCTCCCGGCGCAGGTACTGTCGGTCGGAGAGGTCGAAGTCGAAAACGGCGTGATCTACCACAAGAGCGAGTACCGGGAACGCCGCAATCACTTCGCTTTCTTTGCCTGCTCGGCGGAGGTGGCCGGTTTCGACACCCAGCGGGAGGCCTTCCTGGGGGCCTACCGTGGCTGGGACTCGCCTGCAG
>Ga0209619_10003835_pt1 | contig 10773 bp, 7 predicted proteins | sample Rifsed16ft3_FD_184011 | JGI IMG/M metagenome (GOLD analysis project Ga0209619, IMG submission 184011) | Soil microbial communities from Rifle, Colorado, USA - sediment 16ft 3 (version 2) | ecosystem: Environmental > Terrestrial > Deep subsurface > Rock core/Sediment | place: Rifle, Colorado... | reverse complement strand
GTGGCGGCGCGGGCGGCGCGCACTCGTCCCGGCGATTGGGTCCTCGGCCACGGATGGAACCAGAACGATTGGGGCGGCCACGGCACGGCGACTGAACTCGACGGCGTCGCCCCGGAGAATCCCGTCTACCTCACCGCCAAGTCCCTGCATGCGGCGTGGGTCAACCGCCGGGCACTGCAAGCGGCGCCGATCGAGATCGGCACGCCAAATCCTCCGGGGGGAGTGATTGTGCGCGACGGACAAGGGGCCGCCACCGGAATCTTGTTGGAGGCGGCCATGTCCCTGGTCGCCGATCGGATCCCCGCTTCCGACCCGGAAGCGATCGCCCAGGAGATCGCCGCCGCGCAGGCCGGCCTGTGGCGATTTGGGATCACCGCCGTCCACGACTTCGACGGACCGAGCTGTCTTCGCGCCCTGCAGATCCTGCATGCGCAGGAATCGCTGCGACTCCATGTTCTCAAGAGCATTCCGATCGAACTCCTCGACCAGGCCGCTGCCCTCGGGCTGCAATCCGGCTTCGGCGATGACTGGCTCCGCCTCGGCCACGTCAAGATCTTCGCCGACGGCGCCCTCGGCCCACGGACGGCCGCCATGTTGCAGCCCTATGCCGGCGAACCCGGGAACACCGGTATCAGCCTGATCGATCGGGAGGGAATCCTCGAGGCCGGGATCCGCGCCGCCCACAGCGGATTGCCGCTGGCCATTCACGCCATCGGGGACCGGGCCAACCACGAGGTCATCGAAGGCCTGGCTGCCCTGCGCCAGTTCGAACGCCGGCACGCGCTTCCACGGCTGCGCCATCGTATCGAGCATTTGCAGCTGCTTCACCCGGACGACCTGGCCCGCCCGTCCGAGCTCGGCCTGGTCGTCTCCATGCAGCCGATCCACGCCACGTCCGACATGACGATGGCCGATCAGTATTGGGGCGAGCGGAGCCGCAACGCATACGCGTGGCGGTCGCAGCTCGAACACGGCGCATTGGCGGCCTTCGGGTCCGACGCACCGGTGGAATCCCCGAACCCTTTCCTCGGCTTGCACGCCGCCGTCACCCGCTGCCGCGCCGACGGCGCCCCTGGCCCGGAAGGTTGGTTCCCCGAGGAGCGAATTCCGCTGGAGGCGGCGCTGCTGGGATTCACCGAGGGACCGGCCGAGGTGGCGGGCATGGCCGACCGTCTCGGCCGCCTGGAGCCGGGCTGCTATGCGGACCTGATCGTCCTGGAGGAGGACCCCTATCGGTTGGCCCCGGCCGATCTGGCGGCCGTCCGGCCTCGGGCTACGATGGTCGCTGGCCGCTGGGTCTACCCGGACGGCGATCCCGGGTTCTGATTGGCGACCGCCTTGAGCCGCCGCTCATCTCCGATGCGGACCGTCAGGCCGGTGGCGTCCAGATGCTCCAGGAGCGCCAGGGCGAACTTGCGGCTCGTCTGGAACCGATCTCGGACCTGCGCCACTGTGATGCTCCCGCCACCTGCAAGCGCCTGGGCGATTTCGTCGACGATCCGGCGGTAGGTCTCCGAATCAAAGGCGACGTCCTCCGAGACCTCGACGAACACGCCGCGCGCCGTCTGCAGCGCCCAGAGTTCGTCTCCGACGGCCAGGCGGCAGTCCCGGATCGACGGCGGCGACGAAGGGGCATCCTGGAATCGACGGCGCAGCTCGGCCAGACGGCGCGTGTCGTCCTCGCTCAACCTGGGTTCGAAGTCCGCCCGGGCCACGCGTGTGCCGACCGGAGTCAATACGCCATCGGTGGCAAGTCCCGAGAGGACGGCCTCGAACCGGCGCGTCGGCACGTCGAGTCGACTGCGGAACTCCTCACGCGGCATCCCTGCCCGCAGCGGATACTCTCGATGGTAAGCGTCGAGCAGCTTCAGGGCTTTCCCGCCGACTCGCCGCCACCAATCGGCGGCGACATAGACGGACTCCCCCGCCGAGTCGCCCCCCTCGGCGATTTCAACCACCCGCCCATCGGAAACAAGTTCCGCCATGGCCTCGGCGATCTGCGCCGGCGTCAGTCCGGCCGCCTTCCCGGCCTCTTCGACCCGCACCGGTCCGGCTTCGCTCAGGCCGACCAGTACGCGATCCGCCGGCCGGCCAAGGCGCAGCTGCTCGAGCGCGCTCAGCACTCGGGCATCGCGTCGCCGATGCGCTCGCTCCGCCAGCGCCGCCACCACCAGCCCTCCGCCGAGGGTCGCCGGTGGCGTCGGCCGGCGCAGGATGAACCGATCCATTTCAGCGGCAATGACGGCCTTGGTTAGGACCAGTTGCGCCCAGCCCGATTCGCCCGGAAGGATCTCGTCCCGGTCCAGCAGCCGGATCTTGGCCACGACATCGGCGGTGCCCAGGTGGACCTTCAACGATTGGCCGTGGCGCAGCGAAGCGGGCGCGTCGGGAAGGAGACGGACGTACGCGTCGATTCTGCGCGTCGGCTCGTAGCCGGCGGGCAAAGACAGCACGTCCCCCCGCCCCACTTGATGCACGTCCAACCCGGCGATGTTGGCCGCCACGCGGCTTCCCGGCGCCGCGCGCTCGACCGCCCGCCGATGCGTCTGCAGGCCGCGGATCCGGCCGTGCTCACCTCCCGGTTGCATGACGACTTCGTCGCCGATCGACAGGCTTCCGTCGAGCAGCGTCCCGGTCACGACCGTGCCAAAGCCGCTCATGACGAAAGCCCGATCGACCGGCAGGCGCGGGCGTCCGAGGTCGCGAGGCCCGGGGACTTGCCTCAGTTCGGATGCCAGCGATTCGCACAGCGCCGCCAACCCCTCGCCGGTGCGGGCGGACACCCGGACCACCGGAGCTGCTGGGTACGCCGTGGGCGCCAACAAGCGGCGCACGTCGTCTTCGACGAGCAGCGCCCACTCGGGATCTTCGAGCGCATCGATCTTGCTCAGCGCCACGACCAGGCGCGGGACTTCGAGCAGGTCGAGAATGGCCAGGTGCTCGCGGGTCTGCGGCATGACGCCCTCGTCGACGGCGATCACCAGCATCGCCGCCTGGAACCCGCCGGCGCCGGCCAGCATGTTGTCGATAAAATCCCGGTGACCGGGGACGTCGACGATCCCGACCTCGGTGCCATCGTCGAGGGTCATCCAGGCGAAGCCCAGATCGATCGTCATCTCCCGCTCGCGCTCTTCGCGCAGGCGGTCGGGATGGGTGCCGGTCAGGGCTTCGACGAGCGTCGACTTGCCGTGATCGACGTGTCCGGCCGTACCCACGACGCGCAACATGTTGGTCCTTGGAAATCGAACGGGCGGCGCGGCGAACGTCCTAGCGGACGCGCGTCGGCCGGCGTTCGGCCTCGCCCGCCCACTCACGCAGCATCGCCAGCAGCTCCGTGAGGCGGCGCTGCGTCGAATCCTCCATCCGGATGGAGCCTTGCAGGGCCTGAGTCGTCGCTTCCTCCAGGCGCGTCACATCGTCCGCCAGCCGCTGGTGCAGACGGGTGTGCTCCTGGGACTGTTCGTCGTGGCTCAGCTTGAACGCGCTCCAGCGGCGCTGATCCTCCGCCTGGAACCCCGACCACTCCTGTTTCTGCCGGTCTTCCGTCAAACGCTGCGTTTCGCCGATTTCGGCGATGCGGCGCTCCAGGCGCTCGAGCGTCTTGGCCAACTCGGCCTGCAATTGCCGCATCGCCCGATGCGTATCTTCGAACGCGCGTACTCGTTCGTCGATCTCGCCGGCGCGCTTCTCAAACGCCTCGAAGCGGCGCGCGTACTCGCCCCAGACCCGCTCCAGGTCGGCCATCCGGAGATTCTGGCTCTCCATCCACGATGCGGTGGACTCGCGCCGTTCGACCTCGGCGGCGCTGTACTCGGCCGAACGAATATCGAGCTGACGGATCCGATCCTCGACGGTATCCAAGGAACCACGCAAGCCTTCCTGACGGAGACGCAGGTCGGTCACCTCGCTCTGCAAGTCGGCCGACCTGCGCGCTTCCTGCTTGTGCGAGTCTTCGTGCCCCACCATCGCCTGTTCCTGGCCCTGCTGGCCTTCGGCCAGGGAGTCCAGACGTTCCGCCAGGGCGCCGACGCTGCGAGCAAGCCGGACCTCCTCGTCCCGCCGCGCGTCGAACTCGCGCCGCAGATCCACCAGGCCGCTCATCTCCTGGCGAACCTCGGCGATGCCCTTGGCGACCTCGTCGTGGTCCTTTCGCCGCAGTTGCTCGAGCGCCTTCTCTCTCTCGGCTCGGCGCGTTTCAGCCGACTCCAATTGGCGCGAGACTTCCTGACGATGCTTGCTGAGCGTGTCATCAACGCCTTGGATCTTCGCCGCCACGGCTCCCAGGCGCGATAACTCGGCCGAAAACTCCTGCAACTGCCGGTTGTGTTTCCCGACCAGGTCTTCGGCGGCTTTCAGTTGTGAGGCGAGCTTGCGGAGAAGTTCGGCGTCTTTCCGTCGCTGGTCGTCCAGCCAGGTCAGACGTTTCTCGAGGGAGTCGGTCTTTGCCGGTTCCGCCGGGGCCACAGGCGGATTATAGCATTCGCGATTTCTTGGCCCTCGTGCTCACCCTGCACCAAGACCAGTGAGGGCGGCCGGCGCCCAGCTAAAGAGCCACCCCGGCAGGAGGCCGAAAAGGAGGATGATCGCCGACCCCACCAGAAGGACGACCGTCCGACCACGGCCAAGAGTCCGGCCGGGATCGCGAGGATGCGCGGAGAGCTTCGAGCCCCATCGCCCGATGGCGAACCAGGTGGCCCCCAGTCCGAAGACGACGGCTGCCACCGCGGCCACGTCGGTGCCCTGGGCATTCGCAAGCGTCATCCAGCGACCCGGGAAACCGGCTGTAAGCGGAATACCGGCCAGGGAGAGCGCGCCGATCAGGGCGGCCGCAGCTGCGATCGGCCGGACCGGCCGCTTTTCATCGGCGATTCCCGGCTCAGAGGCAAACAGGTTCGCCGCGCCGGCAGCCCAAACGGCCACGCTTAACGGGCGGGCACTTGCCATCCCCAAGGCGATCCCGGATCCACCCGGTGCAGCCAGGCTCAACGCCAGCAGCGAGATGCCAAAGTCGACCAGAAGCGTATAGGCGATCAGGCGGGGTCCCCGCCGCTCCACCAGACACCACAATCCGCCCAAACCGATCATCAGAAGCCCGATGCCTCGCAGGAAGGCGTACACCAACGGGTCCGTCCGCATCCACGCGTAGGCGGCCAGGGAATTGACCAGGAGGAACAGGCCGCCCGTCTGGAGCACGACGGCGATGAACGCGAACGCCAGCGGATGGGCTTCGTCCGAAGAGGCCGTCAACCAGGTATGGAACGGGGGCGTGATCACCAGGATCGCCAACCCAAGGGCGAGGAGCACGGAGGCGGCACGCGCCGGCGACTCCGGCGAGACCGTCGCTCCGCCGACCTCGATCAACCAGCCGGCAATCAGGATGGCCATCATTCCCAGCGAGTAGGACACCATCAGCCGCGGCGGCGCCCTCCCCGCTCGCCCATCGGGACGGACGACGACCAGGCATCCAAGAATCGCCGCCGCCGCGATCAGCGTCGGGGAGAAAACGAACGGCTGGACCATCATCGCCGCCGCCAGGGTCAGCAGGATCAGCAGCCCGACGGAGGCCAAGCGGCGCGGCGCATCCGATGCCCAACCCGACACGAGCAGGATCGCCCCCGAGACGAACACGAAGCTCACCAGGGCGCGGTTCTCCGGACGGAGGACCAGGGATCGTCCGAGAAACGTCCAGCCTGCCTCCAGGCGAATTCCGAAACCCATGACCTCGAAGGGCTCACCCAGCACGATCCCGAGGGCGACCGCCGCCAGCAGCAGCGACCCTCCGGCTGCGATGAGCCACGGGATCCAACCTCGGGCGCGCAAGGCGAAGGCGGCGACGGCCAGGACGGTTCCCAGGATGAGAAGCAGCAGCGGCGCACTCATCCGGTCCGCCGACCTTCCGTTGCCTCGCCTGATGGTTGCAGCAGTACGCTTGAGACCAGCGCGACCCCGAGCATGATTCCGGCCAACACGGCCCGCAACGCCAGGGATGGCTCAAGGCCGGCATAGAAGAGCTCGAATCCGGCCAGGGCCGTCAACAGCCCGAGGGCGGCCGCACCTTGCTCCTGGCTCAATCCCAGCTGAAGCAGGCCCATCGCCATGATCATCAGGGCTGCCGTCACGCGCGCGGCGGGAAGAGCCCCGATCCCCGAGGCGTAGGGCGCAGCGACGCCCCACGCCGCCGCCGCCACAAGCAAGACTGTCGCCGCACGAAAGGCGCGTCCGGCGGGAACCAACCCAACCCCTTCGCCCTGCCCCGGCCAGCGTGCGCGCTCAAAGCCTATCGCCAGAATCGCGCTCGCCAGGAGGCCGGTTGCCAGGAGAGCCAGGCCGATCCGAAGCTGCTGACCGAGGCCGATGTTCGCCCCGACCCCGGCGAACACTCCCACCAGTAGCACCAGGGCCACCCTCCGGGGTGGCGCCATGTTCAGGCCCGCGGCACATAGTGGCGGAACGACAAGGCTCAACCCGACGACGATGTCCACCATCGAGGTCACATCGCTCCTTGAAGCAGCAGCAATCCTACGACCACGACGACGAGCGCCCACAGCAACGAGGCATCTCCTTCGAGCACGTCCCGCGCACCGCGCACGAAGGCCTCCACCGGCCCGGCCGCCGCCGCGGCGCGCCGCGGCGAGGTGACCGCCGCCGGCCAACGCAGCGCCCGCGCGATCCGCACCCGCTGACCGTCCGGGATTCGTCCCCGCACCGCAGCTCCCACCATCGCCGCGATCAGAGCAACCGGGACCGCCGCCGGCGCCGGCGGCGGAACCAGCGCGCGCAGCCGGAGATAGAAGGTCACGCCCAGGACCGTCATCATGACGGCTGCCACGGACGCCATGGGCGAGGCCCATTGCGGATCGGGATCCGCCCTCGGGCGGAGCGCGTCCCTCAGCGACATCGACGCCAGAAGGCCCGCTCCCGCCGCCGCCAACCACCCCAAGGCTGAGGCGCCGTCGCCCGGCACGGTCGCTCCGAACAGAATGGCCCCAGGCAGCCCCGGGATACCAACCATCATTAGCACGGCGATCCCGGCGCCAATCCTCGCCGAGACTTTTCCCTGTAACGGCGGAACTGCCAGCGCTCCGGCCAGGATCAGCAGCGCAGCGGCCGCCGCCAGCGGTGCTTCCACGTGATCTGGAGAGGCGGCGGCCGCGACCAACGCTATGCCGCTGACCCCGGCGATCCACCCACTGGCTCGATGGTCTATTGTCTCTGCCAGCCAGCCCGACAGCCATCCTCCCAAGAGAAGCGCGAGGCCAACCACCGCCAGCCATGATGCCGGCGCCTCTCGATACTCGACACCCCACCCCCAAGCCAGAGCGGCCAGAACCGACGCCGTCGCCGGAAAACCCAAGGTCGCAACCCACCCATCTCCAAGATTTCGCACATGGACCGCCGACCAGATCCTCGTGAACCCGGCCAGGGTCAGCAACGCGATCGGAAGCTGCGCCGTAACCCTCTCGGCTCCGGTAAACCCAAACGCTCCGACCAACAACAGGAGCGTGGCGAAGTCGCTGGCCTGGATCCGGCCCCAGGGCAGACCGGCTCCTTGGCCCGGGCCACTCGTGCTCACGAGCCAGGTCTGCGCGAAGATGACAAGCGTCCATGTCAGGGCCAGGGTCAACAGGCTGGCTGCAACCGTGGAGACGGCGATCATGGCGGTAAAGACGAGCGATGCGGACTGCGCTCCAGCCCGCGACGGAGATCCGTTGGAGGCCGATCGCAAGCCACGGAATACACCGAAGGCCAGGACGCACACCAGGAGCGCCCAACTCCACGGGGTCAGCTCGAGCTCGATGAAGGCGGAGGGAGACAGCTCTGGAGGCCACAGGGAAATGCTGGATTGGGAGGGAATCGATCGGCCGAGCAGCAGGCCGGCCAGCAGAGCCAGGCTCGAAATCGCCGCCTCGGCCGCCCAGCCGGTCCGTCGTCCGGTAGCCCGCCACGCGGCCAGGAAGAGCGATCCGAGAATGAGAAGGATGGAGGGAGCGGCTGCCAAACCGGTCACCCGGTGGGTCGGTGGAGATCCCGGGTAGGATAACATGACCTGTTGACGGTCCTGGGTTCGTGCGTGCTATACTCCTGCATCCGCTGCGAGGGGCAGCGGTCGCCAAAGTGAACGCACAGGTCACTCACCTCTTCGTCAAGCCTGCTCACGGGTCCAGGATGGAAGCCCGCTCGGCTGTCCACGCCGTCGAGGACATGGGACTCGCCGGCGATACGGCCTTTGGGACTTCCCGCCGTCAGGTCTTGGTCATCGATGCCGAGACGCTGGCTGGTTTCGACTTGGCGCCCGGCATGGTCCGGGAGAACATCACCATCTCCGGGTTTCCTCTGCCGGGACTGCCACGGGGAACCCGCCTGCACATCGAAGGCGTCGTGCTGGAGATCACCGGAGACTGCACGCCCTGCGACTTCCTTGACACCCTCCGTCCCGGTTTGAAGGAAGCGATCCTGGGGCGGCGTGGGCTGTTGGCCCGTGTCGCGCACGGGGGCGAGTTGAAGGTCGGCTCGCCGGTGTACGTCCAGTCTCCCGAAGCGATCGGCGCCACCGCCTCGGCCTCATGACCGACTCTTGGGTCGGCCGGACCGTCTCCAAAGTCCAGATCCAGAAGATGATCGGCCGCGGCGGGATGGCCGATGTTTACATCGGCCTGCACTCGACGCTCAACGTCCCGCGCGCCGTCAAGATCCTGCACGGCCATCTCACCGACGACCCGGAGCTGCAGCGCCGCTTCCTGGATGAGGCCAAGTCGGTGGCCGCCTTGCGCCACGCCAACATCGTCCAGGTCTACGACTTCGATCTGGCCGACGGAAGCCCCTACATCATCATGGAACTCCTGCGCGGGCTTCCGATGTCGGCGTACCTCAAGGGCCTGCACGAGCACGGCCACAGTTTGACACTCGAGACGGTGGCTCGCCTGCTCGATCGAGTCGCCTCGGCCCTCGACTACGCCCACAGCCAGGGAATCGTCCACCGCGATGTCAAGCCGTCCAACGTCATTCTCCGGGAAGGGTCGGTCCCGCTCAATCCGGCGATCCCCTTGCCGGCCGACAGCGAACCGGTGCTGACCGATTTCGGCATCGCCCGCATCAGCGGAGCCACAACCCAAACGCTGACCGGCACGATCCTCGGCACGCCGGCATACATGAGCCCGGAACAGGTGCGCGGCGAGGCGGTGGATGCCCGCTCCGACAACTACTCCCTGGGGATCATGCTCTACGAGATGCTGGCCGGCGTCCTGCCGTTCGACCCCGAGGTCGATACAACGGCATCGGTCCTGTACAAGCAGGCCAACGTCCGGCCTCCGCCGCTGGCTAACACAAGCCCGCGCATCCAGGCCGTTGTCGACCGGGCCCTGCGCAAGGAGAAGGACGCCCGCTTCCAGAAAGCCGGCGACCTGGCGGCCGCTTTCCGAGACGCCATACGCGCCGGCGAGGCCACCGTGGTTTCCCATAAGGGTCGGGGCTCGACGCCTTCCTCGTCCGCAAAGCGCAGATTCCCGGTGCGGCCCCTGTGGATCGGCGTGGCGGTGCTGGCGGTGATCTCCGTTTGCGTCGTGGTCGTCGGGCTGGGAGCGCTGTCGCTGTTGTCACCTTCAGCGACGCCGACCAGCCAGATCGCGGGAGAACCGACCGCCGTGCCCGCCATCGAGCCAACTCAGCCTTTGGCGGTCGGCGTCAACCCGACGGCGCCTTCCTCCGCTCCCCTGACTGGCGGATCGATCTATCAGGACTCGTCGATGCAAGCCGTCGTTCGCGACATCCCCGAACCCGGCGCCAATGCCGCGTACGCCGCCTGGCTGATCGGCGAGGCGGGCACCGCCCAACTCGCCGGGGCCAGTTTCTCCCAGGGCGCCCTCTCGATCTCCTTCGTCGACCCTCAGGGGCGTAACTTGTTGGCCGTGTACGACCAATTCGCCGTCAGCGTCGAGCCCAACCCCGATCCCGCCCCCGACGTCCCCGGCACGATCCTTTACGTCTCGCAGGCCCCGCAGGAAATCCTGCTCGAGATTCGCCGCCTCGATGACCTCTCCAATGGGGAGCCGACTTCGCAGGGCCTCGTCGCGGGGCTGCGAAGCGAGGCCCAGACACACGATAGCCATCTCGGGTTCGCGCTTTCGGCCGTGGACGGTGGGAATCTTACAGCGGCCAAGCAGCACCTCGAACACACGATCAATGTGCTGGAGGGCCTGGCGTCGGAGGCCTACAGCGACTGGAATCAAAGCGGCGGGCGCCCCGAAAACCCGGGCGATGGTTTCGGCCTGATCCCCTACTTGCGCCTGGCCCTGGCAATGGCCCAGAGTGAGTTGGAGAACCCGGAGGTCGGCGTCGAAGCCGCCGCCTCCCTTCGCTCGCTCGTTCCGCAGCTCGAAGCGGCGATTGCCCAGGCCGAGGATTCATCCGAGATCGCGCAGCGCATGGTCGCCGTCGATTCGATCGATGAGATCCGGCCGCTGGCCGATGAGTGGGGCGCCATGCTCCTGGCGACGAGCGTGGCCGACGTCGCCCTGCAGATCGAAGACCTGGGCCTGCGGTTGTGGACGCCGGTGACCGCCGCGCCCTGACCGACGGCACGCCACCCTTTCAGGCCCTCCATCGTCCTTCCCCTCCCCGCTGGGGTATAGTATCCCGAACCCGGACCGGTTTCCTCTTCCCCAACGTCATGCCGCCTGCGACCGGAACGATCCAACTCGACGGCCATTCGCTTACCCTTGAGTCAATCGAGGCTGCGGCCCGCGGCCGAGCCGCCGTCGAGCTGACGGCCGCCGC
>Ga0209619_10003826_pt1 | contig 10789 bp, 10 predicted proteins | sample Rifsed16ft3_FD_184011 | JGI IMG/M metagenome (GOLD analysis project Ga0209619, IMG submission 184011) | Soil microbial communities from Rifle, Colorado, USA - sediment 16ft 3 (version 2) | ecosystem: Environmental > Terrestrial > Deep subsurface > Rock core/Sediment | place: Rifle, Colorado... | reverse complement strand
CCAGCCGGTCGCCAAGCGCGCGCTCGAGATCGCCGCCGCCGGCGGGCACAATCTCCTGATGGTGGGCCCGCCCGGGGCGGGGAAGACGATGCTCGCGCGGCGACTTCCGGGCATCCTGCCCGCGCTCACGGAGGACGAACTGCTCGAGGTCGTGGCGGTCCACTCGGTGGGCGGGCTTCTCCCGCCCGGCACCCTGCCGAGCCTCACGCCACCCTTCCGCGCGCCACACCACACGGTCTCGATGGCGGGGCTCATCGGCGGCGGTCCGGGCCCCCGGCCCGGCGAGGTGAGCCTGGCGCATCGCGGCGTGCTCTTCCTCGACGAAGTGCTGGAGCTGCCGCGGCACGTGCTGGACGCGATGCGGCAGCCGCTCGAGGACGGCCGCGTCGTGATCGCGCGCGCCGCGCACGCGGTGGCGTTCCCCGCGCGCTTTCAGCTCGTGGGCGCGGCGAATCCCTGCCCCTGCGGCAAGGCGGCCGACGCGAACGGCGCCTGCCGCTGCTCCGCCGCCGACATCGAGCGCTATCGCACGCGCCTCTCCGGGCCGCTCGCCGACCGCATTGACCTCCACGTGCACGTGGGCGCGGTCTCGCTCGCCGCGCTCGGCGCGGCGAACGGGGAGGAGTCCTCGGCGGCGGTCCGCGCGCGCGTGGAGGCGGCGCGCGAGCGGCAGCGCGAGCGCTATCTCACCCTGGGCGGCGTGCACGTGAACGCGGAAGCGCCCGGGCGGTGGCTTCTGGCCGAGGGCCGCCTCACCGACGTCGGGCGAGCGCTTCTCGAGCAGGCCGCGACGCGGCTCGGCCTGAGTGCCCGGGGGTTCCACCGCGCGCTGCGCGTCGCGCGCACGATCGCCGACCTGGACGGCGTGGCCGAGGTGGCCGACTCGGCGGTGGCGGAGGCAGTCAGGTACCGAGCGAACCAGGCGAGCGACGTCCGTCGGCCGTCAGACTGACGACGACGCGCCCTTCATCTCGTCAATCACGCGCCGGAGTTCCCGCGTGAGCGCCTCCGCCGGGAACGGCTTCTGGACGAATCCGAGGCCGGGCTTGTGCGGCTTGCGTTCCACGATGTCCGGCGGGCCGTATGCCGTCGCGATCACGATCGGCAGCTTGGGCGCGTACGCCGAGAGCATCGTGAGCGTCTCGAGGCCATTGGTCGTCGGCATCGCGAGGTCGAGCGTCACCGCCGTGATCTCGCGCGCACGGTCGGCGAAGATGTGGATCGCCTCGGAGCCGTCGCGCGCCTCGAGCGTCTCGAATCCCGCCCTGCGCAGGAGCCTCACCAGCGCGCGGCGCACGGCTTCGTCGTCGTCCACGACGAGGATCGTCTCGGTCGGTGGCATGACTCGACGCTAGGGTGCGGCGGCGGCCCCCGCAAGGCGGGTGGCCGGCCTGGGTCAGGGCGCGCCGCAGTTCGGCGGCCGGCTCATCCGCCGCTCTCGCTCGAGCGGATACCGTGCTGCGTGTCCGTGGCCGGCGTGCACCCCTCCCCGCCGTTCCGTTCACGCTAGTTTTCTGCACATGCGCGCCGCGCCGCCCGACAAGGAGAACGCTCTCCACGAGTGGTTTCGCACCCGCGGCTCCGCCCTGATCGGCTTCAGTGGCGGCGTGGATTCGGCGTACCTCGCGTGCGTCGCGCGGGACGCCCTCGGGCCGGAGCGCGTGCTCGCGGTGATCGGACGCAGCGCGAGCTACCCGATGGAGCAGTGGACCCGCGCGCGCGAGGTGGCCGACCGCTTCGGGATTCCCGTGCTCGAGCTCGACACCGAGGAGCTGAGCGACCCGCGCTACACCGCGAATCCGGCCGACCGCTGTTACTTCTGCAAGACGGAGCTCTGGTCGAAGCTGGCGCCGCTCGCGCGCGCGCGCGCGCTGGCGGTCGTCGTGGACGGCACGAACGCCGACGACCTCGCCGGCCACCGCCCCGGCCGCCGGGCCGCCGCCGAGCATGGCGTCGCCTCGCCGCTCGCCGAACTCGGCTTCACGAAGGCCGAGATTCGCGAGCGGTCGCGCGCGCGCGGGATCCCGACCTGGTCGGAGCCCTCGTCGCCGTGTCTGTCGTCGCGCATTCCTTGGGGCACGGAGGTGACGCCGCTCCGCCTCGCGAAGGTCGAGGCCGCCGAGCGCGCGCTCCGCTCGCTCGGTGTCACGGGCGACCTCCGCGTGCGCTACTACGGAGAGACGGCGCGCGTGGAGCTGTCGCGCGAAGCGCTCGCGCACTGGCGTACGGAGGCGGGGCGCCGCGCGATCCGTGGCGCGGTCGCCGCGGCCGGGTTCGCGCGCATCGAGCTCGATCTGCGGGGGTACCGCTCCGGCTCGCTCAACGAGCGAAACGAACCGGCGGCCGTTGAAGTATTGGAGGGGGAGCGCACCACCGTCTCGTCTCCCGTCGCCCGGCCGTAGTCATGTTTTCCTGCCTTGGCAAACTCGGCTGCCTCGCGCTCGCGCTGCTCCTCGCCGCGGCGGCGTGGTTCACGCACGACGCCTGGTATCCCGCGTTGCGCGCGCGCCTCGTCGCGCCGCCGCCGCCGGTGGCGGAGGCCGCGTGGGAGCCGCTCACGCCGGCCGCCGCCGCGCGCGGACGCGCCGCCGCGGAGCGACTCTCCGAGCGCAGCGGACCCGTCTACGTGAATGTCGCCGCGGGCGATTTCGCCGCGTTCCTTCTCGACTCCGTGCTCGCCAGCCTGAGCGCGAGCGCCAGCGGCGCCGAGGCGCTGGCGCGCGACGACCGCCTCTACCTCCGCGCCCGGGCGAGCGTGGCGGAGCTGGGCGGCTCGAAGACGCTCGGCCCGCTCAGCGGCGTGATCACCGGCCGGCAAACGCTGACCCTTCGCGGCCGGCTCGAGGTGCTCAGGCCCGGGCGCGCGCAGTTCGTCGTGGACGAGGTTGCCATCGGGGAGCTGCGGCTGCCGTCGGCGGCGATCCCCCGGCTCATCGCGCGCGTCGCGGGCACCGCACGCGACTCGGCGAACGCGCCGGAGGCCGTGCTGGTCAAGGTGCCGCGCACGCTCGCGGACGTGCGGGTCGGGAAGGGCCGCGTCACGCTCTACAAGAACGTGCCGTGAGCCGCCGCATTCTGGTCGTGGACGACGAGCAGGGCATTCGCGCGGCACTCACGCAGCTCCTCGAGTTCGAGGGGTACGAGGTGCGCGGCGCGGCGGGCGGCGCGGAGGGCATCGGGCTCTACGAGCAGTGGCGCCCGGCGCTCGTCTTCCTCGACGTGAAGATGGCCGGCCTCGACGGACTCGAGACGCTCCGGCGGCTGCGCGAGAAGGACCCGGCCGCGATCGTCGTGATGATCAGCGGGCACGCCACCATCCAGAACGCGGTGGAGGCGACGCAGCTCGGCGCGTACGACATCCTCGAGAAACCGCTCGACACCGACCGGATTCTCGTGACATTGCGGAACGCGATCGGGCGGCTCGACCTGGCCGAGGAGAACGCGCGTCTCCGCGCGACGATCGAGTCGCGTTACGAGATCGTGGGCCGGTCGTACGCGGTCCGCGCGCTCATTGACGGGATCGAGAAAGTCGCTGCCACCAACGCCCGGGTGCTCATCTCGGGCGAGAACGGCACCGGGAAGGAACTGGTGGCGCGCGCGCTGCACCGGCGGTCGGCGCGCACGAAGAAGCCGTTCGTCGAGGTGAACTGCGCCGCGATCCCGGGCGAGCTGATCGAGAGCGAGCTCTTCGGCCACATGAAGGGCTCGTTCACCGGCGCGATCGGCGACCGCGCGGGGAAGTTCGAGCAGGCCGACGGGGGCACGCTCTTTCTCGACGAGGTGGGCGACATGTCGCTCGCGGCGCAGGCCAAGGTGCTGCGGGTGCTGCAGGACGGCGAGGTGACGCGCATCGGCGGCGCGAAGTCGCGTCGCGTGGATGTGCGCGTCATCGCCGCGACGAACAAGCGGATCGAGGACGAGATCGCCGCCGGCCGTTTCCGCGAAGACCTCTACTACCGCCTCAACGTCGTGCCGATTCAGGTCCCCCCGCTCCGGGAGCGGCGGGAGGACATCCCGCTCCTCATCGAGCACTTTCTCCGGCTGTTCGCCCGCGACGACAGCGTCGCGCCGCGCGGCGTGGATCAGGGGGCGATCGAACACCTCGCGCAGCTCGACTGGCCGGGCAACGTGCGCGAGCTGCGGAACACGATCGAGCGGCTGCTGATCCTCTCGACGGGCCCGCGGATCGCGCTCTCCGACGTCGAGCGCCTCGTGGGCGCGCGCTCCGCGGCGCCGGGCGGGCTCGGCGGGCTCGAGGAGTCCGGGACGTTCGAGGAGTTCAAGCTCGCGGCCGAGCGCGCGTTCCTCCTCGTCAAACTGCGCCAGCACGACTGGAACGTGGCCGAGACGGCGCGCGTGCTCGCGATGCCGCGGTCGAACCTCTACAAGAAGATCGAGCGCCACCGACTGGCGCGGGAGCACGAATGAGCGGGCGGAACTGGGACGCCGAGCTGAAGAAGATTGACCGGCGACTCGAGTCGGTGTCGGACGAGGCGCTCTTCCCGGCGAAGGCCGCCCGGTCACCCGGCGAACGCGCGGCGGTGGAGGCGGTGCAGCAGACGACGAGCTCGCTCGGCGTCTTCGCCCGCCTCGCGCTCGCTGTGGCGCTCGGTGTGGCGATCGTCTTCTGGCCGTACGGCGCGCGCTGCGGGCTCGGGATGGTCGGCTACCTGGGTGCGGTCGCGACGCTCGTCACCGCCGGCGTCTGGAGCGCGATCTGGACGTGGCGGCACCGCGCGGCCAAGGGGCACACCCTCTCGCTGCTCCTCGTGCTCTGGGGGCTGGTGCTCGCGTCGCTTGACGTGCTCCCGCGCATCGGCTATGCCAGGCCGAGCGCGGATCATCCGGCGCGGTGGACCTGCTCGTGAACCAACGGACCCCTTCGCCTCCTGTGCCCTCGTTGCGGCGCCTTGTCCCTTGTCTTTCTCGCTTGCTCCTTGTCCCTGTAGTTGCTTTAATGAAATGCCTGTGACCCTTGACCCGCTCGACCCTCAGCCGCCGCCCGCACCGGCCCTCGCACCGGCCCTCGCACCGGCGTCCGCTCCGCCGTCCACGCGGGGGCGCCGCGCCGCGCGCACCTTCTTCCGCGCGCTCTTCGAGTGGACGAAGTCGCTTTCGCTCGCGCTCCTCCTCTTCGTGCTCGTCCGCGCGTTCCTGGTCGAGGCGTTCAAGATCCCGAGCAGCAGCATGGAACGCACGCTGCTCGTGGGCGACTTTCTGCTCGTCAACAAGCTCGTCTACGGCGCCGAAGTGCCCTTCACGGGGAAGCGGCTCCCCGCGGTGCGCCGACCCGCGGTCGGCGACGTCATCGTCTTCCAGTGGCCCGACGACCCGACGAAGAACTTCGTCAAGCGCCTCGTCGGCCTGCCCGGAGACACGCTGCAGATGGAGCACGGCGTGCTCGTCCGGAACGGCGCGCCACAGGACGAGCGGTACGTGACGCACTCCGAGCCCGAGATGGATCCCGCGGGCGAGGAGTTTCGCTGGCAGCGGGAGTATCTCGTGCGCCGCGCGGTGGCGCGCACGGCGTACCGTCCCTCGCGCAACAACTGGGGGCCGCTCGTCGTGCCGGAACGACGCTTCTTCGTGCTCGGCGACAACCGCGACAACTCGCTCGACAGCCGCTACTGGGGCTTCGTGCCCGACTCACTCGTGCGCGGCCGCCCGCTGTTCGTCTACTACAGCTACACGCCGGACAGCACGACGGCGCTCGACTGGATCACGCACATCCGGTGGCGCCGCCTCGGCGAGCGCGTGCACTAGACAGGCCCTGACCTTCCGTCGCGGCCGCGCGCGCCCCACATTCAACTGGCCGGGTGAGTCGAGCGAGCACACCGTCGCAGGGCTTCCGGACCACGCAACATCTCTGTTCGCTGGAGCGGGGCACGCATGGCAGGTCTGCCGCACAAGCGCCACTCGTACGAAGAAGGATCGCTCGACCAATACCTGCGCGACATCAGCCTCTTCCCGCTGATCACGCGAGAGGAGGAGGTCGAGCTGGCGAAGCTGATCCGCGCGAACGACCAGGAGGCGCTCGACACGCTCGTCCGCTCGAACCTCCGCTTCGTCGTCTCCGTCGCGAAGAAGTACCAGAACCAGGGCGTCTCGCTGAGCGACCTCATCAACGAGGGGAACCTCGGCCTCATTCGTGCCGCCCACAAGTTCGATGAGACGAAGGGGATCAAGTTCATCTCGTACGCGGTCTGGTGGATCCGGCAGGCGATCCTCCAGGCGCTGGCGGAGCAGAGCCGCATCGTGCGCGTGCCGCTCAACCGCGCGGGCACCCTCCACCGCATCGGCAAGCGCGCGAGTGCGCTGCTGCAGGAGCTGGGCCGGGAGGCGACGCACGCCGAGATCGCCGAGGGGATGGAGCTGAGCGAGGAAGAGGTCGCGAAGACGATGTCCATCTCGCAGACGCACCTCTCGCTCGACGCGCCGATGTCGCCGGGCGAGGACAACCGGCTCCTCGACTACCTGCCCGACACGATGAACCCGACCCCGGACGAGGAGACCTTCGACAAGGCGCTCACGGAGTCCATTCACGAGGCGCTCGCCGGGCTCAAGGAGCGCGAGGCGAAGATCCTGCGGCTCTACTTCGGGCTCGACGGTGCCGAACCGATGACGCTCGAACAGATCGGCGAGGTGCTCAACATCACGCGGGAGCGGGTGCGGCAGATCAAGGAGAAGGCGCTCTCGCGGCTCCGGCACGTCTCGCGCGCGCGGGCGCTGGAGAGCTACCTCGGCTAGCACGGAGAATGCGGACTGCGGGATGCGGAATGAGCGGCGTGCGGACCGTTCCACCTCGGACATTCCACATCGCAGCGTCGTGAAGTTCGCCGTCGTCACGCTCGGCTGTGACAAGAACACCGTGGATTCGGAGCGCTACCGCGCCGCGCTGCTCGACCACGGGGCCGAGGAGGTGCGGGACGCGGCGCTGGCCGAACTCGTCGTCGTCAACACCTGCGGCTTCATTGACGCGGCGAAGCGCGAGTCCATTGACGCGATCGTGCAGGCCGCCCGTCTCAAGACCGGCGGTGCCGCGCGGGCGGTGGTCGCCGTCGGCTGTCTGGTCGAGCGCCACAAGGCGGAGCTCGCGGAGGCGCTTCCCGAGGTGGATCTCCTCCTGGGCGCGTCCGAAACGGAGCAGCTCGTGCCGCGGCTCCGTGAGCGCGGGCTGCTCGGCGCGCCCGTCAGCGCGCACCCGGGCGTCCGCGCCTATGCGGGTGACACGCCGCACGTTCGCTATCTCAAGGTCAGCGAAGGGTGCGACCACGGCTGCGCGTTCTGCGCCATTCCGCTGATGCGCGGGCGGCACCGCTCCTTCGCGCTCGAGGAGATCGTGCGCGAGGCGCAGCTCCTCGAGCTGCAGGGCGCGTGCGAGGTGAACCTCGTGGCGCAGGACCTCGCGCACTACGGCCGCGACCTTCCGGGCGGTGCGCGCCTGCCGGAACTGCTCGAGGCGCTCGTGCGCGAGACGACGATCCCGTGGATCCGGAACCTCTATCTCTATTCGGCGGGGATCACGCCCCGCCTCCTCGAGGTCATCGCGCGCGAGCCGCGGATCGTGCGCTACCTCGACATGCCGATCCAGCACGCGTCGGACGCCGTGCTCGAGCGCATGCGACGGCCGGAGCGCCGCCACACGATCCGCGAGAAGGTCGCGCGGTTCCGCGACGCCGTGCCGGCGCTCGCCATCCGCACCACCTGCATCGTCGGCTTTCCCGGCGAGACGGATGAGGACTTCGCCCGTCTCCTCGACTTCCTCGAGGAGATGCGTTTCGAGCGCGTGGGCGCGTTCACGTACTCGGCACAGGAAGGGACGCACGCGGCGCGGCTCGCCGACGACGTGCCGGAGGGCGTGAAGCGGGAGCGCCTCGAGCGGCTCACCGGGCGGCAGCGCGCGATCACCGAGGAGCGGTATGAGACCCGCGTGGGCGAGCGGGTGCGCGCGCTCGTCGAGCGCGCCGCGGGGGCCGCGGGGGCCGCGGTCGGCGACGGGCGGGGCGCCACCGCGCGATCCGGGGCGCCGAGCAGCTCGACAAGGTGATCGACGTGGACCAGCGCCCCATCGGCCGCACGCCTGAAATGGCGCTGTTCTCACCGGCCCGGGACTCCGCGTAAGATTACGTCATGGCCGATATCGAATCTGCGTCGCTTCAGTTCGCCGTGATGGGCAGCCCGGTGGCCCACAGCAAGTCGCCGCGCATCCACACGCTCTTCGCCCATCAGTTCAAGCACCGCATCGAATACACCGCGATCGAACGATGGGAGGCCGCATCGCTGCAGGGGCAGTTCAGTGCCGCCTACGAGGAATACATCCGCACCGTGCCCAAGTGGATCCCGCGTTGGAGCCGCATCGGGGAGGCGCTGAGGTCGCGAGGCCCGCACCCCTGGCGCGAGGTGTTCTTCAGCGAACGGGGGACGCTGCTGGCGGCAGCGCTGATGTCAGCGCTGATGGTCTGGCGGCACCTGGGCGATTAACCCCTTCTTCCGTCCTCCTGTTCGAATACCGGCACGCTGCCGAAATTTCGGCGCGGTAATCCGTCGTTCTCCCGGAAGGCGCTGCAAACAGCCTGATTTCCTGCGTGCACACGACCGGTCCGCCGTTCCCGAGTCTTGCAGTGCCCTCACTGGCGACCGCACGGATGGCCGAGCTTCGGCTTGGCGAGGAGGCTGCATGGCAGTGACGGCATCGGTCCAGGAATTCCTCCGGCGCTCCAACGTGTCCTACACGGTCTTCCCGCACCTGCCGGCGTATACGGCGCAGGAGGAAGCGGCCATTACGCACGTGCCCGGCCGCGACTGGGCGAAGGCGGTCGTGGATCAGATCAGGCAGGCAAATCCGCGACTGGCGGAGAGGTTTGATGCGGTGTGGGAGGCGGGGTGCCCAAGCGCGCGGCGCATCAGCCGGACCGGGAGCGGTTGGAGCTCAGGCATCAGAGGTTTGTGGAGGCGGGGAGGTAGGGCCCGCCTTTCAAGGAAATTGCACAGATTGCAGCAGATTTGCGCCAATCAAAGCGCGAACGCTTGTTCGAAGATGGCCCTAAGTGTCGGTCGACATCTCAGAACGCATCTTCGTGCTGCGGGGGCAGCGCGTCCTGCTGGATGTCGACTTGGCAATGCTCTATGGAGTTGAGACGAGACGACTGAATGAGCAGGTGCGGCGCAATCGTCACCGATTTCCGTCAGATTTTGTGTTCGAAATCAACCAGGTAGAGCGAGCAAACTTGATGTCGCAATTTGCGACATCAAGTTGGGGCGGGCACCGGAAGCCGCCGATGGCCTTCACCGAGCACGGCGCCATCATGGCCGCGACGGTGCTGAATAGCCCCCGGGCGGTGGAGATGTCCGTCTACGTCGTCCGGGCGTTCGTCAAGCTGCGGGAAGTTCTGGCATCCAATACGGATCTCGCTCGAAAGCTTGAGGCGCTTGAGAAATCCGTGACCGCGCTCGATGCCGGCACGAGGAAGCAGTTCGAGGAGGTCTACCGCGCGATCCGGGCATTAATGGCGCCGACCGCGCCGAAGTCGCGGCCGATCGGATTTACTGCTGATCTCACCAAGGATCGGTGAGCCACGACTGCATGACGCATCGGCCGGACCGGGAGCGGTTGGAGGTCAGGCATCAGAGGTTTTTGGAGGCGGGGAGGTAGGCGGCTCTCAACTCCAGGTAAGAACGCCGGTGGACATGCAGCGCGACAGGCGGCAAAGGTCATGGCAAGACTCTGACGAAAGGTGGCGCTGCGGAAGAATTCTACCCCTGTAACTTGTTGAATTTGTTTGAGTAGTAGATTGTCGTATTTGACGCGACTTTTGCGGCTTCCAACGACAGGGACGGGCCGGTAGCCTCATGAAATGTCCGTACCTGGTGGCGAGGTGGTTGTTTACGAGGACCCCGATGGGCAGATCCGGGTAGACGTGCGGCTGGAACGGGAGACGGTCTGGCTGACACAGGCGCAGATGGCTGAATTGTTCAGGCGGGACCGGTCGGTCGTAACCCGGCATCTGAACAACATTTTCCGGGAAGGGGAGCTTGACAAGGTTAGCAATGTGCAAAATTTGCACATTGCTTCTTCGGACAAGCCGGTCACTTGCTACAACCTCGACGTCATCATTTCCGTCGGGTACCGCGTGAAATCCCCGCGTGGCACCCAATTCCGGATCTGGGCCACGCGCACCCTTCGTGACCACCTCCTTCAAGGATACACGCTGCATGAGCGGCGGCTGCGGGAGCGGGGCTTAGGCGAGATCGAGCAAGCAGTTGGATTGCTGGCACGAACGCTTGCGTCGAATGCCTTGGTTACCGACGAAGGTCGCGCCGTCCTTGATGTCGTGCAGCACTACACCCGCGCCTGGCGGCTGTTGCTTGAATATGACGAGGACCGGCTGGCGAGGATTCCAGCGCGCCCGAAGCCGCCTCGGGCCAGCCTGTCGGTCGATGCGGCGCGAGTGGTCATTGGCAGTTTTCGCGGGGTCCTTGCCGGCGTGAAACAGGCGACGCCGCTTTTCGGGCAGGAACGTGGCGAACAACTCGCCGCAATTCTCGGCAACATCGAGCAGACCTTTGATGGAATGCCGCTCTACCCGACGGCACAGGCACGCGCCGCCCATTTGCTCTATTTCACGATCAAGGATCACCCGTTCTCCGATGGTAATAAACGGATCGGTACGCTGTTGTTCCTTGATTACCTGCGGCGCAACGAGCTTCTGCAGCACCCCGACGGCAGGCCACGCCTTGCGGACAACACGATGGTGGCTCTCGCGCTGCTGGTCGCCGAGAGTGAGCCGGC
>Ga0209619_10003825_pt1 | contig 10789 bp, 8 predicted proteins | sample Rifsed16ft3_FD_184011 | JGI IMG/M metagenome (GOLD analysis project Ga0209619, IMG submission 184011) | Soil microbial communities from Rifle, Colorado, USA - sediment 16ft 3 (version 2) | ecosystem: Environmental > Terrestrial > Deep subsurface > Rock core/Sediment | place: Rifle, Colorado... | reverse complement strand
TCGCCTGGCCGAGTGCCTCGGCCTGGAGCGCGCCCAGCTCGGAGAGCGCCACGTCCTGCACACCCTGGAAGCGGCGCACGGCATTCGACACCGACTGCCCGTGACGCGCGAGGAGGAGGCGGCTCACTTTTTGCTCTCCACCGCGGCCAGCGCCGCCTTGAGGCGCCCGATCGTCTCGGCCTTGCCGAGCAGGGCCGCCACCTGGAAGACCGGCGGGCTCGCGGTCTTGCCGGTGATCGCGATGCGCGTGAGCTGAGCCAGGTCCACGAGCTTGAGCCCCATCTCGGATGCTAAGCCCCGATAAAGTCCCTCGAGGCTCTCCGGGTCGAACGCCTCCTGGGCCTGGATGCGCTTGATCAGCACGGCGTACCGCTGGGACGCCTCGGACCCCCAGAACTTCGCCGTCGCCTGGGGGTCATAGGCCGCGGGCGGCCTGAAGTAGAAGGCCGCCTGCTCCGCCATCTCGACGAGGGTACGGGACCGCTCCTTGAGGCTCGCGGCGATCGCCGCGAGACGCTTCCCTTCGACAGGGGCTGCGCCCAGCGCGCGGGCGAGGAATGGCGCAAGGGCCTCGGCAAGGCGCTCGGGCGCGGCCGCCTTGATCCACTCGAGAGAGACCCACAGGAGCTTCTCCCGGTCGAAGACAGCGCCCGCCTTGCCGACCTGGTCCAGCGCGAAGTGCTCGACGATCTGCTCGCGCGAGAAGATCTCCTGGTCGCCGTGGGACCACCCGAGCCTCGCCAGGTAGTTGACCAGGGCCTCCGGGGGAAATCCCTGGTCTCTGAACTCCTCGACCGTGGTGGCGCCGTGACGCTTGGACATCTTGCCCCGGTCGGCCGCCAGGATCATCGGGATGTGGGCGAAGACGGGCGTGGCGTAGCCCAGCGCCGCGTAGCAGGCGATCTGCTTGGGCGTGTTGTTCAGGTGGTCGTTGCCCCGGATGACGTGGGTGATCTTCATGGTCACGTCGTCCACGACCACGCAGAAGTTGTAGGTCGGCGTCCCGTCCGTGCGCACCAGGATCCAGTCGTCCAGCGTGTCGTTGGCGAACGTGACGGTGCCGAGGATGGCGTCCTCGACGGCGGTCTGCCCGCTCACGGGCATCTTGAGTCTCAATGCGTGCGGCTCGGAGGCCGGCACGCCGGCCTCGCGGCACGTGCCCGGATACCGGAACTGCTCCTTGCGGGCCTTGGCGGCGTCGCGGAGCGCGTCGAGAATCTCCGGCGTGCAGCGGCAGCGGTACGCTCGTCCCTCGAGGAGCAATCGCTCGCCGTGCGCGCGGTAGATCTCGAAGCGCTCGGTCTGGCGGTAGCCGGGCTCGGGAGGACCTTCGTCCCAGTCGAGCCCGAGCCAGCGCAGGACGTCGAGGATCTGGACGATGTGCTCGTCGGTCGAGCGCGACCGGTCCGTGTCCTCGATGCGGAGGATGAAGACGCCCTTGTGGTGCCGCGCAAAGGCCCAGTTGAAGAGCGCGGTGCGCGCGCCGCCCACGTGGAAGGAGCCCGTGGGGCTGGGGGCAAAGCGGACTCTGACCGTGTCAGACATGGGTATTCATTCTACCCCGGCGCGCCCGCGTGGGCGCGGGACCAAGCGGGGGGATGGCCGGCGGCCGGGGGGTGCACCCCCGTCGCGGGGAATGGGGGCGGGCGGAGGCGTCGAGAGCCTCATCCAGCAGCCCACCGTCATGAGCTTCTACGAGCTGACGACGGAGGAGCGCCTGCTGATCGGCAGCAAGGACAACCCCATCCGCTGCGCCGTCGGCATCGCCGTGGCCCATCGCGCCCTTGCCTCCGGCAGCATGTCGAGATCGTGATGTTCAGGTGGTCGCACCGAGCACACTGCATCACGGCCTCCCCCCGGTCCGTCGACGGGAAGGAATCGCGAACCGACCTACCGGACGATGACAGCAGCGTAGCGGTCTTCCGTGGCGCGGCCATGAGCTGGACGCCGGCGCCGGCGTTCCAGACGCGGCTGTCGTCGGGAGAAACGGATGCCGGTCGGGCAAGGGTCTCCTGGCGTGCCCCGCCGTAGCGTGAGCGGAAGCTGGGTCCTCTGCGCGCGCTGGAGGCGTCAAACAGACGGTGAGCGTAAAGGGAAGCTCGCGGTGACAGCGAGCCAGAAGTTTTGCCCGCCCGCCGAGGTGTTTGCGAAAGCGGATGTGCGCGTTGGTCTGCCGGGCGCGATCATAACCAGTGGTCGAGTTGGGTCACACAATCCGTGAATGGCAACACGTCGACGCCGCGGTCGTGCCAGCGGCGGTTGCCTAGGTACAACAGGTGCGCCTTGGCCTGCGGGAAATCTTCCCGGAAACGCAGCAACCCGCGCAGGTCGTCGGGCCGGACGCGGTGCGCCATTTTCACTTCGAAGGCACGCAGGCCGCGTTTGCCGTACAGGACGAAATCTACCTCCTCGCCCGTCGCCGTGCGCCAGTAGTGCAGGCGATAACCCAGGTCCAGGTAGTCGTTGAGCGCCCGCGCCTGTTGCAAGAACACCGTCTCCAACGCAGCGCCGTGAATCTGCTCCGGGGCATCCAGCGGACCGCGCGGGCGGATAGCCTGATACACGCCGGCGTCGAAATAGAAGAACTTCGGATGTGCGATCAGCCGGCGTTTGGCGCGTTTGGTGAAGACCGGCAAGCGCACAGCGATCAGAAGGTCCTCGAGAATGCTGAAGTAATCCTCCACGACCTTGGCCGAGACCGCGCACTCGCGGGCGACCGCCGACATGTTCAACACGCTGCCCTGCGAAAAGCTGGCCGCTTCGAGGAACCGGCCGAACGCGCCGATGTTGCGGGCGAATCCCTCCTGTTGCACCTCCTCGCGCAAGTAGGTCGCCGCATAGCTCTTCAAGTAGTCCGGCGGGTTGTCGCTGGTGCAGGCCAGCGGCAGGCAACCCCAACGCAACGCGTGTTTCAAGTCGAAATCCTTGCCCAGTTCCAGCGCCGTGAACGGATGCATGTGGCAGGTCAGCGCCCGGCCCGCCAGCAGGTTGACGCCCCGACGCCGCAGTTTGCGCGCGCTCGAACCGGTCAGCACAAACCGCAGCCGGCGTGACTCGATGAGCCGATGCACTTCGTTGAGCAGTTCCGGCGCGCGCTGGACTTCGTCCACGACCACCCGGGCCTTGTGCCCCTGCGGGATCTGGTCGCCGAGCCGCTGCGGCGCCGCCAGCAACTGCGTGTACGTCTGATGATCGAGCAGGTCGAAGAACAGCGCGTCGGGAAACTGTTCGTGCGCCCAGGCGGTCTTGCCCACCCCGCGCGGCCCGAACAGGAAGAAGCTCTGCTTGGCAGGTGGCTGAAGCAATCGTGGATACATGAGTCTTTTTTACCATGAAAAAACGACTTGGCAAGGCCGATCTAGCAATCACCTGACACTCCTCACAGGGTGACACGTCCCCTGCCTCCTCTCTCCGTTGCGGCGGACAAGGGGCGGCACATCAACGCATCTTCCTCCACCTTTCCCAAGGACCAGCGAGGTCGGTGCTGCTCGCCGGCATCGATGCCCATGCGCGGACCGACCCTCTGCCGTCCTGGAACGACGAGGCCCGAAGCAGGCGAGGACGATCGATGCGGCCGGTACACGCCGGGCAAGTGCGTGATTTGCGCTGCGGATCCTGATGCAGGTCAGCCTGCTCGAAGCAGTGGCTTCGGCAGGTTGGACAGGTGGCTCGCCGCCTGATGAAGGTCGACGGCCTTCTGGGCGTTGAGCCAAAACTCGGGCGAGATCCGAAACGTGGCGCCCAGCTTCAAGGCCATTTCGGCGGTCACGGAGCTGCGGCCATTGACGATGCGGTTGATGACCTTGACATCGCAACCGAGGTGATCTGCCAGTTGCTTTTGAGTCATGCTAAGGGGAATCAAGAATTCCTCGCGAAGGATCTCGCCCGGGGTGGTGGGCTCTCTGCGCCGAGTCAACTCTCTCATCATGGTCCCTCAGTGGTAGTCGCGGATGTCGACCTCGGCGGGACCGGAATCCGTCCAGCGGAAGACGACTCGCCATTGGTTGTTGATGCGGATGCTGTGGAACCCTCTCAGGTTCCCCTTGAGCGCCTCGATTCGATTGCCCGGCGGCGACGCCAGATCCGTGAGCACCGCAGCGTAGTCGAGCATGTCGAGCTTCCTGGCGGCGACCTTCGCGAAGGTCGCCCAGCCGACACCCTTCAAGAGCCGCCCCTCCCGGAAGAATCGCGCGACGGCCGGGCTGGCGAAGCTCTGGATCGCCATCCGTGGCATCATACCGTGGCGCGGTATACTCTGTCAAGGTATGCAGGGCAAGGAATCGAACTTGCCCCGTGGACGCCGCGCTTGCTTGCGCGCTGGCGCCGCTCGGCGCAGCATATTCTAGGGGCGCCGCCACCAATCGACGAATTCTGGTCGGTGACGATCTACGACCTGGCAGGGTTCACTGTCCCCACTCCGACCAACCGCTACACCCTCGGGGATCGCAGTAACCTGAAACCAAATGCCGACGGATCACTGGACATCTACCTCCAGAGTGCGAGCCCGGGCGCGGACAAGGAGTCGAACCGGCTACCGACGCCCGCCCAGCCATTCTCCCTCCGGTGCAGGATCCCCTCGCCGTCCAGGCCATCCTCACCCACCTGGCCCGCTCGGGCGCCCCCGCGCCTGCAGCAGCACTTCTTACGCCGCAGGTCTGCGGTATTCAATAGCTCTTAGATCGCGAGCGACAGCCGTTCACGGCGTTGTCTCATGCGCCGCTTCTGCTTCTCCGTGAAATGCGTTCGCAAGCGCGTAGCTCGTGCTCCGGCCGCCTTCCGGACCCCGGACGAGGATGCCTCGTTCAACGAGAGGCAGGATGTCGCGCAGGGCGGTGTCCTGGGAGATCTTCGTGAGTTTGGCGTATTTTGATGTGGTGAGCTTGCCCTCGAAGCCGTCGAGCAGACGGTTGAGAACAAGAGTCTGGCGCTCGTTGAGAGCAACTCCCCGGATGCTCTCCCAGAAACGGGCCTTGGCGAGGACGGCGCCGAGAATTGTTTGTGCGCCGTCAATCGCACGGCCGAGGCAACCGAGAAACCAATCCATCCACGGCGTGATGTCCATCGTCCCTTTCTGCGTCTGCTCCAGAATGTCGTAGTAGGCCGCGCGCTCCTGCCGGATCTGTGTCGACATGCTGTAGAAGCGCTGGGGACTCTTTTCGGAGCGCGCCAGCACCATGTCGGCGATGGCGCGCGCAATGCGGCCATTGCCGTCATCAAACGGATGGATCGTCACAAACCAGAGGTGACTCAGGCCGGCCTTCAGGACTTCGTCGATATCGGCAGCCCTGTTGAACCAACCCAGGAAGGCAGTCATTTCTCCTTCGAGACGCGCCGCCGGGGGTGCTGAGAAATGGACGCGCTCCTTGCCGATGGGCCCGGAGACAACCTGCATCGGTCCGGTGCCGTCGTCACGCCAGCCCCCTACCCTGATCTTCGTCATGCCGCTGCGCCCGGTGGGAAACAGGGCTGCGTGCCACGCGAAGAGCCGTTCGGCCGTGAGCGGCTGATCGTAGTGGCCGGTGGCGTCGAGCATCATCTCGACGACACCCTCGACGTGCCGGTCGGCGGATTTCAGCGCACCGATGTCCATGCCGAGCCGCCGGGCGATCGAAGATCGGACCTGGTCCGCTTCGAGCTTTTCTCCCTCGATCTCGCTGCTCTTGAGAACGTCTTCAGTCAGGGTCCGCAGAACCGCTTCCTGGCGGAGCTTGAAGCCGAGGGATTCCATGCGCCCGATCAGCCGGCCCTGCCGGTGGCGCACAGAGGCCAGCGGCTCCGCCAGGCGGTCCGTGTCCCAGCGAAACAGAGGCCAGTCCTGAAGCTCGTAGGTGTACATTCTCCGCTCCTTATGCGGATATTATAGGGCAGATTCGCCGCGACCGCAAGGTTCACCGCGGAACGTGCGGAGAATATGGCTGCTAATCTCCGCGCGTAGCGGGTTGACTGTGCTATCCGTATCGTCTTACGCTACACAAGAGAGGTACTGATGCCCCTACCCTCGGAGACGCCCGGGCCGCTTCACCCTGGACCCTACATCAAGGACCGCGTCCTGCCGGCGGGCCTGTCGGTGAAAGCGGCGGCCGAGCTGCTGGGCGTCGGCCGCCCCGCGTTATCCAACCTCCTGAACGGGAAGGCCGCCCTTTCCTCAGAAATGGCGCTCCGGATTGAAAAGGCCTTCGGCGCCAGCCAGAAGGAGCTTCTGCAGATGCAGGCCGAGTTCGATCAAAACCAAACGCGCATCCGGGAACAGCGTCTTGCGGTGCGCGCCTACGTTCCATCATTCCTGAAGATCACAGCCAGAGACATCGAACAGTGGGTGGACGGAAATCTTGAGGCCCGGTCACGGCTGCCTGTACTGCTCCGGAAGCTCGTCCATTCGACAGGCCGGGGACTCTCCCATGTCGATTTCCCCGGCTACGACAACGCTGAGAAAAAGGGATGGGACGGTCGCGTCGATGCCGCTACGGCCACGCCCTGGATACCGCTCGGAAAATCCGCTTGGGAGTTCGGCTGCAACGCAGATCCCAAGCAGAAGGCAGAAGGAGACTACGCTGCCCGTGTCGCTGCGATTCCAGCTCCTGAGCGGGCTGACCTCAACTTCATTTTTGTGACGCCACGGAAGTGGAATGCGAAGGATCGATGGGCGCAAGACAAACAGGCTCTTGGCGAATGGAAGTCCGTCCGGGCGTACGACGCGAGCGACCTGGAGCAGTGGCTCGAACAATCCATCTCGGCACAAGGGTGGATGGCAGAGCGGATGGGATCACCCGATGCAGGAGCCCACTCTCTGGACGAGCAGTGGCATAGATGGGCATCCGTTACCGATCCGGAGCTTCCTAAAGAGCTTTTTGCCCCTTCGGTCGAGCGCCATAAAGCCACGCTCAAATCCTGGCTCGAGAAAGAGCCCTCGTCACCGCTGATTGTGTGCGCTAACTCCAAGATAGAGGCCTTGGCGTTCCTGTCCTGTCTGTTTGATTTCGACGACATCGCCGCCGCCGGCTACAAAGACCGAGTTGTTGTCTTCTCGTCAGCAGACACTCTACGGAAGCTTCTCTCGTCCTCGTCCACGTTCATCCCGGTCGTCTTCACCGAAGAGGCAGAACGTGAACTCGGCGGTACCCACCGGAAGCTGCATACGATCATAGTCCGCCCACGAAATACGGTTGACGCGACACCCGACATCGCACTCGACCTCCTCAGCCACGAGGCATTCCGAAAAGCACTTGCGGCGATGGGTATCGGGGATCACGATGCCGATGTCCTGGGGCGCGAGTCCGGCTATTCTCCTACCATCCTGCGCCGCCGTTTTTCCCGGAACCCCGCTGTCCGGACGCCCTTATGGACACAGCAGCCCGGGGCGGTCCGGCATCTGATTCCCATGATGCTTGTAGGCGCATGGCATGTTCAGTCGAACGCTGACTGCGAGATCCTGTCGCTTCTCGCCGGGACACCATATCCTGGCCTCGAAAAGCAGATCGCCGTCTTACGGACGTTCGACGATTCGCCCACCTGGTCCGTCGGTCAATTCCGCGGCGTCGCGTCCAAGATCGATGCGTTCTTTGCTGTCCAGAGCGCCGTAACCTCCAAAGACCTTGATGACTTCTTCTTTGCTGCTGAGATCGTCTTGTCAGAGACCGACCCTGCCCTTGACCTTCCCGATGACAAGAGAGCGTTCGCGGCCCTGTATGGCAAGCAACGAGAATACTCAGGTGCCCTGCGCGAAGGCATCTGTGAAACGCTCGTCCTGCTTGCCGTTCATGGCAACACTCTCTTCAGCGAGCGACTCGGCATCGATGTCCGGGGAAGGGTTGATCTGGTGATCCGCCGCCTGCTGACCCCGCTGGCGCCTGACAAACTCCTCTCCCAAAAGGATGACTTCCCCTTTTATGCCGAAGCGGCCCCGGAGGAGTTTCTTCGCATTCTCGAAGAAGACCTCCAGATGCCGGAGCCCCAGATCGACGCCCTCATGAAGCCTGCCGGCACCGGCCTCTTCGGGGGCGACTGTCCCCGCACGGGGCTGCTTTGGGCTTTGGAGGGCCTGGCCTGGAAGCCGGACCAGCTGCTCCGGGTCTCTTTGATCCTGGCGAAGCTCGCGGAACGGAAGATCACCGACAATTGGGCGAACAAGCCAGACGCCAGCCTCCAATCCATTTACCGCTGGTGGACGCCGCAGACGGCCGCCTCGCTCGCGGACCGCAAGAAGGCGTTGGAAGCTCTCGCGCGCCGCTTCCCTGCCGTCGCCTGGCGGATTTGCCTCGATCAATTCCACCCCGGCTCGACGGTTGGCGATTACAACCATCGTCCGCGCTGGCGCAGCGATGCGTCTGGCGCAGGCCAGCCCGTTACGCGCCATGAGGCCTATGAATTCGCCCGCGCAGCGCTCGACGTCGCGCTAGCCTGGCAGACTCATGACGCGACCACGCTATGCGACCTGGTTGGGGTTGTTCATGCCTTGCCCGAGTCAGACCAGGATAAGGTGTGGGATCTCATCGATGCGTGGGTAGAGAGGGAACAGGACGAAGCTGCGAGGGCACTCGTCCGTGAACATATCCGCCGCTTCGCGTTCACACGTCGCAGCAAGAATCGCCGCATCAACAGCAAAACCAGGGATCGTGCACGGCACGCGCATACCCGTCTGACGTCTCACGACGTCGTCATCCGTCATCAGTGGCTCTTTGCATCACAGTGGTTGCAGGAATCCGTCACTGAGATGGAGGACGGCGATCTCGACTACCAGAAGCGAGAGGACGCGGTTCGTAACGCCAGGGTGGATGCCCTGCAAGAGATATGGACCGAGAAAGGCTTTGCGGGCATCCAGGCGCTCGCGGCGATCAGCGGCACGCCGATGACGATCGGCTGGCACCTGGCCGATGGTGTGGTCGACGAGGCAGGCTCCGCCGGGTTCCTCACGCGCTGTCTGGCAGTGGACGACCCCACACTTGCCAGCAGAATGGACGAGCTAGTCGCGGGCTTTGTCCGGAAGGCCGCTGCCGAGCTTCGTCTACGACTTACGCGCACCCTTGCGGGCACTCTGCCTCCCGATCAGATCTGCCGCTTGCTCAAGGTCTCGCCCTTTGAACGCGACACATGGCTTCTCGTCGATTCGCAGCAACCCGACATACGGGAACAGTATTGGCGTGACGTCCACCCCGGATGGCTTCACCCAGGGTCGCCAGACTTGAACGAGACGATCGACCGGCTTCTGGAAGCACGGCGGCCTCGGGCCGCATTTCAGGCGGTTCATTCTGCCTTTGAGAACGTCGAGACGTCCCGCCTGAAGCGTTTGCTTGACCAAGTCGGCACCTGTGATCTGGAGCCCGCAGGCACTTACCGCCTTGATCCCCACTACATATCGTCCGCCTTGAGCATTCTTGACGGACGGCCCGGTGTCACACGTGATGAGCTGGCGCGCCTGGAATTTCTCTTCATTCGCGCGGTTGATCATAGCGAGCACGGAATACCCAACCTGGAGCGCCAGCTTGTCGAGTCACCACGTCTCTTCGTTCAGGTATTGGCGCTAACATTCAAGCGGAATGACGACGGGCAGGATCCCCAGGAGTGGCGCATCCAGAACGCGGAGCAGAGAGAAGCCGTCTGGTCTGCAGCGTACACTCTGCTCGACAAGATCAGACGGATTCCCGGTACGGCTGACGACGGCACCATCAGCGCCGCCGGTCTTAAGGCCTGGGTCACGGAGGCGCGTTCGTTGTGTTTGGAATACGGGCGGACTGAAATCGGAGACCAGAAGATAGGGCAGATCCTCGCAGCGGCGCCTGTAGGCGATGATGGTGTGTGGCCCTGCGCGCCAGTGCGCGAGGTGTTGGAGGACGTCGCTTCGCCCGAGATCGCTATCGGCATGGCGATCGCCGTGTACAACTCTCGCGGCGTTCACTATCGCAGCGAAGGCGGCGCCGACGAGCGTGCTTTGGCGTCGAAATACCGCACATGGTCGCGTCAATTGGCGTTTGAGTACGCGTATGTGGCGAATCTCGTAGAACAGATTGCTGCGCGTTACGACCATGAAGCCGGCCGCGAGGATTCCGACGCCGCAGTTCGCACGCGTTTGAGGCATTAGGCACTCAGTTCCTGTCTCGAAAACCTGCGCTGTCAAACACGCGGCGTGCCGTGCTCAGCGGCCGGCCTTCTTTGCAGCCGCCTCGATCCAGTCTCTGCGATGGCCAGCAGCGCGCCGCCGCGAAACCGCATGCGCGCCAGCGGGTAGGCCAGCATGCTCCCGAGCAGGAGGGAGATGCCGGTCGCGATCACGGCGACCAGCATCGTGTTGAGTGTCCAGGTCAGGAAGTTGGTCCGCGAGGTGTCAATGTATGCGAGTGGATACACCAGAATTCGGCATCCCGCGCTTTTCTGCTTGACAGCCTTTTCCGGGTGAGTCGGTCAGTCGGCAGCGGTCCTCAGCAATCGCCGGCCCAGCGGGACGCACGGGTCCACCGGTACGCGATCGGGTTGGACCCGATCGAAAATCATTTCGCGTCGTGACAACGCCCATCCTGGACGCTCGGCGGGGCCTCGAAAATCAGGGTGTAGAGTCGCCTCAGCAGAAGGAGGGCACGCCATGCAGATCCATTCCCCATCTGAGCTGGACCGGCTCGGCGACGAGATCGCCGAGCTGTCGGCGCACCTCGACGCCGCCACTGCGCGCCTGCTTGCCCTTATCCGGCAGTTCGACGCCCGCGGGGGCTGGAACACGGGGTTTCGCTCCTGCGCCGCCTGGCTCTCCTGGCGGGTCGGGCTCGATCTGGGGGCGGCCCGTGAGCGGGTCCGGGTCGCA
>Ga0209619_10003824_pt1 | contig 10793 bp, 8 predicted proteins | sample Rifsed16ft3_FD_184011 | JGI IMG/M metagenome (GOLD analysis project Ga0209619, IMG submission 184011) | Soil microbial communities from Rifle, Colorado, USA - sediment 16ft 3 (version 2) | ecosystem: Environmental > Terrestrial > Deep subsurface > Rock core/Sediment | place: Rifle, Colorado... | reverse complement strand
CATATGGGTGACATAGTTAATTTTTTCAAGCGGAAAAATAAAATGAATCCCTTTGGTGGCATTCATTCTTCCGATGCATTTCGGGCCATTCTTGAGCGGGAAAGATCCCGCTCTGAACGTACCGGGCAGATATTTTCCCTTGTGTTATTCGGGGTCAACAGTGGAAATGGAACCAACGCCACAACGCTTACGCGTCTGGGAAACGATATCACCCGAAAGATACGGAAGAGCGATGAAGTAGGTTGGTATGATGGAAACCGCATAGGAACCATCCTGATCGGAACATCGGCAGAAGGCGCATGGCAATTCATTGAAATCATTAAGAAAAGAATTGACGAAGCAGAGCCCGACCTGATTTGTACCGTCTACTCTTACCCTTCCCCGGGGATTAATTCCAACGTCCATGGGGAGGCTTCCAAGGAACATCAGTCCCCTTCAGAACATTCGGTGGAGCGGCTCGATATTCTCTTCGCCCGGCCGATTCCCATATGGAAACGGTTGGTTGATTTCTTCGGGGCGCTTCTGCTCATGATTCTTCTTTCCCCGCTTTTCCTGCTGATCGCTCTCTTCATCAAGATCGTTTCCCCCGGCCCGGTGTTCTACCGGCAGGAAAGAATCGGGTACCTTGGGAGGCCGTTCACGTTCTGGAAATTCCGCACGATGCATGTGAACAACGACGGGACGGGGCACAAGCGGTACTTAAGCCACCTGATCGAAGGGGACGCCCCGATGGCGAAACTGGACGACGGAAGGGACCCCCGCATTATCCCTTTTGGCAAATTCCTTCGGTACTCTTGCCTCGACGAGTTCCCGCAGTTGATCAACGTGCTCCGGGGCGACATGAGCTTGGTTGGCCCCAGGCCTTGCCTCCCCTACGAGGCGGATATGTACCTCCGGTGGCACACCCGGCGGTTTGACACCGTACCCGGCATGACCGGCCTCTGGCAGGTGAGCGGGAAAAACCGTTTGACCTTCAAGGAGATGATCCGTCTCGACATCCGGTATTCCCGGAAGATGTCCCCCGGGCTGGACGCCAAGATTCTTCTTCTCACCGGACCGGCCATTCTCGGGATGGTTTCCGAACCACTCTCCCGAAGGACTGGGGTCGAACAGGAAACTGCAGCATTCGCCCCATCACGAAGAGAGCAGTCCGCCCGGGGATAAAATCCTGACCAAGCCGAGGTCTCCTCGTTTTCCTGCCGCGGTTCCTTTCTTCGTTTCGATCCCCAAATGGGAATAACGGCTTTTTACTGCGGTATAAGGAGACGTCTCCCGATGGGTCACACAATCAATCCAGCATCGAACAGGGAGGGAAAAATATGGATAAGGTCCTGAACGTAGCCGTCGCAGGATGCGGGTACTGGGGTCCGAATCTCATACGGAACTTTTTCTCGCTTCCGGGGTGCCGGGTGAAACAGGTGTGCGACACCGAAGAGAACCGGTTGGCGCACATGAAAAAACTTTACCCATCGGTTGCCACCACCACGAAATTCGAGGACCTGGTCAACGACAAGGAACTCGACGCCATCGTCGTGGCCACACCCGTCCACCTGCATCATGGTTTGGGGAAGAAAAGCCTTCTCGCGGGGAAACATACCTTCATCGAAAAGCCGATGGCCACCTCGTCGGCGGATTGCGAGGAACTGGTTTCCCTGGCGGCAAAGAAGAACCTGACCCTCATGGTGGGGCACACGTTCATCTACTCCACACCCGTGCGGAAGATCAAGGAGATCGTGGATTCCGGCGAAATCGGGGAAGTGCAATACATCAGTTCGCGGCGCCTGAACCTCGGCCTGTTCCAGAAGGACATCAACGTGACCTGGGACCTGGCCCCGCACGACATCTCCATCATCCTCTACCTCATCGGAAGACCGCCGGCGTCCGTCAACTGCCAGGGGAAAGCCCATGTGAACCCGTGCATCGAGGACGTGACCAACATGTCCCTGAATTTCGACAACGGGGGGTTCGCCATCATCCACAGCAGCTGGCTCGACCCCAACAAGGTGCGGGAGATGATCATCGTCGGGAGCAAGAAGATGATCGTCTACAACGACAACGAGCCGCTGGAGAAGATCAAGATCTACGACAAGCGGGTGGAGGCCCCTCCGCATTACGACACGTTCGCCGAATTCCACTACTCCTACCACTACGGGGACGCCCATATCCCCTACCTCAAGCAGGTCGAGCCGCTCAAGGTGGAGACCCAGCATTTTTTGGACTGCATCCGGAACGGGGGAAAACCCGATACGTGCGGCCTGGACGGCTTGCGGGTCGTCCAGATCCTCGAAGCCGCCTCCCGGTCCCTGAAGGCCGACGGCGCCAAGGTGGAGATCGACCTCGATCTGGGAAAGAAATCGGCATTTGCCTGAAGAGGCCAAGTGCGCCGGCACTGATCACCAAAAATAAGTATCCAGGGGGCTTTTCATGAAAGTCGAAACCTCGGTGTTGCAAAAGATCACCCCGGACGTAAAACTCGGCCAGGGGGTGAAAATCTACGACTTCGTGAACCTGTACGGCTGCGAAATCGGCGACAACACGAAGATCGGGACGTTCGTCGAGGTGCAAAAGGGGGCGAAGATCGGGAAGAACTGCAAGATCTCCAGCCACACGTTCATCTGCGAGGGGGTGACGATCGAGGACGACGTTTTCATCAGCCACAACGTCACCTTCATCAACGACATGTACCCGCGAGCCACCGTCGAGGGAGGAGGGCTGCAGACGGAGAAGGACTGGGTCTGCATCCCGACGCTGATCAGGAAGGGGGCCTCCGTGGGGTCCAGCGTGACCCTGCTGGCCGGGATCACGGTGGGGGAGCGCGCCATCATCGGCGCCGGGAGCGTGGTCACGAAAGACGTGCCTCCCGACACGATCGTCGCAGGGAACCCCGCCCGCGTTCTGCGGGAAATCAACGAGGAGAAAAAATCATGAAGGTCCCCTTTCTGGATCTGAAGGCCCAGTACGAGTCCATCAAGGATGAGGTAGCCGTGGCGATCCAGCAGGTCCTCGACAAGACCGCCTTCGCCGGCGGGCCGTTTGTCGCCCAGTTCGAGAAGGAGTTTGCCGCTTTCTGTCATACGCAGTACGCAATCGGCGTCGGTAGCGGGACGGACGCTCTCTGGCTGGCGCTCGTGGGACTCGGGGTGGGCCCAGGGGACGAAGTCATCACAGTTCCGGATACGTTCATCGCAACGGCCGAGGCGATCAGTTATTGCGGCGCGAAGCCGGTTTTCGTCGACGTGGAAGAGAAGACGTACAATATGAACCCTGACATGCTCGAGGCCGCCATTACCCCTCGGACCAAGGCGATCATCCCCGTCCACCTGTTCGGGCAGATGGCCGACATGCACCCGATCATGGCTATTGCCAGGAAGCATAGCCTGTATGTCGTCGAAGACGCTTGTCAGGCGCACGGCGCGGAGTACAAGGGGCGCATCGCCGGTTCTATTGGCGATGCGGGCTGCTTCAGCTTCTATCCCGGCAAGAACCTGGGCGCGTACGGGGAAGCCGGCGTCGTGGTTACCGACAACGCCGATCTGGACGAGAAGATCCGGATGCTTCGTGACCACGGTCAGGGCAAGAAATATTACCACGCGATGATCGGCTGGAACGCGCGGATGGACGGCTTCCAGGGAGCCATCCTCAGCGTGAAGCTTAAGTACTTGGCCACCTGGAACGAGGCGAGAAGGAGGAACGCCGGTTTCTACGGCGAGATGCTTGGGACGATCGACGGGGTTTTGATCCCGCTGGAATCTCCAGGCAACAAGCACGTGTACCACATCTACGCCATCCGTGTCCCGAACCGCGATGCCCTCATCAAGGCCCTCGCCGAAAAAGACATCCAATGCGGAATCCACTATCCGATCCCCCTGCACCTGCAGGACGCCTACAAGGTTCTGGGGCTGAAACAAGGAAGTTTTCCTGTCGCAGAAAAAGTCGCGTCGGAATTCGTGTCGCTGCCGATGTTCCCGGAACTGGGGCAGGACCAGATCGAGTTCGTGGTTCGCGAGCTCGGGTCGTTTCTTGACGGTCAAATCGTACGGCAGGCTTCTCACTGAGAGCTGTAAATCCCATCATCCACCAAGGGTGGGACGAACTTGTCATGTCCCACCCCGATCACTCCATCTTCCATACGACCGGATGGGCCAGGGTCCTCATCGATTCGTATGGGTTCACTCCACATTATTTTCTGCGGTTGGAAGTCGGAAAAATCGCAGTCGCCATGCCGATGATGGAAATCAGGAACTTCGGAACCGGTGCACGCGGTGTATCGTTGCCTTTCTCGGACTTTTGCGATCCGTTGTTGTCGGAAAGCGTTCGTCTACAGGACGTGTTGAAGGACGCGATCGAGTATGGGAAGACGAAGGGACTGACCTCCCTGGAAATCCGGACAAGGAAAGAAGTGCCGGAAGAGATTTTCCCGTATGGCTACTACCTCCACCACGATCTCGATATCACCGAGGGGGAGGAAAAACTCTTCTCCCGATTTCGTCCAAGCAATCAAAGAAACATTAAAAAAGCGGAGAGGGAAGGAGTCGAAGTCAAATTTCAAATCTCCATGGAGGCGGTGGAAAAATATTACGCCCTGCACTGCGGCACCCGGAAAATGCATGGCCTTCCGCCCCAGCCGTTCTCCTTTTTCCGAAATATCCAGAAACACATCCTCTCCGAGGGCAACGGGTTCGTAGCGCTGGCCAATTATCGTGGGGAAAGTATCGCAGGTGGGATCTATGTTCACTCCGGAGAGAAGGCGTTATTCAAGTTTGGGGCTTCCGAAGCAAGATATCAGGAACTCAGGGCCAACAACCTGCTCATGTGGGAAGCGATACGCTGGTATTCGCGGAACGGGTTCAGGAATTTCTCCTTTGGAAGAACCGACCCAGAGAATGAAGGATTGAGAAACTATAAGCGTGGGTGGGGAAGCAATGAAAATAAAATCGCAAACATTAAATATGAGATAAAAAAAAACAAATACAGTAACAAGAAAAAAATTACATATGGATTTCATAATAAGATTTTCAATCATTTACCTGTCAGCATTTCCAAGTTGATCAGCGGGATGATTTATAAATATATGGGGTAATGATATGAATTTTAGTATATTGAAGGCATATTATAACGTTTTCAAGCCCCTCACCCCGAGAAGGATACAGATTTATCTGAGACGACTTGTTGCAGAAAGGAAGAAAAAGACTGTCGAGCATCTTTGGCCGATCGATGAACGTGCGGGCAAGAAACCCGACAACTGGCCGGGATGGCCCGATGGAAAGAAGTTTGCGTTTGTTCTGACCCATGACGTAGAAAGACAAGGTGGAGTAGAAAAATGCCTGCAATTGATGGAGTTAGATAAGAAACACGGTTTCCGGTCTTCCTTCAATTTCGTGCCACGTGACTATTCGGATCCACGGGAACTGCGGAAACAATTGACCGATGAAGGATTCGAAGTCGGAGTTCACGGCCTGAATCACGATGGGAATATGTTCAGTGACAGGACATTGTTTGAACGACAGTCGAAACAAATTAACAAGATTCTGAAAGACTGGGGATCCGCAGGGTTCCGTGCTCCGTCCATGTATCATAATCTCGAATGGATTCATGACCTGGATATCGAATACGACTCCTCGACGTTCGATACAGACCCCTTCGAGCCCCAACCGGATGGGGTAGGGACGATTTTCCCTTTCAGCATGAATGGGAACCATTCCCGGCCCGGCTATATTGAACTTCCCTACACCCTCCCGCAGGATTTTTTATTGTTTATAATTTTACGTCAAAAAAATATCGATGTTTGGAAAAGGAAAGTGGACTGGATCGCAGAAAAGGGAGGGATGGCTAATTTGATTGTTCATCCTGACTATATTAATTTTGGTGATTCTAAAGGATTATTTGATAAATATCCGGATCGCTACTATACAGATTTTCTTGATTATATTAAACACAGATATGCAGGACAATATTGGCAGCCATTGCCCCGTGATTTGAGTAGATATTGTAATAGTTTTATTAGAAATGACAAGAAAAATAGATAACCCCCTATTAATATTCCGATCAGGTTTATCGTATTCCTTCGATTTGGTATTATTCGGATAAATAAGGGAAAAAAGTTGAAGAATAAGACGATCTGGATCGATCTGGACAACTCGCCACACGTCCCGTTCTTCAAGCCCATCATCGGAAAGTTGAAGCAAAAGGGATTTTCCATCGTTCTCACCGCGAGAGATTGCGCCCAGACATGCGGCCTTGCTGATCGAAATGGCTTTCAATACGAGCGGATAGGGCGACATTTCGGGAAGAGCAAATTGCTCAAGATATTTGGACTCTTGATTCGCGCTCTCCAGTTGATCCCTTTCGTCATCAAGACAAAGCCGGTCTTGGCCCTGTCGCACGGATCGCGGTCGCAAGTCCTCTTGGCATCGGTGCTTGGAATTCCCTCGGCGGTAATTATGGACTATGAGTTCGCTCATCTACTGGTAAAGCCGACCTGGATGATCCATCCCGAGATCATCCCGGATAAGAACTTCAAGTTCGACAGCCGACGAATCTTCAAGTACCCGGGGATCAAGGAAGATGTCTATGTCCCGAGCTTTTTGCCCGATTACTCGATCCTTGGGGAACTCGGCCTTAATGGGAAGGAGTTGGTAATCGCGATCAGACCCCCTGCGACGGAAGCCCATTATCACAACGCCGAAAGCGAAGTTCTGTTCAACGCCGTAATTGATCGCTTCGGTGGGATGGATGACGTTCGGATGATCTTGCTTCCGAGAAACAAAGCCCAGGAGATCGGTATCAGGTGCAAGTGGGCGGAGCAGGTATCGAAGGGCAGGATCATCATCCCCGAACACGTTATCGATGGACTGAACCTTATGTGGTGTTCGGATATCGTGATCAGCGGGGGCGGGACCATGAACCGCGAGGCTGCGGCATTGGGTGTCCCCGTCTACAGTATCTTCAGGGGAAAGATTGGGGCCGTTGACAAATACCTTGCGGAACACGGGAAGCTCGTTCTGCTGGAAAGCGTAAAGGACGTCAGAGAGAAGATAACGCTAGTGAAAAGAGCCCCCTCCAGCGAAATCGGGACGGAACAAAACAATACCCTAAACAGCATCGTCAACACACTGACCTCACTGGTGAACACGAGACAATAGAAGACATGTTGAAAGAGCCGTTGAAGGTCTTAATGTGTTTTATATTGCTCTCGCCATTTGCGGGAACTTCGTATCTGCGAGAAAATTTTCTTGACATTAAAGGCTTGAAACCATTTTTCGTTTTGGGTTTCTTCGTATTTCTAATTTCATTACTTAATTATCAAAAAGCCTCACGAATGCCGAAGTACGCTTATTATTTTGGTTTGGCAGTTATCCTAATATTTTCAATAAGTATATTCCGTTCCCTTGAGCATTTAGATGTATTTAACAAATATTTCTACGCCAAGGATAATTTAAGCATTGCTGGATACTTATTATCAGCGTATGTTAAGGAGATCTTTTTCTTTATGCCGTTTGTCGTGATTATCAAATATGCAAATACCGAACGAGATCTTAACCGAATAATGGATATCATATATTTTACAATAATTATATTTTCAATTCATCTATTATATGAATATACTATAATGAGAAACTGGGGCATGGCTTATAAGTCAGAATACTTGTCAAATATTTATCGGATGAATAGAAATCAATTGGCAATGTTTTACGTTTGTGGTTTGTCGTTTGCGTTCAGAAAATATTTTCTGACTAAAAAAATTATTAATATCATATTTATTCTTATTATATTGACTAGTATTGGTTTTTTATTTTCGAGGACCGGATATTTCGCGGCAATATTTGCAATTTTAGCATATTTAACAATATCGAAACGAAAAAAGATGCTCCCTGTTATCGTAATTGCGTTAGTAGGTTCTACAATTGTTATGTCAACATCTGTTATTGAGAGAGCGACAACAGGATTCAAAGGAAAGGATCGAGATGTAATTTCCGCAGGAAGAATCGACCAAATATGGATTCCCTTAATCAAAGAAAATGTTAGTGATACGAAAAAATTCATGTTCGGAGACGGACGGAATGCAATACGAGCTTCCGATTCGCTTCTTAAAGGGAGAATATCATTTCAAGGAGAGCCACATAATATGTATCTCGAACTTTTGATCGATGCCGGGATAATCAGCCTGATTATTATTGGCTCGTTCTATTACGTTATCTTACGAAATGCATTTCATACGTTGCAACTTACAACGGAAGCGCATTTAAAAGAAAATTTATATGCATGCATTGTCTCCATTCTATGTTTCCTAATCGCAGGAATGACCGGCTATTCATTTTTTCCAATGAACTCAAACGTATTCATATGGGTTATATTAGGATGCACGATCGCGTCCTTAAATTTATTATCGTATAAAGAGATTCGTGATGTTAAAGCATGAATATTTCTTAGGATAGAATAGGAAGATTAACGTTGAAAATATTGCATATCATTCATGGTCTAAATTCTGGCGGCGCAGAAAGGCAACTAGTCGAGCTGTTGAAAGGATTAATCACGAAAGAAAACATTGAAGTAAGGGTAGTAATTTTGTCTGATAATATTGATTATAAATACATATTTGACTTAAAGGTTGATATCCATATTCTAAAAAGAAAATATAAAAAAGATTTAACAATATTTAGTAAATTATATAAAATATGTAAGATATTTAAACCAGATATTATTCACAGTTGGGAACTGATGTGTTCCGTATATTCAATGCCAATTGCAAAATTGATTGGGGCAAAATTTATAAACGGTATAATAAGAGGTGCTCCTTCAAATTTCTCTTTATTTAAAAGTAGGCGATTTTTATTAACGAAAATTACTTTTATTTTTTCAGATTTTAATCTTTCAAATTCTTATGCGGGGTTGCGATCTTATAAAATATCAGAATTTAAGACCGGCTGCATTCACAATGGGTTTGATTTTAATCGGGTAAGAAATATTAATAATACAGAAAATATTAAAAAGAAGCATAATATTACAACAAAATACACAGTTGGGATGGTATCGAGATTTGATAAAAGGAAAGATTACGCAACCTACATTGAGTCTGCCAAGAATATTTTACAAAAAAGAAATGATGTTACTTTTTTAGCCATTGGAGACGGCGAAACATTGCATAACTGCATGAATTTGGTTCCGATAAAAGATAAAGAATATATTCGATTCCTGGGAAAACAAAACGATGTGGAATCCATAATTAATATCTTTGATGTTGGTGTTCTTGTATCTTTCGAAGAAGGAATTTCAAATTCCATTATGGAATATATGGCATTAGAAAAACCTGTAATAGCAACTAAACATAAAGGAAATGAAGAAATTGTGATAGACAATAAAACTGGTTATTTAATAAAACCAGGCGGCATCAAAGATCTCACAGAAAAGATTGAATATTTAATCGATAACAAAGATAATGCAACGGCAATGGGGAGAGCTGGAAGGGAAAGATTGGAAAAAGAGTTTAGTCTCGAAAAAATGACTGAAGCTTATATTAATTTGTACGAGAAGTGTTTCCCAGCTGCTTAGGAGTTAAGGGAGGGATGGCTTCCCCAGAAAGTGTCGCGGGAAACGCCGAAATATCGGCAGGTCTATGTTGAAGTTTCATTTCATTGATGGATTTAAGCGTTAAGCAAAACATAATGACGACACTGATTGTTACAAACAGGATCTTAACGAGTTTGGCAGATGGCTATGACTTGCGTGTCTGGTATCTTTCCAAATCGCTAGCGAAATGTGAAAACTTAGTGCTTCTTTCCATTTCGCTTCCCGAAAAAGTCTATTTTAATAACAATCCTATTGACTTGGAGGAAGGTGTTTTTAAAGACATACTAACACTTAAGTATGATGGTATTGAGAAAGCTTCAATTTGTCGTCATATGAGACTTCAGCAAGCCGACTACTTGCAATTTGCTTATCCAAGGTTTTTTAAAAAATCAGTTAGGCTGGTCAATGACGCCTTGACAGTTTATGATACTAACAAAATGGTTGTATTTGGTTCTGATTTATGTGGCATTATACGAACCTTTCGAGACTGCAAGGTTCTCTATGATGTTTGTGACAGTCGCGTTCTGACAATCGAAAGGGAGTTTGACAGTTGTGCCAATAAAATGACCGGAATTCAAAAGATACGGACATGTGCCGATCTTTGGCGTTGGAAGCGGACTGAAGGCTGCCTTCCACATTGTTTTAGGCATGTAACTACAATTAACAAAGCGGACAGCGATGCGATCATGCGCTTATCTGGAGGAATGCAGAATATCTCGACAGTTCCCAATGGGGTTCATCCTTCACTTGAAAGCTTGATTATTGACAATGTCAAATTCAAAAAAAAGGGAATTGTCTTTTGGGGTAATTTGGATTTTCGACCTAATCGTAGTGCGCTTCGCTATTTTTATGAGAATGTTTACCGACCTTACCTTGCCAAAACAGGGTTGGAATGGTGCATTGTCGGTCGTAATCCAGACCCTTGGTTACTAGATGAAGCAACATCTTGTAAATCAATTCGACTGACCGGATATGTGGAGGATCTGTATTCATTGATTAGAGAATATCCGATAATGGTGAACCCTATGATCTCTGGAAGTGGCATGAAGAACAAAGTGCTTGAAGCTTTTGCTTTAAATATTGCTGTAGTCTCGACACCCCTCGGAATGGAATCGATCGATGGGGCTATCCCTGGAACGCATTATCTTGAGGCTGAAGATCCAGAGGAGTTTGGCAAGTCTATTCAATCGCTGCTAGATGATGAACTGAAACGATCAGCTATTGCG
>Ga0209619_10003822_pt1 | contig 10796 bp, 8 predicted proteins | sample Rifsed16ft3_FD_184011 | JGI IMG/M metagenome (GOLD analysis project Ga0209619, IMG submission 184011) | Soil microbial communities from Rifle, Colorado, USA - sediment 16ft 3 (version 2) | ecosystem: Environmental > Terrestrial > Deep subsurface > Rock core/Sediment | place: Rifle, Colorado... | reverse complement strand
GGATGCCCGGGCCGCGCTCCTGAAGCTTCGGAAGACGATCCAGTCCGCCGCGCCCAAGGCCACCGAGGAGATCAGCTACCAGGTCCCGACGTTCAAACACCATGGCGGCCTCGTCGCCTACGCCGCGTTCCCGGACCACTGCAGTTTCTTCGTCATGAGCACCGAAGTGATGCGCGCCCACGCCGCCGAGCTCGAGAACTACCCCGTCGGCAAAGGCTCGATCCGTTTTCCCGCCGACAAACCGCTTCCGGCGACGCTGGTGAAGAAGCTGGTCAAAGCGCGCATCGCAGAGAACGAGGGACGCACGCAGTCACGCACCCGATGAGAGTCTGGTGAGCCGCGAAGGAATCGAACCTTCAACCTACAGATTAAGAGTCTGTTGCTCTGCCAATTGAGCTAGCGGCCCACTCTGGGCTGGTACGCCTGAGAGGATTCGAACCTCTGACCTTCTGCTCCGGAGGCAGACGCTCTATCCATCTGAGCTACAGGCGCACGCGCCCCGTTTGGGAGCACCAAGGATACCGAACGGCGCTCCTCGCCGCAAGTCCAGGAACGCTTCAGGCGCGAGCGCGGGCAAGCTCGCGGACCGGCTCCTCGGCGGCGATCGCCTCGGACGCACCTTCCTCGAGGTCCTTGTGCACGATGCCCTCGTGAAGGAAGGCGGAGGAGTCCGCGAGGATCGATTGCGCCAGGCGGTAACCCATGCGGTCGGTGTTCTTCGCGACTCCGCGGAAGGCCTCTTCGATTCGCAGTCTCGAGTTGGCGCAGAAATGCTCGACGAGCGCGAGCACGTCCCTGCGATCGCGACCCTTGTTGAGGAGCGCCTGGGCCCTTGTCGCGGAGGCCACCTGAGCGAAGAGCTCGGTCCCCACGTCGACGAATCGCGCGAGGAGCATCTGCTCCCGCTCGAGCTTCGGGCCGTGCTTCACCATCGCGTGGAACATCTTCCGCGCGAGCTTCTTGCTGGTGCGAGCGGCGTACTGAACGTAGCGCGAGAGCTCCTGGTCCATTCCTTCGGTCGAGACCATCGAGGGCAGAAACGTCTTCGGGTACCAGGTCGCGTAGAAAAGCCCGGCCCTGAAGGCGCTCCGGAGTCGCCGCGACCAGGGGAGTCCCGCGTTCATCGCCTCGCCGGCGATCTTGAGATGCGGATCCATGGCTTCGCGGGCGATGAAGAGGTGCATGATCTCCGTCGAGCCCTCGAAGATCCGGTTGATGCGGGCGTCCCGCAGGGCGCGCTCGATCATGATCGGACGTTCGCCCCGAGCGCGGAGCGAGTCCGCAGTCTCGTAGCCGCGGCCCCCGAGGATCTGCATGGTGTCGTCCACGATGCGCCAGGCGGCCTCGGTCCCGTACATCTTCGCCATCGCCGCCTCGACCCGGATGTCGGTCTTCTTCCGGTCGACCAGCGCCGAGGTGAGATAGGTCATGGCCTCGACGGCGAACGTCGTGGAGGCGATGCGGGCGATCTTGTCGGCGATGGCCGCGTGCTTTCCGATGGGAGCGCCCCACTGCTCGCGCTCGTTCGCCCAGCGCTTCGCCATCTCGAGCGAGCGCTTGCCGAGACCGACGCAGGTCGCGGGAAGGGTGATGCGCCCGGTGTTGAGCGTGGTGAGAGCGACGCGAAGTCCCTTGCCCTCGGCGGCGATGATGTTCTCGCGCGGGACCCTCACGTTGGTGAAGCGGAGAACGCCGTTGAAGAGAGCCCGGAGACCCATGAAGTGCGAGCGGTGCACCACTTCGACTCCGGGAGTCGAGGTTTCAACGATGAACGCGGTCACCTGGTCGCGGCTTCGGCCGTTCACGACTTTGGGAGGGGTCTTCGCCATCACCACGATGAGCCCCGCGCGAGTCCCGTTGGTGCACCAGATCTTTTCGCCGTTGAGGATGAAGTGCTTTCCGTCCTCGGAGGGCTCGGCATGGGTTTCCATCCGCGCGGGGTCGGAGCCGACTCCACGCTCGGTGAGGGCGAAAGCAGAGATCTCACCTGCCGCTACCCGGGGGAGGAACTTCTTCTTCTGCTCCTCGGTTCCGAAAAGAAGAAGGGGCTGGGGAACGCCGATGGATTGATGGGCGGATACCAGCGCCGAAAGGCTCCCGCAGTAGCTGCCGATGAGAACCATCGCGCGGGTATACACCTGCTGCTTCATCCCGAGGCCCCCGTACTCGCGAGGGATCTTGATCCCGAAGGCGCCGAGGGCGCGCAGGCCGTCGATCACGTCGTCGGGAATCTCACCTTCACGGTCGATCCGGTCCGGGTCCACCTTCTCGCGCAGGAAGGCTTCGAGCTCCGTGAGGAATCGCCGTCCCCGCTCGTCGATATCCTCCGGATGCTCCGGATAGGGGTGCACGAGCTCGAGAGGGAGCTCGCCCATGAAGAGCGCCCCCGCGAACGTCGGGTACTCCCAGTGCCCCTCGCGCGACGACTCCGTCAGTTCGAACGCGGCGCGCTTTGCCTCGGACATTTTTGAGGTGTCAAGGATCGGTTCGGTCATTGCTCGTCTCCCTGCACATGGCGCAGCACCATGCTCACGACTTCTTCTTTCGCCACATCGAGATCGATCGCCTTCTCGTCGAGGACCCACTGCAGCATGATGCCGTCGACGGCTCCCTGAATGAGCGAAGCCGTGGGCATCACGGGAAAAGCCCGCATCTCTCCGGTCCGCTGTCCCTCTTCCAGGATGTGCGCCAGGTAGTGGCGCGAGGGCTCGTAGGCGTCGGCGTTGAGCGAGTTGCGTCCGGAGTCGCGCTGTCCCCACAGATCGACGAGAGCGACGTAGCCGACGCGGTTCATCTTCATGAACTCGAAGTTCGCTTCGACGTAGGCCCGAAGCTTCTCGACCGCCGATTGGGCGCGAGAGACCCGCTCCTTGATGAAGTCCGCGGGCTTTCGCAGGAGGCTTCGCAGGATCTCTTCGACGAGCTCTTCTTTCCCGTCAAAGTGATAAGAGATGACCCCCTTGCTGATCCCAGCTTTCTTCGCGATCTCGGCGAGGGATGCTTGAGAAAAGCCTTGTGTAGCAATGGTTTGGATGGCGATCTCCACGATCTGGTTCCGCCTCTTTTCCTCGATGAAGCTGGGCCTCCTCTGGCCAATCGACTTGAGATTTGACTGCACGGTCAAATTTTAACCCGAGCGGCCACCCCAGGTCAAGGCTTCAAGAACGTCCGACGAAATCGTCCATCGAATCGTTGATCCCCATGAGCTCCGCGATGAAGTCGAACCAGGAGACGGGGAGGAGACGAACCCAGGGGATGGTTCGCACCATGGCGGGCATGACGAGCTTTTGTTGGTTGCGCTCGATCGCGCGAAGGATCCTCTCCGACACTCTCTCCTCGTCGAGAATGGGGAGAAGCCGGGGAAACCGGCTCTTGGCCCCTTCGAAGAGTCCCGTGCGGATGTAATAGGTACAGACGACGGTGGTCCGGATCGCGGGCGCCAGTTTCCGCAGCTCCATGCGGAGAGACTCGTCGAAGCCGACGGCAGCCCACTTGCTCGCGCCGTAGTCCGAGAGCTTCGGAACGCCGATGAGCCCGGCCGCGGAGGCGATGGTCACGAGATGTCCTCGCCGCCTTTCGATCATTCCCGGAAGAAACGCCTTCACCGTCCAGAAGAGCGCAAGCGTGTTGACGGCGAAGCCTCGCTCGATCTTCTCGTCGGGGATCTCGAGAAGACTCTTCCCGCTCACCACCCCTGCGTTGTTGATGAGGATGTCAAGGGGTTCCTGGAGACGTCGGGCAGCCTCGTAGACTTGCTCGCGATTCGAGACGTCGACGACGTCACAGTGCGCCCGTGACCCGAGAGCTTCGGCCTCGCCCGCCACCTTTTCGAGACCCTCTCGGTTGAGGTCCCAGAGAACGAGCGTTGCCTTCCGTCGGGCGGACCCGAGAGCGAGCCGCCTTCCGAGGCCGCTCGCCGCGCCCGTCACCAGAACGCGGCTTCCTTCGATGGCAGTCATGAGCGGGCATTGTAACGCCCACCGGCGGGGCGTGGACGTCTGGATGAGAGACCCCTGCCCAACTTGACCGTCGGGTATGACTGAGTAATACTTTGAACATGAAGGTTGCTATTTCGATTCCCGACCGTGTCTTTCAAGCCGCGGAGCGTATCTCGAAACGGATGCGCATATCCCGAAGTCAGCTGTATGCGCAGGCTGTCGAGGCCTACATTCACTCGCAGTCAGGCGACGAGATCACCGCGCAGCTAAACAAGGTGTACTCAAAGACGTCCTCAAGACCGGAGCCCGGCGTCGAGGCTGCGACACTAGAAGTGCTCCGACGCGAGCCCTGGGAATGAACCGCGGCGAGGTGTGGTGGGCAGACTTTGGGCAGCCTTTCGGTTCGGAGCCGGGCTACCGCAGGCCCGTCATTATCATTCAAGCCGACACCTTCAATCGCAGTCGCATCGAGACCGTCCTCGTCGTCCCGATGACTTCGCGCGCGGAATTGGCGGCGGCTCCAGGCAATGTCCTCTGTCGCCCGAAGGATACCGGACTAAGGAGAGCGTCGGTTGCGAACGTTTCCCAGCTTTCCGTGGTGGACCGAAGGCGCCTGGTCGAGAAAGCTGGAGCGGTTTCGACTCGAGTCATTAGTCAGGTTGAAGAGGGTGTGCGCCTTGTGCTTGCCCTCTGAGTTCCTACGTGTGAAAAATCTCTGAAACCCTCTCCGGGTTCGACGGTATGAGGGGGTATGAGAGGCCTGGCTTCCATGGAAATGGCGGCTTCCCAAGAGCAGGTGGCGCGAGACGACGGCGGGCCGCTCCTCGCCGCCCACGGGAGCGGAGACCTAGAAGCCTTTCCCAAGCTGGTCCAGCAGTACCGGCGGCCGGTCTATGGGTACCTCTTCCACTGCGGCGTTCCCGAGCCCGACCGCGACGATCTCTTCCAGGAGATCTTCGTTCGGGTGCACCAGCGCGCGCGGACCTATGACCCGTCTCGCCCTCTTCATCCCTGGCTCTTCACCGTGGTCGCGAACGCGGTTCGGAGCTACTTTCGCAATCAGAAGCGTCGTCTCTTCTTTTTCGCCGGAACGCCTCCCGCGGACGTGAAGGACGAGGCACCCGACGGCGAGGCCCTCGCCTCGGCGCGGGAGACGACCGATTGGCTCGAGCGGGCCATCCGGGCGCTTCCTCTTTCGCAGCGAGAGGTCCTGGTCCTCGCGACCCTCGAGAACCTTCCTTTGAACGACATCGCATCCACCCTCGGGCTCCCCGTCAACACCGTGAAGACGCAGCTCCGGCGAGCGCGTCTCCGTTTGATTGCGAGCTACGAAAGACGCACGAGAGCGACATCATGAACGAGATCTGCGAACGAATACGAGAGGAGGCCGCGCTTCTGGGGCGGGCTCCGGAGGCAGAAGACCTGAGAGAGCACACCGCGACGTGCGCCGAGTGCTCCGAGTTTCTTTCGAAGCTCGCGGCCCTCGAGAGCGGGATCGCGGGGCTTCGGTCCCGGGACGCTTCGGACGAGCTCGTGGGGAAGCTCCTGGCGAGGCCGGAGCTGAGTCGTGCTCGAAACAGCCACGGGCGCACCTGGATGATGAGCGTTGCGACGGCGGCAAGCGTTGTTCTCGCCGCATGGCTCTGGATGCGCCCGCAGCACATGGCGCCGCCCGAGCCGGAGCTCGTCACGATGGACCCCGGCGGCGCCGGTGCAGGCGGAAAGCTGAAGGGACGCTCCCTTCAGGTCGAGGAGGAGCGCAAGGCTGAAGGGTTCGCCGGCTCCCTGGCAGCCCCAACCCAGTTGCCGCCCGAGTTTGAGGGCGATGATGCGTACGCGGACAAGCTCCAAAGAAGCGACGAGCCACCGAAGAAAGATGCCCTCTCGGTCGAGACCGTAGTCGGGGGATTCCTCGGGGACGAGAAGGTTCTGGGAAAGAGAGTCAACGTCGCGCCCGTCTACCCGGAAGCGGCAAAGAATGCCCGCGTCCAGGGAACCGTGGCCCTCGAGCTCACCGTCGATCGCGCGGGAGAGGTTGTCGGAGTGCGCGTCTTGCGGTCGATCCCTCTCCTCGACCAGGCGGCGATCGATGCCGTCCGCGAGTGGAAATACGAGCCCTCGGACTCCGACGCTCCCCGAGTGTTCCCGGTCGCGGTTCCCTTCATTCTCGAGGAGCCTGACGGAGACGAAGACCGCGGTCGCGTGGAGGGTTTAAGCTTCCGGGACGCGAAGGGCTATTGGGCGAACACCTACGTTCCCGGAGATCCGCAGCTGCGGCGCTTGGAGATCAGTCTCCGAGGCACGTCCTATCCCGCCCTCCACCAGGCAGCTCGGCCGGCGCCGCTCCCTCTCGATGCGACCTCGAGGGGCGCCCTTTCTCTCTTCATCCACGCGGATCGGCGGGGCATCCCCTCGAAGAGCCGGCTCCTGGTGCAGGTGGGAATCCGGGCCTCGGATCACCATGGACGGCGGCGGCCTCCGATGAACGTCGGGGTCGTGCTGGACCTTCCTCAATCCATGCCGCAGGAAGTGGCGAGCGCCACCACCGCTCTCCTCGAATCCCTCGAGAGCTCGCAGGAGCTGGGCGATCGTTTCCGCCTGATCGTCACCGGATGGGGCGAGGTGCTCGCCCCCGAGACGTTCCGTCACGGTCCTCTCACCGTCGCCCTCCAGAATCTCTACGCGCAAACGCCGTCCGGAAGCGTTTCCGAGGCTCTTGCCCTGGCGCTCGAGAGAGTGCACGCGGGCGACGATCCGACGATGCCTCTCGGCACGAGCGTCGTTCTCGTGGTCACGGGCAGGAGGCTCGGAGACGAGCTTGACGCTCTGGCGCGCATGGCGCAGTCGAGCGCCGTCGGCGGTGTCTCGGTGAGCGCCATTGGAGTCGGCGCGGATCTCGACTCCGCGGAGCTCGAGAGGCTCGCGCTCGACGGACAGGGCCGGCGCTACGTCGTCGACCGGGCCTCTGACGGTCCCGGGGTCATCGACCGCGAGCTCTCTTCAGCGAGCCGCACCGTCGCTCGGGCCGTTCGTCTGCGAATCCAGCTCGCCGAAGGAGTCCGCCTCGTCGATGTCCTGGGCTCAGAGCCCCTGAGCGCTCGCGAGTCGGCGCGGGTTCGCGCCGAGGAGCGGGCCGTCGATCTCCGCCTCGCGAGAAACCTCGGGATCGAGGCGGATCGTGGCAAAGACGAGGATGGAATCCAGATCGTCATCCCGGCCTTCTACGCCGGAGACGCGCATAGCATCCTTCTCGACGTCGTCGCGGAAGGGCCCGGCCCCATCGCCGAGGTCACGGCGCGCTACAAGGATCTCGTCCAGCTCGAGAACACCGTCTCTCGAGCGAGCATCGCTCTGGCCCGCTCCGACGCCGCGTCCGGTCCTCTCGAGATCGGAGTCGAGAACGACTACCGCGAGCTCCGGGTCGCGTATGCCCTTCAGGCCGCTTCCGAAGCCATGGATCGAGGAGACGAGGCAAGCGCGGCGCAAACGCTTCAAAAAGCGACGGCCATCGCTTTGCAACGGGATCGCTCCATGCTCGAGGAATACCTGCGATTCCTGCCGCAGCTCCCGGCGAGCTACCTGCGGGACTCGTTGCTCTACGCTTCCGCCCTCAAACGTTCGCACTCAGCATCCTGAATAGGCTGACTAGGCTGACGAGGTATCGACATGAAACACACACTCGCGTTCTACCTTCTGAGCTTGATCGCGCTCCCGGCCTCGGCCCAGGAGCGCGGGGGCCAGGTTCAGATCCCTCTGGAGCTCTACAACCAGCTCATCGAAACCACGCGAACCCCCACCCCGCGGCCGGCGCCTTTGAACTTCGCTCTCGGCAACGCCGCGGTCCGCGTGAGCGTGGCCTCAGTCGAATCCCGCTCCGTTGCGGAGGTCACGGTCACCTTCCCCATCGAAGTATTCGAGAACGAGTGGGTCCTCGTCCCTGTGCTTCCTCCGGGAACTCCGGTGACGCGGGCATCGGTTTCCGGAAACCCGGTGCAGCTCATCGCGACCGCACAGGGGCTCAGCTACGGGACGAACGTCAAGGGAACGTACAGCATGGAGCTCTCCTATCAAATCGACGCCGCATCCGCGGCCCGCGGCCACGTTCTCGCCGTCCCGCTTCCGCTCGCCTCCTCGATCCAACTCACCGCGACTCTTCCGGGAAGCGGGCTCGACGTCACCGTGATTCCCGCGTCGGGAGTACGGGTATCGCAGTCGGGCTCTCAGACGAGCGTCTCGGCGACCGTCCCGTCGACGAGCGGCGTCCAGATCGCGTGGCGGGCGCCGTCGGACAAAGGCCCGACCCTCAGCCGCGCCACTTATCGCGGGGAGGTTTCCAAAGGCGCGGTCCTCTGGCGCGCCGAGCTTCGGGTCGAGCTCTTCGAAGACGAGACGGCAACCGTCCCGCTCCTCCCCGGAAGCTTGACGCTGACGAGCCTCACGGTCGATGGAAAAGAGGCCCCCATCCTCGTCGAGGGAGGGCGGTTCGCGACGATCGTCCGGGGCCGCGGGGCTCACGCCGTGGTGGCGTCGTTCCAGACTCCCATCGTCCACCAGAACGGTCCACCCTCGACCGAGCTCCTCGTTCCCCAGGTGCCGGTATCCCGCGTGGAGCTCACGCTTCCCGGGAAAAAGGACGTCACCGCCTCCCCCTCGGCGAGCGTCGTGACCCGTGCCCGCGGGGGCGCGACCGAGGCTACGGTTCACGTTCCGCTCACCGAAAAGGTGACGCTCTCGTGGTCGGAAGCGATTCCCGAGGTCGCGCGCCGGGAGCTGCGCGCGAACGCGTCCATCTATCACGTCCTTCACGCCGAGGAGGGAGTCCTCTACGGCCGCGCCCACGTGGTCTATGAAGTGCAGCATGGGGGCACGAGTCGCATCGAGCTCGAGCTTCCGCCGGTCGTCGAGGTGAACCAGGTGACCTCGGAGGCGGGTGCGGTCGCCGACTGGAGAGTCGAAGCCCGTGAGAGACGGCGCATCCTCCGCATCTTCCTCGACCGCGAGCTCGCCTCCGAGCTTCGCCTCGCCGTCGACTACGATCGCGCGCTCGGCACGACCGACACCGAGGCGCTTCCACTTCTCTCGGCCGTCGGAGTCGGGCGCCAGAGAGGCATGGTCGCTCTCGTTTCCACCCGGGATCGCGCGTTGAACCCCGCCGAGGTCGGGGGAGCGACCCAAGTCGGCGAGAACCAGCTTCCGGCCTTCGTCCGCGAGACGATCGAGAGGACGGTCGCTCACACGTTCAAGTACTCGGACGCTCCGCCGTCGATGCGCGCGGCGGCCGCGGCGCCCGAAAGAACGGCGGGACGCTTCGACGCCGAAGTCGATACCCTGGTGAGCCTCGGAGACGTCGCCGTGCTTTCCTCGGCGAGTATCGAGGTCCACGTGAAGTCGGGGGGGCTCGACCGCGTCGATCTCGCCTTTCCCGCGGGAGCGAACCTCTTGAACCTGGTGGCGCCCTCTCTTCGCACTCACCGTGTTGTGGACGGTGTCGTCGAGGTCGAGTTCACCCAGGAAATGGAGGGCGACTTCCGGATCGAGGCGACCTACGAGCGCCTCATGGGTGAGAACGCGGCCGAGGTCGACGCGGGGACGCTGCGAGTGCGCGGCGCCGAAGTGGAGCAGGGTCGGATCGCGGTCGAGGCCGCGAGCGCCGTCGAGGTGGCTCCACTTGTGGTCGAGGAGCTCTCGCCTCTCGACGTCCGCGAGCTTCCGCGCCAGCTCGTGCTCCGCACCTCGCACCCCATCCTCCACGCCTTCCGCTACGTTCGCGCCGAGCCCGCACCGCGGCTCTCTCTCGGGGTCACCCGGCACCAGACCGCTTCCGTGCAAGAGGCGGTCATCGACCGGGCCGAGCACCGGACACTCTTTACCCGCGACGGTCTAGCGGTCACGACGTCGCGCTTCACGGTGCGGAATACCCGCAAGCAGTTTCTGAGGCTCACGCTTCCCGAAGGCTCCGAAGTGTGGTCGGTGTTTGTGGCGGGAAAGGCGGAGAAGCCGGCGATCGCCGAATCCGCGTTCCTCATCAAGATCGTGAGCTCGAGCGAAGGCTTTCCCGTGGAGCTGGTCTACTCCACGAAGATCCCTTCGATGGGCGCTCTGGGCTCCGTGAGTGCTTCTCTCCCACGGCCGGACCTGCTGGTCACCGAGTCGCGCTGGGACTGGTATCTGCCCGATGGGCTCGACTACCGCCAGCCCTCGACCAACATGAACGTCGTCTTCGAGGAAGGGCGAATCGAAGGCGACGCCTTGGCGAAGGAGATGGCATCTGCGAACGTACCCGAGCCCTTCCGGATGCACGTGCCGAAGGCGGGCGTCCACTTCGCGTTCGAGATGCTCTACGCGAACCACGGGGAGCTCGAGGCTCACGTCCGCGTGGCGTACGCTTCCAGAGGAGGAGTGGCGCTGGGCCAGATGGCGAGCCTTCTCGGAGTCTGGATTGTTTACCTCGCCCTTCGCCTCAGACTCGCGAAGCGGGCGAGGATCGCCGCGGGCTCTCTGGGGGCTGCGCTTTTGCTCACCCCCATCGCCGTCTATGGCGTGAGCCCTCTCCCGGCGCTGGTTCTCGCTTGCGCCCTTGCCGCCCTTTCGTTCCGGCACGAGATTCGGCGCGCGGCCGAGCGCGTTCGCGCCTCGAAGCCGGCGGAGCAGAACGGGTAAAGGCGAGCGGAGCGAGCCCGGCCGGGAGGAAGCGGTTGCGCCGAAGGCGCGAGCCGCGGGAATCCGGCCGTCCTCCCCGAGCGAAGAGCGAGGGGAGCGCGTGAGCCGAAGAGGCGAGCGCGCCTTGATTTTGGTGCCCACCGCGGCACCTTTTTTTTTGCCTTTTCGCCGGGAGTTTCGAATAAATGATGCAGCCTG
>Ga0209619_10003821_pt1 | contig 10796 bp, 10 predicted proteins | sample Rifsed16ft3_FD_184011 | JGI IMG/M metagenome (GOLD analysis project Ga0209619, IMG submission 184011) | Soil microbial communities from Rifle, Colorado, USA - sediment 16ft 3 (version 2) | ecosystem: Environmental > Terrestrial > Deep subsurface > Rock core/Sediment | place: Rifle, Colorado... | reverse complement strand
CGCTGGCTATTACGATCCTTGTGGGCACCGTGCTGGTGGATGTCCTTTCTCCCGGACGCCTGCCGGATTCCGCGTCCGGACGTTGGATGGAACGGCTGTTGTGGGGCATCTCGAACCGTCAGACGGCTCGTTTCTTGATGTTGCCTGCGGTGAGCTCTCTCCAGTACGGTGAAGTGCTCCAGCTCATCGAGCTTCCTCTTCCCCAAGCGAGGGGTTCAACCGGAGAAGAGCGGGAAGTTGGCGGTCTCTGGGAGAGCATGCCCGTTCACCTTCCTGCCGGGGAATTCGTTCTGGAGGGCGGACCGTCGAGCGAGCTCCGTCTTTGTAACGGCGAAGGCTGCTTCGCCAGTGCTCGCCCCGGTCAACCGTTCCAGACTCGAGTCGGCTTTTCCCGTTTTCACGTTCGCAGTGAGGAGTCGATACCCAATCTCCACCTTCGAGCGGTCCACTTGGAAGCGGACTTCGTCACCGCGTTCCAGTCGCTGCAGCTCCTTTCCGGACTTCGACTGCATTCTTTGGACGATAACGTCTTCTATGAGCCGTCGGGTTTTTGGGTTCGGGCGGGAAGCCAAGCCCGGTTTGCTCTGGAGCAAGAGCTGTCTCCCCACACCGTTTTGTCCTTGGTCAACGGAGGAAAGGAGAACTGGATTACGGTCCAGCAGTCCGAGGGAGTCGTCCGGTTCCCTCTCCGACCCTTCGAAGCGAAGCGCCTTCAGATTCCCGCCACCCATGGATTTGGCTGGCTAGCGGTCGAGTGCGCCACCGGCTTCCGGCCGGCGGATCTCGAGCCTTCGAGAGAGGACCACCGTCTTTTGGGTGTCTTCGTGACCGCTCCGGTCTTTGACTTACCCCAGGATCCTTCCGGATAATAAAGACCGCCTCAAAACGGCTCGCTTGCCTGATGCTCGCCGGACTGGCTCCTTGGGTTTTTCGAGCGGAATGCGGCCCGAGTGAGCGGCTGGCGCACTGGAAGGCCGGAGAGGAGCTGGCTTGGTCATTCACGCTAGGCGGGAAAGCGGTTTTTTCTCAGGGCCTGAACCGCGGCTATTTGCCCATCGCGGCGCCAGCGCGCGCTCTCCCGAGAACACACTGGAGTCGTTCCGCCTGGCGCGGAAGGCTGGCGCGCCCTACCTAGAGCTCGACGTCCATTTGAGCGTGGATGGACAGGTAGTCGTAATTCATGACAACTCCATATCCCGCACCACCGGCCGGCGGGGTAGGGTGGAGAGGATGACGCTCGCCGAGATTCGCCGACTGGACGCCGGACACGAGTTCACGCTGGACCGAGGGCGCTCCTTCCCTTACCGAGCCCAGGGGTTGCTGATTCCAACCCTGGAAGAAGTCTTGGAAGAATTCCCCGAGGCACGCATCACCATCGAGATCAAAAAAACAAGAGAAGGAATCGGCAGCGCGGTTCTGGAGGTGATCCGTCGCTGCCGAGCCATGGAGCGAGTGCTGGTGGCGTCGCACGAGCATGAACACTTGAAGGAGTTTAGATCCCTCGACGGCAATGTGCCGACGAGCTTCAGCAAGGCCGAGATACGTGAATTCTTGGCTCGGCTGCGGGGAGGAGTGACAGACGGTTACCAGGCACCCGGCCTTGCCCTGCAGGTGCCGGAGTACTTCGGCCTCCGACGGGTGACTTCAGTCGCTTTCATCGAGGCGGCGCACCGACTCGGCCTCGAGGTTCACGTTTGGACGGTGAACGAGCCGGTTCACATGAAGCGTTTGCTGAGCTGGGGGGTCGACGGGATCATGACCGATGACCCCGCTCTGGCGGTGGCTTCGGTCGCCGAGCTGGCAGGGGTGGCCCGCACCGCAGCTCCGCCCGGGAGTGAGTAGCGGTGTTGCGGCGCACCCTGCTGTTGGTCGCAACCCTAGCGGCGTGTAGCGAGCCGCCTCCCGTTCCAACCATCGGGCAACCCGTCCCCGACGTCGCTCTTCCCGACCTGGAAGGCCGGACGGTGAGACTTTCCGACTTCCGGGGTGAAGTCGTGGTGCTCAATTTCTGGGCCACCTGGTGTCCGCCTTGCGTCGAAGAAATGCCGTCTCTCCAAAAACTCCAGCAGGCCTTGGGCGATAAGGGGCTCCGGGTGTTGGCGGCCTCCGTCGACGAGAGCCTGGAAGACGTAGAGCGCTTCCGGCAGGAATACCAGCTCAGCCTGCTTATCCTCCACGATAGAGGCGGGAAGATCGCCCACCGCTTCTCCACTTTCAAGTACCCGGAAACCTACATTGTGGATCGCGACGGAAGGCTGGTGGCAAAAGTGATCGGGCCGCGAGACTGGATTTCTCCCATCGTGATCCATGATTTCGTGGAGCTGCTCCGAGGTGAGGACGGGGACGGTGTCTAGCCGTCCGCAACTTTCATGCACATAACCCGGCAGATCACTCAACAGATCGCGATGGAGCTCGGTCAGCCCGCCCTGGAGAATTGGAGCTTCGAGATGGGCGAGGGCGAGTTCGCCCAGGTGCAAGAGCACATCAAGCTCCACCGAGCCCATGACGTCACGGTGCTTGTTCTGAGGGCGGATGAGCTGGCGGTTGTCCGCAAGCACGAATACCCGGCCGGCGCATTCCGCGCGCCTTCGGGAGGGGTTCATCCCGAGGAGTCCTTTCTCGACGGAGCGAGAAGGGAAACTTGGGAAGAAACTGGGCTCAGAGTCGAGTTCGAGAGTTATCTGTTGCGCGTTCATGCGACCTTCACTCACGGGGGAGAGAGCGCCAGCTGGACGACCCATGTCATGGTGGCAAAGCCGGTCGCGGGCGAGCTCGAACCAGTAGACCGAGACGAGATCGAGTCGGCGCGATGGGCAAGTTGGGACGAGCTCATCAAGACGATGAATCCGGTCTTGGTGGGTAGTGGGCTGGGAGGTTTGGCCTATCGAGCTCGACTTCACGAACGCTCGCGGGAGCTATTGACGGCGTCCCACCGTCTAGCCTGAGCTGGACGAGAAGGCACTCGATGCCTCGGAGCGCGAGTCTCGATCGGGCCGAAAAGCAGCGTCAGGCCGGTAAGCTGGACCGCGCCGCGGAGGCCTACCGCGATCACATTGCCCGTTTTCCCAAAGATGTCGATACTCGACGCGAGCTCGCCGAGCTCCTGGAAGAAATGGGCAATGTCGACGGCGCCATCTCGGAGTACGTCAAGCTACAGGAAATCCTGGCCGGCGCCGGCCATGTTTTGGGAGCGATCGTCGCCGGCAAGAAAGTCGAACGGCTCGACCCACGGTTCGACAACCCGCTGTCCTACGTGGCAAAGGTTCAAACCGACAGTCTGGAGGAAGCGCACCGGAAGGGGGCGGAGTCACGTTCCCATCCGGAAGCGGCGAAGCCGCTCGCCGAGATTCCACTCCTGGCCGATCTGGCTCCCTCCGAACTGGAGGCAGTGGCCCAAAACATGAGTCTTCACAAGAAGGACGAGGGCGAGGTCATTTTTGCCGAAGGCGACGAAGGAGACTCGGTTTACTTCGTCACTCGCGGAGCGGTGGTAGTGAACACCGATTCTCAAAAGCTGGCACATCTCGGTCCCGGCAGTTGTTTCGGAGAGTTCTCGTTTCTTACCGGGAAGCGACGCATCGCTTCCGTACGGACCCTCGGCAAGACCGAGCTCCTGGAGCTTTCGGCGAGCGATGTGAAGCAGCTGATGCGCAGCCATCCTCGGCTGAGGGAAGTCCTTCTAAAAATGTACCGAGAGAGGGCGATGCTCAATGTCCTCGCTCGCTCTCCCTTGTTTCATATGTTGGGGGCCGCGGATAGAGAACGAGTGGCCGATGAGATGGAGCTGGTAACCTTCCAGGCCGGTCAAGAGGTCGTGCATCGGGGAGCCCCGGGAGCGTCTCTCTTCCTCATCAAGAGTGGAAGCGTGGAAGTCCGAGGAGAAACGCCAAGCGGTGAGGAGCTGATGCTCGCCATGCTGGGACCGCATCAGTTCTTCGGAGAAGTCTCCTTTCTCACCGGTGTACCGCGCAGCGCGACCGTCACCACGCTCGAAGAGTGCGAGCTCCTGATGCTTTCCGAGACCGCTCTCCGCCGCTTGCTGGGAGCTCACCCGGAGCTGAAAGAGATCCTGGAGCGCTTCCATTTCGATCGGGTGATGGCGACCGTCGAGGCCCTGAGGACCTTTCTCCGGTCGGGATGGGTGGCGGGGGTCGTTAGCTGAGGCGGGCTCTCACGGGTTCTCGGAGCGGTCGGTGGCGGGTGGATTCGTGTTTCCGATGTCGGCGACCACCTTCCAGCTCCCGTCTCCCTGCTTTCTCCACACGGTAAGGTACTTTCCGGTCGTGACCGACGGGACCCCGTCCGGACCGGGAGAGCGGCTTTCGTAACTGCCGTACGTATAGCCAAGATCGCCGCCCGCCGAGACCTCAGCTTCCAGGGGCTCCCAGGCGAGCGAGAACCCCTCATCGTCGAAGAGCGGGCCCATGAGGGCGCGGATAGATTCCTCGTCCCGGATGACCGGGCGGCCGGCGGGGAACATCACTCCGTCCTCGGCGAAGAAGCCGACCCATCCTTCCAGTCTCTCCTCCGCGGTCGCCCGGGCGAACCGTCGGTCCGCTTCGAGGAGCGAGGAACGCTCGGCGGCGAGATCCACTGACGCTGCCGGCTGCTCACAAGCCATCGCCGCCAGGAGCGCAACCCCTGCTACGGTCGCCTTCATAGCAACTCCTTCCACGTCGTATCGCCCTTCATTTCGGAGAGAGCCGAGAGGCTGGAGATGGTAAGATTTCTTTCGCCAAACTGTCCACTGTCCAATGATGAGCCGGATGGTAGCCGCTCTGCTAATCGCCGGGCTAGGTGCGTTTGCTCCCGTCCTCGGTGGCTGGGTGGAGCCCAGCGTCTATTTTAACTTTGGTCCCGGCGATGAAGATTATCTCGAAGGTTACGAGTCTCGCTGGGAGATCGATCCCGACGGTCTCGCCACGCATTGGAGCACCTACCAGAGCAGAGTGCGGTTGCCGCTACGACTCCAGGGAGGTCGCTTCGCCCTGACCTACCGCTTCTCCCGCGTCTACGGCGAAACCGCCCAAGTCGAGCTTCGCGTGAACGGCGTTCTGGCCGACCGGTTCTCGGTTCGAGGGGGTGCCTATAACGAGCGGTCGGTCGTGATCCCGGGCAGCGTGTTGAGCAGTCAGCCTCTCGAGCTACAGTTCCTGGCAGATTCCCATGAAAGGAAGAACCGCGGACTGCGCATGGACTGGTTGCGACTCGAAGCTCAGGATCGACGGGGGCGGGTCGTGCCCGGCCCGTCGATTCTGCTCTGGAGCGCGCTACTCTCGCTGTCCTTCTGGCTGCTGGTTGGGGCCTCACTCCCCGATTCACGCTGGTCTCTTCTCTTGGGAGCCAGCCTCCCGGTCGCGGTGGCTCTCTACGGAAGCCTGGCCGGGCCTTTCTCGGTCGTTCACGTTCTTCGCTCGGTGAGCTTCTCCGGTCTGGGCGTAACCCTGGCGGGTTTGTGTCTCACTCCCTGGGCACGGAAGGCGGGCGCTCCTTTGGTTCCCGTCATTCTCGTCATCGCGTTTCTCGTCCGGGCAGGTGGATTGTTTCATCCTCTCTACTACTATCCCGACCTGCGCTCCCACGCCGACCTTGCCCAGATCGTGTCCGAAGCGGGACTCGACTTCTGGGCTCGGCCTTCACACTACATCACCCAGCAAGGGGTATGGGCTGAAGAAGCCATGGGCGACACCTATGCGTTTCCCTTCTCGCCGGTTTTTCACGCTCTTTTCGTCCCGTTTCGCCTCGACTTCTTCTCTCTGATCACGGCGATGAAGCTCGTTGCCTGCTTGCTCTCTGCGCTCGAGGTGCTGGTGGTCTTTGGCCTGGGCCGTCGCCTCCGGGACGCCGAGACGGGAGTATGGGCGGCAGCCTTGGCCGCTTTTTCACCGGCGGCATTTTCCCGGCTGCCCTATGCGTTCCTGGCGGCGGTGTTCGCACATTTCCTGGACACCCTGGTGCTGGTGGCTTTATTCCCCAGGAAAGCAGACGGTCGGCGTCACTACTGGCTCACGCTCGGTCTTCTGGCCGCTGCGCTCGCTGCCTATCCCGGCAGTCTCATCAACTTCGGGATCTTCTTCCCCATCTTCGGACTCTCGCTCCTCTTGAGAAGGACGCCGGGCCTTCGCCGCCAGGGGCTGACGCTTCTAGCAGGCTCGGCAGCGGTGGCGATTCTGGTTCTGTCCGTCGTCTATCGAGAGTTTGTTGGAGTGTTCTTGACGGAGCTGCTTCCGCGTTTCCTGGCGAGCGAATCGCGAGGCGGGACCGTGTCGGTGGGAGCAACCCTCACCATGCTGATGCAGAGATTCTGGGTTTTCTTCGATGGAGTGTACTTACCGTTGGTGGCAGGAGGCGCGCTCTTGTGGTTCCTGCGAAGACCCAGTCCCTTCTTGTCCCGCCTGCTGCTTGCCTGGGGATCGACGTTCGTCGTCCTCATCTTCTTGAGAACCGCTGCTCCCGACCTCTTCAACAGGGTCAAGGAGATTCTCTGGATCGCTCCCTTCGTCTCGCTCGCGGCGGGGGAAGCGCTTGCCTGGGTGCAACGCACCCTTCCCGCCGGCAGATGGATGGCGGGTGGCTACTATGCCGTGGCGATCTACTACGGCCTGAGCTTCTACATCACTTCCATCGCCGAGAAGTTCGTTCTCGCCCGGTGACCAAGACCCATCGGAGTATGAGAATCGTCGTCATCGGCGCGGGGATCATGGGGCTGGCCTCGGCCCTCGAGCTCGTCGAGGATGGCCATGAGGTCAGAGTCCTCGAGACGGCACCCGCTCCCGGTGGTCTGGCAGGATCCTTCGATTTCGATGGGACTCGGGTGGAGAAGTTCTACCATTTCATCTGCGGCTCGGATCACGTTTACTTCAAGTGGTTGCGCCGGCTCGGCCTCGCCCAGCGGCTTCGTTGGAGGCGAACCGGGATGGCCATGTACTGGGGCGCTCGGCTTCACCCTTTCGGTGACCCGATGTCGCTTCTTCGATTCGCCCCGCTCTCCATGACCTCTCGAGTCCGCTACGGGGTCCACGTGTTGTGGGCGCGGCGTCGAAAGGATTGGAAGGCTCTCGAGGACGTACCGGCCCGGGAGTGGCTTCTCCGCGGGGAAGGCGAGGAGCCTTACCGGGTCATCTGGGAGCCTCTGCTCCGACAGAAGTTCGGGGAAGAGGCCGACCGCATCTCCGCAGCCTGGATCTGGAGTCGCATTCACCGTCTGGGAAGCTCCCGAAGGGGCTTTTTTCAGGAGTGGCTGGGTTTCGTGGAAGGGGGAGGCTCTCAAGCGGTCGTGGATGCCCTAACCGGCGCAGTGCGGTCCCGAGGGGCAGCGATTCAGTGTGAGACGGCGGTCGAAGAAATATTCTTGGAAAACGGCTTGGTGGTCGGCGTTCGTGCAGCGGGTAAGGACTATCCGGCCGACGCGCTATTGTCCACCATCCCCTTGCCCATCCTGGTCGACATCGGACGGAACCTTCCTGAGGACTACCGCCGCGCCGCAACCGACCTGGGAAATATTGGTGTCAGATGCATCGTCTTGAAAACGAGACAACCGTTGACTCCCTACTTCTGGATCAACGTGAACGACGACCAGCTTCCCATCATGGGTCTCATCGAGTACACGAACCTCAACCCTCCGGACGCCTTCGGAGGCCACAGCCTGATCTATTCTCCGCAGTATGTTAGCTCGAAGGACGCTCAGTATCGCCGCAACGCCGAGGAGGTTTGCCAGGAGACCCTGGAAGCCGTCAAAGAGATCCGGCCAGAGTTCGATCGCTCGTCGGTGGTGGGTTACCGGGTTTTTCGCGCCCCCTACGCACAGCCTGTCTGTCCGGTGGGGTTCTCCCGTCGCCTGGCGCCTATCCGGACTCCGGTGGCGAACTTAGTCGCTGGAGACACGTCACACTTGCTGCCTCACGATCGCTCCATCTCCGACAGCCTGGCTCTCGCCGAGCGGCTCATCGCCGCGATGCGCGAAGTGGTTGCGGAGAGGCGGAAAAGAATCGCCTAGTCGTCGCTTGGGCGGGACGGCAGACCCCGGAAGCCCACCGTCCTCCGCGGGCGAAGGCCGGGTTAGTCTTCTTCCTCGGCCTGGTCGTCCTCATCGGGAGCGAACGTAGGCTCGTCCCCCGGCAGGTAGAAGGGAACCAGGCCCTTCTGCACTTCTCTAATGGCGATGGCGGCGGGCTTACGAGACTTGGTTCGGATGAGCGGCGCCGCCCCTTGCATGAGCTGGCGGGCGCGCAGGGAAGCGATGTTCACGGTCAGGAATAAAGAACCTGTTTCCGATGCTGCCACTGGGAAGACCTCCTAATCTCGGACTACGAAAAAAGACTGACACCTATCCTTGTTCAGAACCCAATATTATAGCGCAGATTCGCCGGGACGCCATAGGGCGCCGGGCCCTGTGGCATAATGGCGTTTCTGCAAGGAGGAAGACCCGAGTGATGCGTTCCAAGGTGGCCGTGATCCGGACCCAGCCGGAGACCGTCTTCGAGGACTACGGCCGGGCGATGCGAATGGCTGGGTACCAGGAAGCCCTTCCGAAGCATAAGGATACGGCGCTCAAGATCAATATCTCCTGGGGCAAGTTCTACCCTTCCTGCTCGACCACGCCCTGGCAGCTGGAAGGGGTCATTCGCACCCTACTGGCCGACGGTTACCAGCGCGAATTGCTGCACGCCTGCCACAACCGCACGGTGGTGGTCAGTGCCCGGATGGGAGAGAGAAAGAATCGACACAAGGTGGTGGTGGAACGATACGGCCTTCGGAACATTCATCTCTACGAGAATTCCGAGGACTGGACGGTCTACCAGCCCAAAGGCAAGACGCGGGTTTTGCACGAGGTCTACCCGAACGGGATCTACATCCCCAAGCGGTTGATCGGGGAGAATATCGTACACCTTCCGACCATGAAGACGCACGTGTTTACCACCATGACCGGCGCCATGAAGAACGCTTTCGGTGGCCTGTTGAACGAGAAGCGTCACTGGACGCACTCCGTTATCCACGAGACGCTCGCCGATCTGCTCATGATCCAGAAGGAAATCCACTCAGGACTCTTTGCGGTGATGGACGGCACGGTGGCGGGTAGCGGTCCAGGCCCCCGGTGCATGGACATTCATATCAAGAATCTCATTCTGGCTTCCGCCGATCAGGTTGCCATCGACGCGGTGGCGGCCAAGATCATGGGTTTCGATCCCCTTGGCCTCGCTTTCATCCGGGCGGCTCACGAGAGGGGATTGGGAGTAGGTGACCCGAAGGAAATCGAGATCGTAGGAGAGGACATCGCGGAGATCAACTGGGGATTCAACAGCGGTGATACGTTCGCCAGTCGCGGACAGCACGCCATCTATCACGGGCTCTTCAAACCTCTGGAGAACCTGCTGCTGCGCACGCCTCTGGTGGTCTGGGCCTATGTGGCTTCCTGGGCCTACCACGACTGGTACTGGTATCCCTTCGTGGGCCGCGCCCGGGTGGCGCGCTTCATGGAAACTCCTTGGGGAAAAATGTTTGAACGCTATGGGGAGCGGGGAGACCTGCCTCTCGGGACGGCCGAGCCTTCGCCGGCTCACTCCTCCTGAAGGGACGTTTCCGAGAGAAGCGACCCCGACCGCCGGACCGCACTTCCCATGCCTCGGCGGCTGGATTAAGATTCGGGAGCTGTTCAGATCATGAAGTCTAAGAGGAGCAAGACGATGCAGGCGACAACGGAAGCGAAGGTGCAGCAAGAAATGCATGTGGAAGTGGGACGGAGGATCCGCGAGCTACGTCTGAAGAAGAGTTTGCTCCAGGAGGAGTTGGCCAGGAAGGCCGGACTGTCTGCCTCTGCCCTGTCCAATTTCGAGCAGGGTCGGCGCAGAATCTCTCTCGACTGGCTGCGGAAAATCAGCAAAGTTCTTTCGGTGACCGTCTCCGACTTGATCCCCGATAGCCGGATCCGCAAGCCCCTCGCCGAGAACGAGGAGGAGGAGAACCTGCTGGCCAGTTGGAGAAGGATTGGGAATACCGACCTTCAAGATCAGCTGCTCGAGCTCATCGAGCTGACGGCGCAGAGTCAATCGAAGCGGCGAAGTCGCTCGAACTAGGCCGCTCAGGGCGGTCGGCACTACAGGCTTTCGGTCAAGAAGCCTCTGGCGAAGAGATCGGTGAAGTTGCGAACCAGGTCCTGTTCGCTGAGCGGACCGTCCTTTTTGTACCACTGGTAGACCCAATTCATGGAGCCGAGAAGGAAAAAGGTGGCTGCAGTAGGATCGACGGGTCGCGCTATTCCGTCTCTCTGCAGTTGGATGAGGGTATTGCGAACGAGATTGATGTAGGCCTTTTTCCGTTTGAGGATCTTCTCTCGGTACTCCCCGGTCAGGCCGGTACGCTCGTGCAGGATGATGGTCACTTCGCGCGGGCGGTGCATGACCATGTGCACGTGATTCGCTATCAACTGGCGAAGGAGCTCCTTGGGGTCTTGGATGCCTTCCAGGGGCTTCACTACCGTTTCCTCGAGCAGATCCAGGCCATGGTCGGTAATGAGGTAGAGCAGGTGCTCCTTTCCATCGACGAAGTAGTAGAGTCCGGCCTTGGAGATGCCGACCGCGTCGGCGATGTCGCTCATCGAGGTGGAGTCATAGCCCTTCACACAGAACAGGTGAGCGGCCTTCTCCAGGATTTGGGTCTTTCGCTGGCTCAGGCCTAGACCCGCCTGGGGCTCCGGTGTAGTAGAGGAAGCTGCTTTGCTCAAGAGATCTCCATCATGGGGTGAGAGCGCTCGGCCCTTTCTAGCCGCCCGCACCGCCCCTGTCAAGTTTCTGAGAGGT
>Ga0209619_10003816_pt1 | contig 10802 bp, 8 predicted proteins | sample Rifsed16ft3_FD_184011 | JGI IMG/M metagenome (GOLD analysis project Ga0209619, IMG submission 184011) | Soil microbial communities from Rifle, Colorado, USA - sediment 16ft 3 (version 2) | ecosystem: Environmental > Terrestrial > Deep subsurface > Rock core/Sediment | place: Rifle, Colorado... | reverse complement strand
CAGTCCCTGCCTTTGCAACGAGTTGTGTTGCAGCCGATTTGATTGTTACATCTACGGAATCACTGCTGGTGCACAGATTATTATCCGTTACGAGCAGGGTGTATGTTATCGGCGCTCCAATATCAGCTGAACAATCGTTCGCGCTGCAATCCACCACAGGTTGCTGGTCTGTCGCTGAACCGAGATATTTAACCGGCGACCAGTTGAAGAGATACGGGATTGTTCCACCCGTGGTAATCCCGCCGATATTGTTTGTCCCGCCGATCCGCACATCCTGATCTGCTCCTGCGTTTGTAATGGGATTGGGATAAATTGTGACCGGTTTTACGACTGAGGCGGAACAGCTGTTTGAGTTTGTTACGGTCAACTGCACGTTGAAAACACCGGCGGAGATGTATTGATGCGCTGGATCCTGAGCGGTTGATGTTTCCGAATCGCCGAAATTCCATACCCAGGAGTTTATGGTGCCTGAGCCAGGCGTGGATGCATCGGTAAAATTAATTGTCTGGAAATTGGAAAAATTATCATAAAGACACTGCGGCGCGGGGCTGGTAAAATTCGTCCCCGGTATTTCATGGACAGTAACAGGGGTTGTGCCCGATGCAGAACATCCATTTGAATCCGCAATTGTCAGTTTCACGGATGTTGCGCCAGCGGTTGTGTATGTATATGGAAGCGGATCCGCTGCGTTTGAGTCCACCAGTGAATCGGCGTTGAAGTCCCATGCAAACGATAGAATTGTCGCAGGCGGGGACGCAGATGACGAAGATCCGTCAAAATCCAAACTGCTGTTCCGGCATACAGCAGATGAACTGACTGTTACGATAGGAACAGGAGAAGGATTTACCGTTACAGGTTCTGCGGTTGAATTGCTGCAGCCGTTGGAATCTGTAACTGTCAGTGTTATATTATAATTTCCGTTGCTGGTGAAAGTAAACTGGGGGGTAACATCTGTTGAATCAGTTATCCCATCGCCGTTAAAATCCCATGTGTAAGAAGTAATGCTTGCTGAAGCCGGGGCTGATGAGGTTGAACCGTCAAAATTAACGGCTATTCCCGGGCAGTAAGCGGGTGCGATAATGTTGATCGAAGGGACAGGCAGATCCATGGGTGATACAGTGATGTTGAACTGACTGTGAAGATTTGTCTGCCGCTCTTTAACTGTGAGTGTATATGTAGTCGGAGAGACTGGGGTCACGACTATACTATGTGAGGTTGGATCAGAAATGCCAGCCGCAGGCTCCCAATAGTATTCGTATCCATCGTTTTTGTCAGGGCCGATCTCTATACTGCTTCCTTTGCAGAATTCCACCCTTTGGGGCAGGACAATCTCAGGTGGTCCCGGAGGGAGGACATTTTTCCCGCAGCCTAAGAAGATAAGACCAAAGACAATAAATATCCCATATTTTATGTGCCAGTTTCTCCGCATAATCCTATCCATCCAAATATAATAGCAAAATTTATGCCTTTGTAAAATTAATTAATTGTTTTAAAAATATAAGGATTTTCAATAATGTTCCCATAGATATCTGTAAAGAAATGCGTGTTTAGGATAAAAATTATTTAAATTGTGGGCTTTTAACTATAATACTTGCAAACCCTGTTTTTTTACGTATTATCTTCCGTTGCCCTTCTTTTCTATTTGACATTATCCGGTATGTTATGATTAGAATATAATGATATGCTCAGGATTTTTATCATAACAATCTGTTTGTTAACTGGTTGCATGAAAGATGCTTTTGAGCCTAATAATTTCTTGAAGGACGCAAAGCAGGTTGAACTTGGGAGTCCGTTCAAATTGAGCATATATCCTGAAAAGGATATTGATTATTTCAAATTAAATGTTCCTTTACCAGGGTACCTTGAGTTTTCCGCTGGAATTGAAAAGCCCGCAAATATGAAATTGGAAGTAAAGGTATACAATCAGGGTGGGGAAATTATCAAGAGCAAGACTGGTATGCCTATAAGGTTCAGTATAGGCGCTGGAGATGTAATCTTCAGCATAAATGCTGTTGATTCCAAAATTTATTCAAAAGAACTATTCCCCATGACGGTTTCATTTAAGGATGTGAATCTGGACAGTTATGAGCCTAACAATGAGATCTCTGAGGCAAAAGCAATAGAAGCAGGAAGTACTGCGGCTATCAATATTTTCCCAATAGGAGATATGGATTTTTTTAAGGTCGTTCTTTATGATACGGGTTTTTTAAATGTAGGTTATGATTTCAACAAGCCAGCAAATTTTAATCTTTGCGCATCGGTTTTTGATGAGAATGGCAGGCTTCTTATCCAGGATTCTGATTTGCCTGCGAAATTTCCGCTCCGCAAGGGCATCTATGTTTTTGGAATACGCGATATTTATAATAATGAATCTTCCGATATAATTTTTAATTTAAGTTTTGACATGCAGCCGGTGGCACTTGACAGATCAGAACCAAATGATTCAATTGATACTGCCAAAAAGGTGAATTTTAATTCAAGCAGTAAGATAAATATTTTTCCGATAGGAGACAGCGATTATTTCAAGGTCCACACGTCTTTTCCGGGAACTATTAAATTAGAAGCCGGGAATGATGTCCCCCAGCAGTTGAACCTGGTGGGACGGATATTTGACCAGGAAGGCAGGGTGCTGGCTGGGTTTGCGAGACTGCCGGTTTCTCTATCTGTTGAAAAAAACAGGGATTATTTTGTCAGTATCAGTGATGAACTTGATGATGCGGCAAGTGAAAAGAATTTTTCAATTTATATAAAGGTTGTCCAGCAAAAATAATTTAGGTTGAATTGTTTTTTTGTATTATAATATTCTAAAATAACAAAGGAGAGAATTATGTCAGGTCATTCAAAATGGGCAACAATAAAGCATAAAAAGGCAAAGGAAGACGCAAAACGGGGACGGCTCTTTACCAAGATAATAAGGGAGCTTACATCGGCAGCAAGGAGCGGAGGCGGAAATTCGGAAACAAATCCCGCCCTAAGGGTGGCAATGGATCATGCTAAAGAATGCAACATGCCGAAAAACAACATTGATAATGCCATCAAGCGCGGAACAGGCGATCTTGATGGTGTTAATTACGAGGAAATTAATTATGAGGGCTATGGCCCTGGCGGTACCGCTGTCCTTGTGGAAACGCTTACGGATAACAAAAAGCGGTGTGCTGCCGAGATACGCCACATATTTTCCAAACAGGGCGGGAGTCTGGGTGAAGCCGGGTGCGTATCATGGATGTTTCATAAGAAGGGCATGATAATAGTACCAAAAGAGGGCGTTGACGAGGCTAAATTGATGGATATTGCAATTGATGCTGGGGCGGAAGATATTCAGGATGTTGCCGAGGATAATGTTTTTGAAATTTACACAACACCGGATAGTTTTGAAAAAGTAAAAAAGGCGCTTACCGAAAACAAGGTTAAGATTACCATTTCAGAGGTAACAATGATTCCTCAGAGTTATGTCCGTATCACAGGCAAAGACGCTGAGCATATGCTTAAACTTATTGAAGTACTTGAAGAATCAGACGATGTTCAAATGGTGTATGCAAACTTTGATATTCCATCGTCGGAAATGGAGATGCTGGCAGCCGGAGATGTTTAGAGTAATCGGAGTTGATCCTGGCACCTCTGTCGCAGGATGGGGGGTTTTGGAAAAGAACGGCGGCGATGCCCGTTATGTCAAAAGCGGCAAAATTACGCTTGATAGTTCACTCAAAATTCCAAACAGATTACATTCTCTCTTTGAGAATCTGAAAAAGGTTATTGAACAACAGCGGCCTACTGCCCTTGCCGTGGAAACCGCATTCTACTCAAAGAATATCCAAAGCACCATGCGTCTCGGTGAGGCAAGGGGGGTTATCCTTCTCTGCAGCGAACTTTCCGGGATCAAGGCTTATGAATATACTCCGGCGAAAATAAAACTTTCTGTTACAGGAAACGGAAATGCAAGCAAGGAGCAGATTCAATCCATGGTCAGGCGATTGCTAAGGATTCCTGATATAATCAAGGGCGATGAGGCCGATGCTCTCGCTATAGCGCTTTGTCATGTATATGCAAACCGGCTGGATGGGTTTATAAAAAGATGATATCTTTTCTCAGAGGAATTTTATTTAAAAAAGATTCGGGGATTATTGTAGTTGATGTTGGTGGTGTTGGATATGAGGTAATGATACCGTTGTCCACCTTTTACAAATTGCCGGAATCAGGAGAAGAGGTTTCCCTTGAAATTGTAATGCATGTTTCCGACAATTCTATGGAATTATATGGATTTCTGAGTACTATTGACAAAAAAATATTCAAAATCCTTACTCTTGTCCCTGGTATTGGGCCGAAGCTTGCAAGATCAATACTTTCCGGTATTGAAGCAAATGAACTTAAGATAGCGATTGCAAGGAATGATGTTGTCAGGCTGAGGTCAATTCCCAAAGTGGGGGCTAAACTTGCTGAGAAGATTATATTGGAATTGAAAGATAAAATTCCGCCGCTTCTTCCTGAAGAGGAAAAGGAAAAAGTTTACAGTAATGCAATTGTCAATGATCTCATGAGTGCGCTTGTTGGCCTTGGATATAAAAGATTCCAGATTGAGGATGTTGTAAAAAGCGTTATGAGAAACAATAAAGAAAAACAGGAACTTGGTCCACTGCTCAAAGAAGCGCTTAGACAATTGAGTTTATGAAGGATAAAATAAAAAGTAAAAATGCCGACGGACTCAATCCCATAAAGACTGAAGAAGATGCCAGGATTGAAGCAACTCTCAGGCCTGGTTCTCTTTTGGAATTCATAGGGCAGGAACGGCTAAAGGATAATCTTAACGTGTTCATTGAAGCCGCTATCAAACGGGGGGAGGCGCTTGACCATCTGCTTTTTTATGGTCCCCCGGGTCTTGGCAAGACCACCCTTGCGCACATTATTGCCAGAGAATTAAAAGTTGACATTAAAAGCACATCGGGGCCAATCCTTGAGAGACCGGGTGATATCGCGGCTTTGCTTACAAACCTCGGAGAGAAGGATGTTTTTTTTATTGATGAAATTCACAGGATAAATGCTACAGTAGAAGAACTTCTTTATCCGGCAATGGAAGAATTTCAAGTGGACATTATGCTTGATAAGGGCCCCAGCGCCAGGAGCATAAAACTTCCACTGTCAAGGTTCACTCTTATTGGTTCCACTACACGGACAGGTATGCTTTCGTCTCCGTTGAGGGACCGCTTCGGGTTCATGGCAAGGCTTGATTTTTATTCCTCCGGAGATCTGATGCAGATTGTCCTGCGTTCAGCAGGCATCCTCGGAATAGAAATAGAAAAAGAAGGCGCAATTGAAATTGCCGGAAGATCAAGAGGAACGCCAAGGATCGCAAACAGGCTGCTCCGGCGGGTGAGGGATTTTGCACAGGTTCTCGGAAGTGGCACTATAGACCTCAATATAGCCAGGAATGCCCTTGAAAGACTGGAGGTTGATCGCAACGGGCTTGACAAAATGGACAGGGAAATATTGCTGGCGATTATTGAAAAATTTGACGGTGGCCCAGTGGGTGTAGAGACGCTTTCAGTGGCGATTGGCGAGGAAAGAGAAACGATTGAGGATGTTTATGAACCTTATCTGGTTCAGGAGGGATTTATTAACAGGACTCTGCGTGGAAGGATTGCAACCCCGAAAGCATATGGGCATCTTGGCATTGCACAAAAGCCCGCTGATCAGAAAGGATTTTTTTAGTTAAGGGATTCTAATGAACTTAATAATGATGATATCCGAGATTCCAACCGATAAAAAAATTTTGAGTTTGATTGACAGAATTTTGGATTATAAAATAGATGGCTTCTCTGTAAGTTATATCATTTGGATTGCGGGAGGGATAATAGTTCTTTATTTATTGATCAGTTTTATGAAATGGTTGGTGGCTCCTCCGAAAATAAAGGTGTTTGCTCCAGGTGGAATAGTTGATTCCAGGGCTGCGCTCAAATTTGCCAGGGAAGCCGTGAAGACAGGAAATTTCAGGCAGGCAGCAGAACTGTACCATCAGGTTGGCAATCTTTTAAGAGCAGCAGAACTTTACGAAGAGGGAAGGCTCTACTCAAAGGCTGCCGATATTTATATTGAACTCGGCAAATTTGAAAAGGCTGTAAATTTGCTGGAGAAAAGCGGAAAACTTCCCGAACTTGCAAACATTTATGTCAAAAGAGAAAATTTTGCAAAAGCGGGAGAACTTTTTGAAAGGATTGGAAATTATATTCTTGCGGCGGAGATGTATGAAAAAATAGGTAATGGATTAAAAGCTGCGTATCTTTATGAGAAATCGGGCGATTATGCCAGGGCGGCTGAAATGTTCAGTAATTTGAGAAAATTTGAGAACGCCGCCGAGATGTATGAAAAGTCTTATTATGAAGAATTCAGCTCTGCAAAAGCGGATGATACCCGTACCAGGAGCGAGCCCGTAAAGAAGTTTGCGTATAAAAGCGGAGAAAACTATTACAAAGCCGGGAGGCTTGACAAATCTATTAATATTCTTGTCTCAGGCGGTTTTTACCAAAAGGCAGCAGAGATCTCTGTGGAATCTAAAAAGTTTGAGCAGGCAGCAGATCTATTCTTAAAATCCAATCTTCCGTTAAAAGCTGCCGAGGCTTATGAAGCGCTTGGAGATTCAAAGAAAGCATCGCAGCTGAAGGCTGATGCTTATAGGTTATCAGGGGATAAAACCAATGCTGCCGAAGAATATGAAAAAGGCGGAAACTATCTTGATGCTGCAGAGATTTACCGTGGAATTGATAACTTTCAAAAGGCGGGACAGATGTACATGCTCGGAAACGATTTCCTTCAGGCAGCGGAGATGTTTCTAAAAGCAAAAGAGCCAAAATCTGCGGCGCTGGCTTATGAACGTGGAAGGGATTATGTAAAGGCAGCGGAGATCTACCAAAGATTAGGAGAATTTCAGAAACAGTGCGATATGCTTGAAAAATTAGGCAATTATTATGCTGCGGGAGACAATTACTATCAGCATAATGAGGTGGATAAAGCAATTGCTCTTTTGCAGAAGGTTGAAAAAACATCAAGAGAGTACAGAAAAGCTGCCGTTCTGCTGGGAGATATATTCAAAGATAAGAATATGCTCACTCAGGCAATCCACAAATACAAAGACGCTATCGCCGGAGAGGGAGTAAACAAATTCACATTGCATCCCTATTACCACCTTGCGAAGGTTCTTGAAGATCATGGGAATAGCACTGCGGCGCTTGAAATTTATGAAAGAATACTTACTGAAGATTATAATTTCAGCGATGTAGCTGCCAGGGTTGCGGGTCTTGTAGAAAAATTTAGAAAAAAGGAAGATGTGAAGGATAAAAAAGCCATCCGGTCAGAAAAACGGTTTGAACTGCTTGAGGAAATTGGCAGGGGCGGAATGGGTATAGTATACAAAGCGCGGGATTTGCTGCTCAACAGGGTTGTTGCGTACAAACTTCTTCCGAGCAGCCTTAAGGATGATCAGGACGCTGTCCAGAATTTTCTACGGGAAGCAAGGGCTGCAGCCGCGCTGAATCATCCTAATATTGTTAGCATATATGATGTTATAGAAGATGGCGGAGAATATTCCATAGTAATGGAATTTGTAGAGGGATTTACCTTGAAGAAAAGAATACAGGAAGTAACAAAGATTCCTGTTAAAGCGACAATTCAGATAGTCATACAGTTATGCAAAGCCCTTGATTATGCTCACCAGAACAATATCATTCACAGGGACATTAAGAGTAACAATATTATGCTTAGCAAGGACAACATTATAAAGATACTGGATTTTGGACTTGCCAAGATTCTCCATGATATCATAAATCTGCAGACCCGTTCAATGGGCACGCCCTTTTATGCCTCTCCGGAACAAATTTTAGGCGATCCTAAAGTGATGCCTATTGACCACAGAACGGATATCTATTCGCTTGGGATAACTATTTTTGAAATGGTTACGGGTGTCCTTCCTTTTACTAAAGGAGATATCGGTTATCATCATATTCATACGCCGCCTCCTGTCCCGAGCAGTCTTGTCCAGGGAATTATTCCGGTGGAGATAGATCATATTGTGTTAAAATGTCTTGAGAAAGATCTGGTTAAAAGATATGCAAGAGCAAGCGAGATTATAGATGAACTAAAAAGTATAATTTGAACACGCGTGAAAATTTGCTTGCAAATCAATTGTAGGCTTATTATAATACTAACCTATAGTGGTCTAAAATTAAGATTATGAGCTATGAAAATATGAAAGAAGAAAAAGAAGAAGAAATACTTAAAGATAAGAAAAAAAATATTGAGGAAGAAACTGCACTTTTCGCGAGAGTTGAAGAGTTTCTTCAGGTTTTCAGAAAAAATGCGGAATTTACCCAGGATGTTCTGAAGGAAAATGAAAAACTCAGATTCAAGGTGGTTCAACTTGAAGGAGAGGTCTCCCGTCTGAAAGATATACTAAATTCGCACGATCCAAATGCTGAACTCAGGAAAAAAATAAACGAACTTGAGCAGGGAATAAGCCAGATGCTTGACAAGTTCAGGCAGGTAGAGGATGAGAACAGGACTTTTGCCCAGAGATATATTGAAATAGAAGAAGAGAATAATAATCTGGCAAATCTGTACATAGCCAGTTATCAACTCCATTCAACGCTTGATTTTAAAGATGTCCTTCAGATTATTATGGAAATAATAATCAATCTGATAGGTGCAGAGGAATTTGGGATTCTATTGCTTGATGAAAAAGCAAAAGATCTTAGGGCTGTTTCCGCAGAGGGTATTGAGAGAGACATATTCCCGGCGTTCAAACTTGGAAGTGGGATCATTGGGAATGTCGCGCAGTCCGGAGAGTCATATTTTAAAGACAAAATCCCGGATATAATTAAATTGGATTTTCATAATCCGCTGGTCTGCATTCCGCTTAAAATAAAGGATAAAATTATTGGCGTAATAGTGGTATATAAATTGTTGCAGCAGAAAAAAGCTTTCACTTCACTTGACAATGAACTGTTTACCCTATTGGCAGGTCATGCAGCAACGGCTATCTTCAGTTCAAAACTTTATTCTGAATCGGAGAGAAAATTGACAACAATTCAAAGTTTCATAGACCTTCTTGCCAAATAGGGACTGGATTGTACGATGCCCGAGTATAAATTACTGATTGTTGAAGATTCACCTACTATGCGGCAGCTGATTATTTTTGCGTTAAAGCGTCTGAGAAATATAAAATTTACAGAAGCCGATGATGGTGTGGATGGACTTAAAAAGCTGTCTCAGGATATTTATAACCTGATCATTACTGACATTAACATGCCGGTTATGGATGGTCTTAAGTTAGTCAGCCTTATAAGAAAAGATGCTCTGCATAAAGATATTCCTGTTGTAATAATAACAACCGAGGGTGGGAAAGAAGACAGGGAGCGGGCTATAACTCTTGGTGCAAACGCATATCTTACAAAGCCTATTCAGGCGCCTCAGGTTTTGAAAGTTGTAAAAGAGTTACTCAAAATAGAGTAATGTTACATTTAAATTTAAGATGGTCAGCCCCGGCATTCTTAGGTTATGCAATATTACGCATAGCCGCCGACAATTATTTCAGGAATCCTCAGTGTCGGCTGAGCATCTGAAACAGGGGCCCCCTGCCCATCTTTACCACAGGTGCCGATTCCATATCCCAGATCGCGCCCTACCATATCAATTGTTTTCAGTATCTCAGGTCCGTTACCCGCTATAGTGGCTCCGCGGACCATTTCACCTAAGGCTCCTTTTTCAATAATGTAGCCCTCAATAACCTGAAATACAAAATCCCCGGTTAATGTGTTTACCTCACCCCCGCCCATTTTCTTAACAAAGAGTCCGTGTTCCACGGAACGGATTATTGTCCCTGGATCCGAATCTCCTGGCGCAATAAGAGTATTGCTCATCCTGGGGACAGGTCTGTATCTGTACGATTCCCTGCGTCCACTGCCGTTTGATATCGTTCCTGTCTTCATAGCGGTAAGTACATCGTACATATAATTCTTCAATATCCCTTTTTCAATGAGCACTTTTTTTCTGGCAGGAACTCCTTCATCGTCAAAATCAAATGAACCGCGCTTATTTTGAATTGTGGGATCGTCTATTACAGTGATCAATTCAGAAGCTACCATTTTACCAATCTTGTCTTTATAGATAGAAGTCCCGTCATGGATATGGTCTGCTTCCAATCCATGGCCAACCGCTTCATGTATCATTGTTCCGCCGGCTTCACTGCTCAGAACAACCTGCATCATTCCTGAGGGAGCGGGCCTGGCCGAAAGCATTGCAACAGCCTGCTCTGCAGCTTTGAGAGCTATTTCCTCCGGGGGGAACACCCGGAACAATTCCAGCCCCATCATGCCTCCCTCCGCATGAAAACCGGTTTGTATTGTATCCCCGTTTGAGGCTACAACAAATACGACAAGGGTTGTATATGTGAGTTTCTGGGAAACTATTGTTCCGTCAGAATTTGCAATCTCTGTTTCTCTCACCGTATCTCTGTAAGTAACATTGACCTGCGTTACTGTTTTATGGAATTTTTTTGATACATTTTCTGCTGAATTTACTATCCGGATCTTTTCTTCAAGCGAAATATCCCGCGGCATTTTGTCTATTTTATGGATTGAATTTGTGTTTTTTGCTGTTAGCTTTTTATGTTCTGTATTGGCATTTTCTGAATTGAGCATAATTGCTGTTTCAGCAGCAAGATTTATAAGGGATTTCTGATTTAATAAATTTGAAAAAGCATAAGCAGATTTCCAATTGCGTATTACTCTTAGCCCGTAGCCATTGTCCATTCTGGAGGC
>Ga0209619_10003814_pt1 | contig 10803 bp, 9 predicted proteins | sample Rifsed16ft3_FD_184011 | JGI IMG/M metagenome (GOLD analysis project Ga0209619, IMG submission 184011) | Soil microbial communities from Rifle, Colorado, USA - sediment 16ft 3 (version 2) | ecosystem: Environmental > Terrestrial > Deep subsurface > Rock core/Sediment | place: Rifle, Colorado... | reverse complement strand
TTGAGGCTTTCTACGCCACGCGCGATCCGCAGGCGATCAAGATATTGATCGAACCTTGAAATCCCTGTCTCTTACTACCCTGTGTCAATAATCTCGGGTACCTATCCAACAAGGAGAAATCAATCATGACGGACAAATCAGAAACAGTCGATGTCTCTTGGGTACGCCAGATGTACGAGAATCCAAGCGAGGCAGACATGGCTGCTGGGCGCCAAGCGCTGCTGAGTGGTTCGGTCGGCGGCGAGATGCCAATCCAGATCGCCAAAGCCCGAGGCGCTTCTTTCTGGGACCAGACCGGCAAAGAATTTATCGACTGCACCTCGCAAGCCTGGAGTCTGAACGTGGGCGCTTGCCACCCCAAGGTGATGGCAGCGGTGAAGGAGCAACTCAATTACTTCACCCACGTGCGCACCAGCTTCGAGACCATGCCGCGCGTGATGCTTTCCAAGCGCCTGGCGGAGATCGCCCCAGGCAATCTAAAACGCGTCAACTACTGCCTGCATGCTTCAAATGCCATCGAAGGCGCGATGAAGCTCGCCATTCGCCAGTTTCCTGACCGGAAGTATTTCATTGCCCCTTGGGACTCGTTCTCCGGGCGCACGCTGGCCGGGATTGGCTTGAGCTACCCTCATCCATGGCCTTTCCTGAACTACACCGGCACCACCGTACGCGTGCCCCAGGGTTATTGCTACCGTTGTCCCTATGAGATGACCTATCCGTCCTGTGACGTGTTCTGCGTCAAAATGATGGGTAAATTTATTGAAAACGCCGTTGATGGGCAGCCGGTGGCTCTGGTGACGGAGGCCATCCAGGCCAGCGGCGGAATGATTGATTTCCCGAAGCTGTACCACCAGCGAATTCGAGAGATGTGCGACAAATACGATATGCTGCTGATCTGGGATGAAGTGCAAACTGGCTTCGGCCGCTGCGGCGTGATGTTCGCTTCGGAACTCTACGAGACCGTGCCAGACATCCTGTGCTTTGGCAAGGCGCTGGGCGGTGGCTTCCCCATCGCCGGCCACCTGTCGCGCGATGGCTTAAAGGGCTTCAAGCCAGCCGACCACTCCTTCACCTTCGCCCACTTCCCGGTCTCGCTGGTGGCCTCGCTGGCAACCCTGCGCGTGCTGGAAGAAGAAGGCCTACTCGAGCGCGCCCAGAAGATCGGGGCTTATTTCACCAGCCGGCTACTGGAAATGAAGGACAAGTACGAGCTGATCGGCGATGTGCGCGGCCCAGGCCTGATGTTGGGCATCGAGCTGGTCTACAACAAGAAGACCAAAGAGCCGGCGCGCAAAGAAGCCTATGAGTTTGAAAAGGAAGGCATCCAACGCGGCGTGCTGTTCGGGAACTCCAAGTACGCCGGGATGGGCAACGTAGTCAAGATCAAACCGCCTCTGGTGATGAGCGACGCACAGGCCGAGAAGGTGATGCAGGTTTTCGAGCAAGTGGTGCAGGCACTGTCGCCTCAATAACCGTTGATCCGAATAAAAAAACTGGGAACAGGCGAAGGCCCTGTTCTCAGCCAGCTATTCATACGAGCGATTCAAGCTTTACACTTCAAAGTAGTCCCAGCCGCCCAGCTCGGCTACCTTGTGCAGCTTAACCGCCAGGTGACCATAAGCCAGAGCCATGTGGTGGGGCGCGCCCGCCATCAGCCAGCCGTTACACCACTCAGCGATACCCAACTTCTTAGGCTTGAATAACATCTGCGGGGCAGAAACCGGGCGCGGTTTGATAGCGATCGATTCCCCTTCGGCTACGATCAGCCGCCAGCGCCCGCCCACGTTCACCAGAGCCAAATTGGTCACCGGCCCGGGCGCGTAAGCGAACTCGAAGCCGGCCCCGAAACCATGAACTCCCTGGTAGTAGATACTGTGCTTAACCGCCACCTCAGCCGGGCTGGCAGCCATCGCCGGGTTACCGTGCCCATCGTGGGAGAGAATCATGGCTTCACGATCAAAGTCGATAATGTAGTTTTCCAGGAATGTTGCCTGGCTGGTCAACTCTTGCAGGATGAACATTGCCGTCAACGTGGTGATGTCGGCTTCCGTGGAGGTGGGCAGGCCGATCTCGCACAAGCGACCGGTACCGTAGGAGGGAATGATCCCCACGCGCGGGTCGGTCAGCCAGACTTGATCGAAGGATGCCAACCCATCGAAACGACCTTCGCGCAACACCTTCTCCAGGGCGAGGGCAAGGCGGCAGGAGCGCTCGAAGAGCTGCGCATCCATGTCGATCTTATAGCGGGCGCGTTCTTTGGTAACGAGGGCAGCCACTTCTCCGCTCGGCAAAGCCTCCATGGCGATTGAAACCTTCTCCGGTTCAACCGGCCAACACACCGGCCCCACCTCCTTGCGCAGACTGAGCTGGTCGACCATCAGGTCGGTCATCCCCTCGAAAGCGTGCCCGGCAATCGCGATGCGCTTCTTCTTCAGCGCGCCCAGCACGCCCGCAGCTTGGATGTACTCGGCTAGCTCCTGCCTGCCGGCTGGGTCATCGATATGGCTGGTTACAACCCAAAAAGAGCGACCCAACCGCAGCAGGGCGGAGGTCATTTCCGGCACGCCGCACATCCCGGAGTTGACCATGATCAAGTCAAAATCAGCATCTTCGGGCAGGAAACGGATTTGCTGGGTGTTCCAGACGACCACCGGCGCGGTGGTGTTGAGGAAGCAGCGTACTGGTACGACCCCTTTGGTATATGCCACCTCCACGGCGACGATGACGTCTACTCCCGCGGCGTTGAACATCTGCGCCGCAGCCTCCGCCTGGTGCTCCTCCTCCACCAGCGGTGGGCAAACCGTATCGCCATAGTCGGCCAGGATCCCTCCGATCCGGTCGGCAGCTTTCTGCGCCATCGGGCGCACGTGGGCGGTCTTATTGTAATCGTCTTCGAGCAATGCCAGCACCAGAACGCCGATCTTAGGTTTGTATGACATAACTTCCTCCTCAATCTAATAGTTTTTATTTGGGATGTGTGTTAGATCACTTCAATACCTAGCAGCCAACATAAATCTATGAACTGGTTACGGCGATCCCCATACGCAATAATATAATGTTGAGATAGCACCTTCTGGGCGAAATCCTCAACAGGATCATCTAAGATGACCTCCAAACCTGGCAATTGAGGCGCTGGGTGGTCCCAACCGGCCTCTTCCCAGTTTCGAGGGGGAACAGCTTCACCGGTGACGATGTGCATTTTATAACGGTCACCCCGGCTTGCCAGCCGGCTGAGAGTGACTTTTCCGGTTTTAACTTTGGAAATGTTAAGTACACCAGAGGAGAGCATACCGAAACGGGAAATTCGCGCCCGTACCTTTCCTTCTGCTACCGCGCTGGGGATAAAATCTGGTACACCAACCAGGACCCGATCCTTCATAAACTCATAGAATTCAAAGTATGCCCCAACCTGACCAGTTAGATATCGCACGATAAGTTGGGTGATCAACCCTAGCGCGTCGTTCTCAGGGATTGCTGCCACGTTCTCCAAGTCCATCAGTAAAGACATGACTAAGCCCGGTGGGAATTTGAGCAGTTTTTTGACCCCATCTACATCTATCAAGGAGATTCCTTTGTAACCACGTTCCATTACCAAATCCTTTATGGATAAGTACATTCGGATTGGTTGATCGAAAGCAGCCAGGTCAATTTCTCCTTCAAAATCCCACTCTGAGAGGAGCCGGTCCATAACTGACTTCACCTCTAAGTCATCCCTCAACGCCATACGTTGTACTACTTCCAGCATTTCGAACACATCGACTTCTGCGCCTATTACCCGCCGTAATGAAACGCCATCCACCAAAGTGCCGTATAGGCGCATATCGCGATACCCCATCATACCAACTCTGGAGCGGCGAAGAAGCGAGGCTGCGCGAGCGATCTCCGCAAAAGCCACAACTTTTTGGACGCTGCCATAGGGATCGTCGGGGGTATCGTAGATATATTTGAACTTGAAGTTCATAGCCTCCATCGGGTCACGAAGAGCTGTGGTACCTGCCTGATCGGCTGTGGTTACCAATCTTCCATGCTCATAATAACCGGTGAGACCCCAAAGCACCATCGGTTTGTGTGCAAAAGGACTGATCACATCGATCACGGTGTGTGAGGGGATCCAACCAGCCAGACAAACGATTAACAGATCAAAATCCTGCCGGGCTAATTCTTCACGGGCACGCGCTTCGTCTTGACCTGCCGGATCATCACTAACTGGTTCGGTGGTCACCAGTTCCAACCCCAACTCTTCAAGGGCTTCACGCGCCCGGGTCACTTTTCGTCCTATTAAATCCCTGGGGCTGTTCACTTCACCGAAGCCAACAAAGCCAGCCTTGATCTTGGGTAGGTGAAATAACTTCTCACTACGACTGGAGGAGATAAGGGGTATTTCTTTCTCAGCCATGTGTACTCCTGTTATTAAACCAGTGTGATCGCCAGTCAACTTCTGAGATCACGATTTTATTTTGTTGCTCCCAAGCTGATGCCCTTGATAATGTAATGCTGGAAAAATGCATACACAAGAATAGCAGGAATTGATGCTAAAACGAGACCAGCGAATTGGAAGGTGGGATCACCAGAGTAACGGGATAAGAGGGCGGCTAGAGCAACCATAACCGTACGCTTGTCCATGCTCTGTAAAAGGATCATCGGGGTAAAAAGGTCATTCCAGGTGACAATGAAATAAAAAATTATACAAAGGATGATTGCGGGTCTTCCCATCGGAACGATCACATAGCGCAAGACATCGAAATAGCCTGCGCCATCCAATTTAGCAGCTTCGATCAACTCATCTGGGATGCCACGGAATCCAGATGTCATCAACAGAATCACTTCCGGAATAAACATGCCTACATAAATAAAGACGACAGACCAAAAGGTATTTACCAGGTGAATTCTAGAAAAAAAAACGTACAATGGGATGATCGTCGCCTGGACTGGGATGAACATAGTCGAAATGACCAATAAATAAATGATATTTTTCCCCTTGAAGTTAAGCTTTGCGAAAGCATAGCTGGCGACGATTCCAAAACACAAAAGCAGGATGATCGAAAAGAAAGAAATTAAGAATGAATTTTTAAAGAGATTGAATATCTTAAATTGACTGATCATGGTTAGATAATTGTCCCATGTCAGTTTCAAATTCCATACGCTGAACGGATTGACATAGTAATCCGTCCTGGATTTGATAGAATTCATGAACATGTAAAACAGCGGGTAAAGATTCGAAATCGAGAGCCCCAATAAGGCCAGAAAAATCACAAGATTGGTTAGCTTTTGATTGAATTTGCTTAACATGCCAACCTGCTCATTCCCATTCACTCGCTTTATTAGTGATGCGCAGCTCAACTACCGTGATAGAAAGAATGATGATCAGCAAGATCACGGCCAATGCGGAAGCAAATCCATATGGGGCGCCCGCCTGGTAGAATTTTGTATAAATCATGTAGTCAATGGTCGAGGTTTCATATCCAGGCCCGCCGGCCGTGATTGTATAGATAAATGCAAAAATGCTGGTTAAGGTCCAGACCATTGACATGATGACAGCATATTCGATCGTCCTTGAAATTATGGGAATGACAACATAGAAAGTTCTCTGCCAGTAGTTTGCGCCATCCATTTTTGCAGCTTCAAAAACATCGGGTGATATTTTCGACATCCCACCAAGGATGACGATTGCTTGCCAGCCAATTGAAAACCAGGTCAGACAAAACACGAGCACACCCAATGCCGTAGCGGTGTTACCAAGCCACTCGATGGCGATAAAATCTAAACCCATACCACGCATAACAAGATTTACAGGACCATCGAGGCTAAAAGCGACTCGAAATAGATAACCTATGGTTACAGCGGCGATGATCTGGGGAAGATAGATGATCGTCCTGAAAAATCTCCAGCCTTTTACTTCTTCATACAGTATTACTGCGACGAAGATGCCGATCATGAGTTGAAGAGGCACGGTGGTGAGCAGCACCAGGCTATTTCTAAGTAATATCCAAAAGGGGCTGTTGGTAAAAATATCTACATAATTTTCTAAACCGATCCAATCGCTTCGAAATAATCCATTCCAATTGGTAAAGCTTCGATAGATCGCCATCATTATCGGGTAAAAACGTATGATAATTAAAATAATGATCACCGGGAGAATGGACAGAATTCCCTGTGATATTTTGATCCTGCGTATGTTGATGCCCTTATAGCCTCTCATACATCTCTAGCCATCTCGATTACGATTCCCAATTCAATACTCAACCGCATATCTGATTTTAATACCAAGAAATAGTATCCGGTGTTAAAAGATCAACACCTGATTGTTATGAATGGGGTACTTATTGCTAAGTACCCCATTATCCGTGATTTTCGCCGAATAGAATCCAGTTACTGTCCTTTGTCCTTGTCCAGTTGCTGGGCCAATTCCTCCGGGGTCATCTTGCCGGTCAGCACCAGAGGCAATAGTTTGTTAAAAGCAACTACTACCGGGTCTGAGAGGGAGTTATCTACCCAGAAGACGTAATTCTTGCTCCACTCGATTAGCTTTGAGCCGACAGAGCCAGACTCGAAACCCAAGTCTGCGGCGGTGACATCCTTCCGGATGGGTACTTTCGTCTGGAACTCATTTAGCTTAAGAACTTCATCCTTGGAATTCAAGAACGACATGAATTTCACTGCCGTATCCGGATACTTGGAGTTTTTGGCTATGACCATGACCTGGCCGGGTCCGCCGATCGTGCCGTTTTTGATCAAGGCGGTATCGGAGATATCAGGCGGGATGATCGCCCCAACATTCTCCACACCTAAAGCGTCCTGGGCATCTTTGACGAATGAACTAACCCTGGGGACCATGGCGACTTTCCCTTGCAGGAATTTTTGCCATGAATCACTGGAGGTGGCTGCATCCTGATTCATGTATCCTTTTGCCCAGATATCGTGATAGGCTTGCAGAGCGGCTAAAAGCGCCTGGTCGTCAGCGAAGTTGGCCTCGCCCCGGTCTGCAGCCAGGATCGGGTCAAAACCGTTTTGCTGCACCCACCAGTATGCCGCGATTTGGAAGAAATAGTAGGCATATCCGTCGATTGCTTCATCAGCCGCGATCGGGATATATCCCGCGTTCTTGATCTTCTCCATATCCGCAAAAAAGGCATCCATCGTCCTCGGGGGGTTAGCTTCATAATCTAATCCGACCTCCTGCATAATTTTCTTGTTATACAGGAAGAAGCACATCTGGTTATCCGGAGTCGGATAGCCAAGAATTGGATTGCCTTCTTTAAAACCGACCGTATCCGTATCCCAGCCGAGTAAATTATCACGGTCTGCTTGCGGAATCTTGTCGTTAATCGGCGTGATTACCTCCTCGAGAGGGAAAATGAATTGTCCCGCCCACAGGTTGGCAATATCGGGGGCATTCCCAGCCACTCCGGCAGTTCGAAACATCTGATGGGCTGCATAAGCATCTGCCTGTACAACCAGCTCAATGGTCACACCCGGATTCGCTCCTTCGAACCGTTTTATCGCCTGGGAAATATACCATTGGTCCTGGGGAAGCTGTTGCTCATTCGGGCCAATGAAGCTGTCTCTTCCGTTGATCCAGATTGTCAGCTTTTGTGGTTCAGCGGTTTGGGGAGCGCCGGCGCACCCCGCGGCAGCTAACAATACAGACATTACAATCAACGCATTGATTAACAAACGAATTGTTTTGTTCATTTCGGCATCCTTTTTTCTATCTGACTGGATTAAATGACCTGAAGTCACATATCAACCTATTTTCCATTATCGTCTTGATTGCCTCCTTGCATTGCGTAAATTAATTCTCTTCTGGTGTCATCTCCTTTCGTCGGTAGAAAAATCATCAATCGACGAAGGGTTGCGAAGGACGATCATTTGTAGCTTGCCAAATCGCGGGTGCTTTTCCCTTCATTCTCCTTTCTATCCAGAATAATTGGATCGGAAATACGGCCCAAGGCATTGGTTGAGTTCGGAATAGCGTTGATAAAGCTTTTCGTATACAGGCGAATGGTTGCTAGGTGGGATTCGTTCTTTTATGGCAACCATCTGGGCGCAGGCTTCGGCAACTGAGTTGAAGACGCCACACGCTACTCCGGCCAGGATGGCATCACCTAATAACGCGGTTTCCTCATTTGCCAAGGTGACAATCGGTATTCCGCACACATCGGCCTTGATCTGGTTCCAAAGCGGGCTGCGGGCGCCTCCCCCGCTTGTTCGCACTTCGCCGAAGTGGTAGCCGACCTGGTTCAAAGCCGCCAGGATCTGGCGCAGGTTGAATGCCACGCCTTCGAGGATCGCCCGCACGAAATGTCCTTTGTCATGCCGGAGGGTAAATCCGCTGAAAACGCCGCGCGCCGTCGGGTTTTCCTCCGGACTGAAAGCACCCATCAAATGCGGCAACATCACCAGCCCATCACAACCCGGCGGAACCCGAGCAGCCATCTCAGTAAGCAAATCGTAAGCATCACGACCGCTCTCTTTCGCGACCTGTATTTCGCTTCTCCCAAAAGCGTCCCGGAACCATTTGAAAGCCATCCCGCCGGTCGGTAGCACTGGCACGTATAGGTACAAATCCGGCAGACTATGGGCATACAAAGGGATTCGATTGTTCGATCTCATGTCCGGGTATGGCGTTGTCACCTGGATCGCCAGGGCAGCCCCTGTGGTTTCGGAGATGACGTCAGACGTGATACTCCCTGCCCCGATTGCGGCTACCGCCTGGTCCATGCCGCCATTGATCACCAGGGTTTGCTCATTCAGGCCCAACGCTTCGGCTGCTGGTCCAGTTAGGTGGCCGACAGCTTCTCCTGGACGGGTGATCACAGGTAAATGACTGGGGGAAATACCCACTGCATCCAGCATCTCCGGCCACCATTGGTGATGGCGGATGTCATAGAGCAAAGAAGTGCAGGCTGTTGCCCCATCGGTTACAATTTCACCAGTCAGTCGGTAGACCAGAAAGTCCTTCACCAGCAAATATTTATAGACTTGCTCGAAGATCTTGGGCTCGTTCTGGCGGATCCAGAGGATTTTGCAGGCGCTCCAGGTAGGGGTGATCTCGGGCACGCCGGTCACCTCATACACCTTCTGACGGTCGATGTGGTAGGCCAACCACTGCGCCTGGGAGCGCGAGCGGTTATCCAGCCAGACCAACGCCGGTCTTAAAGGCGTCCCTTGTGCGTTTAATGGGATGGTCGTCTCTCCCTGGCTGGAGACCGCGATGGCACGCACCTGAGCCAGTGGGACATCCGCTGCGTGTGTGGCGGTGCGGATAGCATTGACGCTTGACTGCCAATAAATCTCAGCTTCTAACTCGGCTTGCTCGGCTGAAGGGGTACTGAGCTGGTATTCTTCACGGCCGATTCCCAGACAGATCCCCAGATTGTCAAACAGGGCAGCTTTTACTGAAGTGGTGCCGGCGTCCAAACCAAGCAAGTAATCAGCCAAGGTAACTCCTCTTTACGACTATGTTCCTTTTCCTTGGATCGGCGCTCTAAGCGCGGCTGTTTGATCCATTAAGAGCCGGATCTCATCGGGGACAGGCTGGAAAGCTCGTCTCAGAGGGGTGATCACTTCCACACCCTGGGACTCGATGGCGTGGATTGTCTTAAGTGGCAGACCGTCGTCTGTCACGATTTTATGGATATGTTTGATGGGCGCGACTTGAATCAATGAAGTCACCTCGAATTTGAAGCTGTCTGCCACGAGGATGACCTCCGCCGCCGATCGCAGCATGGCTTGCTTGACTTCCGTCTCCGACATGTCCATTTCCATTGCACCCATGCCAATCGAGAAACTGGTAGCGCTCAGGAAGTATTTATCCGCCGATAACAGGGATAGCGCCTGTTTGACCATATCGCCCACTGTACACAACTCGATGTGTTTGACAACCCCCCCGAGCAACACGATGGTAATATTTGGGCAGGCGGAGAGAACTTTGGAAACCGGGATGTTGTTCGTGATGACGGTCAGGCGGTTTTTACAGGTGAGGTTATAGGCCACTTGCAGTGTGGTGGTACCAGCGTCCAAAATGATGCGGTCGTCGTCCTGCACCAATTGAGCTGCCAGCCAGCCGATGACCCTCTTTTGCGGATTTGCCCGGGTGGAGCGGTCCGAGAATGGTTTGTCGCCCTCGGTCGGCTGGTAAACCATCGCCCCCCCATGGACCCTGCGCAGGATCGACTTGCTCTCGAGCAGTGCCAGGTCGCGGCGGATCGTCATATCGGATACTGCCAGCTTCTGGCTCAGCTCAGCAACGGTGACAATCCCGCTCTCATGTTGCCGAACGGTCTCAGCGATGCGCAATCTTCTCAGCTCAGCCAGCATGTCTAATCGGCGGGCGCAATGAGGCCAGGGAATTTAAGTATTATTACGACCAGCATGTTAATTTAATCACAAGAAAATGGTGCTGTCAACTTGATTCCGGACAAAAAACAACAAAATCCAACAACATTAATCTATTTTTCCGGCATAATAACCGATAATCTATCAATAAATCTGTCCTAGATACGTTAAAATAACGCAAGCGTGGGTTTCCGCCGCTCCCACAATCCGGGCATCGGAAAAACAATTTCAGATGGTCTTGGATCTATACACAAGCGAGGTGGATGATGAGGAAAGTCCGTTGGGGAGTGCTCGGTGCTGCAAGTATTGCCCTGGTCGAGGTCTTACCCGCCATGCAGAAGGGTGAATACACCCAGGTCGTCGGGATCGCTTCGCGCGACCTGGAGAAAGCGCGGCATGCAGCTGACCACGGTGGACGAACCCAGCACTTTCTGGGTGAGCATGAACATGAATGACCCGCTTCTG
>Ga0209619_10003812_pt1 | contig 10804 bp, 7 predicted proteins | sample Rifsed16ft3_FD_184011 | JGI IMG/M metagenome (GOLD analysis project Ga0209619, IMG submission 184011) | Soil microbial communities from Rifle, Colorado, USA - sediment 16ft 3 (version 2) | ecosystem: Environmental > Terrestrial > Deep subsurface > Rock core/Sediment | place: Rifle, Colorado... | reverse complement strand
CCCACGGCATCGATCTCTCCCTTCTTGAGTTGCTCGAACGCCTCGCACGGTCTCCACTCGGGGAGCGGCTCGTAATCGGAAAGATCCCAATCCAGGCCCATCTCCCGCAGCACCGGTTCAAGCTCCTCGCGCCGCTCGATAAAGTGCTCCAGGTATACCGGGATGCGCGCCTTGAGCGAGCGGCCGGCATAACGCTCTCTGACGTCTCGAGGCCACACCAGAACTCCGTGTTCCTTGAACCAGTCCCAACCATGATCCGCGCCAAAGGCGCTTTGGGCTTGGCGATCACTGATGTCCTCTAAGGTATAGCGCTTGCCGGGCTCCAAGAGATGTGGTGGTTTGAGCTCCTTGACCTGGTTGAACACGTGGTAAACCTTGTCGAGAATTCCCACGCGATGGTAAATCTCCATCAAGACCTCGGCGGCGCTGCGAACTCCCTGGGGTGGGTTGACCGCCCTTTGCTGAATCTGGCAGAACCTTACGCTCTCTCCGGCGACTTCGGGCAACGGATAGACCGAGCTGTCGTCAAAGCCGCCCTGCTCCAGGTAAGTGGTGGAGGGCAACACGATGTCGTCCAGCTCGTGGGTCTCGTTGATCTCTACAGCGAACCCCACCACCAGGTCGATGCTCTTATACCAATCGACCACTGCCTGCACTTCACCCCAGCCCCCCATCACCTGGTTGCCGCGGCTATGAATGAGCATTTCTATCTTGTGGTCGATTCCCCACCGCTCGGGATTTCTGTTCACCTCCGGGACGAGCGTTCGCGTGTGCGCCGCCACCGGAAAGAGCTCGAAGAGGTCCCATCTCTCCGGGCGCGTTGCCGTGCGCCCGGGAAAAGCCGAAAAGTGCCCGCCCCCGCGCGTTACGGACCCGGCGCTCAGAAGCATTCCGTCGCGTTCTTCCACCCACGATTTTTTTTCTCCAGCGTGACTCCCCTCGTAGATGCTGTGAAGACTGCCGGCGACGTTGAGTGCCCCCAATACCAAATTCACGAGATGCAGCGCCCAGCTGTGGTGCCAGGCATGTTTGTGCCCCTGCGGCCCCCTGTCCCACTCCAGGCAGACCGGCCGGTAGGGCACCTCCACGCCCTCTATTTTCAACCTGGCGCCGATCAGGGCGGCTTCGCCAAACTCTTTTGCGATGCGCCTGACGGTCTTGGCAGGAATGGAAGTGATCTCTTCGACCCGCTCCGGGAGGTACTCAGCGGCGCGTGATTTGAGGAGCTCAAAAGCGGGCTTCGCCTTTTGCCCTTGGACGGGATATTCTCCCTCGAGCGCCGGGTCTTCAATCAGGGGGTCGTCGTAGGCTTTAATCTTGCCGTCCCTCTCGTCGCAAAGGAGTGGCTTATGGGTGACGCTGTCGCGCACGTACTTCCCGTCGGGTCCCACCAGGTAGCAGGCGTTCGTGTGATGCTTCAGAAACTCGGCATCGTAGATCTTCGCTTCATTCAGGAGGATGTTGAGCATACCTAACCCGAAGGCGGCATCGGTCCCCGGGCGAATCGGGATCCATTCATCCGCCTTAGCGGCGGCGTTGTTTCCTACGGGGTCGACCACGACCAGCTTCATGCCCCGTTCCCGGGCGTTGGCGCAATCAGGAACTTGATGGTTGAATCCCTCTCGGGTGGCCACGCCCATCTGTGTGCCGCAGTCGATCAGATAGTTGCAATGGGGGAAATCGGGCTGCTGGTGAAACCCTGCCGCGGTGATAAACTGGATCGAGTGGATGGTCTTCCCGCAGGTGGGCGAGACTCCGGTTTGGACGTAAGGAGTACCAAAAGCAGGCCGGAGCATCCCTAGCCAGGTGGTGAATTCTTGGTTTCCTCCCCAGGTCTGGACATAGAGCTTCCGCGGATCCTCCTCATAGATTTTCCGCATCTTCTTGGAGGTGGTATCGATGGCTTCTTCCCAGGAAATTTCCTGCCACCTGGGATCAATCCCGATTCCCTTCTCCGGATTGGTCCGCTTCAGAGGCTTGGTGATCCGGTTCGGGTTGTAATGGTTCATGATCCCCGACTTGCCCTTGGCGCACATCCGACCCCGGTTCTTAGGCGATTCGGGATTACCGATGACATTGACGACCCGGTTGTCTCTGATTTGGACGAGGATGCCGCAGCCGACCAGGCACATCCGACACGTGGTGGGCACCCAGTCGGTGGCCGGTCTCCCGCCCCGCCTACCCCCGGGGCGATAAACGGTCTGGGCTTGAGCCGTTACTTCTTCGAGCGCGTCAAGCATGCGTTCCTCCTATGGCCGAGGTGGTTTTCCTGGTCTCAGACGGGTTCGCCATACACCCCGACCTGTAAAACGGTGTCGCGCAACAGATAACCTCCCGCCTGGATGGCCAGACAGGCCGCCACAAGAACCACAGCGGGCGTGCTCCCCGATCCGAGCTGTCCTTCCAGGGCTAAGGCCACTGCGATCGAAGGAAGCAGCAGGCCAATCCCTACCACTCCCGCCCAGAAGCTCCAGCGCTGCTCACCTTGCAGCAGGCGCCGTACGGACTCGCGGCAGGGCAGACTCCCGCTGGACATCCCCCAGAGGTAAAGCAAAAGACCGATCCCATTGGCGATGAGCAGAACCAGGAGATAGGGCCAGATGACAGTCCCGATTGTTTCCAGCTCCGCCTGTCCCCCGGTGATCACAGCTACGATCGGCAGGACCGCCATCCCCGCTAAGAAAGAGTAGCCGATATAGAGCGTCGGCAACATCGGACTGTTCCAGAAAGCAATGCTATTCCACGAGGAAAGCACCAGACCGCTGTAGGCCATGAAAGCGGCGGCAAAAAGCAGCACCGCTCCTCTGAGAGCATTGCCGCCGACAGTGTTTTCGCCCAATGGCAACCCTTCGAATCCCGGCACAGACGGAAGCAGGATCAACAGCCGCAAAAGCACCAGCACCGTCACGATGAGCGCCCCGCGTGAAATCCAGCTCGTGGCGGGCCTGCGAAAGACGTACAGAAAGCGCCAGCGGGCCTGGGGGCCGAGATGATCAAAGAGAAAGACCAAGGACACGAGCGCCAGGCTCAAACCTATCCACATCCCGTAAAGCGCGGTTCTCTCACGGATCACGTCGGCATTTCTGAGGATCACTTCTAAGAAGATCAGCCCGGCGCTGGTGCCGGAGCCGTACAGGTAGAAGGCTACTTTCCAGTTCCAGTGCCGCTGGACCTGGAAGTCCATGATAAACTTCATATCGCTGAGTCCCTTGGCGCTCATCAAGATTTTCCTCCGCCGATCGTGCCGCCGCCCTTGCCCGTCAGGTAAAACAGGCTCGGGTTGGTCCCCAACTCCTCCTTGGGGCGAAAATGTTTCTTCTGCCGCAACAGCATATTGACGCGGCTCTCCGGGTCGTCCCGATCACCATAATTCAAGGCATCAGCAGGGCAGGCCTCAACGCAGGCGGGAGGGCGGCCTTCGTCAATCCGATGGTAGCAAAAGTGACATTTCTGGGCCGTGCCCTTTTTGAACCCCGCGTACTTTTCCTCTTCATAGGGCGTCAGCGTCTCTCCGAAGTACCCCCCGTCGCCATCCCAGCGATAAGGCACATAGTAGGGACACGCCGTCATGCAGGCCATGGTGCCGATGCACAGCTCCTGGTCAACGATCACGATTCCGTCCGGCCGCTTCCTGATCGCCCCGGTCGGACAGGCCCTCGCGCAAGGCGGGTTGTCGCAGTGGTTGCACCGCACGGGCGTGAAGGTCCGTCTGGCGTAGGGAAACTCTCCCTCCTCTTTCTCCAGAACCTTCATCCAGTGGACGGTGGGTGGCGTGCCGTTTTCCGCCTTGCAGGCGATCACGCAGCTCTGGCACCCGACACACCGCTCAAGGTCTATGGTAAAACCCCATCGCGTCATGGCTCCTCCCTTTTGACCGTGCCAGCCGGAGCGCTTCTCCTCCGGAGTGGCTAGGCAAACTCTTCCAGCAGATCCGCGGAGGTTGCAGCGCCCTTCTTGATCGCTTTCCGCTCCATCTCCTGATACTTCTCCTCTAGCGTGGGTCGTCGGCTGCGGTGAAACACTCCCAGATAAATCTTCTTTTCTTCGCTGGCCAGGCGTAAGGCTGCGATACGGTCCTCTCGGTCGTGCTTTTCAGGTAACAGTTCGATGTTTTGAATGATCCGGGCCACGTTCATGTCCGTGGTGTTGAAAGAAGAGCAACTGGCAAGGATCTCGATGAAGGCGAATCCCGGGTGTTGTATCCCCTGGATGATCAGATCCCTGAGGTGCTCTTTTCTGACCGAAAAACCTCGTGCCACGAAGGTTGCTCCGTACACAAGGGCGAGGGCAGACGGGTTGATGGCTTCGCCGGGGAGACCGAAGGGGGAGGTTTTCGTGATGTCATAGAGAACGGTGGTAGGGGAGAACTGCCCCTTCGTCATCCCGTAAATGGCATTGTTGAACAGCAGATAGGTGATGTCCGCATTGTTGCGTGCGATGTGCGGCAGGTGACCCCCTCCGATAGCCAGACCGTCTCCGTCTCCACCGACCGCGATCACGGTAAGATCGGGGTTGGCGGTTTTGACTCCCTGAGCGATCGGGAGGCCGCGGCCATGAAGGCTGTGAAAGCCATAGGCCTTGACGAAATAGGGCAACCTGCTGGAGCATCCGATGCCGGAGATGAGAGCCAGTTCCTTAGTGGGCAGGTTGAGATCGGCGAACGCCTCCACCAGTGCCGAGAGGATTCCATAGTAACCGCAGCCTGGACACCATACCGGGCAGACACCGCTTAGATATGTGCAAGATCTATCCTGCTCTTCCATAGCGTTTCATACTCCTCACGTTCAACGTTTCCGCCGCCTCGACAATTTTCCCGACGATTTCCCTTGGTTCCAGCGGGACCCCTTTGACCTTGGTCAGGCCGATAGTCGGGATGCGATAGGTAGACCTGAGCAGGGAAGCGAGCTGCCCGACAAAGTTGAGCTCGGGAACAATGACTCGTTTAACCTTGCCGAAGAAGGCCTTTAACTCCTGATGGGGAAGCGGGTTCAAAATCTTGGGGATGATGGCCTGGACGGATATCCCTGAACTCTTGGCTACGGCGATGGCCTCCTCGACCGGGCCGGCTGATGAGCCCCAGGTCACGATGCCGATCTCGGCATTTTCATCGCCCAAGCGGGTGCAGAGACCTTGGGTCAAGGTATCGCTTTCAATGGCGTTCAGCTTGCGGAATCTCTTCACCGTCATCGCCGTGTGGGTCTCTTCGTCGCAGGCAAAATTTCCCAACTCGTCGTGTTCCATCCCGGTGACCATGTGCTCGCCTCCGTCGGTTCCCGGAAGGGCAGCCGGGGAGACAACAGATTCGGTCAACTGATAACGGGCGAAGGGACCTTTAGCACCGGGCTGCGCGCACAGCCGAGAGCTTGCCGGGAGTCGTTCGACCAGTTGAGGATCGACGGTCTCCAGGCGTGCTGACAGGGCCTGGTCCACCAGCACGATCACCGGCAACTGGTATTTCTCCGCCAGGTCAAAGGCCAGAGCGGTCACACCGAAACAGTCAGGGACGGATGTCGGTGCCATCACCACGCGCGTGGTATCGCCGTGAGAGCCATAAAGAGCGAGAAAGAGGTCGGACTGTTCCGTCTTGGTCGGCATTCCCGTGCTGGGCCCGCCCCTTTGGGAATCGACAATGACCGCCGGGATCTCCGCCATCGAGAGAAGACCGATGGTCTCGGACATGAGAGAGAGACCGGGCCCTGAGGTGGCTGTCATTGCTTTTCCCCCCGCCCAGGAAGCCCCGGCAACGCCACAGATGGCCGATATCTCATCCTCTGTTTGCAAAACTTTCCCTCCCATCTGTGGCAAGTGCACGGCGAGCCATTCCATGATCTCGGAAGCGGGGGTGATCGGGTAGCCGAAGAAATATCTCATTCCGGCGGCGGTGGCGCCCAGGGCGATGGCCTCATTGCCGGTCATCAGGAGCTTTTTCTGCTCACTCCCATTTGGGAACTTGTAGGGGTCCTTTTTGGCGAGATGCCGCTGCGCAAAATCGAGTCCCTTTTGCAGGGCAGCCAGGTTGTGATCAAGAACGGTTTTTCCCTTCCTGGCGAATTTTTCCGAGAGGAACCCTTCAATCGTTTTCCTGGGCAGCCCCAGCAGATGACAGAGAGTTCCGAGAACGACGATATTTTTGCTGATCCGGCTGCCGATCTCGCGTGTAGCGATGCGCTCAAAGGGCACCTTGTAAACGGCCCGTCCGGGACGCTCCTCGGCCAGATCGCACTCTGCCTCACACAGGAGGACTCCGTGCTCCTTGAGATCCGGGAGGTTCTCATCCAGCGCCTCCTGATTGAGGCAAACGAGGAAATCCAACTTCTCTCCGTGGTAAGAGATGTTTTTCTCGCTCAGCCGAACCTGGATCATGCAGGGTCCGCCTTTGATCTCGGCCGGAAAGGTGCGAAAGGTTACTATGTGGAGCCCTTCCCGCGCGGCGATTCTGCAAAGGGTCTCGCCGATCGTGATGACGCCTTCGCCGGACTCACCGGCAATCCGCAGGATAAGCTCAGGATACACGTGGTCCCTCCTTCCATTCTATCCCGTTGGCCTCGATCACGGGTTTCCAGAAAGACCACCTGGTTTCTATGACCTCTTGGGCTCGCTTCACCATCTCGGGAAATTCCATCATGCCCGAAAACCTCTCCTGTAATTTGAGATACTCCAAAATCGGTGCATACTTCTTGGGCGCGTAATTCAGCGTGAAAAGGACCGTGTTGGTTTTTCGCTCTCTCTCCGCTTCATAGAGGATCCAGGAGCGTGTTTCGAGCGCCAGTCCGGTGATCTCGTGAAACACGTCGGTCTCGCTCTTCCAGCCTTCCGGACAGACCGAATAGATCTCCAACACGCACGGCCCCTCGATGGCGGCGGCTTTCTGCGCCTTGATCATCAGATCACGGTGCAAAAGAGGGCAGGCAGCCGCCACGTAAGACGCGCCTGCCGCGAGGGCAAGATCCAGAAGATATTGAGGGGTTCTCTGGTTTCCTCGGATCACCTTGCCAAAGGGGGTGGTTGTCGTGTGGGTGCCGTAAGGTGTAGCTCCCGAGCCTTGAACTCCGGTATTCATATAGGCCTGATTATTGAGGCAGACGTAGATCCCGTTTTCCCCGCGAGCGATCCAGGCAAGGAAGGCTTGCAGCCCGATGTCATACGTGCCGCCATCGCCCGCGATGCCGAGATTGACAAAGGCGTCCGGCGTGACCAGGCCGGCTTCCGCCAGGCTTTTCAATGCCGCGATATTCCCGCTCAGGGTCGCCGCGGTGTTGGGAAAATTATTATGATCCACGGATACATTCCCCCAGCAGGAGGTGTTCTGTGTCGTGATCACCTCGTTGCAACCGGTCCCGATGCTTGCCACCACGTGCTTTCCCGTGAGCTTCAAGGCGCGCAGGACCTGATTGGTCCCGGTTACCATGCCGCAGCCGACGCAGCCCTGATGTCCTGAGATCAGGCCGGTGGTAGGAATCGCCCCATATTCTCCCACGTCGAGCACCGGTTCGGGAAGGAGGAGACTATGGGGATTGGGACCAATATGACGATTGAATAGAGCCCTATACATGGCAGTACCTCATCAAAGTTGGACCTCCTCCAAGGCGGAAGGCCAGCTCTCCTGGGAATGGTCCTCGGGACGCCAATCGAGGAAATCCTGGCTTACCGAGAGCCGTCTCTCTTTTTTCACCTTCTTGACCTCCTGATCCGAGGTTTCGGCAAAACCCTGCTTGATGGATTCTAAGCTTACCTCCCTGGGCCTGGGGACATGCTTTTCGTAGTAGCTAAGGGCGGTTTTGAACGGGACTTTTTCATAGACCTTGTGCAGGGCCCCGAGCATCGGCATGTTAAGGTGCCCGAGCCCGAGCCTCTGGGAGATCTCGCCTGCGGGCACGGTGAAAACCCTCACCCTCTGTTCGTCGGCATTCAGGATTTCACGGATCTTTTTTACGCTGAGGCGGGAGCTGTGAACCAAGAGCGCGCCTCCCTCTTTTAGACCTTCCAGGACCTGATGCTCGGGCGATTGGAGAATCGTGTCGTCGTAGAGAATCACGACATCCCACGCGCGGGTGAAGGAGCGGATCTTTCGCTCTTTGTGGAAGTTGATCAGGGTGTCGGTCGTAATGATGGCCCCTCGTCTCTCGGAGCCGAACGCAGGTACGGTCAAGAGTTGGTATCCGTTCTGGATGCCGGCGCCGGTGAAACCGACCGCGGAAGTGATCGCCCCCTGTCCGGCTCGGCTGTAAATGCGGATCTCGTGAGCATCGGGTGGAATCGGGGAGCAAAATTTTTCTTTGCGTTTCTGTTTTTTCCAAACCTCGCCCCATTTTCTCCAGAGCTTCGGACTCACTTGATCCTCTCGCTCGACGAAGATGGGGTCCTCGGCAATATCCAGCCAATAGGGTTCCGGTCGATAGGGTTTCCCTTCAGCGATGTTGTCAGCCAAGTTAAACATGAGCTGAAAATGGTCCTGTCTCACCTCGCTCCCGCCCAGGCCTCCGATCACGCTGGCCACTTTGGGGCCCTGGCCGCCGAGGTGGAGATGAATCGCGGTCGCGATCCTTTGAGCCAGCGGAGGGAGGACGCCCCCGTGGTGCAGGCCTTCGTCAAAGACGACCAAGGCTTTAGTCCCTGCCTGGTGAAGTGCCTGGGCGATTTCTTTTGCCGGGAAGGGGGAGAAAAGCCGAATCTTGAGCAGGGCAACCCCGGGGATTCCCTCTTTTCCCTGGAGGTGCCGCGTGACCACTTCGCCCGCGCAGGCCGACTCCCCCAGGAGGGCGACCACCAGCTTTGCCTTTTCATCTCCGATCCATTCGAAGAGGCCGTAGGAGCGGCCAAGCTTTTCCGCGAACTCTCTTCCAGACTTCAGCGCGACTTCGGACGCATGGCTGAGGGCCGCCATCTGGTTTCTCTTGTGCCTGCGGTAGGGATAAGCGGATAGCATGGCTCCGTAGGTCACCGGTTTTTCTGGAGCAAAAAGCGGATAGATGGGAACGAACGGAGCAAGATAACGGTCGACCTCCTCTTGCTTCGGAATCTCGACCCCTTCGTAAGCGTGGGTTCCGGTAAATCCTCTCAGGTTGACAGCAAACGGGAGCCTCACTCTCAGGTCTTCCGCGATGCGGTAGCCCTGGATGATGTTGTCCAGAGCCTCCTGGGCATCGGCGGCAAAGATTTGGATCACCCCGCTATCGCGCATGGCATAGGCGTCGGAGTTGTCAGCCCATATATTGATGGGGGCGCCGGTTGCCCGGTTGCCGATAAAGAGGCCGCAGGGAACCCCGCCTCCGGCCGCGTTCTCCAGCACCTCGATCATATAGAGAAGACCCTTGGAAGAGGTGGCGGTTCCGGCGCGGACGCTTTTGCCCGCGGTGATGATCTGGCTTGCGGCGCTGTGCTCGGATTCGGCGTTGATCGTCACCGCCTCCATCGCCCCGTCGTTGACCCAGCGGGAGATTTGCTGGGAGCAGGCCGTCGAAGGGGTGATGGGATAGTAGGGGTAACACTGGACTCGTGATAGCCTGAATCCCCAGGCCGCTGCGCCGTTGCCGGCTAAAACCGTTGCCACTCTTTTAAACCTCCTTGCGAATCGCGAATAGTGAATAGCAAATAGTGAATAGACCGCACTCCCCCTACCATTCGCTATTTGCCATTCGCCATTTGCTATTACTCTCCGAAGTGCTTTGCCCGCATGATCGGGTCGAACGTCTTACCGTCAACCAGGATGCAATCGGCGGCGGTTCGAACACATTCCACCCAACAGATAAAACAGCCCTTGCAGGCCAGCGGATCGATCTCGTGAAAGCTTCCTTTCCCTTTGCCCATCAGGTGGATGGCATTCTCCGGGCACATGATGGCGCATCTCCCACACTCATCGCCGAGGCAGCCTTTGATGTCGATGAAAAACTCATGCGTGCTCCAGCCGCTGACGTCCTTCGGTTTCTCCTGTAAATTTTCAATGACCGCCCCCCGATGGATCTCCGGGCAGATGCGGGGATCTTCAAAGACCTCATAGCGGATCACCTTCCCCTCCGGGCGATAGAGGAAAAGCCGCGCCTCAGGACCGATATCCGCCATTTCGCTCAGGATCCTTGGAGTGTCGATGCCGTCGACGGGTTGTCGGGCCACCTCCTCGATGGTGAGGATCTCCGCGGCGTGTAAGAATTTTCCGCTCTGGTCCTGACTTCGTTCTATCTCCTTGGGGGCGGCGCTGTCCTGCCGGTCGCGCATCGCTACAAGGGAGCCGGTAACGACGAATTCCTTGTACCGGTTAGGTGATGGGAGGGCTTGCTGTTCATCTGTCATATCGTTCTGTCTCCTGCCCGAGGTTAGAGTATAAAAATCGCTTACACCATGGTGAGGCCACCGCTGATGCTCAGCGTTTGTCCAGTGACGAAGTCGGCGCTGGGCGAGGCGAAAAAGAGCACTGCCTCGGCGATCTCTTCGGGCTGCGCCACCCGCCGGAACGGTGTCGCCTTGATGACCGCCTCGATCAACCGCCCGGTCTCGGGGGATTGGGAACGGATGGCTTCGAGCAGCGGAGTATCTGTGAGACCGGGACAGACCACGTTGACATTGATCTTGTGCCTTGCCACCTCGCGAGCGACGGTCTTGGAGAAAGCGTTGACAGCGGCTTTGGCGCCGGCATAAACCGACTCCCATGTAGATCCCACCCGGCTGGCATCGGAGCTGATGTTGACAATTTTCCCTCTGCCGCGGGAGATCATATGGGGCAGAACGGCCTTGGTGGTATGCAAGACCGATTTGAAGTTGATGGCTATGACCTTCTCCCAGGTCTCCTCGTTGCTCTCGATGAAGGGCT
>Ga0209619_10003811_pt1 | contig 10805 bp, 5 predicted proteins | sample Rifsed16ft3_FD_184011 | JGI IMG/M metagenome (GOLD analysis project Ga0209619, IMG submission 184011) | Soil microbial communities from Rifle, Colorado, USA - sediment 16ft 3 (version 2) | ecosystem: Environmental > Terrestrial > Deep subsurface > Rock core/Sediment | place: Rifle, Colorado... | reverse complement strand
AGCGGACCGTATGTCACTTCAAAGGCATTGCTCGTGCCTGTTGTTCCGCCATTCGCAACTATAATTATGTCGCTTTGGGCTGTTTCATTTACGGTAACATTCTGAGTAAGCAGCCCATTTATAAAATTGTTGCTCGTTGCCGGCGTCAGTTTTCCTGTAAGATCTTTCATTGAAACAGCGCCGTTGAATCCGGTTCTATTCCCATAGAGATCCACTGCCTCAAGTGTTATTGAGAAAACTTGTCCAGCTGCGCGCGGAGAAGATATGGGAGAAAACACAAATCTGTTCAACACCCCTGGGACCACGTTAAAGGTATTGCTCGTTGCCGTTTTGCCGTTCCAGGATACAGTAATCGTGTTATTGGTAATGGGTTTGTATATTTTCACATTTTGTGTCAAAACACCGCTTACAAACGGTGGGGAAATCTCCGGATCAATTGTCTTTGTCAAATCGCTAATGGTAATTGTTCCGTTAAATTCTGTAACAGTTGCATTTGAAGCATTCTTAGCCTCTACTGTTATTGTAAAAGATGCGCCTGCAGTCTGAGGGGTTGATATTGAGCTGATATTAAAATGGTCAACCTTTATTGTGGAAACTTCAAATGGATTGCTCTCTCCGGTGTGCCCCGCACCATCATCCACCTTTATTACATCTGCCAGCGCCGTCATGCTCACCTTCACCTGTTGCAGTAACACACCGTTGACAAAATTGAAACTCGTTGCCGGCAGAATAGTGCCGGTTAGATCGGAAAAAGAAGCCGTTCCGGCAAAGGACGTTACCTGGTTTTCGTATGCATCTACTGCTGTAACCGTTACCGGAAATGAGGAATTAACTATTATGGGTGAATTTATCGTCTCAAAGGTAAAATGGTCAAGCGCGTCTGTTACCACATTAAAAGAGTTGGAGACTCCGCTCCCGCCCGTTGAGCCAACGACTGTTATTGTCACTCCTGTCTGGGCTTTTGTTATGCTAACCTGCTGATTTAAAACACCGTTTACAAATTTCTGACTGACTGCGGGAGCTATTGTTGAGGTTGTATCCGTAATATTTACCGTTCCGTGGAAGTCGGTCACAGTATTGCCGCCTGCATCCTTTGCGACAACACTTATCGTTAATGGCGATCCAGCAGTCACCGGAGAGGCAACAGGGGCTATATCAAAGTGATCCACCGCAGGAATTGCAATTACATCAAATGGATTGGTTGTTCCTTTACTTCCCGCACCGTTATTAAGTGTAAGCGTCATACCTGTTGCTATACCAGTAATAGCCACATTTTCCTGATACAATAAGCCATTAACAAACGGGGAAGAGATTGCAGGGGAAACGGTTACTAAATTGGTAGAAGAAACAATATTAACGCTGTCGTTAAAACCGGATAACAAATTGTTGCGTTTGTCCACTGCCACCGCAGTCAGGGCAAAGGGCTCATTGTTGAACTGAGGGTCAAGAACATGTGAAATCAAAAAACCTTTTAGAACACCCGGGGTAAGGATAATTTCTGCAACCCTTTGAACCTGCGCAGCTTTTACAGTTAGTTTAACTGTGCTTTCTCTTACGTCATATAGCCCTCTCAGCACAGTAGCGTATGCACCTAAACCGTCCTTCGCTGTCTGATCAAACACCCCGTAACTGCTGATGAAAACAGGATCAGCATCAGTAACAGGGTTATTATTGTAATCGTAAATCCGCGCGGTAAGAATAACTGCGCCAACATCAGCGCTAACCATTGAATCCACGTAAAGATCAATATATGAAGGTCCGCCCGGCGTAATTGAAATATCTATTGAAGCCCGGAGTCCCTCGTACAATGCCGTAACAGTAACCGGATTGACTGAGATCTGTCCTATGCCTGAGAGAATGACGGAATATCTCCCTCCACCCAAACCAACAACTCCTCCTATACTGCCTGTGGTACTGGTAAACTGGATATTTTTACCATCAACCCCCTCCTCATTAGAGGAGTTCACAAGTTCCGCAATTATTTTAGTCATTGCAAGATCCGCACTAACTGTCTGGGGGCTTGCAGAGATTCTCAATGTATATTGGGCTTCTGGCTTGGAACGGCAGTCCGCCCATAACATAATGGTTATCAAAACAAATATGTTTAGTAATTTCTTCAAATCATAAGCACCCTAACACCCTGAATCAATAAACAAGTCCGTAAAATTTGTATTTTTTTCTTCCGGATCGCTCCCGTCCCTGATCTCAATCCTTACAAGCCACTGGCCTTTCTGAAGAACTGGTGTTGTAACATATGAATAGTTTTGCGGGGGTTCATTTGGGTCATAGAGATTATAAATACCGGAAAATACTCTCCATTTGCTGGGCTTGTCCACGAGAGAATCGATCTGCGGAATACTCGTGCAGTTTGCATACTTAATCCAATGCCTCCATACAATCCCGCTTGGGTCAGGGGCCGCTATAAAGTTAATTGTTACCTGTGAACCCGGGGAGGTCTTGGCCGGTGCAGCTGGCGAGGTTATTACAGGAGGCTCAAGCGGTGACCCGAGCTCCACCCCATAAACATAAACCAGGCTCCAGTCTGACCAAACAGGATCAGGAGATAGAGATCTGCCTTCATTGAACTCCGACCTGATTCTCCAATAATGCAGCCCCTCAGACAACTCTATTAATTCAGCAGTCCCCTCAGCCGGCGTAGTATCCGGTTGGGGCGATGAGGTTGTATGGACATAAGAAACCTTTGTCGTAACGCCCTGCTCCAGTTGCCTGAAATCAGGGAAGATGCTTAATTCAACCGTATACTGATATGTGTTATACACATCATCCCAGTTAAAGATCGGAAGTGTATTGGGTGACCATGCCGCGTCTCTCGGGGATACTAACCCTGGGGCGTCTGTTTCAGCGACTTCAATATTTATCGCAAAATCCTGCGGTAAATAGCTTACACCAAGAGTCCCGACATCTGTGGCGTCATTCCTTCCGAGATAAAGTGGTTCTCCGTAATTATGAGAATTTCCGTCAAGATATTTTGATGTCCCAACCTGGAATGGAAAGCCATTCTCTCCTATCTTGCCAATAAGCCCTCCGTGCCCGAAGGTCGGAACGGGGTCAGAAATGAAAACCTCTGGAATGCCTATAGCCTCCGGCCCTAACTCAATCTTTATTCTTTTTCCAGGCTCCATTATCAGACCGCTGTTTATCCATTTAAGATCCGCGGGCAGCACAAGTTCTTTTTTCAAAACATTATTGCTATCTGCAGTATTATCAACATTGTTGCAGGAAATAAACTGCATAGAAAAAATACCAGCTGCAAAAAACAAAAAACTTAGCCCAATTCTTCTTATCCTAATCTGCATATTTGTAGAATACCTCCATTCTATCCAGGATCGGCGTTTTTCTCAAATCAGTTGTAGAAAGCACAGCCCTCCACCACAGGTCCTTTCCGGCGGTTTCAAAAGCAATAAACGGCTCCCCTGGTGTAACCGCAATCCAGGCTGTTCCACCGGTATTGCTCAAATAATATTGGATGTCGCCGTATGCCCCTTTATAGTCGTTTACCAAAATTTTTGCTGAACCGATATTCCTTGATTGCGGATTGATATTCACTGATGCAGCAGTCCCCGGACTTTGATAACGGATGGACTCCAGCGCAAGATCAACTATCTCAACGCTGGTTGTTCCATCTGAAATCATCAGATATTCCCCCCATCTTGCCAGATCAAAGGAATTCTTTGAATAATAATTGGATATAAACGGGCTGGAAGGATTTGTGATATCCGCAAAAAGTATATAGGAACCATCAGCAATAAAAAGCGTATTGCCGGAGATGGAAATACCTGTTGCCGAATTATTAGGCGTGCTTAGGCTTCCAGCCTTTAGAGGTGACTGCGGATTGCCAATATAAAAGACCTCAATTCCGGATGCGCCCTCTGCAATATACACATAGTTTCCTGAAATCTCCATGTCAACAGGCAACCCAGCAGTATTAAATGTAGCTATCAATGAAGGATTCGTCCTGTTAGTAACATCAATGATTGCAACCTTATTGGTATCAAGCCCTGCTAAAGCCATTTTGCCCGCTACTCCCGCTATGACTGCGCGCGAAGCCGCTGGCAGGCATGCACCCGGGACGCAACTGCCTGCAACAGAGGGCGCAGACGGGTTGCTTATATCAACTATTCTTAAACCGCCAGCCCTATCAGCAAGATACGCATAATTAGCATCAACTACAACATCCAGCGACAGATCCAGGGAAGGCACTGAAGACACGTTCTGCACATTTGACAAATCAGACATATTCAGGATCATCAACCCCGACGCTCCATAGGCAACGAATCCGTAATTCCCCGCTGTATCCACTCTGTTGGCTGAGCCCGTTGTCTGATAGCCTGTATAGAGAACAGGATTTTCCACATTGTTTAGTTCTATTATTTTAACACCGCTGACCCCTGAAGGAACCACAAGTATATTACCGTTTACTTTTGACTCCAATGCGGCAAACCCCGTCAGAGCGCCAATATCCTGTGGGGTTCTGTATTTGCTTATTGGCAAAGACAGAAAATTACTGCCTGACGCAAACATGTAATTTTCATATACAGCAATCCAATTGACACTGACATACAATGATGCAGCAAGTAATTTCATATTTGTGGAATCTGCGGGATCGATTACGAAAATCCCTGTGCCTGTGGCTGCATATAAAAATTTTCCGGAATATAAAATATGATTAACCGCTGACGAGGAAATCTTAATGGAGGCTGTAAACACCGGCTTTTGCGGGTACTGAAGATTTTCTTCATAAATAACACCGTTATTGCTTCCTGCAAACAATCTGCTGCCCGCAACAGCAAGAGAATTTATGGAGTCGGGCATACTCTGCGTTCTAACGAGCACAGGGGATGCCGGCTGGGTTATATCAATTATTTTCAGATCACCATCCGTAGCCGCAACATAAAGTGTGCTGCCGAACACTTCCAGAGAAACAGCCTTACCTGTGAACAAAAGATTAGTCACATCAACAGGATTGGCTGTATCCGCTACATCCGCAACCCACAGTCCCCCGTTTCCAGCTGCCACAAACAGATATTTTCCGAAAAACCTAATATCAAAAACATTGAGCACGCCGGGGTTCCATCTTGAAATGAATCCCGGGGATGAGGGATTTGAAACATCAAGAATCAATACCCCCATGTTGGTTCCGGCAAAGGCTGTGTTATTTCTCACAATAACAGATGAGAATATCTCTCCGGAGGCGGCAGGATAATTTCCACGCAGTTCCGGATTTCCAGGGGATGAGATATCATAAATTTTCAGACCGTTCAGCCCATCTGCCAGAAAGATCTGCTGATTGAATATATCAAAACCATTTGATATTCCCCCTGTGGAAATTGACTTCTCTATCTGAATGGAACCGCGGGCAAGCTTTACCTCGCCATTTACGGTATCCCAGTCGGCAGTTGTAATTATTGCATTCTTCTTGGAATCGTCCCTGAATGTATCTGTAAAACTGTAAACGATTGAATAAGCAACAGAATTTACAGGCGATTCGGCATTACCGGCAGAATCTACGCTGAAGAATTTCACTGTTATATCCCTGTCAATCGCAATATTAGATATTGGCGAAGGTCCTGAAAATGTATTCTGTGAACCTGGCACAGGATCAGAGCCATCCAATGTATAGTAGATTGTTGTCGGTTCAGAGGCGGTAAGCGTGATGCTCTGCGCTCCCATGTATTCCCCGGCTGCAAGCGATGCTGTTGTTACAGGGGTTATAGAATCAATTATGTAGGTTTCAATCCGGACACTCTCTGTGTTGCCAAAATTATCAACAGCAAAATATTTTAAAACAGTGGTGCCCTCATTATAGATAAGGATGTTGCAGGGACTGATGCACGAAGGAGAACTCGGATCAGGAATTGCCCCATCTGTTGTATAGTAGATGGTTGCTGTTGCGCCCTGAATAACATCGCTGTAAACCTGTAAAATCTGGGATGATTTATAAAACCCCCCGGAAGGGAATATGTAAGTATATGGAGAATTCCCATATAGATATACCTGCGTATTAACCGTCTCCGCGTTCCCGGCTCTATCCACAGAAAAATACTTCAATACTCCAACCTGAACCTGAATGCCCGAAACCGTTGTGTCTCCGGTCTTCACATCCGGGGATGAAACATCAGGATCCGGGCACCGCGCTGGATCATACTCATTGACATAGATTTTATAATAAATAGTTGCTGGCTCATTTGCAGAAATGGTTATATTTTGCGTTGCCTGGTAACGGCCTCCCGCTGGAACTGCGGAAGTCTTAGGCGGCGTTGTATCATCTGAATCCGCGGTTTGACCTACGGTGTAAACCTCGCTCCTTATGGCCTCCTGATTTCCTTTATCATCTAAAGCAAAAAATTTTAAGGTTGCGGTGGTCTTTACCTCTATCCCTGTCACCGGGCTCCTGCCCGAGAAAGTGTTGCTCATTCCGGGATAAGGATTTTCTCCGTCCAGTGTATAATAGATTGTCGCCGGATTGTTGCATTCAAGTGTTACTACTGGATAGTTGGCTGCAGAATAATCCCCTCCTGGCGGCGTTGCTATTGTCTGGGGATAGACAGTCACCCCGGGCTTTTTTTCTCCGCTCCCGCAACCACCCAGTATAGAAAATCCTAAAAAGGCTCCGATGAAAAGAAAACAGGCATAACTATTGAAGAAGGAAGAAAAATGATGGCGAAGCATTAAAGCAGGAACATCAACCCTTTTCATAACTCCCTCTTTAAATAAGTCATAAGGAGCCAGCGGACTTTACATCGTATATGTGGGCTTCAAATATCTCCAGGGCATCTTTAACATTGCCGTCTTTGAAAGCCTCTTCAACCTTTTTCTTTTTAGTTGGGACTTCCCTCGGTACATCATCTGTCCATGCCAGTTCAATGCCGACATCCCTTCCCAAATAGGTTATAAGGGTGGATCTGATCTCCTCAATCTGCGAGGTCACCATTTCTTTGTCGGATTCAGCAAAGGCAAGTTTAATCTTCTCATTATCCATTCCCTCCGGCTTGCCCCGGTTCAATATTGCGCCAAGCAGGGGGTTGTCTCTTTTTGCATTTTCAATTATATTCTCCCAGTTGATAACATCCTGTTGTTCAGGTGTTTTTTTTTTGATAACCGTTTCAGCCCGAGAGGCTGGAATTTTTAATTCATCCAGTTTTCTGAGGATATCCTTAGCTGATGCTACAGGATTTATCGCTGTTATTCCAAGGAGTTCCACCTCAAGGGTAAATTTTGGGGACGGAGAGCGAAGCACCTGTTCATAGATTCGCAGAAACTCCTTTGTTAGCCTTAGAAGAAGTTCCTGATCCGCCTCTCCCGCAAGGTTTCTGAGGTCATCCTTTTCACTTGCCTGGAGGTTGAGTAATTCGGGAGAGATATGCATGACTGCCAGGTTTCTCAGATGGATTACAAGGGCATCCAGAATCATCTTTATCTCAAATCCGGATGAGTAGAGATTATCCACTGTCTCAATGGCCGATTTTGGATCTCGCTTAATAAGGGCAGAGGTCAAAGCGTATATGCTCTCTTTTGGCACCACGCCAAGGACTTCCCTTACGATTCCGGATGTAACAGTTCCACCAGAATACGAGACAACCTGTTCTGTCAGGCTAAGGGCATCCCTGAGGCTGCCTTCTGATCTTGCCGCAATCAGTCTGATGCCTTCATCCTCAATTCTAAAGCCTTCTTTCTCTGCGATCTCCCTGAGTCTTTTTTCCACAACACTGGGCTGGATGGCTCTGAATTCGTGCCTCTGGCATCGTGAAAGGACCGTGGGTGGAACCTTTCGCGGTTCAGTGGTTGCCATTATAAATATGCTATGGGGAGGCGGTTCTTCAAGGGTCTTGAGAAGGGCGTTAAACGCAGAGGTGGACAGCATGTGCACCTCATCAATTATATAAACCTTGTATTTCCCCCTGGCGGGCAGATATTTGACAGCATCCCTGATCTCCCGTACATTGTCCACCTGTGTGTGGGATGCGCCGTCTATCTCTATTACATCCATGGATGTGCCGGCGGTTATCTCGTTGCAGACAGTGCACTTATTGCACGGTTTCGGTGTCGGCCCCTTTTCGCAGTTCAGCGCTTTTGCAAGGATCCTTGCCGCCGATGTTTTTCCGACCCCCCTCGGTCCCGCAAAGAGGTATGCCTGGGCAATCTTTCCGGAAGAGATCGCGTTCATCAATGTTTTCTGAACGGTTTCCTGACCAATGAAGTCATCAAAGTCCTGAGGTCTGTACTTGCGTGCAAAATTAATGTATGGCATAATCTACCATGTCTTTATTTTCCAATTTTTTTATAAAAATGCAATAAAATATTTTTGTTGACCCGGCAAAGCCAAACTTTGTTTGTTATGTCTTTGTACCATTTTTCAGTCAATATTATTCCCGTGGCAGCGAGTAAAGGCTTTGAGATTCTTTGTGTGCAGGGCTATTTCCTGTATAATTGTATTGAGAGGGAAGGCAAAATGGCGAGTTTCGGCGTTAATCCAAAAAAAGAAAACGCCCTGTTTGAAAAGATGAAAAGGCTTGGTATTTTTGAAAGGGACATCGTTGAGAAATTCATCCGTTCGGGGGGAAAAGGCGGGCAAAATGTAAACAAAGTATCAACCTGTGTATACCTTAAGCATATTCCCACGAACATAGAAGTGAAGTGTCAGATCGGAAGGACACAGGCGCTGAACAGGTTCCTTGCCCGGAGGCTGCTGGCGGAGAGGATTGAAGAACGGGTTTTTAAAAAACGAAGCGATCGGCGGCAGGAGATCGAAAAAATCCGGCGGCAGAAAAGAAAGAGATCAAAGAGGGCAAAAAGGAAGACCCTGGAAGAAAAGAGAAGACAGTCTGAGAAAAAGCAATTACGTTCTGCGCAATTTGATTTAGATGAATAGATTACTAATACAATTTTATAATTTTATCAAGGATGTATAGTTAATAGTCCTGAATCGCTATGGCTACTGGCAAGCGACCTAATTACGGCCCTTGATTTTGATGAGTTATATGGTATAAATACAGGTGGGGGGGTTTATGCAAATGGAAAAATGGATCATATACGGCGCCTATGGTTATACCGGGGAATTAATTGCAGAGGAGGCGCTCCGACGGGGGCACCGCCCCATACTTGCCGGCCGTTCCGAAAAGAAACTTGCGCCCCTTGCAGAGCGGTTGAATCTGGAGAAGCTGGTCATTGACCTGGCTGATCCGTCTAGCATAAGAAAATCTCTGTCAGGCGCGGGTCTGATATTCAATGCTGCGGGGCCATTTGTATACACTAACGAACCAATAATCCAGGCATGCCTGGATGCAGGAACAAATTATCTGGATATCACAGGAGAGATTCCTGCCCTGACAAAGGTTTTCTCTTATGACGAGCCTGCAAAAAGGAAGGGGATCTGCCTGATCCCTGGCGCAGGCTTTGATGTAATTCCATCCGACTGTCTTGCGAAATACCTGTCAGACCGGCTACCTGGCGCTTCCGAACTGGAGCTTGCATTTGCAGGTCTTGACAGTCCGAGCGCAGGAACAGCGAAAACAATGGTTGAAATGATTCCCAAGGGCGGCTTTGTCAGAAGAAACGGGAAAATTGTCCCGCATCCTTTCGGGAGCGGGGTTAGGAAAATAAAATTCCCACACGGTGAACGCGCAGTTCTCCCGATTCCATGGGGAGACCTTGAGACAGCATACCGTTCCACAGGCATTTTGAACATAACGACATGTATGGCTTACCCGGCTTTTCTTGCCTATACAATGAGGCTTACAGGCCCGATTATTCAGAAGTTACTTGCAATAAAACCAATACAAAGATTCAGCCAGAATATGATTGAAAAACTTATCCGCGGCCCTGGTCCTGAATCCCGAAAGACAAGAAAGTCCTATCTCTGGGGCAGGGTGAGCGATGGAAAGGGCAAGAATGTTGAAGCATGGCTTGAAATACTGGAGACATATGAGTTCACAGCTGTTGCTGGTGTCCGCACCGTGGAAAAAGTCTTTGAACTAAACCCTACGGGAGCGCTTACGCCCTCACAGGCCTTTGGAAAGGACTTTGTCCTGGAGATAGAGGGGACAAAACGGTACGACCGACTCCCTATCTGAATTCCTGAATAGTCAGCGCCTTTTCTCATGGCGGATTAAATATTTCGGCAAAGGGCGTGGTCTCTGTTCCGCCAAAAATCAGAAGAGTTCCATCAGGCAGCAAGCTTATTGCCGGCGTCTCCCGCTTTGAGAGCATCCTGCCAGTCCATTCAACCTGCCATGTGGCTGGATTGATAATTGTTGCCAGGTCAGAGGCCGAACCGTTTTCCATTCCTCCAGCCACAAATATTTTGCCGTCAGGCATAATACGGGCAGAACAATTTTTATTGAGAAGGGGAGCGGTTGCGGGGGCGCTTATTCGCAGATTTTTCAGGTTAAGAATATCAGCGCCCGCCTCCTGTGGTCCGCAGGCGAAAAGCACATTCTCCTGGTCCAGAAAAGCGGCGTAAAAATCCTCCCGCAGCCCGGACATTGCATCGGTGATCTGATATGCTCCGTTTGCCGGATCCAGAATTTCAATGGTATTGAGATTATTTCCTCCGGCAAGGAGAATGTTTCCGTCAGGCAATGGCAGTTCTGCGTGCCCGTATCTGAATGCCTTCATCCTGTTCTGGAGCAGTTCCACTGTATTCGCAGACAGATTGTAGATTTCGCATGAGTTTAATGCGGAAGTTGCGCCTATTCCGCCGCATACGAGGATATTGCCATCTGATAAAAGCATTGCTTTGGTACGCTCCCTTGCAATGGATAAATACGCAATTTTTGTAAACCGGC
>Ga0209619_10003809_pt1 | contig 10809 bp, 3 predicted proteins | sample Rifsed16ft3_FD_184011 | JGI IMG/M metagenome (GOLD analysis project Ga0209619, IMG submission 184011) | Soil microbial communities from Rifle, Colorado, USA - sediment 16ft 3 (version 2) | ecosystem: Environmental > Terrestrial > Deep subsurface > Rock core/Sediment | place: Rifle, Colorado... | reverse complement strand
CGACGGAGTCAATGTTGTGTTTGTGAGAGGCAGGATGGACGGATCCCGTGAAATAGGAATAATGGACATTGGCAGCAGAAATATTAAGGTTATTGACATTCCCGGAGCCTTCCATTTTTCCCCACAATGGACTCCGGATGGCGGTTACATTATCTTTTCATCGGATATGGAGGGAAGCCAGCGGCTTTATGCCTATTCTGTCCAAGGGGAAAAACTCTATTCTTTGGGAAATATAGATGCCACTGCCTATGAATCTTCCATTTGGCCGGATGGCAGCGTAATCTTATTCACTGGCTATTCGGCGGATGGATTTGACATCTATGCGGCGGATTTATCGGAAGAGTTTTTCATTGAGATTCATCCTGATGCGGAAAAACATCCGGAATCAAAACTTGAGATAGGGGCTGAAAATGTTGTTAAAGACAAGCGCAGATATTCGGCTTTTTATCCGCTTCTGCCAAAATTCTGGATGCCCCTTGCCTTCTATTCGTCCGATGCAGGCTGGTACCTTAGCGCTACGACATTCAATTCAGATCCGCTTGCGAGGCATTCATACAATATTATGGCGGAATACTATCCCTCCTACGGGTATTCGGGTGTTTCTTTTTCATATCAGAACGATCTTCTCATGCCCTCTCTCGGGGTAAGATACCGGTACATTCCTGTGCGGAGAGAATGCAGCAACTGTTCGGGTAATAAAAATTACTGGTTGAGAGAGCAGGGCGGAACAGCGTATGTTCAACAATTATTCCGGAGGTTCAGGTATTCCTGGACGCTGGGATTGCATTATTCATTTACAGGATATAACTTTATTGATCCACCCGTTGGAGGATTGATAGAATATGCCGGAGCAGGGGCTGAAGTATTCTTTGAGAATGCCAAGTCTTATGATTTTACCCCTGGAAGGCAGGACGGCAGGATTATTGCGTTGGGCTTCAGAAAATACGATAAAAGCCTTGGCAGCGATTTTGCGTTCAACAAAGCGGTGCTGGATTACAGGGAATACCTTACCCTGGGCCGCAACAAGGTTCTTGCAATGAAGATGATCGGCGGGTTTATCTGGGAGTCCGACAGGGGCGGGGATAACCTTTTTTCTGTGGGCGGAATTACGCCGAGAATGGACGAAACCCTGTTCGGACTTGACAGCGCCTACATGTTTTTGAGAGGCTACCCATACAATGTTGATGTGGGCAGCAAAGCTCTTGTATTTTCTGCCGAATACCGTTTCCCCCCGTTAAAACTGGATGCAGGCATTAAAACATTCCCGTTCTTCATGAGAAAATTGCATTTCTCCGTTTTCGGCGATTATGGCAAGGCATGGGATAATACTGTTTCAATAAGGGATTTCAGGGCCTCCGTAGGAGTTGAATTTAAGTGGGATAACACTATAATTTATCATTATAATATAACGCAGTCTCTTGGTTTTGTAAAAGGGTTTAGCAGGGACGGCATTTCGCAATTTTATCTTTTGCTCGGGAGTTCATTCTGATGAAGATAATTGCTGATTTTCACATACATTCAAAATACAGCAGGGCAACCAGTCCAGACATGACCGCTGATAGAATAGCGCACTGGGCGGACATTAAGGGCATTAACATAATAGGCACAGGGGATTTCACGCATCCGTTATATTTTAATGAATTAAAGCAGAAACTTGAGCCGTCGGAAAATGGATTGTTTAAGTTGAAGCAGGGGACGCATTCTGCGAGGTTTGTTTTGACTGCTGAGGTGAGCAATATTTTTGACGCTAATGGCAGGACAAAAAAGATTCATTCGGTAATTTTTGCTCCAAACCTTACCTCTGCAGAGAAGTTAAATTCAAAACTCAGCGGATACGGCAAATTGTCAGCAGACGGAAGGCCTATTTTCACATTCCATGTAAAAGACCTCGTGAAGATGTCAATGGATATTTCAGAGGATTTCTTAATAGTTCCTGCCCATGCCTGGACACCGTGGTTTTCAGTATTCGGGTCTAAATCCGGGTTTGATTCAATAGAGGATGCTTTTGGCAGCGAGAGCAGGTTCATATACGCTATAGAGACAGGGCTTTCGTCCGACCCGGCGATGAACTGGAGGCTTTCAAAATTAGATAAGGTTGCGTTAATCTCCAACTCCGATGCCCATTCTCCCAGGAAGATAGGCCGCGAGGCTAATGTATTTGACTGCGAGTTGGATTACAAGTCCATTGTGAACGCAATAAAATCAAGGGATAAAAACCGGTTTCTTATGACAATTGAATTCTTTCCTGAAGAAGGCAAGTATCATTTTGACGGTCACAGGGCATGCAATGTTTTTCTGCATCCCAAAGAAAGCATAAAGAATGATAACAGGTGCCCTGTCTGTGGAAGACCTCTTACAGTCGGTGTCCTTCACAGGGTTGAGGAACTTGCGGACAGGGCGGAGGGATGTGTTCCGGAGGGGGCTGTTTCACAGCGGAACCTTGTGCCTCTTGAGGAGATAATCGCTGAGGCTTTCGGGGTCGGGACAGGGACGGCAAGGGTTGAATCTGAGTATAAAAAAATGGTATCCGTTGTCTGTCCGGAGTTTACCATACTTATGGATTTGCCATTTGAGGAGATCAAAAGGATTTCAGATTCCAGAGTCGCAGAGGGAATAATCCGTGTTCGCGAGGTGAAAGTTCAGAAAACACCCGGGTATGACGGCGTTTATGGAAAGATTTCAGTTTTTTCAGGACAATCAGATACAGCATCATCTTCTTTCAAGTCAGATGATCAGATGAAATTATTTTAGGTAATCGGCTTGCCTCCAACCCTGTCTGCAAGATGCTAATCTATGCCGGTCTTAATCTTTCGCATGGCACTTGTTGCAGAGAGCCCTCTGGTATGCTGCGAAATTGGTTGCCGGGTGCTCATAGAGAGCCTTCTGAAACTCTGCTGTTGTCCGGCCCATTGCCTGCGCAGGGTTTGCGGTTGGGTCAGGATATATCGGTGTGCCTGTTCCGTCTGCTACGGTCATAAACTCGTTTCCAACAGGAAATCTCATTATGCTGTCCCATCCGGATGCATGGGCTCTGTGGCATGACATACAGCTGACATTCGCATTTGCAGCATTTGGACCATTGGGCTGAGAGTCATTGCTCACCGCATTTCCTTTGAGCCGGGTATAACTTGTTGTTGTATGGTCAGCCACGCCCTCTTCAAAAGGAACCAGCGACAGATATGATTTAGCGCTTATGCCAGAAAGATCGCCAGTTTTTTTATAAGCATTATAGTTATTTACTGTGGAATCTTGAAGTTTAGCGTTATTTCCTGCCGGGTGACTCAGATTTCCTCCAGAGCTTTCATTGTGAGTATTTTGATGACAGTTTGCGCACCACTCTGACATGCCTCTTCCGTAAGCAACGCGGGTCTGAGTGCTTGATTCTGCCCTGTTATAGTCTGATGGGGCCACTGCAACCGGAGGATCATTTACAAAAGCGCTTACAACGGAACTTAAAGAATATGGAACATAATTCTTTCCGCCCAACAGCCTGTAAACACCAACCGCAGAATTGGCATCCGGATTGGGGCTATTGTTATATGAGCCAGAAGCCTTTATGGGTTTGCTGTCTCTGGTTAAACCATTGTTAAGTCTTCTGTGTTTCCCATGCGGATCATGGCAGCTGATGCATGAGAGATTTTCAGCGCCGTATGTCCCACCCGGGGCTGCAGTGAGTGTGGTATCTGCTACATAACCGAAGTCAGCAGCGATTACGTTGTGCCCATGTCTCTCTCCGTAGCTGTACTCCGTTGCAGCTCCTGCTCTTGGGACCCAGCTGTAGGTCTTTTTCATCCATCCGAAATCTCCGCCAGGGGAGAGCTGCAGCGGCGCAGTGCCTGCCGGCATGTCAGCGTCTGCTGTGCTGATGTGATAACCTGTTGGGCCCGTGTCTCCTGCATGCTGATGGCAGTTCAGGCAGGTTGAGCTTGCGTCCTGACCTTTCAGGAGATATGAATTGGTTGTTCCGGCCGGAAGGGCGTTTATTGTCATTTGCGCGCCTTCACGAGAGTTATGTATGGCGTGACAGCCTTCACATTCTCCAACGCCGCCGGAGTGAAACGCCTTTGCACTACCGCTTAACACGAACGCTAACAGAGCAGTAACAATTATAACTACGATCCCATTTAATTTCTTCATACCCCCTCCTTCGTTATTAAGTTAATTTATTCAGTGCTTATGTTCATGACATATAAAATAGCAAAGATTATACCAGGATAATTTTTGCAACTTTTATGAATAAATCTATTTATAAATCAATAAGTTATTAATAAATGCATAGGCTCATTATGATTTGAATTGTGAGGTATAATTTATTTGTTAGGTATAATTTCACCTGTTAAACCAGGTAAAATATGTCGTGTTGCCTGCTATTTCCCCTTAAAGAAATTATTTTAGGTATTGACTTTTTACCGGTTTATTGTAAAGTTAAAATATGAAGAAAATATTGGTGGAATATCCAAAATTTTCCCAATTAAGGGATGGGTCAAAGATCTGTCTTCGCCCCATGAATAAAAAGGATAAACCGGGGCTGATAAAATTATTCAAAAAACTGTCAGCCACGGACAGATTATATCTGAGGGATGATGTGAGCCGTGAAGATGTGATTGAAAAATGGGTAAAACATCTTGACTATGAAAAGGTATTCCCGATTTTTGTGGAAAAGGACGGCGATATTATAGGCGACGCAACGCTTCATATGGAGCAATACGGTTGGAAGAAGCATCTGGGAGAGATCAGGATCGTGGTGTCTCCTGAATGCAGGAATCTCGGCGTTGGCACAGTGCTTGCGAAAGAAATCTTTTATGTTGCCTTGAAAATGAACTTGAGAAAGCTTATTGCAGAGGTGATGTCGGAGCAGAAGGATGCAATAAATGTGTTTGAGCGGCTCGGGTTTATTCAGGAAGCAGTCCTGCGCTGCCATGTCCTTGATTCCAAGGGCAGAGAGCATGACCTTGTAATAATGACGAACGATGTGGAAGAACTCTGGCAGAGCATCCAAAATAACAACGAATTATTTAACTTCCCGGGTAATATGACCGAAAATTAGACATTGCAAAAGCAACGCATACGGAATATCCCATCATTCGGGGTAAGAAGTTAAATTTATCCTGATGAAACACGATAAGTAGAAATTTTTTCTTGACATGATATTAAGGTTATGGTATAAATTACCTCACAGGGTTGACTAAATTTAGATTAATCTGTTCTTCCGGTAACTTTATGGGTAAGAAGAAACGCGGAGGGAAGGTGAAACAGAATTTTAAAGCCTGCTGTTCGTGAAAAACGAAAGGCAGGCTTTTTTTATTCGGGAGGGAGGGGAAAGATGGAGTTTGCTAAATTTAATTTAGACTTACGATCGTTAGGTTTAGTGATTTTATTGCTATTATTCCCAAGCATTATCTTGGCTGAGGGGGATAATTCAAGTTCTTCTCTTAGGCCAGCAATGCTTAGCCCGACAACAGGCGAGGGATCAAGTGGACTTTCAGAATATTTTCAGAATGATTTATTCACAGGTTCTGCATCATTATCAATTCCTATAGCAGTGCCACCCGGAAGAAATGGAGTTCAGCCACAGATAAACCTTGTCTACAACAGCCGCATAGGAAACGGCTGGGTGGGTGTGGGTTGGGATTTGAGTATGGGATACATTCAGAGGAATGGTAAGAACGGTAGTTCGCCAAATTATGATAGTAATGATAATTATATATTTTCATTTGGTGGGAACGGTGGGAAACTGATTCCTGTAGGTGGCGCTAATTATGCAGAGGTTCAGAAGAATTATTTACGCTTTCTTTATGACACTACAAATGATGCCTGGGTAGCATACGATCTTGCCGGAACAAAATATGTTTTTGGGGATACGATAGAATCAAGGGGTAAAGGTTGTATGTGGCTGCCATTTATTGGAGTTATATGTTCCGGTACGTATAAGTGGCATCTAACCAAAGTGGAAGACAGCATAGGTAACTATATAGAGATCAAATACTACAAAGATAATTTTCAATACGATCAGGTGTACCTTGATTCTATTATCTATACATCTCATCCTCAGAAAATGGGTATTCATAAAATATTATTTGTCAGGGGAGATCGTCCTGATATTATAACAAGTTATTTTGGTGGTTTTTTTTCATCTATAATAACCCGGTATAGGCTTAAGGAGATCCAGATTTATACAAACGATAACATGTGGAAGCGATCGGTTTTGAACTATTCCCAGAGTCCGCACACATGGAATTCTTTATTCAGTTCTATAACGGAATATGATAATTATGGCACTGTTTTGCCTTCAAGTGGGTTTAATTATTCAGGTTCGTTTAATTATATGTTCAATAAACCTGGAAGTGGTTCGTGGGGGGGTCCACAGCATTATGTGGACACAGACGAATTCAGAGGGACTTATACAGGTGACTTTAACGGAGATGGCCGGACAGATATTTTGGGCATTTATAGAGACGGAGAGACACATATCTGGGTGGGTCTTTCTGATGGCAGCAGATTTAACACAACCTTCTGGTGGAAAGGGGAGAGGTTTGAACACAACAGATTATTCTTCGGTGATTTTAATGCTGATGGTAAGACAGATGTTGGAATAGCAGGAGTAGGGAATTGGCATATATTGATTTCTGATGGAACAAGATTTGGTGGTGGCGGTGATTGGAGCCTCGGAGATTTGTGGGGAAGGGGAATGGAAAAACTTGCAATTGGGGACTTCAATGGCGATGGGAAAACAGATATAGCAACTGCAGTTTATCCACCAACAAGCGGTCAGGTTCATGTTTATCTTGCGAGAGATAATTATTTTGAGCACCAGACATGGTCTGGTCCATTTTTTGGAGATAATTATTTTTATGTGGGGAAGTTAATTGATTTTAAGTATTCATATGGCGATTTTAATGGCGATGGATTGACTGACATTTTAAAGAATAAAATAAATATTATTGCCGGTATCCCTTTTTATACGCTGGATTGGGAAATGTGGATTTCAACAGGGTCGTCATTTGTAAATAAAGGTATTGGGACAGAAGATTTTGTATCCAATGTAAAAGATATCATTATGGGTGATTTTAACGGTGATGGAAAACTTGATGTTGCCAAAGTTAATTCCGGGATACTAGATGTTCGTTTATCTAAAGGGAGCGGTTTTTCTGCTGGAAATTGGTCCGCGTGCTACCCTTATTTTGAAACAGATGCTACTAAATTGATTACCGGTGATTTTAATGGAGACGGCAGGACAGATACAGGGATGTGGAATAAGAATCTGCAAAGGTGGTTTATTGGCATTTCAACCGGAAGGGCTAATTCTGGTATGTGTGGACCGGGAAGCGGGTACTGGCTGCCAAATGATCCATTTGCCGGTGGAGATCCAAAGGGGATGCACATAGGAGACTTTGACGGAGATGGTATTGCCGATGTTTCTGGATGGAATGGGTCATATCTAATTTGGGATGTTCGGTTATCAAATCAGGTGGTTCCAGATTTGCTGGGGATGATTACAAACGGGCTTGGTGGGTCATTAACAATAGCGTATAAACCGTCATCATCATATCCGGATAATAGGGTGCCATTTGTGTTACAAGTGGTTGATAAAATAACTCTAATGAATGGTCGTGGCGGGCAGAGCAGAACATCATTCACACGGTCTTATGCGGCATTTGATTACAGCAGACGAGAATTTGCAGGATTTTCAAAAGTTACAAGTATTGATCCGGCAGGCAATAAAACAGAGTATTACTTTAATCAGGGATTATATGGGGATCCGTTCTACTTAAGAGGGACTCTTACACAATCAATCATGAGAGATAGCTCGGGCAACAAATATCAGGAGACAGACATATCTTACTATCAATACTCTCCAATGTCCGGTGTTTATTGTCTCCTTGCTTCTCATCAAACAACGAAGATTTTTAATGGACAGGATACAACCAATAATATTACCAGCGTTGGATATGAATATGATCCAACTTATTGTGACATTGCTAAGGCGAAAAATTTTGGATATGATAATGTCACCGGAGATGAAATAAATACTTCTATCAGTTACAAGACGATGGGGCATTATGCTGCCCCGGCTAATAGAATAATAAGGAAGCCAGAGCATATCTGGACCTCTACGGACAGTGTTGTTTTATCCCAGCAATGGAACTATTATGATGAGGTTTACGGGAACGATACGAGAGGACGGCTTACGAGCACTAAAATATGGAATAACAAAAATTCAGTTCAGAGCCCTGTTACAAGATACGAATATAACAGTTATGGAAATGTAACAAAGATTATTGATGCAAAAGGTTATCAGACCACCATAATATACGATGTTAACGAAATATTTCCGTATGAATCCAAAAATGCGCGTGGACATATACGACGAACTGTTTATAGTCCTGCCTGTGGAAGCATATTAACAGATACGGATGTATTGAATAATAACACCACAATTTACAGTTATGACGGATTCTGCAGACCTGTAAAGGTAATCAAACCAGGGGATTCAGACACCGCTCCCACAGCATCTTATTTTTACAATAGTTTTGGTGCGGTAAATTTACAGAATGTTGAAGTGAGAGTAAAAAATAATACTCCTGGAACAGATTATGCTTATCTCTGGACAAAAACATATTTTGATGGACTTCAGAGACAGTATAGGGCAGAGTCAAGCGCTGGGTCAATCAGTATAGTAACAGAGAAGCAGTTTAACAATCTTGGGCTCCTGGAAAGAGAGAGTGTTCCGAGATATGCGTACGAAAGCACGACTAAATGGACTACATATTTATACGATCCCCTGAGGCGAATTGCAAAAATCACGCATCCGGATAACACATTCAGGGAATATTTTTACGGTTTGCAAAAGGACGGCAGTATTAACCAGAATATAACCCGTGTAAAAGACGAACAGTGGTTGCAAAAGGATTTTGAAAATGATGCCTATGGCAGGATTGTGAAGGTGATTGAATATTGGGGCGCAGTTACTGGCGGCAAGGTTGAAACAACATATTCGTATGATCTTTCAGGTAATCTGATTTCGGTCATAGATGGGAAAGGAAAGAGACTCCCTGGTGCTCAGCCCAATATTATAAGTATAGAATATGATTCGCTGGGTCGCAAGATAAAAATGACAGATCCCGATATGGGAAAACGTGCGGATGGGTCAGTGTCCGCGTGGGAATACGGCTATGATCTTAATGGGAATCTTGTCTATCAAAAGGATGCAAACGGTGTTGAGGTCAGACTGTATTATGACGCATTGAATCGCCTTTGGTTAAAAGATTATCCCCCATTTGATGCAGAGATACCAGACCCCGGACCTTTACCGCAAATACTCCCTGGGCCAGAGGATGTAGTATTTTATTATGACACCGATTACACGCCAGATAATTCCGGACAAAATCTTACTGGAAGGCTGACAAGAGCCCGCGATTCAAACGATACTGGTTATACAGTGTTTTCCTATGATGACAGGGGCAGGGTAAACAAGATATTCAAGGCGATAGACGGATCTGTATATGTAACCCAATCTGCATACGATTCTATGGACAGGCTGAGTAAGCTGACATATCCCGATGGGGAGGAGGTGAACTACTCGTATAGTTCAGCAACAGGATTATTAGCATCAGCAGGAGGTAGTGATATTTATCTAACCGCAGCTGATTACAATTCTCTCGGGCAAATAAATGCTCTCTATTTTGGAAACAATACAAGGACTTTTTATACATATGATTCTGACAATTTCAGGCTGAAGAATATAAAGACAAATGTATTCTTAGGGATGACATTAACAGGTGGGAGTTTTAAGACCATCCAAAACCTGAGTTACGCCTATGACAATGTTGGTAATGTATTAAGCATATCGGACACAATTGGTAAGGCAAATCAGAGTTTCACATATGATGGTTTATATCGGCTGAATCATGCCAGCGGTTCTTACGGAACAATAGATGTGATTTACGATGAAGTCGGTAATCGTATTGCTTTACAGACAAACACAAAGGTTATGCAATACTATTATGAAGATGGAAGCAACCGTCTAAAAAGTTACACGGATCCCGTAAAAGAAGATCAGGATAAGGTAACGATAAAAGAAGCCTATCGGGAGATGCTTCATAACATAAAGAAAATAGTAGATCATGGAAACAACAGGTACAAGAAATGTTACGGAGAGACTAATGCAGGGAAAGGCGGAAATAAAAGTAAAGGCTGCGAACAAAAGGGAGGAAATTCTAATAATGTCCAGCCCACATATTTTGATGTGGTGAATGATATTTATACCGAAATATTGAATTTTATCGTAAAAGCAAAGATAGATTTATGGACATTTATGAGTAAGATTTTTCAGGATGAGAATGTTAGAAAGACTCTATTGAAACTCAGCGAGAGAATCGCTGAAATAGGTTGGGATGCCTATTTTGACACAGAGGGCAAAAAGATTGGGAAGGATTTTGTGGCCGCACTCGGGGACATAGACATAACAAAGATCATGCCAGCGGTTAGTGACCCAATTTATACCTACGATAACAACGGTAATATTATCTACGAGGCGGATAGCGGGCAGAGTTTTGAATACAATATAGATAATAAATTAACCGCAGTAAGAGACAGCGCTGGAAACATAATTGTTCAATACCTGTACGATGCCTTCGGAGCGAGGGTGAAAAAGGTGACGCCGAACGCAACAACAATATATGTTGGTTCACTCATGGAAATAGAGAACAACAAAGGCAGCAAGCATTATTTTGCCGGAGCGATGAGGATAGCAAGCAGGGTAAACTGGGATGTGACGCAGGGGAGTTTTGTGTTTGGCGGTTTTGGATT